>MDTD01139430.1_pt1 | contig 66528 bp, 60 predicted proteins | sample 811221 | NCBI WGS metagenome assembly MDTD01 (sample SAMN05326646, study PRJNA326480) | marine metagenome | isolation source: seawater | place: Pacific Ocean: South West | collected 2011
CGGCTTGGCCGGGGCATCCACGACTTGAAGCCGGTGTCGTGGTAGGCGTGGATACCCGGGCTCGGCCTCACGGCCGCCCCGGGCATGACGAGATAAGGCTTGGATGCCGAACCAACCGAGAAGACCCGTGACTTTGCGCCTCTACAATACCCGGACCCGCCGCGAGGAGGATTTCCGGCCCCTCGATCCCGCCCATGTTCGCATGTATGTGTGCGGGCCGACGGTCTACGACCGCGCGCATATCGGCAATGCGCGGCCGGTGATCGTCTTCGACGTCCTCTACCGGCTGCTGAAGCGCCTCTATCCGCGCGTCACCTACGTCCGGAACATCACCGACGTCGACGACAAGATCATCAAGGCGGCGCAGGAGAATGGCGAGCCGATCGAGGCGCTGACCGAGCGCACCATCGCCGCGTTCCACGAGGACATGGCGGCGCTCAATTGTCTGCCGCCCGACGTCGAGCCGCGGGCGACGGCGCATATCGGCGACATGATCCGCATGATCGAGACACTGATCGAAGGCGGGCACGCCTATGCGGCGGAGGGCCACGTGCTGTTCGCGGTCTCGACCATGCCGACCTACGGCAAGCTCTCCGGCCGAAATCGGGATGAGCTGATCGCCGGCGCCCGCGTCGAGGTCGCGCCCTACAAGCAGGACCCGGCCGATTTCGTGCTGTGGAAGCCCTCCACGCCGGACCAGCCGGGCTGGGAGAGCCCCTGGGGACGGGGCCGTCCCGGCTGGCATATCGAGTGCTCGGCCATGAGCGAGACGCATCTGGGCGAGAGTTTCGACATCCATGGCGGCGGCCGCGATCTGATCTTCCCGCACCATGAGAACGAGATCGCCCAGAGCGAATGCGCGCACGGGCAGTTGTTCGCCAATTTCTGGGTCCATAACGGCTTCGTCACCGTGAACGGTGAGAAGATGGCGAAGTCGGTCGGGAACTTCTTCACCGTCCGCGACCTCCTCGACCGCGCGCCGGGCGAGGCGATCCGCCTGATGATGCTGAAGACGCATTACGGGCATCCCCTCGACTGGACGATGGAGGGACTGGATCAGGCGAAGGCGGACCTGGACCGCTTTTATCTCGCCCTCCGAAACAGTGCGGACGCGGCCGATCCGTCGCAGGTTTCCGCATCGGATGCGGTCGATGAGGCCTTGTCGGACAACCTCAACACGCCGCGCGCGATTGCCGCGCTGCACGAAGGTCTGACCGCCCTCAATAAGGCGGTTCAGGATGGAGACGCGGGCGCGATCGCCGAGCAGAGGGCACGGTTGTCGGCCAATGGTGCCGCGCTCGGTCTGCTGCAGCAGGACCCGGAAGTCTGGTTCCAGGGCGGCGACACGGGCGCCATTGCCGCCGAGGAAGTCGACCGCCTGATCGCGGACCGGGCTGCGGCGCGCAAGGCACGGAACTTCGCCGAGGCCGACCGTATCCGCGACTATCTGACGGAGAACGGCGTGATCCTGGAGGATGCGGCCGGCGGCACGACCTGGAGGCGCGGCGGATGACCGAGCGGGTCGTCGTCTACGACACCACGCTCCGGGACGGGGCGCAGACGCAAGGCGTGGCGTTCGGTCCGGCCGACAAGCTGGCGATCGCCGCCGCGCTGGACCGTCTGGGCGTCGACTACATCGAGGGCGGTTGGCCGGGCGCCAACCCCACCGACGACGCCTTCTTCGCCCAGCCGCCGGAGCTCAAGCACGCGCGTCTCGCTGCTTTCGGCATGACCCGGCGGCAGGGGCGGAGCGCCGCCAACGATCCCGGCCTCAGCGCGGTGGTGAACGCCAAGGCGCATACGGCGACGCTGGTCGCCAAGACCTGGGACTATCACGTCGAGACCGCACTCAACGTGACGCTTGACGAGAACCTGGCGATGATCGCCGACTCGATTTCGCTCGCGCGGGAGCGGGTCGGCGAAGCGATGCTGGATGCCGAGCACTTCTTCGACGGCTACAAGGCCAACCCGACCTTCGCGCTGGAATGCCTGCGCGCCGCAGTGGACGCCGGGGCCGCGTGGCTGGTGCTGTGCGACACCAATGGCGGCACCCTGCCGGCGGAGATCGAGCGTGTCGTCGATGCGGTGAAGACGGCGCTGCCCGAGGCCGCGATCGGCATCCACTGCCACAATGACGCCGAGACAGCGGTCGCCGGCAGCCTGGCGGCAGTTCGCGCCGGGGCGCGGCAGGTGCAGGGAACCCTGAACGGCCTCGGCGAGCGTTGCGGCAACGCCAACCTGCTGTCGGTCATGGCGAACCTGATCCTGAAGATGGGGTTCGAGGCGGGGAAGGGCGCCGAGGGACTGGTCCATCTGACCCGCACCGCGCGGATGTTGGACGAGCGCCTGAACCGGCCGACCAGCCGCAACGCGGCCTATGTCGGCGAGTCCGCCTTCGCCCATAAGGGCGGACTCCACGTCTCGGCCGTCGCCCGCGATCCCCGGACCTACGAGCATGTGCCGCCGGAAAGCGTGGGCAATGTCCGTCAGGTCGTCGTCTCCGACCAGTCCGGCCGTGCCAACCTGCTGGCCCGCTTCGCCGAGATCGGCCTCGACATCGCCCCCGACCACCCACGCGTCGCCGGCCTCGTCGAGGCGGTGAAGGCGCGGGAGCATGACGGGTTCGCCTATGACGGCGCCGATGCGAGCTTCGAGCTTCTGGCCCGCCGCACGCTTTATGGCGTTCCCGAGTTCTTCCAGCTCGACGGCTTCCGCGTCCTCGTCGAGCAGCGGAGCCGGGAGCGCCAGTCGGCCGAGACGCTGTCGGAGGCGACCATCAAGGTCTTCGTCGGCGGCCGACGCTTGATGACCGTCGCCGAAGGCAACGGCCCGGTCGACGCCCTGGCCGGTGCGCTCAGGGAGGCATTGCTCCAGGTCTACGCGCCGCTCGAAGACATGCGTCTGGTCGACTACAAAGTCCGTATCCTGACGCCCGAGGCCGGTACGGCCGCGGTGACCAGGGTGATGATCGAAAGCGCCGACGCCAGCGGGCGGCGGTGGTCGACGGTCGGCGTCTCGGCGAACGTCCTCGACGCCTCCTACGAAGCCCTGCACGACGCGATCACCTATAAGCTGCTCCGCGACGGCGCCCGCGCCGCCGCGTGATGCCGCTGCTGTCCGTGCCTCTTCTTCGTCGTCATACCCGCGGAAGCGGGAATCCGGATGCAGCACGCGCCGCTGTCGCCCATTGCTCTCGCTCGTCATCGGATGGCATGGCCAAGCCATGCGATGACGGCAGGAGAGAGGCGGCACGGGGCTGGGTCAGGGGCGGCGGGGAACCCTCGGGCCTTGCCGCCCGGCGAGGCAAGCGCTAGCCATGGCTGGTACCGACAAATCCCGCGAGACCCTGCAGGGCGGGCCGGCTGTCATCCTGGTCGAGCCACAGCTCGGTGAGAACATCGGCACCGCCGCTCGTGCGATGCTGAACTTCGGGCTCGACGACCTGCGTCTGGTCCGGCCGCGCGATGCCTGGCCCAACCATAGTGCGGTGGCGGCTGCGTCGGGCGCTGACCGGGTGCTGGACCGGGCGCGCGTGTTCGACGATGTCCGGGCGGCGGTCGCCGACCTTCAGCGCGTCTACGCGACCACAGCGCGGCCGCGCGGGATGGTGAAGCTGGTTCTGTCGCCCGAGCGGGCCGCCGAAGAGATGCGGACGCTTGATGGCGAGGGGGCCCGGACCGGCATCCTGTTCGGCCCCGAACGCAGCGGTCTCACCAATGACGACGTCGCTCTGGCGGACGCGGTGATCACCGCAGACCTCAACCCGGCCTTCTCCTCGCTCAATCTGGCGATGGCGGTGCTGCTGATCGGCTACGAATGGCATCGGGCGGGAACCAGGATCAAACCCCGTCTTCTGACCCAGGGCAAGAACCGGCGGGCGACGAAGGCAGAAGCCCACGATTTCCTCGATCGCCTCGACCGCGAGCTGACTTATCGCGGTTTCTTTCCGACGCCGGCGCTGCGGCCCTATATGATCCGTAGCATTCAAAACATCCTGAATCGGGCCGAACTGACCGACCAGGAGGTCCGCACCCTCCACGGAATCCTCTCGGCCCTGGTGAAGGCGCCAAGAGCGCGCGGCGCCCGCGCCGCGAGGAAGCGTGCGGAGGCATCGGCAACGCGGGATTGACACCGGTTTCGCGGCGACTATATTGGCGCGCCTGTCCGTGGGCGAGGTGCGCTTTGCCCACGTGTTTTGCTTTGTGGAGAGGCAATGAGTAAGCGAGAGCAGTCGAAGTACAAGATCAACCGCCGCCTCGGCGTGAATCTCTGGGGCCGGGCGAAGAGTCCCGTCAATCGCAAGGAATACGGGCCGGGCGAGCACGGGCAGCGGCGGAAGAAGGTCACCGACTTCGGCACCCAGCTCATGGCCAAGCAGAAGCTGCGCGGCTACTACGGGAACATCACCGAGAAGCAGTTCCGCCGGACCTATGACGAGGCGGTGCGCCGCCGCGGCGACACCGGCGAGAACCTGATCGGTCTCCTCGAGCGGCGCTTGGACATCATCGTCTATCGCCTGAACCTGGTGCCGACGGTCTTCGCCGCGCGCCAGTTCGTCAATCACGGCCACGTCAACGTCAACGGTCGTCGCGTCGACATCCCGAGCTATCAGGTGAAGGAAGGCGACGAGATCGCCGTGCGGCCGAAGTCGAAGAACATGGCGATGGTTCTCGAGTCGGTTCAGGTGATGGAGCGTGAGATTCCGGACTATCTGGAATTCGACGCCGACAAGCTGGTGGGCAAGTTCATCCGCCAGCCGCTGATCGTCGATGTTCCGTATCCGGTTCAGATGGAACCGAACCTCGTCATCGAGTTCTACTCGCGCTGAGTTTTCGGGGCGCTTCAGGCGCCTCGCCTCTCCGAATTTCTGCGAACGGCGGCAACAGTCTGTTGCCGCCGTTTTCATTGTGCGTCCAACGTCCTTTCTTGCAGAGGTTTAGTGACGACCGGCTGGTCTGCCTAAGAAAACGCCGCTTTGCGCATTCTCTCGCCATAGGCTAGTGTCGATTAGGGGGAGAGGGCAGTTTCCCGCTGGTCCCAAGGGTAGGGGATCGGGCAGACAATCGAGTGAGGCGCCCTCCGTTCTCCCGGGAGAGACGGTTAAGAAGGGGTGGGCTCGTCGATGGACGCGAAGATTATCTGGCTCTTCGTCTTTGTGGCTCTGTACTGGAGCTACTGCATTTTCTGGGGGATCAAAGGCGCGCTGACGGCGAAGACCGCCAGCGACTATTTCATCGCCGGGCGCGGCATCTCGATCTGGGTGTTCGTGCTGGCGGCGACGGCGACGTCGTTCTCGGGCTGGACCTTCATGGGACATCCAGGCCTGATCTATCGCGACGGTTTTCCCTACGCTTACGCCTCCTTCTACGCCATCACCATTCCCTTCACCGGCGTCCTGTTCCTGAAACGCCAGTGGATGCTGGGCAAACGCTTCGGCTATGTGACGCCGGGCGAGATGTTCGCGGACTACTTCAAATCCGACGCTATCCGCATCCTGGTGGTGATCGTCGCCCTGGTGTTCTCGGTGCCCTATCTGGGCGTGCAGCTCCGCGCCTCGGGCTTCCTGTTCAACGTGCTGACCGACGGCCTGCTCGACGTCAATGTCGGCATGTGGCTCCTGTCGGCAGTGGTGATCATCTACGTCGCCTCGGGCGGCCTCAGGGCCGTTGCCTATGTCGACACGATGCAATGCATCCTGCTGGCCGGCGGCATCATCATCATCGGCATCATCGCGCTCTCCTATGTCGGCGGCTGGGACAATCTGACCCAGGGCATCGCCGCGCTGTCCGAGATCGACCAGAAGCGAACACCCGACGGCTACAGCCATTACGTGGCGATTCCCGGCGTGATCCAGTTCGTGTCCGAAGGGCCCAAGGCGGCGGGCGGTGCCTGGACCGGCATCATGGTGCTGACCTACATGTTCGCCTTGATGGGGATCCAATCGGCGCCCGCGTTCTCGATGTGGTCGTTCTCGAACAAGAGCCCTGAGCCGTTCGCGCCGCAGCAGGTGTGGGCGTCGGCGTTCGGCATCGGCCTTATCCTGTTCCTGTTCACGGCGATTCAGGGGATCGGTGGTCACTTCCTGGGGGCCGACCTCGCCTTCCTGCGCGAGAAACCCGCGCTCGTGTCCGACTCGGCGGTCGTGGTGCAGCGGGGCATGATCGACGCTCTCTACGGCCATGCGACCGAGGGCATTTCGGGCGAGGAGATGCGGACCCTGGTCGGTGCCGGGATCACGGCCTATCAGGAGACAGGTAACGTTCCCACCTTCGGCGACCTCGCTGCCGCCGAAGGCGAGATCGGTGGTCTCGCTCAGCGTCTCATCCAAGGCAATGCGGACGAGAACTTGCTGACGCCCTCGGGCGAACATGTCGATATCGCCGGCGTTCCGGCCCTGGTCGACATCAAGCCTGACGCGCTCGTCCCGCAGCTTATCCGCCTCATGCAGGAAAGCGCTCCCTGGCTTGTCGGTTTGCTCTCGGTCTGCGCCCTCGCGGCGATGCAGTCGACCGGCGCCGCCTATATGTCGACGGCCGGAGGCATGCTGACCCGTGACCTGCTCAAGCGCTATCTGATGCCCAACGCCAGCCATGGGACGCAGAAGCTGTTCGGTCGTCTGGGGGTCGTGGTGATCGTTCTCGCGGCGCTTCTGGTCGCTTCGACGTCGAGCGATGCCCTGGTGCTGCTGGGCGGCCTCGCGGTGGCCTACGGCTTCCAGATGTGGCCGGCACTGATCGCCATCTGCTGGTGGCCGTGGCTGACCGGACCGGGCATTATTCTCGGCCTGATCGCCGGGTTGGTCGCCGTGACGCTGACGGAATCGATCGGGGCCACCTGGTTCGGCGTCACCGCTTGGGGCCGTTGGCCGCTGACCATCCACTCGGCCGGCTGGGGCATCTTCTTCAATCTCGGAATCGCCATCCTGGTGTCGTTCTTCACCCAGAACGCCGAGGCTTCGCGGCATCGGATGACGTTCCACAGCTTCCTCCGCGACCATGCGACGCTGCCGGCGGAGAAGCGGGGGCTGATCCCGATCGCCTGGATCATCACCCTGGTCTGGTTCTTCTTCGGGATCGGGCCCGGCGCGGTGATCGGGAACACGATCTTCGGCGATCCCAACACGCCGTCGACCTGGATGTTCGGCATCCCGTCGATCTGGACGTGGCAGATCATCTGGTGGGCGATCGGCGTCTTCATGATGTGGCTCCTCGCCTACAAGATGGAGCTGTCCAGGGTGCCGAGCCGCGAGGTCGAGGCCCTGCACGAGGACATCGGCGACGTTCGCCTCGCCGTGGACAAGCCCTGATCGATGTGCGGGCGGGCCGGCGCATGCCGGTCCGCCCCGCATTCACCCGTTGATGACGGCGGAATTGCGCTTCCTCCTCTGGGTCGCCGTGCTGGCGGCCCTTCTGTTCTATCCGGTCGCCCGGCTCGTCTGGGTGCTGAGCGTGCGCCGGCTCGAACGGCGTCGCGGCGAACGGCTGTCGGACGAAGAGCGGCGCGGCCAGCGGCGACGCGCTTTCCTGCTGTCGGCCGTCGTCTCGACGCTTTTTTCCACCCTCTACAACATCTATCTGATGCGGGTGGGCGGCGATGGGTGAAGGGCTCTATCGGTTCCTGAAATACGTGGCGCTGGCCCTCGGCGGTCTCTGTATCGCCTATCTGCTCTACGACAGTTTCGGCTATCTCGCGGACCATGATGCCCGCACCTATCAGGCGGGCGAGCGCCTGTTCCAGGACGGCAAGTACGATCTGGCCGCCGAACGGTTCGACGAACTCGCGGTCCGCCAGCCCGACAATGCCGCCGTGCTGCGCGGGCTGGCGCGGTCGTTGATGCAGACCGGGCAGGATGAGGCCGCTTTCGCCGCTTTCGATCGGGCGATCGCCCTCGATCCGACGGTCGCCTCCGTCTACGCCAATCGCGGGATCCTCCATGATCGCCGTGGTGAGTACGAAGCCGCCGTCGCCGACTATCGCCGTGCAGTCGAGACGGATGCCGAATTGGTCGAGGGGCCCGGCTGGCTGACGCGTTTCCTGCGCAATCAGCCCGAGGCGCCGCCGACAGTGGCGGACCGTCTCGCCTATCTGCAGGCTGAACTCGCGAAACCGCCGGGTGAGCGTGCGCTCAGCGATCCGGCGGCCGATGCCGCCCAACGCTCGTTCCGGCGCTGATTAGGCTATGGGTTCACATGACGTCCAGGATGTCGACGAACAGGACGCGCAGGCAGAACAGAAGGGCGATCGAGCCGAACAGCAGATGCCCGATCGGCCGGTCTCCGTCGGCACTGCGGTAGGTGAGGCCGTGCCAGGCAATTCCCGCAGTGACGATAACGAAGATCACATCCCACATCGCGCGCGCTCAGTAACAGGGAGGGAAGAAACAGCCGCTGGGGCCTTCGGCGAAGACAGCCGCCATGAAGATCATACCCATCGCCAGTGCGATCCAGATCGCATAACGGATCCCGAGATAGACCGTGGTGGGCGTCGGCGTTTCCGGGTGGATGCCGAACATCTCCGGGGTGAGGCGCCCCGCGTCGCGCAGGTCGAGGACATGCCGCGTGAACTGACGAACCCAGGCCGGGACGAGATCATGGTACATGTAGTTGGAGAACGATCTCTCCAGGAGGTCGCTCGGTCCCGGCCGGCCGTACCATTCGGCATAGGCGATCTCGAATACCCGAAACTCCGATATTTCCAGAACGGCCGCCGTGTCGAGGATATCGACGATGTCCGGCCGAAGCGGGGCGTCCAGGTTCACGGGACAACCTCTCAGTCGCTGCCGCTTCCCCCATTTTCTAGACTATAGGGCGGTTCTCCGGTGGGAGCGAGCGGCGAGCGGCCGATGTCCTCACAGACGGCAGTGTTCACGGAACGGGTTTGCGATCATTTGCGGTTGCCGCCGCTCGTGGTCGAAGCGGGGGCATGTTGCGAAGCTGTCGTCCGCGCGATGGGCGAGCGTAAGGCGACGGCCGCGCTGGTGACCGGGCCGGACGGCTTGCCGATCGGTATCGTGACCGAACGCGACGTGGTCGCACGGATCGCCTGCCGCGGGGCGGAGGCCTTGCCGATCGACGTCGTCATGACCGCGCCGGTCGCGACCATCCGCGACGACGATCTTCTGTTTCGGGCGATCGCCTTCATGCGTCGCCGTCGCCTTCGCCATATGCCGGTCATCAATGCGGCGGGAAGGGTGGTCGGGCTGTTTGAACTTCACGACGCTCTGACGCTCGCCGAGCCGGCGCTGGTCGACCATGTCGACCGGCTCGCTCGTGACGACAGCAGGGAGGGACTGCGACAGGTCAAGGAAGCGCAGTCCTTCGTCGCGTCGCGGTTGATGGACGACGGAGTGGCGACGTCAGCGGTCATGCGGTTGATTTCCGACATCAACATCGATCTTCACCGCCGCGCGGTCGATCTCGCGCGACGGGAACTGGAAGCTGAGGGAAGCGGTACGCCTCCCGTCGACTTCGCCATGATCGTCATGGGGTCGGGAGGGCGAGGCGAGAGCGGCCTGACCGCCGACCAGGACAATGGATTCATCCTCGCCGACTACCCGGACGAGGCCCATGGCGATATCGACCCCTATTTCAGGGAGCTTGCGGAGCGGACGACGGTAATACTGGATGTGGCTGGCCTGCCGTTCTGTCGAGGAGGGGTGATGGCGACCAATCCGCTGTGGCGGAAGACCGCCACGCAATGGAGGAATCAGATCGCTTTGTGGCTCCGGCGGCGTAACGACGCCATCGTCCGGCTGGGCGATATCTTCTTCGATTTCCGTCATGCCTGCGGGGCAGGGCCATTGTCCCAGGAACTCCGCGATTTCGTCACGGCGCGCCTCAAGGGCGCTTTTCCCTTCCTGCAGGCAATGCAGTCGATCCAGGCGGACCATCGCGTCGCGCTGGGATGGATGGACCGCTTGCGCACCGAATCGGCGCCCGGCGGGCGCGTGCTGGACCTGAAATACGGAGCACTTCTGCCCCTTGTCGAGGCGGTCCGACTGTTGAGCCTTCGAGATGGGGTTCGGGAAACGGGAACCATCTCCCGGCTCCATGCGCTGCAATCGGGAGGGACCATCAGCCGGGATGAAAGCCAGGCGTTGGAGGAAGGGCTGGAACTGGTCGCCGGCCGGGTTCTTCGCGCGCAGATCGCCGGAGCGTCGGGAGAGGGCGTCCCGGGCTATGGCGTTCCTCTCCAGTCGCTGACGCTCTACGAACGCCGGCGCCTCCGGGATGCGATGCGTGCGATCCGCGATCTTCGCGGCAGGCTCCGCGCCGAGCTGACGGGAGATCTTCTGTGAAGGAGGTTCGCCGTCCCTATCTCTGGCTGCTTGCCGGGGTGGCTGTGGGAGCCGTCGTCGCGGCGGTGGGCGGCATAGCGGCGCTGCTCGATCTGGACGGCATGATTGCTGGCGCGCTGATCCTTGTCGGTACCGCCGGAGTACTGTTGTCCGCAGCGCCACTGGTCGTCCGGATCATCAAGCTGTTCGACGCCTTGGAACGCCATCGCGGCGATCTGGCGGCGATGGCGGCCTATGGTGCTCCGCCGGGCATTCCCGCCGACAATGAGGATGCAGTGGCCGGGACCAGGCGCCTGACCACGCTGCTCGCCGATCTCGGCGGGCGGATGGCGCTCGACCGGGCCTCGCCCGAGAAGCGCCTGGCGGCGATCGTGGCGGCGATCGACCAGGCCGTGGTCGTGACCACCGAATCGGGGCTGGTGAGCCTCGTCAACGCGGCGGCGAAGACGCTGTTAGGCACCGACCGGGTGGCCGTCGGCACCAGTCTGTTCGCCGCGTTGGACCGTGAGGAAACGGTCAAGCTGGCGCTTGCCGCCCGCGAGAAGGGGATGCCGCAGACGACGACGCTCGAAACCGTCGACGGGCGGCGATTGGAGGCCAGGGTGGTCGATCTCGGTCAGCATGGCGGCACCGTTTATTTCCTGCCCATGCCGGACGTCGATAAGGGGGCGGTGCCGCTGCCGCAGATCGATCACGACCCCAGCCTTCACGATCGCCTGCCGCAGCCCGCCGCCGCCCCGACCGCCGAGACCTCGCTTGCCGATCTCGCCGCGGTGATTCTCGATACCGAAACGACGGGGCTGGACGTTGACGCCGATCGGATCGTGGCCGTGGGGGGCGTCTGCGTCCAAGGTCTCCGGGTCTTCCGGGCGGCGGCGATCGACCGGTTGGTTTCTCCGGGTGTCTCGATCCCGCGCCAGTCGATCGCCGTCCACGGCATTACCGATGCCATGGTCAAGGATGCGCCGCCGGTCACCGCGCTGCTGGAGGAACTGGCCGGTCTGTTCGAGAACCGAGTCGTCGTCGGGTATCAGATCGGTTTCGATCTCGCGGTGCTGGCGGCGGAAGCGGAGCGGAACGGCTATCCCTGGACCCCGCCCCTCAGTCTTGATGTCCTGCGGCTGGTTGCCGCCCTTGAGCCGCGATCGTCGGAACGGGACCTCGATCAGGTGGCGGAACGGCTGGGTGTCACCACGGCCGGTCGCCATACGGCGCTGGGCGACGCTCTGATGACCGCCGAGGTTTTCGTTCGCCTGATTCCGCGGCTGGCCGAGCGGGGAATTCACACTCTGGGTGATGCAATCGACCTAAGTAACGGTGCCAAAGCCGTCATTCGCCTTCAGAAGGCGTCTGGCTGGTAACGGCTTGCCGGTCAGTCGAGGGTATCGAGGTTTTCGACCACCTTCCCTCGGATACGGTAGGAATGCCCCCGGAACAGGGCGATCAGGCGGCCTTCCCGGCCCGACACCGTGACGTCGTAGATGCCTGTCCGGCCTCCGCTCGTGCGTGCTTCGGCCGTGGCTGTCAGGACCTCGCCCGGTTCGCCGGCGGCGATGAAGCTCACCTCTGCGGCCTGGGCCAGGGTGACCGCGTTGCGGCTGTTGCAGGCGATGGCGAAGGCGGTATCGGCCAAGGTAAAAATGACCCCGCCATGGCAGATGTCATGGCCGTTCAGCATATCGTCGCGAACCGTCAGAGACAGCGCGCAGCGGCCGACTGCGACCGACTCCACGCGCATTCCCAGCCGGCCGAATACCCGATCGGTCTCGGCCATCCGTGCGGCGACGGCCGCGGCGGTGGCGTTACCGTGGCTGTCATCCGCGTCCATCTTCAGCGTCCGTGGAAATTGGCGGGGCGTTTCTCCAGGAACGCAGCCACGCCTTCGCGATAGTCCTCGCTCCATCCGGCGACGCGCTGGAGATCGCGTTCGAGGTCGAGCTGCGAGTCGAGCGAGTTGTCGAACGAGGCATTCATCGCCCGCTTGATGAGAGCCAGCCCATGCGTGGACTGCGACGCGAGGTGACGGGCCATCTTTCCGGCCTCGTCCATCAGCGCGTCGTCGTCGACGCATTTCCAGATCAGCCCCCAGGTTTCCGCCTTCTCGGCCGGCAGGGGCTCCGCCAGCATCGCCAGCGCCATGGCCCGCGCCGGGCCGACGAGGCGCGGCAGCCAGTAGCTGCTGCCGGCATCCGGGACCAGCCCCAGCTTGGCGAAGGCTTGAATGAAGGTCGCCGAGCGGGCCGCGAGGACGATATCGGCCGCCAGCGCCAAGCTCATCCCGGCGCCCGCGGCGACACCGTTGACGGCTGCGATGACCGGCATCGGCAAGGCCCGGAGGCGGCGGATCAACGGATTGTAGTTGCTCTCCAGGCCACGTCCCAGATTGGGGCGGTCGGTCTCGGCGAACCGTCTTTCGCTGAGATCCTGGCCGGCGCAGAACCCGCGCCCGGCTCCGGTGATGATCAGGGCACGAGCCTCTGATTCGACCGAAGTCAGCGCTTCGCGTAATTCTTCGTGCATTGCGCCGACGACGGCATTGAGCTTATCGGGCCGATTGAGGGTCAGCAGGGCGACCGAGTCGGCGATTTCGAGGATGATGGTGTGGTAGGCCATGGCGCTTACCGCCGACCGAGCGCCGTGCGAGTCTCGCTGCCGCAGACCTTCCCTGCATTTCGGGCGGCCAGATGGCTCCGGTTTCCAGCGAGGAAGAGCGCCACCGATCGGTATCGCCAGACAGAAGCTTCGCTGCCCGAATGCTTCGGTCGGATGTGGTCGAAATCGCTCATTTCACCGCGCCTCCTTAGATTTACCAGTAGCTCAAATGCGTGCGCCGAGGAAGCGTGACCGGGCCCGGCGGGGCGGGAAGTCCAGCGAATTGCGGTTGCGGCGATGAGTCGGAAATGGAAGAATTACACCAGCTTAAGACACATCGACGGCTTCCGGATGCGGGAAGCAGCAGGGGGAATTATGGTGAACTATCGCAATACCCTGATCGCCGCGTTTGTCGGATTGGTCGGGTGGCTGGGGATGGCCCCGGCGTCGATGGCCGAACCAACGTTCGTCGGCCCGGAAAAGTGCCAGGAATGCCATAAGGAAGAGCACAAAGTCTGGGAAGGCACGAAGCATTTCGAGTCGTTCCGGGAAGTCCATCGCGCGAAAGGCGCTCGCGAGATCGCCGAGGCGACCGGTGAACGCAACATGCGTCGCAGCGATGTCTGCACCATCTGCCATTACACGGTGATCGACGACAGGGCCGAAGCCGGCCCGTCCTGTGAAAGCTGCCATGGGCCGGCGTCCGAGTGGATCGAGATCCACAACGACTACGGCGGCAAGGAAGTGAAGCGAGAGCAGGAGACTCCCGAGCACAAGGCCGAGCGCATGGCGAAGGCCGCCGCTGCCGGGATGATCTGGCCGACCGAGAAGTTCGACGTGGCGATGAACTGCAACGGCTGCCACGGCTTGGCCAATCCGAAGCTGTCGGGTGAGAACGTCGCGTTGATGCTCGACAACGATCATCCGATCAAGCCGGACTGGAATCTGGTCGCCTATTCGCAAGGCAGCGTCCGTCACCGTTTCTATCCGCCGGACGTCAATACCAATCAGAAGATGTCCGAGCCGGAGCTCGCGCGTCTTTTCGTGACCGGTAAGATCGCGAAGCTGCTGTCCGCGACGCAGGCGATGGGCAAGACGGATCACGCCAAGTATGTCGAGGCGCAGCAGGCGCGGATCGCCGACGCCAAGTCCGGTTTGGCGCCGGTATCGGTGCCGGAGGTGCAGGCTTTCGTGGGCGACCCCACGGAAGACAACGCGCGGAACGCGATCGCCGCGATCGAGGACAAGGACCTCACGGGCGAAGTCGGGGGGATGCTGCCGCCCGAGAGCGCCTACAAGTAGGTTTCCGTCATCCGCCGTCACGCGATGCCGATCGAGCGTAAGAGATCGGCCGAGCGTGACGGCGGTCGCTTTTGCGAATTCAACCGATCCGTTAGAGTATCGGCTCCACTAACGCTGCGGGGGTGCATAGGTGGTATCGGTAGCGACAATGGCTCGCCCTCAACGTTGGGACGAGCCGTTCGGCCCGGATATGACGGACGAGGATGTCGCTCGTCTTATGGAGCGGCCCGAGATCGCATCGATCGAGGCCGACAAGTTTCCCGGCCATACCCCCCTCGAAGGCATCCTCAAGAACGATACCCGCATCGTCCGTGTTCAGCCGGGCGACTTGGTGGTCCGCGAAGGCGACTACGGCAACTCGGCATTCCTGGTCATGTCCGGGAAATTGCGGGTGGTCCTGGCGCCGGGGCTTCCCGGTAGCCTGCTCGGCCGGCAGCCGGTTCACCGCAAGGGCTTTTTCGAAGCCCTGTCGCAGCTGTGGCGGAATCGTGCCCATGCCGAAGCGCGGCCGACCAACCGCCGCGGGCGTTACGACAGCGGGCTGCGTCGCGGGCCGGATGCTGCGCATACGCATATCTATTTGCAGGACACGCCGTCGGTGCTGGACGAATACCGCACCGCGACGCTGGGCGACGGGGCCTTGTTCGGCGAGCTTGCGGCCTTGGGGCGTGTGCCGCGCACCGCGACGATCTTTGCCGAGACCGAGGCCGAGCTTCTGGAGATCCGCTGGCAGGGGCTGCGCGAGTTGCGCCGCTATGATATCGGCTGGCGGCGGCTGATCGACGAACGTTACCGCCGCAACGCTCTTACCGTTCATCTGACTGAGAACCCGCTGTTCAAGGGGCTCGACGAGGAGTCCCTGCAGCAGGTCGCCAGCCGGACGCTGTTTGAGACCTATGGCAGCTTCGACTGGCATGTCAGCTACAAGCAGATGCGAAAGCGGGGCGAGAGCGACATCTCGAAGGAGCCGTGGATCGTCCGCGAGGGCGACTATCCGGATGGGCTGCTGATGATCCGTGCCGGTTTCGCGCGGGTCTCGGTAAAGACCGGACGCGGCCACCGAACCCTCACCTACCTTGGCGCCGGCGACCATTTCGGCCTGCCCGAGCTTTACGCCCTATGGAAGGGCGAGGAGACGGTGATGCGCGCCTCGCTGACGGCGCTGGGTTATGTCGATGTGCTGCGGGTGCCGGCGCCGGTGCTGGAGGAACACGTCTTCCCGAAGGTTCAGTCTGTTGAGGATCCGATCGCACTCGGCGTCGATACCACCATGGCCGAGGTGGCGCTGATCGAATGGGCGACGGACGAGCGTTTCATCAATGGGCGTCAGGCGATGCTCATCGACCTCGACCGCTGTGTGCGATGCGACGATTGTGTCCGGGCTTGCGCGTCGACCCATGACGGCAATCCGCGCTTCGTGCGCCAGGGCAAGACCTTCGACCACTGGATGGTGGCGAATGCCTGCATGCACTGCGCGGACCCCGTCTGCATGATCGGCTGCCCGACGGGCGCTATCCACCGCACGCCCCAGGGCGGCATGGTGGTGATCAACGACGTCACCTGCATCGGTTGCGCGACCTGCGCCAATTCCTGCCCGTACGGCAATATCCGCATGGTCGAGATCGCCGACGAGAAGGGCAATCTGCTGCTCGATCCGGACAAGCAGATGCCGATCCTCAAGGCGACCAAGTGCGACCTCTGCTCGACCCAGCCGGGCGGTCCGGCCTGCGCGCGCGCCTGCCCGCATGACGCGCTTCGCCGTGTCGACTTCCAGCCCGAAGACCTGTTTGAAGAGACGCTCGGATGAGGGCTTCGCCGCGTATCACGCGCAACGTCACGCTCGCGGTCTTGGCGCTGATCGTCTTCGGTGCGCTCTGGTGGCAAAGCCGCAAGGATATCGTCTCGCTGTCGGACCCGGTGATCTGGACGGGCTACACCCTGTTCGGCTTCATGGTGTTCCTGTTTCTATTCCAGTCGCGCAAACGGCTGTCGATGGTCCCGCTGGGCCGCGCGGCCCATTGGACCGGACTGCATGCGGTTGGCGGGTTGCTCGGTGTCGGGGTGTTCTGGCTGCACACGGGCAAGCTCTGGCCGCAAGGCGGCTACGAGCAGGCGCTGGCGGCGCTGTTCTATATCGTCAGCATCAGCGGCGCGGTCGGCTACGGTATGCTGATCATGTATCCGAAGCGGCTCACCCAGCGTGATGTCGAGGTGATCTACGAGCGGATCCCCGGGATCATCAGCGATTTCCGCGAGGCGGCGGAAGAGGTGGTGCTCGCCTGCACCCGGGATACCGGCAGCGACACGCTGTCGCGCCACTACCTCGAAACCTTCTACTGGTTTTTCCAGCGTCCGCGGTTCTTCTTCTCCCACGTGGTGGATGCCGATCTGGCGGACCATTGGGTCCGTAAGCAGTCCGCCGTGGTGGGACGGTACCTCGATGCAGCCGAGAAGCCCTATCTCGACAAGCTGCGCGAGATTGCCCACGCCAAGACCAAGATCGACTTCAATTACGCGGTCCAGACGGTGATGAAGGCTTGGCTGTTCGTTCATGTGCCGTTGGCGGCGGCGCTGATGATGCTGGCCATCTGGCATCTGATCGTCGTGAACGTGTACGCCCTATGAGCCGCTCACCGTCAGGGGGGAAAGACCCGCTCGGGATCGATCCGTACGACTTTGTCGGCGGCGTCACCCCCTTCGATGCCGATTACGAGCGCCCGAATCAGAACTTCCGCTGCGGCCGGGAGCGGCTGTGGCGCAAGCGGTGTCAGCGCGGGCCGTCGGTAAACGGGGCCTGTCGCGGAACGACCGAATGCACGCCGGCGCTACGTGGTGGTCGCTACGAATGCCGTCGTCGGGCGGCGGCCGGAGGGCCGTGCTCCGACGGGCCGCTTCCCGACGGCCGTTGCTCGCATTCGCATCCTCCCTGCGCGCCCCGTCGGACGATGCGCGCGATGCGGAGCCGCCTGACTTTTGTCGTTTCGCTGCTCACGATCGCTCTCATCGTCGCTTTTCTCGGTCTCGCGCCGGATAGCTCGGCACGGTTGAGTTCGATCAGTCCCGGGCCGCTGACCGGCGCCCACTCCAACTTCACCAGCGCCAAGGGCTGCGTCGCATGCCACGAACCGCATGGCAGTGGGGCGGCAAGCTGGCTCGAGGCCGCTTTCGTGCCGCGGCCCGAGGGGATCAGCGAGAACTGCCTGGAGTGCCATAAGTTCGACGGAGAACCGCTGGCGCCGCACAATATGGCCGCGCTGACCATCAAGGCGTCGAGTTCGGCCATGACCGATCTCACCTGCACGAACTGTCATACCGAACACAAAGGCATCGATGCCGATATCCGCGGCCTGAGCGACGCCCAGTGCAATACCTGTCATCAGAAGAAGTTCGCGAGCTTCGCTGACGGGCATCCAGCCTTCAAACCGAACTATCCTCACGACCAGAAGAGTTCGGTCTGGTTCGATCACGCATCGCATTTCGGCAAGCATTTCATCGACGACAAGTATGTCGAACGGGCTCCGAAGATGTGTTCCGCCTGCCATCAGGTGCAGAACGCGGACCTGCGGGTCGAGCCGTCGAGTTTCGAGCAGAGCTGCGCGTCCTGCCATGCCGACAACATCCCTGCACGCGAGCTTGTGCTGTGGACCTGGCCGGAAATTCTCGACAACGAGATCGATCAGGAAGAGGTGGTCGATCTGTGCGGCCCGACGCGCGATCAGTTCGAGGCGATGCGCGATCGGTTGGCGACGTTGGAAGCAGGCGACCTGCCGGACGAACCCGAGGAGGAAGAGTTCTACGGCGTCTCCCTGGATTATCTGTCGCCGTTTGCCGCGTTCATCCTGGGCGTTCCGTCCGACGACGTCGACGAGTATGGCGGTCCGGTGCAGTCGTTGGCCTTGGAGGTCCTGGAAGACGGTATCCAGCCGCTGGCGGAGCGGATCGACGACCTGGCGGGCAAGCCGGTATCCGAGGATATGTTCGCGCGCCTGAGCCCGGAAGTCGTGAAAGGCGCGTTCTGTGCCTGGGCCGCGAACACCGAATACGAGAGCCCGGCCGATCCGGAGTTCGGCGGGTGGTACGCGGACGGCGTCGGCATCCGTTACAAGCCGGCGAAGCACGCAGGGGTGGTTCCCAAGGCGTGGATAGAATTCGCATTGGCGGCGCCGCAGCTCGCGGCTGCGCAGGGCGCCGATGAGGATGAGATCGAACGTGCGGAGATCTTCCGTGATTCGATCATCGAGCGTGACGGCGGGGTGGGCGCCTGCACGAAGTGCCATTCGGTTCATGCCGTTCCGGCCGAAACGCCGGAAATGGCGGCCGCGATCGATGCGGAGACCGAAGGCGGAGAGGCCGAAGAGCCCGATGCGGAAGCAGATGCAGAAGCGCCTGCTGAAGATGGGCTGGAAGTCCTCGATGTGGCTTGGCAGTTCCGCCAAGCCGACGTGCGGCCGTTTGTCCATTACTCGCATGCGCCGCATTTGAACCTTCTGGGGCGGGACATGGGATGCAAGAATTGCCATGTCCTCGATTACGAAGCAGACTACGCAGGGAAGATGAAGTCATTCGACCCGCTGGACTTCGTAAGCAACTTCAAGCCTATTCAGAAGGAGACGTGTACGGAGTGCCATAGGGAGGGGGGTGTCCGTCAGGACTGTCAATTGTGTCATGATTATCACCTCAACCCCGGATTTAAACTGGAGATCGCTAGTCATGAGGAAGATGCGTCCTAGCGCGACCTCTCTTGTCCTCTCCCTGGGCCTAGCCCTCTCTCTGTCCTTTGATGCGCATCTGACGTGGGCTGCGGACGACGGAGCCGACCGCGTGGAAGAGGCCGACATGGCCGAGAGCGCGCCTCCGGGCGAGGGCGACCCTCACCTGGATGTGTTCAGTGAGACGGCCTATCCCAGCGCGACGCAATGTGCGCCGTGCCACGAGAAGATCTATGACGAGTGGCGCTCGTCTTCGCACGCCTATGCCGCCATTTCGCCGGTCTTCCACAAGTTCGAGCAGACCATCAACACGCTCGCGCCGACCATCAACACCTTCTGCGTGCGCTGCCATATGAGCGTCGGCACGGCGCTCGGCGAGCCGCGCGAAATGCCGCTATGGGAGCGGGCTCAGGTCTCGCGCGAGGGCGTGACCTGCATTTCCTGCCATCGCGTCGATACCGCCTACGGCAAGGTCAATGGTGAGCGACGGATCATTCCCGGCGACATCCATGACCCGATGTACGGCAATATCGGGGGCGATGGGGTTGCCGAGGTCGTCGAGAACTCCGGCTTCTATAAGGTCGCGACGAGCGAAGAAGAACGCGGCGTGCCCATCCACAACAAGGGCATCAAGTTCGCCCAGATCGACAAGTCGGAGTTCTGCGTCTCCTGCCATCAGGTGGCGGTGAACATCGGTATCAAGCTTGAGGTGGTGTGGGATCAGTACCGGGCCTCGCCGGCTGCGGCAGAAGGCGTTACCTGCCAGCAGTGCCACATGAGCAAGACACCCGGTGTTGCCACCGGTTATGAAGAAGGCCCGATCGCCGACATCAACGGCGAGGTGGTGAACGAGAACCGTGTCCACCACAACCACGCTTTCGCCGGTCCCGGCTACCCGATCGCGCATCCGGGTGTCTTCCCGCACAATCCGGATGCCGAAACCTGGCCGATGCAGGATTGGCTCAAGTTCGATTACCGGTCTGGCTGGGGCGATCCCGACTGGGAAGATGCCTACGAGGACGCGGTCGAAGCCGGTGAGCGTCAGGAGATCGCGTTCCCCGAAGCCTGGGAGTTCCGCATCGATCGCGAGGACGCGCGGGCGGTGATCGAAGACAATCTCGAGAAGATCGAGGAGAAGAAGGAACTCCGGCGCCAGGTCATGGAGAACGGGTCCAAAGTGGAAGGCCCCTTCTTCACCAGCGACAAGGCGGCCGGAGAGAGCCTCTCGTTCTACTACACGGTCACCAACACCAACCCGGGTCACAATCTGCCGTCCGGTTCGCTCGGCGCGCAGCCGGAGGTTTGGCTGAACGTCGCGCTCATCGATCCCGACGGAAAGAACGTCTGGGAGTCCGGGTATGTCGACCAGTATGGCGACATGGCCGATCTCCACTCCTACGACGTTCGTGACGGGACGATCCCGCATGACGACCAGCTCTTCAATCTCCAGACGAAGTTCCTGACGACGAACGTCAAGGGGACGGACCGCGAGATGTACTTGCCGGTCAACGTCGATCTGGATCAGCTGCCGTTCCTGCGGCCTCCGGCACAGCCGGTGACGGTCATGAACCATCCGCCGTTCGCGCGCATGGAGGGCCGGAGCCTGCCGCCGTTGTCGAGTCGCGACGCCGAGTATTCGGTTCCCGGAGACCTTCTCACCAAACCCGGGAAGTATAAGCTCGCGGTTCGGATGCGCAGCCGGGCCGAGCCGATCTACTTCATGAAGTTCATCGGTGCGACGACCGAGATGGAACAGGCAATGAACGAGTGGATGCTCGACTACCACGCCTATACGGTGGAGTTCGAAGTCCAATAATCGTGGGGGCACCTCAATTGGCTGAAGTGGGTACGAGGAAGCTCGAAGGGCGCGTCGCAGCGATCGCTGCGCGCGCCGCTCTCGCGGCTCTCGCGGCGGCGGCGTCTGGGTACGCCGTCGCCGAGGAGGTCGAAGCGCCTCCGGGCACGGAGATCGTTCCGCACGATCCTTCCGTATTCGGGAGCGATCCGGCCTATGAAGATCTGGAATACGATTTCCAGCGACAGCTCGACATCTATGGGGGGAAGTACTCGGTACAGACTCCCCGCCCGATGCTGGAACTCGGTCGAGAACTCTATACCGCCGGGCCGTTCCAGCCGGAGCAGAACTTCCTCGGCGACCTGAATCCGGTCGCGCAGTCGTTCTACATCTATGGCGACTGGCGGACGGCGCTGGCGTTCAACGACAACGGTAAGAACGAGATCGGGCAGGTCGCGACCCGCCTGAATCTCGATATGGACTACCGGATCACGGCGACCGAGCGCATTCACGCCTTCATCGGCCCGCTCGATCAGGGCGGGCAGTTCGACCGCTGCGAGTTCTTCGGTCCCGATGAGAACGACTGCGACATTTCGGCCGACGGCAATTTCGACGCCTTGTTCTTCGAAGGCGATCTCGGGGCGATTACGGCCGGTGTCACCGGTGAATATCAGTCCTGGGACCTGCCGTTCGCGTTCGGCTTGATGCCGCTGCTGTTCCAGAACGGTATCTGGGTCGAGGATGCTTTCACCGGCGTGGCAGCGACCATTCCGGCGATGAACAGCCCGACGCTCGATATCTCGAACATGGACATCACGTTCTTTGCCGGCTTCGACAAGGTAACGACGCCGGGTATCAAGGACGCTTTCGGCAAAGCCGCAGACCACGGCGTCAATGTCTACGGTGTCACCGCCTTCATCGAGACCATGCGCGGCTACTGGGAGGTCGGTTACGGTTACTCCGACGCCGATGACGGACTGAGCAATCAGAGCTATCACAACGTTACCGCCGCGTTCTCGAAGCGCTACGGGGGCTGGCTGTCGAACTCGGTTCGCGTGATCGGGAACTTCGGCCAGGATGCCAACGCGTTCGGCCAGAAGAACGCCGACGGTGTGATGCTGCTGGTCGAAAACTCGCTGATTACCGAACTGCCATCGACGTTGATTCCTTACGCGAACTTCTTTCTCGGCATCGACAAGCCGCAATCGCTCGCGCGGGCGGCCGGGGCCGGGGGTATCCTCAAGAACACCGGTATCAACTTCGAGACCGATGGCCTGACGGGATTTCCGAAGCTCGACGACACGGGCAACGACGCCTTCGGCGGTGCGCTCGGCATTCAGTATCTGTTCAACTTCGATCAACAGATCGTCGCTGAATTCGCCACCGTCCAAGCGATCGGCGGCAAGAACAATCCCGACCGCGTGGCCAAGGGCGACGAGTATGCGGTCGGTCTGCGCTATCAGTTGCCGCTCGACAAGGCGTGGATCCTGCGGGCGGATGCGATGCATGGCTGGCGGGTGCGGGACGACAACCTGTTCGGGGCACGTCTCGAAATTCGCCGGAAGTTCTGAGGCAGGTGCCATGGATCGCTGCGTGATGGGGGACATGGGAGGCGGTGCGGCGGCCAACCGGCCGCACCGGGGGAAGAATGCCTGACAGCTTGACCGGCTCGATCGAGCCCCTGATCGCTTACGCCGCCTTTGCGTTCCTGGCGGCAACGACGCTGTATGTGTTGGTGCTGGGGTTCACGAGCCTGCGGCGGGCAGCCGTCGTTCAGAGAACGGCCGAGTCCCAGCGCGAGATGCTGCGGGCGCAGATCGAACGCATCATGGACGAGCGGCGGTTCGACCGTGAGCGGAACGAGCTGTCATGGAACGGCTACCGGAAGTTCCAGATCGCGCGGAAAGTGATGGAAGGTGGCGGCATCTGCTCGTTCTATCTGGCGCCGCACGATTCCCGACCTCTGCCGCCGTTCAGTCCCGGTCAATTCCTGACCTTTCAGCTTCATATCCCGGGCCAGCCCAAGCCTGTGATCCGCTGCTACTCGCTGTCCGACAGCCCGAACCACCCGGACTATTACCGGGTATCGATCAAGCGGGTCCCGCCTCCGCGCGACAAGCCGGACGTCCCGCCGGGCCTGTCGTCGAACTTCTTTCATGAGAGTTTGAACGAAGGCGACATTCTCGACGTCAAGGCGCCGGGCGGCAGCTTCTATCTCGACATGACCAAGCAGACTCCGGTGGTGCTGATCGGTGGTGGCGTCGGGCTGACGCCCGTCCTCAGCATGGTGAATGCGATCGTGGAGTCGGGATCGAAGCGGGAAGCCTATTTCTTCTATGGCGTCCGCAATGGCGAAGAGGCGGTCATGAAGGAGCATCTCGAGCGGCTCGCCGCCGAGAACGAGAACATTCACCTTCATCTCTGCTACAGCAATCCGAAGGACGACGAGGAGGAAGGGCGCGACTTCACCCATGGCGAGCGGGTCAGCGTCGACCTGTTCAAGCGGGTCCTGCCGTCCAGCAACTTCGACTTCTACATGTGCGGCCCGCCTCCGATGATGAACTCGGTGACGGAGGGCCTCGCCGAATGGGGTGTGCCGGAGAAGAACGTGCACTTCGAAGCGTTCGGTCCGGCCAGCGCCAAGAAGACCGCGCCACCCGCCACCGCGGCGCCGGCGGAAGGAGCACCCCAGATCACCGTCACCTTCGCGAAGTCCGGCAAGGCGGTGCCGTGGGATGCCAGCGTCGGATCGATTCTGGATTTCGCCGAAGCCAACGGCGTGGCGCTGGATTTCGGGTGTCGGGCCGGCAATTGCGGGACCTGCATCACCGCGATCAAGTCGGGTGAGATCGATTACCTGCACGAACCCGGCGAGCGCCCGGAGTCAGGATCGTGCCTGGCTTGCATTTCGGTACCGAAAGGCGATCTGCAGCTGGACGCCTGACGGGGCTGGGCCAGCCATGAACAATGGGGGAGGAAGCGAGGCTTCTTCCCCCAATTTCATTCGAGCGGATGAATCGGGGTCAGGATGTCGACTTCTGTCCCGGCTTCGCTTTGCGCTTCGATGACGCCATGCGTTCCAGCTCTTCTTCGCTCATCGAATCGACCATCGATTTCGATGCGCCCTTGAGCTCGCTTTTCTTCTTCTCGCCGCGCTTCGCCGCGAGCGCAGCGCCTGCGGCCATCTGCTGGGATTTCGATTTCGCAGGCATCACGCGCCCTCGCTGCTTCCCAATACTGGTAGAGCTTCAACGCGTGGTCGGCAGCAAGGTTCGCGACCGGATCGGCGGTCAGCCCTCTCGCGTGGCCTGAGCCCAGTCGGGCAGGACGCCCGGCTCGATCCCGAAGACCATCAGTACCAGCGTGTAGGTCGCCGCAATCACCAGCAGCAGTCCGAGAATGTTGAGGAACACGCCCGCGCGGGCCATCTGCGGTATGGTCACATGGCCGCTGCCGAAAATTATGGCGTTGGGCGGAGTCGCGACCGGCATCATGAAGGCGCAGGAAGCGGCGAGCGTCGCCGGGATCACGAACAGCAGCGGATTTTCGCCGAGACCCACGGCGAGTGCTCCGACGATCGGCAGGAAGGCCGCGGTGGTGGCCGTGTTGCTGGTAAGCTCGGTCAGCAGAATGATCACGGCCGCGACGGCAATGACCAGGATCAGGTTGTCCAACTGGCCCATCGCGCCGATGCCGTCCGCGATCCAGGTAGCCAAGCCGGTATCGGCAATGGCGCCTGCCAGGGCGAGCCCACCTCCGAACAGCAGCAGCACGCCCCAGGGCAGGCGTGTGGCGGTCTCCCAGTCCATCGCGAAAACGCCACGGCGAAAGTCGACCGGCAGGATGAACAGGATCAGGGCCATGGTGATGGCGATGCCGTAGTCGGAGAGTGCGAGTCCTGGCAGCCAGTCGCCGATCAGCGGTCTGAATACCCATAGAAGGGCGGTGATCACGAACACCGCCGCGACCAGCTTCTCGCCCCGGCTCATCGGCCCCAGCGCCTGGAGCTGCTCGGTGATCGCGGCGCGTCCGCCACTGATTTCCGGAAGCGCGAACCGGAAGATCACGCGCGTCAGCAGCAACCAGGTTACCGGCAGCATCACCACCATCAGCGGGAGGCCTACCAGCATCCACTGCGCGAATCCGATCGTGACCCCATAGGTCTTGGACATGAAGCCGGCGAGGAGGGCATTGGGCGGCGTGCCGATGAGTGTGGCGAGCCCGCCGATCGTCGCCGCGTAGGCGATGGCCACCACCAGGGCCACGGCGAACTGCTTTCCGTCCCGGTCGAGAGCGCCGCCGCGGTCACGGATCAGGTCGACGACGGACAGACCGATCGGCAGCATCATCAGTGTCGTCGCTGTGTTGCTGACCCACATGCTCAGAAGGGCCGTGGCGATCATGAACCCGCCGATGATCGACCTTGGCCCCGTTCCGATCGCGGAGAGCAGGGAAAGGGCGATGCGGCGATGGAGATTCCAGCGCTCCATCGCCAAAGCGATGACGAATCCGCCCATGAACAGAAAGATCAGCGGATGTGCGTAAGAGGACGCCGTCGCCTTGAACGCGCCTACCCCGAGGAGCGGGAACAGCGCCAGCGGCAATAGGGCGGTTGCCGGGATCGGCAGGGCTTCGGTGATCCACCACACCGCCATCAACAGGCCCACCGCCGCCGCGTGCCAGGCTGAAGAGTCGAGGCCGTCCGGCGGACCCGACAACACCATGACCAGGACAATCACCGGACCGGTGAACAGCCCGATCGTCCGGCCGGAGCCGTACGCTCCTTCCGCTTCGGTTTGCGCCATCCCTCTGCCTCCCCGCCGTTTTCCGCTTTTAACCAAAATTTGGCCGGGTGTCTGCCGCGGGCGGATGGACCATTGCCGCCCTGGTACCGAACCGGGGAGTTCACTACATTCCCCCGCGGGAAGCACAGGGGACAGGTATGGGACGATCGAGAGCGGCTTTGATTGGCTTCGCGGTAACGATGGTGGCGGCAGCCACAGCGTGGGCCGACTACCAGATGGGCGAGGAAGCCTTCGAGAACCGCGATTACAAGGGGGCTCTCGCCGAGCTTCAGCCGCTGGCCGAGCAAGGTGATGCCCGCTCCCAGTATCTTCTCGGGACGATGTACCGGCAGGGCCTCCTGGGGGTCCCCGACAAGGAGAAAGGCCGCCAATGGCTTACCATGGCGGCCGACGGCGGCAACGCCGACGCCCAGTTCTCTCTCGGCCTGATGTATTTTCAGGGCGAGATCCGGCCACCCAAGGATGCGAAGAAGACCGACCCTCTGGCCGCCGCCTTCGACCTGTTTCAACGGGCGGCCGAACAGGGGCATTCCGATGCCCAGCTCTATCTCGGCCAGATGTACGAGAATGGGATGGGGATCAGGCGCGACCGCGTGGAAGCCCTAAAATGGTATCAGCTCGCTGTCTGGCAGCGGAACAGCATCGCCAATGCGGCCCATGTCGCGATCCAGGCCGCAATGAGCCCGGAGGCCATTGCCGAGGGGAAGGCGCGGGCACGGGACTGGAAGCCGGAGGAGTCCGGGCAGACGGAAAAGACCCGAGGCAGGAAATAACGCGCCGGAAGGCCCGGGATCGCCGGGGTTGATGCGGCGTCCGGCCTGACCGCTTTCAGGCGCCTTCTTCGGCGACCAGGCGGTCGACGAGGCTGAGATAGGCCTTCATGTCGTATTTCCGTTCGAGACCCCGGTCGTTCATGTAGCGGACCGTGCCGAAGATCGGCCGTTCCGCCCACGGGCGATCATGAAGCCCGAAGCACCATGCGACATTGGTGTAGGAATTCGGATCCCGGCCGTCGAGGAAATATCGGTTGTTCAATGTGAGTGCCGTGGCAAACGCCTGTTCCGGTGTTTCCGACCATTCCAGGATCTTCTTTCCCCAGTACATCCGCATCGTGTTGTGCATGTAGCCGGTCGCGGTCATCTCCCGCATCGCCGCGTTCCAGTAGCGATCATGGGTCTGCGCGGCTTCTAGCGTCTCGGCGTCATAAAGATGCTGCCGTTCGTCGTCGCGATGCTTCTCCAGGGTGTTCTGCGCCCAGTCGGGCAAGGTGCCGTACTGATCGTAGTCGGGTGAGAAATGGACGAAATTGGCGGCGAGTTCGCGGCGGACGATCAGCTCTTCCAGGAATTTGATCCGGCTCTCCGCCTCCCCTTCGGCGTTCGACGCCGCCAGGGCGATCTCGACCGGAGAGATCTGACCGAAATGTAGATAGGGGCTAAGGCCGCTGACGTGATCAGAGGCCGGTTCCGCCCGCCCGTCTTCGTACGTCGCGAATTTGGGACCGAGAAAGGCGTCGAGGCGCCGACGGGCTTCCGACGTGCCGCCATGGAATCTGCGGACGCAGGCGACGCGGCCATCCAGCTTCAATCGGTCGAGAAGGTCATCAATCCTTGAAAGATCGAGTGCCTCCGAGAAGGTCAGGGTGTCAGCTCGGCATTGCGGCTGGTTTTCCGGCAGGGGGCGCAGGAAGTCATCCCGCAGGCGCTCGATCTTCGGTCGGATGGTCCGGGCGGCGTATTCCCGTTTTCGGGACGCGACGTCGACCGGAACGACGACGTCGCCTTCGACTTCGATCACCCGGCAGGGGGCTCTTTGCGCGACCGAATTCCGCCATGCCCTCTGATGGCGAAGATAACCACGATCGCAGACGACGAGCGCCGCGTCCTCGGCGAGGCCGATCGCGACTTCGTCCGGGGCTCCGAGCCGCATCGCGAACCCAATTCCGCGCTCCGTCAGGGCAGCCGACGTTTCCTTCAGGCCCTGCAGCATGAAAGCGTAATGGCGTCGGTTCGCATCGGGATAGCCGGCTGTCAGTCCGAAGCCGACCACGACCGGAAGGCCGCGTTCGTTCGCCACAAGGATCGCCTGCTCCAGCGCCGGATTGAACGATGCCCGCTGGGACTGCTGCATCCAGTAAAGGACATAGCGACCCTCGACGACCGGACGGTCGTTGAGGGTCGTGATGCGGTCCGTTTCGACTTGGCCGTCTGCGGCCATTCAGACGTCTTTCCTTGCCGCCGCCAGGGCCTCGTCCAGGACGGCTTCATCGCCGATATGGTTGGCGAGCAGCAGGCAGAGCTTGGCCAGCGCGAGCCGCGCTTCTTCCTCGTCGAGATCGGCGAGGAAGGCGACGAGACGTTCATAGACGGCATCGCCGTCGACGAAGCCGAGGTCGCGGCGCAGGCGCTCGCTCATGATGCCTTCGCTTTCGTCGGACGGAGTTGTGTGCCGCCGCCGATCGCCCGCGCGTAGGCGCGCTCGATCGCGGACGTATCGAAACGGGACCAGCGGCCGACGATATGCTGGTCGGGACGGATCAGAAGTGTCGTCCCCGGTTCGAGGGCGAGCGCGGCATCGAGCTGGCCGGTCGGATCGGCAAAGTCGGCCGCCTCGTCATCCGCGGCACCCACGGTCAGAAGATCGATGCCGCCCGGAACGACGGGCACCTCGGTTCCTTCCGGGCGGTGCAGCAGGACGAAGCGTCCGTCGAGATGGTCGAGCAGCCACGCCCGCTTGTCGGTTCCGTGGCGTGGGGCCAGCGGTGCGTTAGGGCAGGGGGCGCCGACGCGCGCTTCCGGCGGCCCGTCCGCGGGAGCCTCGGTCGGATAGCAGGTCGGCCGAGACAGCCGCCCGCTGTTCACCAGCGCCCGTGCGAACGGCCAGTCGCGGGCGAGCGATAGGGTGGCATCGCGCAAGGTCCGGCTCATTGCGCCCTTGGGCGTGATGAAGTCGGTGCTGCGGGTCGAATGCATGATGTTCTCGCGGGCGGCCAAGCGCCGTTCCGTGTCGTAGCTGTCGAGCAGGCTGTCGGCTGCCCGACCCTCCAGCACCAGGGCCAGCTTCCAAACCAGATTGTCGACGTCCTGCACGCCGGAGTTGGCGCCGCGGGCGCCGAATGGCGAGACCTGATGGGCCGCATCGCCGGCAAACAGCACGCGGCCATGGCGGAATCGCTCGAGCATCCGGCACTGGAACGTATAGACGCTGGTCCACAGCAGGTCGAACGGTGTGTCGGGACCGAGCATCCGTTTGATGCGCGGGATCACCCGGTCGGGCTGGCGTTCTCGTTCAGGATCCGCGTCGGCGCCGAGTTGCAGGTCGATGCGCCAGACCCCGTCCGGCTGCATGTGGAGCAGTGCCGACTGGCCGGGATTGAACGGCGGGTCGAACCAGAACCAGCGCTCCTTCGGGAAATCCGCCTGCATATGGACGTCGGCGATCAGGAAGCGGTCTTCGAACACCTTTCCCGCGAACGACAGGCCCATCAGCCGGCGGACCGTGCTGCGGGCGCCGTCGGCCGCGATGACATAGTCGCAGGCGATGTCGTAGCGCCCGTCCGGCGTGTCGACCGTCAGAACGGCACCATCCGCTTGGGGGGCGATGCCCGAAACGCGGTTCTTCCAGCGCAGGTCGATCGCGGGTTCCGCATCGGCGGCGGCGGCCAGCGTTTCCTCACAATGATACTGCTGCAGGTTGATGAAGGCGGGATGCTTTTGGTTGCCCTCGTCACGGAGCGAGAAGCGGTAGAGTTCGTCGTTCCGGAAGAAGACCCGGCCCTCGTTCCAGGTGACGCCATGGGCCAGCATGGGCGCCGCGACGCCCAGCCGGTCCCAGATTTCGAGTGTGCGCTTGGCGTAGCAGATCGCGCGGCTGCCGACGCTCACTGTGTCGTCGTCGTCCAGCACCACCGTCTCGATGCCGTGACGGGCGAGATCGAGCGCTGCCGTCAGTCCCACCGGTCCCGCACCGACTACGATCACCGCGCGGCGGCGCCCATGTCCGTCGAGGTCGGGTGGTCGGACGAAGGGAAAGGTCGGATGCGTGTACCCGCTCATGGCTCGCGGCGGTATAAATCGATCGTGGCGCCACTATATGGCGTGGAGGAAACAACGCCAATGGCGCCACCGGCAGGAGCGGTCGCGGACCGGGTTCAATCCGGCGCGGTCTTGCTCTATACAGCCGGACGTTCTCGATCACAGGGGAGACGAATCGATGGCGGAGAAGAAGTTCGCCTCGCAGGCCGACCTCGCCGAGAAGAAGGCGACGTTCAGCGAGCTGGCCGACGGCGTCTATGCCTATACGACGGAGGGCGATCCCAATACCGGCGTCGTGGTCGGGGACGATGCGGTACTGATCATGGATGCGCGGGCGACGCCAGTTCTCGCCCAGGAACTGATCGACGTGATTCGCGGGGTGACCGACAAGCCGATCAAATATATGGTCCTGAGCCATTATCACGCCGTCCGCGTGCTCGGTGCCTCGGCCTATGGCGCCGAGTACATCATCGCCAGCGAGATGACCCGCGACCTGATCGCGGAACGCGGCCAGCAGGATTTCGAATCGGAGGTCCAGCGCTTCCCGCGCCTGTTCCAGTCGGTGGAGACGGTGCCGGGGCTCACCTGGCCCAACATCACCTTCAGCGACCGTATGAGCCTCTGGCTCGGCAGCCGCGAGGTGCGGCTGATGCATCTCGGCAAGGGCCATACCAAGGGCGATATCGTCGCCTGGCTGCCGGATGAGAAGGTCTGCTTCTCTGGCGATCTCGTCGAATATGGTGCGACGCCCTATGCCGGCGACAGCTATCCGCGCGAATGGATCGAGACCCTGGAGCGGGTGAAGGCGTTGGGCGCCGAGCGCATGGTGCCGGGTCGGGGCGATGCGCTGGTCGGCGCCGATCAGGTCCGGACCGCGATCGAGCAGACTCAGGCCTTTCTCAAGACTATGGTGACGTCGATCGAGGGCGGAGTGAAGAAGGGCCAGGACCTCAGAGAGGTCTATGCCAGCACCTACGCGGCGTTGAAGCCCGATTTCGGCGATTGGGTGATCTTCGACCATTGTTTGCCCTTCGACGTCAGCCGGGCCTTCGATGCCGAGAAGGGCGTCACCGATCCCCGCATCTGGACGGCGGAGCGGGACATGGAAATGTGGAAGGCCCTGGAGGGGTAGAACAGAGACGGAGATGCGGTCCTCCTGGCGTCGTCTCCGCGGGCGCAGGCTTCGCGGGGGTGACGGTTTAAGGGCTGTATCGCGGCGACCGATAGGACGAAACAGACAACAACTTCACGGCGATCGGAGGACAGGTGGCCGAATACCAGTACGTCTATGTGATGAAGGGCCTGAGCAAGGTCTATCCGGGCGGGCGCGAAATCCTGAAGAACGTGTGGCTGTCGTTCCTGCCGGGCGCCAAGATCGGCGTTCTCGGCCTGAACGGAGCCGGCAAGTCGACCCTGCTCCGGATCATGGCCGGGCAGGATCGGGAGTTCGGTGGCGAGGCGTGGTCCGCGGAAGGTATCCGCGTCGGCTTCCTGGAGCAGGAGCCGGTGCTCGACCCGGCCAAGGACGTGATGGGCAACGTCACGGACGGCGTCCGCGCGGTGAAGTCGCTGCTTGAGCGCTTCGAGGAAGTCTCGATGAAGTTCGGTGAGGTCACCGACGACGACGAGATGAACGCGCTTCTCGCCGAGCAGGCCGAGCTTCAGGAGCAGATCGACCATGCCGATGCGTGGGAGATCGACCGCCATATCGAGATCGCGATGGATGCGCTGCGCTGCCCGCCGGGCGACGCCGACGTTACCAAGCTGTCGGGCGGCGAGCGCCGTCGCGTGGCGCTCTGCCGTCTGCTGCTGTCGCGCCCCGATATGCTGCTGCTCGATGAGCCCACCAACCATCTCGATGCCGAGTCGGTGGCATGGCTCGAACGGTTCCTGCACGAATATCCGGGCACCGTCGTCGCGGTGACCCATGACCGCTACTTCCTCGACAACGTGGCCGGCTGGATCCTCGAAATCGACCGCGGTCGGTGCATCCCGTGGGAGGGGAACTACTCGTCCTGGCTGGACCAGAAGGAAAAGCGGCTCGAGCAGGAAGAGCGTCAGGATGCCGCCCGGCAGCGGGTGCTCAAGAACGAACTCGAATGGATCCAGGCCTCACCGCGGGCCCGTCAGGCCAAGAGCAAGGCGCGTATCTCCGCCTACGACCAACTCGTCTCCGAGAGCGAGGCGCGCGAGCGTCAAGCGGCGACGTCCCAGATCACCATTCCGCCGGGACCCCGTCTCGGCGATCTGGTGATCGAGGCCACGGACATCAGCAAGGGGTTCGGCGACCGGCTGCTGATCGATGACCTGTCCTTCAAGCTGCCGCCCGGCGGCATCGTCGGCGTGATCGGCCCGAACGGTGCCGGCAAGACGACGCTGTTCCGCATGATCGTCGGCCAGGAGACCCCGGATTCGGGCAAGCTGCGTCTCGGCGACACGGTCAAGCTGGGTTATGTCGACCAGTCCCGCGACTCCCTCAATGCCGACAAGACGGTCTGGCAGGAGATCTCGGACGGGAAGGACTTCGTCGCCCTGGGCAAGCGTGAGGTGCAGAGCCGGGCCTATGCAGGCTGGTTCAACTTCCGCGGCCCTGATCAGCAGAAGAAGGTCGGCCAGCTTTCGGGCGGTGAGCGTAATCGCGTCCATCTCGCCAAGATGCTGAAGTCGGGCGCCAACGTGCTGCTGCTCGACGAACCGACCAACGACCTCGACGTCGACACGCTCCGCGCACTCGAAGAGGCGCTCTACGAGTTCCCCGGCTGCGCGGTCATCGTCAGCCATGACCGCTGGTTCCTCGACCGCATCGCCACTCACATCCTCGCCTTCGAAGGCGAAAGCCATGTCGAGTGGTTCGAGGGGAACTACGCCGATTACGAGGCCGACCGCCACCGCCGCCTGGGCGGCGAGGCCGACCAGCCGCATCGGATCAAATACAAGCCGATCGCACGGTAGACGCAGGTAGGGGAGGCGCCCCCATGAGGGCGCTCTTCCATCCCGTCATCCTCCGGCTTGCCCGGAGGATCCAGGGACCCGCGACAGCCCTCCCTAGAACAGGTCCGGCTGCGCCGCCGCCCCTTTCTTCACGGATAGCGGCGCAATCGTCTGGCCGGTTTCGGCGGCGATCAGGCCGGCGAGGATGGTGCGGTGGCAGTGCGCGGGATCGCGCTCCATGCACATCAGGCAGACCGGCCGGCTTCGTGCAGTCGAGACGGCTTCCGAAAAGTCCGCCATGCCTTCCGGGCTCTGCAGCCGCTCGGCATAGATGCGGCGATAGGCGCCGGCATCGCCGGCCTTTGCGGCCTCACGTCCGGCTTTGGGCGTTCCCAGCCCCTTGAGATGCACATAGCCGATACCGGCTGCTTCGACCGCCGAGCGGAGCGCCCCCTTGGTATAGACCCGGTTCCTGGACCAGGGCGCGTCGCGGACGTCGATCAGCAGATCGGCCCCGGAAGAACGAAGGGCGGCGATGAAGTCTTCGATCGCCGCCCCTTCGTAACCGATGGTGTAGAGCTTGTCGGGCGTTCCCGCCTCGGAACTGACTTCGTCCGTCATTGCCGGGCTCGGCCCGGCAATCTCGGCGCAATCGGCAGAAGAGATGCTCGGCTCAAGGCCGAGCATGACAGAAAGGGAGAGGGTCGGTTCCGCCCCAAAAAGGCCGCTCTCAGTGCAGCTGCTTGCGCGCCTGCTCAATGCCTCGTTCGATGAGGTCGTTGTGGCGTTTGGCGTCGAGCTCGCCTTCGATCACCCGTTCCGCCGCCGAGACGGCGATATCGACCGCGGCATCCCGCAGCTCCTTGACGGCCCGCGCTTCCGCCTGGGCGATCTTCTCCTCGGCAAGCTGCTTGCGCCGCTCGATATGGCGCTGGAGGTCCTCATGGCCGCGCTGGCGGATCAGTTCGGCCTCTTCACGGGCATGCTTGACGATGTCTTCGGCTTCCTGCGCCGCCTCGCGCTGGCGCCGCTGATACTTGGCGAGAAGGTTCTGCGCCTCCTCGCGAAGCCGAACGGCCTCTTCGAGCTCGGCTCGAATGCGGTCGCTGCGCTCGTCGAGGGACTTGGTGACCGCCTTGAAGATCTTGCCGCCGACCAGAACGACGAACAGGACGAAGGCGACCGCTACCCAGAATTCAGCTCCGAACATCAGGCACGCCCCTTGATGACGGCATCGACCGCCTTGTCAGCGTCTTCCTTGGCGACCTGGACGTCGACCAGCTTGCCGGCGATAGCCTGGACCAGATCGCCAGCCGAGGCCTTCAACTCATCGAGCGCCTTGGACTTGGTATCGGCGATGCGGCGTTCGGCCTCTGCCGTCTGCTTGGCGATCTCGGCGGTCGCCGCTTCGTTCCGCGCCGCCGCTTCGGCCGCGATCTCCTGTCCCGCCTCGGCGATCAGGGAGACCGCATTGGAGCGGGACTCGGCCATTGCCGTCTCATAGGCCTGCAGGGCGGCTTCAGCCTCTCGCTTGAGCGATTCGGCCTTCTCCAGGTCGTTGGAGACCTTCTGCCGCCGCTGCTGCAGCACGTCGCCGATCCGCGGCAGCGCCACCTTGGACATCACCCAGTAGAGGATGATGAACGTGACGGCCAGCCAGAACAGCTGGGACGGAAATGAAGATGGGTCGAGTTGCGGCATGAGTGCCGATTCCCCTTACTGCGTTCGGATCACAGGAAGAGGATGAGGAACGCGATCAGCAGGGCGAACAGCGCGATGGCTTCCGTGAGCGCGAAGCCCAGCAGCACGTTGCCGAACACCTTCGGGGCGGCAGCCGGGTTGCGGAGAGCACCCGAGACGTAGTTGCCAAAAATGGTACCGATACCGACACCGACGCCGGCGAGGGCGATGGTGGCGAGGCCTGCGCCGATCATCTTGGCGGCTTCGAGTTCCATGACGTGTTCCTTTCCAGTTACGCGAGTTTGCTCAGAGCGGGAATAAAGCCTCGGTGAGGCCGGTCAATGATGCGGATGCATCGCGTCGTGAAGATACAGGCAGCTCAGGATCGTGAAGACGTAGGCCTGCAGGAAGGCGATGCCGATTTCCAGGCCCGTCAGCGCGATGATGATGATCAGCGGCGCGACGCCCATGATGCCCATCATCACCACGAAGCCGCCGAACACCTTCAGCATGGTGTGGCCGGCCATCATATTGGCGAAAAGTCGCAGGCTCAGGCTCACCGGCCGGACGAAGTACGACATCACTTCCAGCGGAACCACGAGCAGCAGCAGCGCGAACGGTACTCCCGACGGCACGAACAGGCGCAGGAATCCGGCCCCGTTCTTGATGAATCCGATGATCGTCACGCCGATGAACACCACCAGCGCCATGCCGAACGTGACGATGATATGGCTGGTGGTGGTGAAGCTGTAAGGGATCATCCCGAGCAGGTTCGCGAACAGGATGAACATGAACAGCGTGAAGATGAACGGGAAGTAGGGGCGCCCGGCGCTGCCGACGTTGTCGCGCAGCATGTTGGCGATGAATTCGTAGGAGAGCTCCGCCATCGACTGCCATCGGCCCGGCACCATCGATCGGCTGCTGACGCTGGCGGTCAGGAAAATCGTCGCCAGCGCGATGCCGATGAACATCCACAGCGTGGAATTGGTGAACGAGATATCCAGATTGCCGATGTGGATCGGGATCAGATCGTGGATTTCGAACTGTTCGAGCGGGGAGTGCATCCCCTCTTCGTGGCCGGCTTCGGTCGCCAAACTCATCCCCGTCTCTAGCGGCCGTCCCGGTCGGACGCCGTATCCTCGGACGCTCCGTCACCCATATGGCTGACGGCACGATAAACATTCAGGGCTCCGGCACCGGCGCCCAGAAAGAAAAACACGATCAGCAGCCATGGACTTGTGCCGAGCCAACGATCCAGCACGACGCCCATACCTGCGCCAACCGCGACCCCGGCCACGAGCTCGACGCCGACACGCATCGCCAGCCCGAGTCCGGTGACGCCACCGGCCGCGTTACGCTGAGCCCCCATCGGCTGCTGAGCCTCCCGCGCCCGCTTGAGGCGGGCATCGAGATCGGTCAGCGACGTTTCCCGCCCTTCGTCCGGGTCCGATTGTCGATCGCTCATCGTCGTCGGTCTCCTTCGACACGAGCGGGCCCGAACTCCGGCGCAAAAGGCGCGCGAACAATAGGGTCTTGCCGGAACCCTGTCAACCTTTTGGGGTTCGTCATAAGGTATTGAAATGGCACGACAAACTGGTCGGCGCGAGGCTATTCGGCGGCCCGCATCTCATGGGCGCGCGTCAGGTCGACCGAAACCAGCTGTGAAATACCGCGCTCCGCCATGGTGACGCCGAACAGGCGGTCCATCTTGGCCATCGTCACCCGGTGATGGGTGATGACCAGGAACCGGGTCGAGAGCGAGTGCGCCAGCTCGCCGATCAGGTTGCAGAAGCGTTCGACATTGGCGTCGTCGAGCGGAGCGTCGACCTCGTCGAGCACGCAGACCGGCGCCGGACGGGTGAGGAACACCGCGAATATCAGTGCCAGCGCGGTCAATGCCTGCTCTCCGCCCGACAGCAGCGACAGCGACTGCAGGCGCTTGCCGGGCGGACTCGCCATGATCTCCAGACCGGCCTCCAGGGGATCGTCGCTGTCGGTGAGGGTAAGATGCGCCTCGCCGCCGCCGAACAGCCGCACGAACATGTCGCGGAAATGACCGTTGATCACGTCGAAGGCGGCGTTCAGGCGTTCGCGCGCTTCGCGGTTGAGCGCGCCGATTCCGCCGCGGAGCTTGGCGATCGCCGACAGGAGGTCGCTTCGCTCGACCTGCAGCGAGTCGAGTTCCGCACCGACGCTCTCGGCTTCCTGCTCGGCGCGGAGATTGACCGGGCCGATACCATCCCGTTCCCGGGTCAGCCGGTCGAACGCGGTTTCCAGTGCAGCGAGGTCTTCATCGACCTCCTCCGGCGTAAGTCCGGCTGAAGCCAGCACCTCCGACGGCGCGCAATCCAGGCGTTCGGTGATACGGCTGGCGACCGAGGTTCGCCGTTCTTCGGCTTGCTCGACCCGCCCCTCGAGTCGGACCTGCTCCTCGCGTGCGCTGGCGAGGGCGGTATCGGCGCGGCGGGCCTGGGAGTCGAGTGCCGCCTGTTCCTGCTCGGCGACCGAAAGCCGGTCTGCGGCCTGACGCCGTTCCGTTTCCGCCGCGGCGATCGATTCGGTGAGCTTCGTCCGGCGTTCGGCAATCGCGCCCGGTTGTTCTTCGAGCGTCGCCCGTTCCTCTTCGATTCTCCGGCCGCGGTCCTCCAATTCCCGAAGCTTTTCCGAGGCGGCTTCGCCGCGGCGCGTCCAGGCTTGGGTCTCGTCGTCGAGTGCCGCCCGCCGACGGCGCCGTCCGCCGGCTTCCCGTGCCAGCCGTTCGCTGGTGTCACGGCACCCGGCGTGGCGGGTGCGGACCTCAGCTAAAGTGTTGCGCGCTGCGGCGAGTGCCTGCCTTTCGGCTTCGATGGCATCGTCGCCGGCCAGAGCCGCGGCGGCTTCCCGCTTCTGTTCCTCGGTCTCGTGCCGATCGGCCGCGAGGGCCTCGATCGATTCCTCCAAGGCGGTCAGGCGTGATCGGCGGTCAGCGGTCGCGGCCAGCGCTCGCGACTGCTTCTCCCGCGCTTGAGCGAGCGATCGTTCGGTGGTGCGTTGGGCATCCCGTGCAGCGCGTTCCGCATCCGTCGCGCGGCGATGGGCGGTGACGGCCGCTTCCACGGCCGCGACACTCTCCGCATGCATCGCGTCGGCGGCGGTGACCTCGGCTTCATGTCGGTCGAGAATCGCCTCGATCTCCGTCAGGCGATTGCGTTGCGCGAGCCGCTGCGCGGCGGTGGAAGGCGCACCGGCGCGGCGGGTATAGCCGTCCCAGCGCCACAAATCGCCTTCGCGACTTACCCCGCGCTGCCCCGGCAGAAGTGCCGGCTGGATCGTTGCGCCATCCTCGGCGTCGACGATGCCGATCTGGGCGAGACGTCGGGCGAGCGCGGCGGGGGCCTCGACGACCTCGCTCAATGGGCGCAAGCCGTTGGGAAGCGCGGGATCGGGCGTATCGGGCGTGACCGCCCGCCAATGGGCCGCCGCGTCGGGATCGGTCGAGGCTTCGAGCGTATTGCCGAGCGCCGCCGCCAGTGCCGTCTCGAAGCCGGGAGTGACGGTGATCTCGTCGAGCACCGGGCGATCGGCCCGGCTTTCGTCCGGAGCGACGAGGGCGCGCAACGCCTTCACTTCTGCGGCGACTTCGGCGTGGGCCTCGCGGACCGTCTGACGTCGTTCCCGCGCCTCGCGTTCCGCCAGTTCGGCCGAGGTGCGGTGGGCTTCCGCCTCGCGGTAGGCCGACAAGGCCGCCTCCGCCTCGGTTTGCTGGCCCGCGGCAAGCGCTTCCAGACGCTCGACCTCGGATGCGGCCTGTTTCGTTGCGTCGTCGTCGGCGAGCGCTTGGCGAACGCGGTCGCGGTCGGCTGTAAGGCTTCGCGCCTTCCCGTCGAGCCGGGCGAGGCGGGAGTCGATTTCTTCCACCCGGCGCCGGAGCGCGGCACGTTCGGCCTCTGCGGCCGCAACCCTCGCGGTCAGGTCCGAGACGGCGGTTTCAGCTTCCGCCAAAGCCGCCGCGGCCGCGTCCAGGGCTTCTTGGGCCTGAGCGCGGGCAGGACCCTCGCGCTCCATCTCGCCGTCGATTCGCTTCCGTTCCTCGGACAGACGCGCGCAGGCCTGGGTGGCCTCATCGGCAAGGGCGCGCTCGCGGGCGATATCGGCGGCGAGCTGTCTGGCTCGGCCGGCGGCGTCCTGGCGCGCGGCCTCGATGCGTTCGGCTTCCGTATCGAGACCTTCCAGCGCTACCTGCAGGCGATGGAGTGCGGCGCCGGCCTCCGCCTCGGCCTGGCGCAGGCCGGGGAGGGCGGCCGCAGCCTCGGTCCGCCGGGTGGCGGCTTGTGCGGCCTGGGCGGTGAGCGTGCGGACCTCGGCGGTTGCCGCCTCGAACGCTGTGCGGGCGGCGGTGAGGCCGCTTTCGGCCTCGCTCCAGCGGTAATGAAGGATCTGCGCTTCGGTCCGCCGCATCCTGTCGCCGATGGCGCGATAGCGGACGACCTGTCGGATCTGGCGCTTGAGCCCCGCGAGCTGCGAATCCATTCCCGCGATCACGTCGTCGAGGCGTTCGAGGTTCTGCTCGGCCGCCCGCAGCCTGAGTTCCGCCTCGTGGCGGCGGGAATGGAGGCCGGAGATGCCGGAGGCATCTTCGAGGATGTAGCGGCGTTGGGCAGGCTTGGCCGAGATGATGGCGCCGACCTGGCCTTGGCTCACCATTGCCGCCGATCGCGCACCCGACGACGCGTCGGCGAACAGAAGCTGGACGTCGCGGGCGCGGACCTCCCGGCCGTTCAGGCGGAAGGACGAACCCATGCCCCGGTCGATCCGGCGCACCACCTCGATCTCGCCGCTGTCGTTCGCGGCCGGGAGCGTGTCCTGGCTGTCGCCGTCAAGCAGCAGCGAGACCTCGGCGATATTCCGTGCGGCCCGGTTGCTGTTACCGCCGAAGATGATGTCGTCCATCTCTCCGCCGCGAAGGCGCCGGGCAGAGCTTTCGCCCATCACCCAGCGGAGCGCTTCGACGAGGTTCGACTTGCCGCAGCCGTTCGGGCCGACGATTCCCGTCAGCCCGGCGTCGATGTGGAGCTCGGTCGGGTCGACGAAGGATTTGAAACCGCTGAGCTTCAGTCGGGTGAAGCGCAATGCCAATGCCTCGATATGCGGCGGGAACCGTCCAACACCTCAAGTCATTGTGCGACGAGGTTATGCCATACGCAAGATATAGATGGGGCGACCTGCCTCGCACAAATTCCAGGTGAATCCGGCCGCCACGCGGTCCCGGTGCTAGGGTCATGCGGAAACCGAGGGAGGAACGCAGTCATGGCGAAGCCGGAATTGACGCATCACCGGGCTGAGCTCGGCGAGGTGATGCTCCACTACGCGATCATGGGGGAGGGCGAGCCGGTCGTGCTGTTGCACGGTTTTCCGGAGACCTGGTTCACCTGGCGCGCGGTGATGCCGAAGCTGGCGGAACGCTACCGCGTGATCGCCCCCGACATGCGCGGCCTTGGAGACTCCTCGCGCCCGGCACGGGGGTACGAGAAGACGCGGGTCGCCGAGGACATCTGGGAACTGGTGAACGGGGTCCTCGGCCAGGATTCCTTCCTGCTCGTCGGTCACGACTGGGGTGGGCCCGTAGCCTACGCCCTCGCTGCGGCCCACCGGCCGGCGGTCAGGAAGCTCGCCATTCTCGACGTCGTCATTCCGGGCGACGGTACCGATCATTTCGCCACCTCCCATGGCCGCTGGCACCATGCCTTCCACCGCACCGCCGACCTTCCCGAAGCCCTGATCGAGGGGCGGGAGCGAACCTACATCGCCTGGTTCCTCCAAAACTTCACGGCGACGCCCGGCGCGATACCCGAAGAGGCGATCGACGAATATGCCCGGACCTACGGCCAGCCCGGCGCCATGCGGGCGGCGCTCGCCTACTACCGGGCGACGCCGCAGGATGCGGCCGACAACGCTCGGAGCATCGCCGAAGGCAAGCTCGCCATGCCGGTGCTAGCCCTCGGCGGCGGGCAGACGTTCGGGCGCCGCCATCTCGTTCTCGAATCGATGCGACGGGTGGCCGTCGATGTCCGCGGCGGCGTGATCGAGTCCTCCGGCCATTTCATCCCGGAGGAAGCTCCGGACCAGCTTGCCACCGCTCTGCTGCAGTTCTTCGCAGCGCCATAGTCGTTGCGCGGGAAGTGCACAGGCCTGTCGGTAAATGATGAAGGAAATGGCACTTTATGCGCATGAAATAGACCGTTCCAAGAATGAGTACGAATGAATCCCGTTAGAAATCATCCGGGCATGAAACTTGCCAAAGGTCTATCCTGGTAGAGGATCGGGCCGTTACGGCTGCGGTTTTGCTGTGGCGGTTCGGTCGCATTGGGGACATCGGGAGGACCGACATGAAAACGTGGCAATTGTCTGCCGGCACTGCGGTGGGTGCCGTATTGCTGGCCGTATCGGCGCCGGCCGCGAGTCTGGCGCAGGACTATGTGACCGACGAGATGTTGCTGGAGGCCGACCAGGATCCGAACAACTGGCTGATGGCGCCGCGCGATTACGCCGGCACCCGTTACAGTCCGCTCGGCAGCGTGAATTTGGACACGGTCGGCCGGCTGGTGCCGAAGTGGACGTTCTCCTTCGGCGTGCTGGACGCCCAGAACACGACGCCGCTGGTGAACGACGGCGTCATGTACGCAACCGCCTCGCATGGCCGGACCTTCGCCATCGACGCGCGGACCGGTGAGGAGATCTGGCGCTATTACGACGAGATCCCCGAGGGCGTCGCCGGCAAGATGTGCTGCGACATCGGTAATCGCGGCGCCGCGCTCTATCACGACAAGGTCTATGTGACGACGCCCGATTCGGATGTCGTGGCGCTGGACGCCAAGACCGGCGAGGTTGTCTGGCAGACCAATATCGGCGACTGGGAGAAGGCGATCACGATGACCGTGGCTCCTCTCGTCGTGAAGGGGAAGGTCATCGTCGGGGTGTCGGGTGCCGAGTATCCGACCCGTCTCTACATCGAGGCGCTGGATGCCGAGACCGGCGAGCAGGTCTGGCGGCGCTACACGATTCCGGCGCCCGGCGAGCCGGGCCACGAGACCTGGGGCTCGGACGACAGCGCCGAATTCGGTGGCGGCTCGGCCTGGATCACCGGCAGCTACGATCCTGATCTCGATACGCTCTACTGGGGCGTCGGCAACCCCAACCCGGACTGGGACGGCACCAACCGGCCAGGCGACAACCTCTATTCGAACTCGACGCTGGCCCTCGATCCGGATACCGGCGAGATCAAGCACTACTTCCAGTACACGCCGCATGACGTCTGGGACTTCGACGGCAACAACGAGCCGATTCTGCTCGACGTCGGCGACCAGAAGCTGCTGATGCACGGTGACCGCAACGGCTTCCTCTATGCCGTCGACCGCACCGACAGCTCCTTCGTCTACGGCGTGCCGATCTCCAAGGTGAACTGGGCGACGGGCTTCGAGGCCGATGGCCGGCCGATCGTGAATCCGGAAAAGGTTCCCGGCTACAACTACGAGGCCACGGACATCTGTCCGGCGTCGGAAGGCGGCAAGTGGTGGAACCCGATGTCGGTGAACCCGGTGGCGAAAACGGTCTTCGTGCCGAGCCGCGAAATCTGCACCGACATCAAGAGCGCGCCTCTGGGCAAGGGGCTCAACCCGCCGGAGCGGACCGTCGGCAAGCCCTATTGGGGCATCGGGACCATCAAGTGGAACAAGGGTTACGGCCAGCTCGTCGCCTTCGACGCCGCCACGGGCGAGAAGAAGTGGACCGTCAAGGCGCCGTCGCCCTTCACCAGTGGCATTCTCACCACCAGCGGTGGGCTGGTCTTCGCCGGCACGCCCGAAGGCTATTTCAAGGCCTACAGCCAGGCGACCGGCGAGGAGGTGTTCTCCTACAACGTCGGTACCGGCATTTTCGGCAGCCCGATGACCTATGCCATCGACGGCAAGCAGTATGTGGCGGTTCCGGCGGGCTTCGGCGGCTGGACCGGCTGGGCGACGATCGGTGGCGGCGGGGCGCCGCAGCTCAAGGACAGCCGCAAGGGCGGCTATCTGATGGTGTTCGGCCTGTTCGACGAATAACCTCGGAACAGGCATGGACGACGGTGGGGGAGCGCAATGCTCCCCTACCTCTTTCGGCCGATGGATCAGGGCGAGGCGCGGGACGCGGTGATGATATCGAGACAACTTGTTGCACTGGCGGTGCTGACTGTGGGCCTGGGGGGCGCCGGCGCGGGCATCCTCGATACGGCGACGGCGGCGGACGATGTCCATAACCCCTACACGGGCAATGCCGAAGCCATCGCCGAGGGGCAGCGGCTGTGGGCGGCCACCGGGTGTTACAGCTGCCACGGCGAACTCGCCGACGGCGCTGTCGGTCCCGACCTCACCGACGACGAGTGGGTCTACCGGCCGACCGATGCGACGCTGTTCAAGACCATCGCCAAGGGCCGGTCAGGGACCAACATGGTCGGCTGGTCGGAGAGCCTGAGCGATGACGAGATCTGGAAGGTCATCGCCTATATCCGTTCCCTCTATAAGGGTGACCCGGACAAGATCATCTGGTAGGCCGGCTGCATTCTGACACGAGATAGAGCCGGGGCAGGCAGAGCTTTGGCGGAAGCCCACGACAGATCCATCACCATCCTCGTCGATGCCGATGCCTGCCCGGTAAAGGCCGAGGTCTATCGAGTCGCGGAGCGCTATGATCTCGCGGTGAAGGTGGTGGCCAACGACATCATCGCCGTCCCGCGCGAGAGCAGGGTGGACCTGGTGATCGTGGATCGGGGCTTCGATGCCGCCGATGACTGGATCGCCGAGCGGGCGCGGCCGGGAACCGTCGTCGTCACCGCGGACGTGCCGCTTGCCAGCCGCTGCGTCAAGGCCGGGGCCGCCGTGATCGCCCCCACCGGACGCACTTTCACCGAGAACTCGGTCGGTGCGGCGCTGGCTACCCGAAACCTGATGCAGGATCTCCGCGAAGCCGGCGCCGTCACCGGCGGTCCGAAGCCGTTCTCGAAACGCGACCGCTCGAACTTCCTCTCGGCCCTCGACCTCGCGGTCAACCGGCTGAAGCGCGACGGATTTTCGGCCTGAGGGACGGTGAAAGTTAGATCGGTCATTGCGAGCCGAAGGCGAAGCAATCCACGCGGCTCCGTTGGTCTGGATCGCCGCGTCGCTGCGCTTCTCGCGATGACAGAGGGGGATCGGGACTCTACCCCTCGGGGCGCATCTCCGCGCGGATGCGCTGGCGGAGAAGGTCGATGGGCTTCAGCTGCCCATTCTCCTCGTAGCACCAGAAGGACCAGCCGTTGCAGGCCGGTGCGCCCTGGACCTTGGCGCCGACGGCGTGGATCGAGCCGGTGTCGTCGGCCGAGATCAGGGTTCCGTCGGCGCGGACCTTGGCGGCGAAGCGGCGGCGCTGATCGGTGAGGACGGTGCCGGGGGCGATCAGCCCACGCTCGACCAGGGTGCCGAACGGCACCCGCGGCTCCTCGCGGCGCGAGCGGGTGGTGGCGATGGTTGTCTCGTCGCCCCATTCGGTCTCGGCCAGGCGTTCGCGCGCCAACGACAGGTAGTCGCCGTCGCGCTCGATGCCGATGAACGAGCGGCCGAGACGCTTGGCGACGACGCCCGTCGTGCCGGTGCCGAAGAATGGGTCCAGGACCACGTCGCCCGGCCGGCTCGACGCCAGGATGACCCGGTAGAGCAGGGATTCCGGCTTCTGGGTCGGATGCGCCTTCTTGCCGTCGCGGCGCAGGCGCTCGGCCCCGGTGCAGATCGGCAGCAGCCAGTCCGAGCGCATCTGGACGTCGTCGTTCAGCGCCTTCATGGCGTCGTAGTTGAAGGCGTAGCCGTTGGCGTCGCGGCTCTTGCTGCACCAGATCATCGTTTCGTGCGCGTTGGTGAAGCGCCGGCCGCGGAAATTGGGCATCGGGTTGGTCTTGCGCCAGACGATGTCGTTCAGCACCCAGAAGCCCAGGTCCTGCAGTGCCGTTCCCATGCGGAAGACGTTGTGGTAGCTGCCGATCACCCACAGCGTGCCGGTATCCTTCAGCACCCGCCGCGCCGCCATCAGCCAGGCCCGGGTGAAAGCGTCGTACTCGGCGAAGTCGGCGAAGCGGTCCCAGGCGTCGTCCACGCCGTCGACCAGGGTCTGGTTGGGACGGCGGAGGCCCGGATTAAGCTGTAGGTTGTAGGGCGGGTCGGCGAAAATAAGATCGACCGACTTCTCCGGAAGCCGGTCCATGAGGGCGACGCAATCGCCCTCCAACACCTGTTCGATTCGTTCTCCCCCCGCCATGGGAACGGAGAATGAGTCAAGCGGTTAGGCCCGTCAATGCTTCAAATGACTCAAGAAGCGATCGTAAGGGGTTGGGACTCCCGGAAGATTCGATTTTTCAAGGGTTAGAACAGCGAAAGCTGGTCGGTCGGCACCCGGAATTTCGTGACGTCGAGGGACCACGGTCGGGCATTGAGGCCATGGCGCTTGGCGGCCGCGTCGACCCGCTGCCTGATCAGCGTGGCGTACGCACCGCTGCCGCGCTGGCGGCTGCCGAAGGCCGCATCATAGAGCTTGCCGTCCCGCGACTGGCGCATCAGCGACCACACCTTGGCGGCCTTCAGCGGCTCGTTTTCCCTGAGCCACTCCTCGAACAGCGACTTGATCTCGAGTGGCAGGCGCAGGAGGACGTAGCCAGTCGAGACCGCGCCGGCCGTGGCGGCGGCGGCGATGATCGCCTCCACCTCGCTGTCGGTGAGGCCGGGGATGATCGGCGCGACCATCACGCCGGTGGGGATGCCGGCATCGGTGAGGCGCTTGACCGCTTCCAGCCGCCGGGCCGGAGTCGATGCCCTGGGCTCCAGCCTGTTGGCGAGGTGCCGGTCGAGGGTCGTCACCGAGATGAAGACCTTGGCGAGGCGCTCCCTGGCCATCGGCCCGAGGATGTCGATATCGCGCGCGACCAGCGCCGACTTGGTGGTGATGCCGACGGGGTGGTCGAAGGCGCTCAGCACCTCCAGGACCGAGCGGGTGATGCGCTCCTTGCGCTCCAGCGGCTGGTAGGGATCGGTGTTGGTGCCCATGGCGATCACCCGGCAGCGATAGCGCGAGGACGATAGCTCGGCCCTCAGCAGCTTCGCCGCGTCGGGCTTCATGAACAACCGGCTCTCGAAGTCCTGTCCCGGGGACAGCCCGAGATAGGCATGGGTCGGGCGGGCGAAGCAGTAGGCGCAGCCGTGCTCGCAGCCGCGATAGGGGTTGATCGAGCGGTCGAAGCCCACGTCCGGCGACTGGTTGCGGGCGATGATGGTCTTGGTCTTGTCGACCTGGACGGTGGTGCGGAGCGGCGGCAGGTCCTCCTCGATCGTGCCCCAACCGTCGTCCCAGGCCTCGGTCGTCGTCGCCTCGTAGCGGCCCGCGACGTTGGTCACCGCGCCGCGACCCTTGCGGTAGCCATGAGAAGGCGGATTGTTCATGACCGGATTATAGTGGCGACATAAGAACAAAAAAAGAACATTTAGGTCGACGTCATTGCGAACCGGAGGTGAAGCGATCCAGGACGCCGACGGTTGGTGGATCGCCGCGTCGCTCCGCTCCTCGCGATGGCGGAGTCCTTAACTCATTGATTTAACTGGTCATCACATGGCTTGGCCATATGATCCACGACTTTGCGCGGCTCGGCGGAGCGGCTGAAAGTCGTGGATGGCACGATCGAGTCGTGCCATGACGGCTGGGGTGAAGAGAAGAGGGGACGCCGGTGGTGTTCGGGCCTGACGGTGGGCAGTCTCTGACGTGACAGGGTTGAGCGTTGTCATCCCGGCGCTGAATGCCGAAGCCCGTCTCCCGGCATGCCTCGCCGCCTTGGAGGAGGCGGAGGGCATCGAGCGGGTGGTCGTCGATGGCCGTTCGTCGGATGGAACGGCGGCTGCAGCAGTACAGGGTGGTGCCAGAGTCCTGGAGGCCGAACGCGGCCGTGGAAACCAGCTCGCGGCCGGTGCCGAGGCGGCCGAGGGCGAATGGCTGTTGTTCCTCCACGCCGATACGGTTCTGTCTCCGGACTGGTGGCAGGCGGTGCGGATGTTCATGGCAGCGGAGGGGAACGCGGGCAGGGCGGCCGTCTTCCGCTTCGCCCTCGACGATCCGGCGCCGGCTGCCCGGCGGCTGGAGCGTATCGTCCGGTGGCGAACGCGCGTCCTCGGTCTGCCCTATGGCGATCAGGGGCTGCTGATCTCACGCGCGCTCTATCGGGCGGTCGGCGGCTATCGGCGTATTCCGATCATGGAGGACGTGGCGCTGGTACGGCGGATCGGCCGCCGGAGGCTCGTGATGCTCGACATCGCCGCAGTCACCTCGGCAGCCCGCTACCGGCGCGGCTATCTCCGGCGGAGCGCGCGGAACCTCGTCTGCCTCAGCCTTTACTTCGCCGGTGTTCCGCCGAGAACGCTCAAGCGGCTTTACGGATGACGCTCGAAAACCACCTGATCGTCTTCCTGAAGGTGCCGCGGATCGGCAGGGTCAAGTCGCGGCTCGCGGCCGATATCGGCCCGGCGGCGGCATGGCGGTTCTACCGCGACACGACGACGACGGTGCTCCGCCGGCTGTCGGGCGATCGTCGGTGGCGGACATGGATCGCGCTATCCCCCGACGACGGCCGTTTTCCGGCTTGGCCGGCGCTTCCCGGCTTCGGGCAGGGCAGCGGCGATATCGGGGTCAGGATGGACCGGGCGATGCGCCGGCCGCCGCCGGGGCCGGTCGTCCTGGTCGGCGGCGACGTTCCGGATATCCGAAGGGCGGATATCGCCGCCGCCTTCCGGGCGCTCGGCGATCATGACGCGGTGTTCGGCCCGGCGCAGGACGGCGGCTTCTGGCTGGTGGGCATGCGGCGACGGCCCCGCCACGTCTATCCCTATCGGGGCGTGCCGTGGTCGAGCCCGGAGACATTGGCGAGAACGATCGCCAATCTGACACCGCACCACCGCGTCGCCTTCGTGGCGACGCTGGACGACGTCGACGACGGTGCGGCGTTCCGGCGCTACCGAGCCGGCCTCAGCCGGTCGCAACCTTCTTGTGCTCCATGAGGCGGGGCATCAGCTCGACGAAATTGCACGGCTTGTGCCGGTAGTCGAGCTGCTGGACCAGGATGTCGTCCCAGGCGTCGCGGCAGGCGCTGGGCGATCCCGGCAAGGCGAACAGATAGGTGCCGCGCGCGACGCCGCCGGTGGCGCGGGACTGGACGGTCGAAGTGCCGATCTTCTGGTAGCTCAGCATCCTGAACAGCTCGCCGAAGCCCGGGATCTCCTTGTCGTAGATCGCGTGAAAGGCCTCGGGCGTAACGTCCCGTCCGGTGACGCCGGTGCCACCGGTCGAGATCACGACGTCGACATCGGGATCGCTGATCCACGCTTCCAGCTGCGCCGAAATGGCCGCCACGTCGTCGCGGACGATGCGCCGCGCCGCGACGTGATGGCCGGCCTCCGCAATGCGGTCGACCAGCGTCTGCCCCGATTTGTCGTCGGCCTCGCTGCGCGTATCGGAAACCGTCAGGACTGCGATGTTGACCGCCAGAAACGGGCGGCTTTTGTCAATGCGGGCCACTCTGCGCCATCCTCTTGACCGTGTCGTCGAGGCGAATGTAGGCGGGCCAGTCGCCCGCGACAATCTCGTCGAGTGACGGGGTCGCCTGGCTGAAGCGCATACGGTAGATCCAGAAGTTCGCCATTACCCGCTGAATGAACCTCCGCGTTTCCCGCGACGGGATGCATTCGATGAACATCAGCGGGTCTTCCGCGCCGGCCTGCCGGTGCCAGCGGTCGAGATTGCCCGGACCGCCGTTGTAGGCGGCGGCGAGGCGCAGCAGGTCGCCGCCGACGACGTCGAGGCGCAGCAGATAGCGCAGATAGCGCTGACCCAGCGAGATGTTCAGGACCGGGTCGAACAGGGCGCGGTGGGCGCCGTCGTCATAATCGTCGCGGCCTTCGTCGATGTAGCTCGCGGTCTGCGGCATCAACTGCATCAGGCCGGCGGCGCCGCGATAGCTCGCCGCGCCGGGATCGAACCCGGACTCCTGACGCACGACCGCGTGCACCAGGGCGCGGTCGATGGTGAAACCGTCCGGCGGCTCCCATGGCAGCAGCGGGTAGAGGGCATCGTCGTGACGACGACCGTCGGCCTGGGCCAACAGGCCGCCGATCCGCATCTGCACGGCCGGCAGGCCCAGCCGTGCGCTCAACGACAGCAGAGGCCCCGTCAGGCTGTGCGGCGCGGTTCCGTAGAATGTCCGGATTTCACGCTCGGCCCGCTCCCGGTCGCCGACTTCGACCAGAGCAATCGCCCGCCGGATGTTGGAATAGGCCATGAGTCGCGGAAGGTCGCGCGTCGTCAGCGGCCGTTCTTCCCAATTGAAGCCCGGATCGCGGCCCAGAGCGCGAACCGCCAGCAGGCCGTAGAAACTACGCGGGTGAGCGGCTGCGATCTCAAGCAGGCGCTTCGCTTCGTCATGGTCGCCGGCATCTTCGGTCAGACGGGCCGCCCAGTAGGCGCCCCCGGCCTGCAGCCAGTTATCGGCCACGTCCCGCTCGGCAAGGGCCTGGAAGTGCTTGCGCGCCTTGGCTGCGTCGCCGAGCCGCTCCGCCGCCAAGCCGGCAATCCAGAACGCATCCGGCAGGTAATCGCCGTTGCGTTCGGCTGCCACTGCCGCGACCGCAAGGGCATTCCTGTACTGTTTGCGGTGGAAATAGGCGGTGGCGATCCGGACGCGCCAGCGGTCGACCTCGGCGGTGGAGAGGCCCACCCGGTCTGCCGAAACGAGCAGATAGCGTTCGGCCTGCCCGGGGCTCCCCGAACTCAGGCGTTCGGTTACTTCATGGCTGAACGCGCTGACGACCTTGCGCTCGGCCTTGCTCCGCTGCGGCCGAGGAATGGCGGTTTCGACGAGAGCGCCTTCATCCGCGCCGGAGCCGGACAGATAGCGATCGTCGGGGCGTTTCGGCGCTTCGGCACCGTCCGGCAGGCGACGCATCGCCAGCCGGTACACCCGCATCGCACCGGGTAGGTCCGAGTAGCGGGCGAGCCATGTCGAAAGCTCCTCGAAGCTCGACCGGTAGGCGGTCGGGTGCATGTAGCGCTGTTCGAGGACGTGTCCCATCAGCAGGGTATCGCCCAGATCGGCGATCAGCCGGTCGGCGGTCTCCCAGTCCCCGGCTTCCTGTACCTCGAAAATCTTACGGTAGAGGGCGGCATCGGTCTGGCGCAACATACGAGGTAACTCGGTTGCGCGGCCGAGTTCGATGCTGCCCGGAATCAGGGCCGCAAATCGGAAGGCACCGCCTCCCGACATAGCTTCCGCGCGGGCGCTGTCCGGGATCGAACCACAAAACAATCCCGCCGCGACTGCCGCAATGATCAGTCGCTCAATCGACGTCATCTTTCGTGACAAAGATATTCCTTCCTACCTCAATGCTTATAGTCGGCCGAGGGGGACCGGACAATGCGACGGAAGAGGGAGTCCGCGTGAATCCTGTGGACGAATCGGATTCGCGGACGAGTCGCAATCGCTTGTTTGTAAAGCCTTGGAATCCGGTGGTCAGCCGGCGTTCAAACGGTCCTCGATCGCCAGAAGATCCCGCCACGCTTCGCGTTTCTGGGCAGGTTGCCGCAGCAGGTAGGCGGGATGGAAAAGCCCCATCGTCGGGATCGGTTCCGGCAGTCCGGGGGCGGAAAAGGCGAACCAGCGTCCGCGCAGCCGGGTGATTCCCTCGGTCCGGTCGAGCAACGTCTTCGCCGAGATGCCGCCGACGCAAACCAGAACCTTCGGGCTCACCAGTTCGATGTGGCGATGAACGAAGGGTTTGCAGACAGCGATCTCCTCCGCCGTCGGCACGCGATTGCCCGGCGGTCGCCAGAACAGCATGTTCGAGATGTAGGCCGACGTCCGGTCACGACCGATCGCAGCCAGCATCCGGTCGAGCAGCCGCCCGGCGCTTCCGACGAAAGGAAGGCCTCGGCGGTCTTCTTCCGCGCCCGGCGCTTCTCCGATCAGCATCAACGCCGCTTCAGGGTTGCCGTCGGCGAAAACCGTGGTCGTCGCAGTCGCCTTGAGGGCGCAACCGTCGAAGGCCTGCACCGCCTCCCGCAGTTCCTCCACCGTCCCGCAACCGCGGGCGATCTCCTCGGCCGTGGCGACCGGCTGAAGATCCAGTGCCGCCGGCCGACCGGCCGGTTGGGGAGGAGGCGGCGCCGAAACGGGGCGTGCCGAAGGACGTTCCTGTGCCTGCGGCCGGGGTGCCTCGCTCAGCCGGTCCCGCGGTGTCTCGCCGAGAGTCTCGTCGACCCCCGCATCCAGATGCCACGACAGCAGCGACAGCGCGGAGGCCTTGTCGGGCATCTCCGTGCCGTTGGCTGTCATGCCTGCATGCGTGATCAGATCTGGCCGTAGGGGATCGGCTTGTCCTTAGCGTCGGTCGCGAGTTTTCCCGCCTCGTCCTGGGCGGCGATGTAGCGGCCGTGGCCGACCCACGATCCGACGTAAAGGACGGGCTTGACCTTCTTGCCCTCGAACACCTTTACCTCGGCCGCGGCGCCACGTTGTGTCGGGTCGTTCTTGCTTGTCTTGACGGCCATGAACTGCGTGCTCCTTGCACCACCGGGGCAGGTAACGAAGGCTTAAGGCCATCGCGCCAACCTGCCTGTTGAAGTTTGCCGGTTAATTGCGGCAATGTGAGCGCGTAGTCAACCTTCTCTAGGACCCGTAACAAGCCGAACTCAGGGCGGGCGGGGCGGGGGAGACGGTCCGGAACTACGGGAGGAGGCCGGATTCGCCGGGCGCGCAAACGCGCGCGGCGACGAGACGCGGTCCGATGTCTCGACGTCTTTACTGGCTCCGGGGAGTCTGAGTTCCCACGAGGTGGCGAATGTTGCACAGCCGTGCCTACGCTGTTGGCGTAGCGATAACAGCTCTGATCCTGGGCGGATGCCAGGAATCGATCAGTGCGCCCGGACCTGCCGCCGGCCCCGCGATGGGTTGGACGGCGTCGGCGGGTACCTCCCCTGGTTCGCTCTACGGCTACTATCTGTCTGCGCGGGTCGCGCAAGCGGAGAACGATATCGCTTCTGCGGCCCGGTTCTACGGACTGGCGCTCGAGGGCGAGCCGGACAACGTCGATATCCTGAAGCAGTCGCTCGCGGCCTTCGTGATCGACGGACGGATCGATCAGGCCATTGCCGTTGCTAAGACTCTGGCCAAGAGCGACAGCGATCCCGGCGGCGCGCTGCTGACTCTGGCCGTCGACGATGTCGCTTCCGGCGACTATCAGGCTGCGCAGGAACGGCTGGCGGCGATGCCGCGGGTCGGATTCAACGCCCTGTTGTCGCCGTTGCTGGAGGCGTGGGCCGAGATCGGTACCGGCGATCTCGACGCGGCGCGGGAAAAGATCCAGGCGCTGGCCGGCAACGCCGCCTTCAAGCCGATCTTCGATTACCACATGGGGCTGATGAGCGATCTCGTCGGTCTCGACATGGCTGCCGCCGAGAGCTACCGCAGCGCGGCATCGGCGTTGGACGGCGGTTCGATCCGCGTCGTGCAGGCGGCGGGTGCATTCTTCGAGCGTACCGGCCGTCCCGACGAGGCGCGGGCCATGTATCTCAAATATCTGGCCAGCAACCCCGACAGCACCGCGTTCGAGGACGCTCTTGCCCGTCTGGATAGCGGTGGCGAGGTCGAGCGGCCGGTGCCCGACGCCAAGGCCGGCTTCGCCGAGGCTCTTTACGGCATCTCCAGCGCCCTCTACCAGGAGAGCGCCTACGACGCCGCGCTGACCTACGCACAGCTCGCTCGTTATCTGGAGCCCAAGCTCGACGTGGTCCTGCTGTTGATCGGCGACATCCATGCCGCATCGGATCGCGACGAGATCGCTGTCGAGAATTACGTTCAGGTCGATCCGCGCTCGATGGTCGGGTGGCCGGCCCAGATCAGGCTGGCGGCGAGCTACGAGAGGCTCGACCGGGTCGATGAAGCGGTCGCGCGACTGCGCGACATGGGCGCGCAGCGGCCGGATCGGGTGGATGCCCTGGTTTCTCTGGGCGAGATCCTTCGGGCGCACGAGCGCTATAAGGAGGCCGTCGAGGTCTACGATCAGGCCATCGAGCGCATCGGTACGCTGGAGCCGCGGCACTGGTCGGTACTCTACGCGCGCGGGATGTCCTACGAGCGGATCGGCGCCTGGGGTCTGGCGGAGAAGGATTTCCTGACGGCGCTCGATCTAGTGCCGGAACAGCCCTTCGTTCTCAACTATCTCGGGTATTCCTGGGTCGAGCAGGGGGTCAACCTGCGCAAGGCCAAGAACATGATCGAACGGGCGGTGGCGCAGCGCCCTACGGATGGCTACATCGTCGACAGCCTCGGCTGGGTCCTTTACCAGCTCGGCGACTACAGCGAGGCGGTGAAGCATCTGGAGCGGGCCACCGAGCTTCGACCCCATGACCCGGTGATCATCGACCACTTCGCGGATGCGCTGTGGCGGGCGGGACGGACCGACGAGGCGCGGTTCCAGTGGCGCCGGGCGCTCTCGTTCGGGCCCGAAGACGACCTCAGCGCCGTGATCGAGCGCAAGGTCCGCTCGGGACTGGGCGAGCTCGCGCCCGCGAAGGCGATGCCTTCGACGGCCACGCATTCGGAGTTGTGACGGCTGAAGAAATGATGGGGCGGCAGCCGGGATTCGCGGTTGCCGCTCCCGCCAAGCTCAATCTCTATCTTCAGGTCATCGGACGCCGCGACGACGGCTATCACCTGCTGGACAGTCTGGTCGCGTTCGCCGATCTCGGCGATACCGTCACCGTTCGTGAGGCCGAAACGCTCGGCCTCACGCTCGCCGGTCCGTTCGCGGACGCGCTCGATGCCGAGCCCGACAATCTCGTTCTCCGGGCGGCGCGCATGTTGGCCGAAGCGGCCGGGATCAGGCCCGCGGCCAGTATTCATCTTGAGAAGCGTCTGCCGGTGGCTGCCGGTATCGGCGGAGGATCGGCCGATGCCGCCGCGACGCTTCGCGGCCTGTCCGCGCTTTGGGGGCTCGACGTTCCGCCGGAGGATCTGGCCGCGATCGGACTGCGGCTCGGTGCCGATCTGCCGGTCTGTCTCGGCGGGCGGGCGGCGTTCGTGCGGGGCATGGGCGAGACATTGATACCGTTGACATGGCGGTGGCCGGAGACGTACGTGGTGCTGGTCAATCCTCGGGTGGCTGTCCCCACAGGCAGTGTCTTTCGAGGGCTGGGCGGCGTTTTCACTGAGCCGCCAGCCCCATTTCCAGCTCCCGACTCCCTGGCGGCGGCCGTTCTCGGTCTCCGCGAGCGGACGAACGACCTGGAGGCCCCGGCCATTCGGTCCGTGCCGGTGATCGCCGATGTGCTTCGCCGGCTGGAGGCCGAGACCTCGTGTCTGCTCGCGCGTATGTCGGGAAGCGGCGGCACCTGCTTTGGCCTGTTCGGCGCGGCATCCACCGCAGCGGCGGCGGCAGAGGCGATCGGAAACGCCCATCCCCGCTGGTGGGTCGGCAGCGGGCGGCTGCTGACAGACGAGCCGGCTGCCGTTCTGCCTATCGACGATATTCCCTCGAACCGAAACAACGAGCTTTGCCAGATCTCATGACTTCGATTCCAGACGATCCCCAGCGCGGCCCGGCCCAGCATGCCCACCCGAAAAGCGACATCGAGATCGCGCGGGCGGCGACGTTGCAGCCGATCGCGACCATCGCAGAACGCCTGGATATCCCGGAAGATGCTGTCGAACCCTATGGCCGGAACAAGGCGAAGATCGGCCTGGATTTCGTGAAGGCCGCGACCGGTCGCCCGCGCGGTAAGCTGATCCTGGTTACGGCGATCAGCCCGACCCCGGCCGGCGAAGGAAAAACGACCACGACCGTCGGCCTCGGCGATGCGATGAACCGAATCGGCCGCCGGACGGCAATCTGCTTGCGGGAGCCCAGCCTCGGCCCCTGCTTCGGGGTCAAGGGCGGCGCCGCCGGCGGCGGATTCGCCCAGGTGGTGCCGATGGAGGACATCAACCTTCACTTCACCGGCGACTTTCATGCCATCAGCGCCGCCCACAACCTGCTGGCGGCAATGGTCGACAACCACATCTACTGGGGCAACACGCTCGACATCGACCCGCGGCGGGTGGCGTGGAAGCGGGTGGTCGATATGAACGACCGGGCGCTCCGCGAGATCGTCTCGTCGCTCGGCGGTATCGCCAACGGTTTCCCGCGGGAAGACGGCTTCGACATCACCGTCGCTTCGGAGGTCATGGCGATCCTTTGCCTAGCGTCGGATGTCGCCGACCTGAAGGCACGGCTGGGGCGGATCGTCGTCGGCTTCCGTCGTGACCTGTCGCCGGTGACGGCTCGCGACCTCAATGCCGACGGGGCGATGGCCGTTCTTCTGAAGGACGCCATCAAGCCCAATCTCGTCCAGACCTTGGAAGGGAGCCCGACTCTCGTCCATGGCGGCCCCTTCGCCAATATCGCCCATGGCTGCAATTCGGTGATGGCCACCACCACGGCGCTCGGACTTGCCGACTACGTCGTGACGGAGGCGGGGTTCGGCGCCGATCTCGGGGCCGAGAAGTTCTTCGACATCAAATGCCGTTCGGCGGGCTTGAGGCCCGATTGCGCGGTTGTCGTCGCGACGATCCGCGCGCTTAAGATGCATGGCGGTGTCGCCCGCGAGGATCTGGGGCAAGAGGACGTCGCCGCCCTTCGCCGCGGCATCGCCAATCTAGCCCGTCATGTGGAGAACGTACGCGGTTTCGGCGTGCCGGTGGTCGTCGCGGTGAACCGGTTCAGCGCCGACACCGAGGCCGAGCGGGAAGCGCTTCGCGACGCCTGTGCCGAACTCGGCGTGGCTGCGGTCGACTCCGATCACTGGGCGTCGGGCGGCGAGGGCGCGGAGGCGTTGGCGCACCAGGTCGTCGAAACCATCGGCGCCAGCCAGGCCGATTTCCAATGCCTCTACGAGGACGACCTGCCGCTCTGGGACAAGGTCGAGACCGTGGCCCGCCGCATCTACGGCGCGGCCGGGATCATCGCCGACCGCCGGGTCAAGGACCGGTTCGAGTCCCTGCAGGAGTCCGGCTATGGCCGGCTGCCGGTCTGCATCGCCAAGACCCAGTACAGCTTCTCGACCGACCCGTCGCTCAAAGGAGCACCATCGGGCCACGAAATCACCGTCCGCGAGCTCAGGCTTTCCGCCGGGGCGGGGTTCGTGGTCGCGGTATGCGGCGATATGATGACGATGCCGGGACTCCCGCGCGTGCCGGCCGCCGAGCGGATCACGCTCGATGACGATGGCGGGGTGGCCGGGCTCTTCTGATGGACGCATCGTTCCCGGCGGAGTTGGGACCGACGCATGCAACATTTCTTAAGTCGAGTGGGCGGCCGGCTCAAAAGAACGACGGCGCGACCCCTGCGGGCCGCGCCGTGAAGCTCCAAGACCTTCCCTGGAAGCGCTCAAAGTGCGAACGCCTCACACCAAAACGGTGTGAGGCGTCCTCGACGTCTTAGCGACAGATCGAAACTCACGCCTCAGGTCGATCGGACCCGAGGCGATCTTGACTTAGTAGCGGTACCAGTCCGGCTTGAACGGGCCTTCCTGCGGCAGACCGAGATATTCGGACTGCTGGGCGCTCAGCTTGGTCAGGTGGACGCCGAGCTTCTCCAGGTGGTAGGCGGCGACCTTCTCGTCGAGATGCTTCGGCAGCACGTAGACCTTCTTCCCGTAGGCCGAGGTGTTGGTCCACAGCTCGATCTGGGCCAGCACCTGGTTGGTGAACGAGGTGCTCATCACGAAGCTCGGATGGCCGGTGGCGCAGCCCAGGTTGACGAGACGGCCTTCGGCCAGCACCAGCAGCTTCTTGCCGTCCGGGAACTCGACCTGGTCGACCTGCGGCTTGATGTTGGTCCACTTGTAGTTCTTCAGGCCCGCGATCTGGATCTCGGAATCGAAGTGGCCGATGTTGCAGACGATCGCGCCGGTCTTCATCGCCTGCATGTGCTCGGTGGTGATGACGTCGACGTTGCCGGTGGCGGTGACGAAGATATCGCCCTGCGGGGCGGCTTCTTCCATCGTCACGACCTGATAGCCTTCCATCGCCGCCTGCAGTGCGCAGATCGGGTCGATCTCGGTGACGAGGACGCGCGCGCCCTGGCCGCGCAGGCTCTCGGCCGAGCCCTTGCCGACGTCGCCGAAGCCGGCGACCACGGCGACCTTGCCGGCGATCATCACGTCGGTGGCGCGCTTGATGCCGTCGATCAGGCTCTCGCGGCAGCCATAGAGGTTGTCGAACTTCGACTTGGTGACCGAGTCGTTGACGTTGATGGCCGGGGCCGACAGCGTCCCCTTGCGCTCCATCTCATAGAGACGGTGAACGCCGGTGGTGGTCTCTTCCGAAAGACCGCGCACGTCCTTCATCAGCTCGGGGAACTTGTCGTGCATCATCGCCGTCAAGTCGCCGCCGTCGTCCAGGATCATGTTCGGACGCCAGTCGTTCGGGCCGAGGATGGTCTGCTCGATGCACCAGTCGAACTCCTCGTCGTTCATGCCCTTCCAGGCGAAGACGGGGATGCCGGCGGCGGCGATCGCCGCGGCGGCCTGATCCTGGGTGGAGAAGATGTTGCAGGAACTCCAGCGGACTTCGGCACCGAGGGCGGTCAGGGTCTCGATCAGCACCGCGGTCTGGATGGTCATGTGCAGGCAGCCGGCGATCCGAGCGCCCTTCAGGGGCTTCGTCGGCCCGTAGTCCTTACGGAGCGCCATCAGGCCGGGCATCTCGCCTTCGGCGATTTCGACTTCCTTGCGGCCCCATTCGGCGAGGGCGATGTCCTTGACCTTGTAGTCGGTGAACTCCGTCATGAACTGCTCCTGAATTCGTTTTCGGGAATGTGCGCCGGACAATAGCAAAGACGCCGCGAAAGCAGCGTCTCTCTCATCGATCGTCGGCGTGAAAGGTGCGCCTACTATAAGGCTCGGCCCAATTACCGCAACCCGTGGCCCCAAAATCGGCCGTCACCCGCCCCTGATCTAAGAGGCGCCCTCGAACGCGGCGAGGATTTCGGCGACGCGGTCGGGGTCAGTCTGCAGCATGACCGTGTCGGCGAGATGGCGGGTGGCGCCGAATTCGAGCCCGCGGATGCGCTTCTTGACCCGGGCCAGATTGCCGGGCGCCATCGACAGCTCGGTGAGGCCGAGGCCGATCAGCAGGCCGGCATTGGCCGGATCGCCCGCCATTTCGCCGCAGAGCGCCACCGGCACATGCTCGCGGGCGCCGGCCGCCGCGGTGAACTGGATCAGGCGCAGCACCGCCTGGTGGCGCGGGTCGTAAAGCGCCGCCACCCGCTCGTCGCCGCGGTCGACGGCGAGGGTGTACATCGTCAGGTCGTTGGTGCCGATCGACAGGAAATCGCAGGTGCGTGCGAGGGCATCGGCGGCCAGCGCGGCGGCCGGCGTCTCGACCATCGCTCCCACAGGCGGCGGCTCGTCGGGAATCGCCACGCCCTGGCGCTTCAAGCGCTTGAAGACACGGGCTAGGACCGTGCGGACCTCCACCACCTCCCGGGCCGAGGTAATCATCGGCAGAAGCAGTCTCACCGGCCCATGGGCGGCGGCGCGCAGCATCGCGGCGAGCTGGATTTCGAGCAGTTTCTGAATGCTGAGCGACAGGCGGATGGCGCGAAGGCCCAGTGCCGGGTTGGCGCTTCCGCCCGCGCTTTGTGCAAGGCCGCCGACAAGCTTGTCGCCGCCGACGTCGAGGGTGCGGAACGTGACCGGCTTGCCGCCCATCGATTCGACGATTTCGCGCAGGGTCTCGTATTGCTCGTCCTCACCCGGCAGCTCGGCGCGGTTCATGAACATGAACTCGCTCCGCAACAGCCCGATCCCTTCGGCCCCGGCGGCGAGCGCCTGGGCGATCTCCGCCGGAAGCTCGATATTGGCGAGCAGCGTGATGTCGAGGCCGTCACGGGTGACGGCCGGCAGGTCGCGGAGCCGGGCGAGCTCCCGCCGCTGGCGCAGAAGGTTCGCGCGCTTCTTGCGGTATTCGGCGATCGTCGCGCCGTCGGGATTGACGATCACCTGGCCCTGGATGCCGTCGACGATGACGGTCATGCCGGGCTGGACGCGTCCGGCCAGGCCGGCGATACCCAGCACCGCCGGCAGGTCGAGCGCCCGCGCCATGATCGCCGTGTGTCCTTCGGCACCGCCCATCGCCGCCGCGAATCCCGCCACGCGGCGGGGGTCGAGCAGCGCTGTGTCCGACGGGCTCATCTCCTCGGCGATGATTACGGCACCATCCTCGATCCCGGAGAACGCCCTGTAAGGAGTCCGGGTCAGGTTGCGAATCAGCCGACTGCCGACTTCGCGGACTTCGTCGCCCTTGCTGGTGAAATTGGGATCGTCGAAGGCGGCGAAGACGCGGAGAATCTGGTTCACGTGGCTGGAGACCGCGGCTTCCGCGTTCACCAGATCGTTGGCGATGCGTTCCCGTACCCCGCGGATGAGGCGGGATTCGCCGAGCATCTGGATATGGGCATCGAGCAGGTATCCGAGTTCCTCGCCCGCCGCGCCATGGCGGTCCTTGGCCTTGTCGGCGAGCTTTTCGAGCTGCTCGCGCGACTTGGCCGCCGAGTGGTCGAAACGGTCGAGCTCCTTCGCTACCGCCGATTTGGGGATGCGGTACTCAGGGACGTCGACCGCCGCGCTTTCGACGACGTGAGCCGGGCCGATGGCGATCCCTTGGGAGACGCCGATGCCTCTGAGGATCACCTCGCGCCGCCGATCCGATGAGGAGGACCGGATACCGCGGGTGCTAGTCTTCATCGAAACGGTTGTCGATCAGGTGCGCCAGCGCATCGAGCGCGGCTTCGGCTTCCGGGCCTTTTGCTTCCAGCTCAAGCGAGCAGTCGCAGGCTGCTGCCAGCATCATCAGCCCCATGATCGAGATGCCGGAGACGGAGGTTCCGGACTTCGTCACCGTGATCTCGCAGTCGTACTGGCTTGCCAGACGGACGAACTTGGCCGCCGCCCGCGCGTGCAGTCCGCGTTCGTTGCAGATGGTGACCTGACGCCGCACGGGTGCGCCCGGATCGACGCCGCCGTCGTTCATTGTGTGTAACCCAACTGCCTCAGACCTCTCGTAGCATCTCTAGCATGGCCGGCCCCGCGGCGCCATGAAGAGGGTCGAGGCGTAGGCGTGTGGCGGACCGCCCGTTTCAGGCGGCGTGGGATCAGTCGTTGCCGCTGTTGAGCAGGCGGCTTGCGACGCTGATGTACTTGCGTCCGGCTTCCTGGGCGCTCTCGACCGCGTCGCTGAGGTTCTGGGTCTTGCGAACGCTGGCGAGCTTGATCAGCATCGGCAGGTTCACCCCCGCGATCACCTCGACATCGGCCTTGTCCATGATCGAAATCGCCAGGTTCGACGGGGTACCGCCGAACATGTCGGTCAGAACGATGACGCCTTCGCCCTCGTCGACCGCTTCCACCGACTCGAGGATCTCGCGGCGCCGGACCTCCATATCGTCGTCGGGCCCGATGCAGACCGCGCGTATGCTCTCCTGTGGTCCGACGACATGCTCCGTCGCAAGCCGAAGTTCCAGAGCGAGCCTGCCGTGGGTGACCAGTACAAGTCCGATCATGATGATCCTATGCACACACCGAGTGGGGAGAATGGCGGGGAAGGCGGATCACGCTATTCGACGGCGCCTTCGATGTCGCGATGTCTGATCTGCACCGGAAAGCCGCAGGCACCGATCTCCGCTGCCAACCGTTCGGCGACGAAGACCGAGCGATGACGCCCGCCGGTGCAGCCGATGGCAACGGTAAGGTAGCTTTTCCCCTCTTCGTCGTAACGAGGCAGAAGCGGCAGCAATATACCGGTGAGACGCTTAAAAAAGTCCGAAAAGTCCGGGTCTGCCATCACATGGGCGGCGACGTCTGGGTGAAGGCCGGTCAAGGGGCGCAGCGAGTCGACGTAATGGGGATTGGAGAGGAAACGGACGTCGAAGACGATGTCGGCATCGCGCGGCAGGCCGCGCCGGAAGGCGAACGAAGTGACGAAGACCGCCAGTGCCGACCGCGACCCCAGGGAGAAATTGGACTCGATAATCTGCCTGAGACGGGAGAGCGGCATCTCCGAAGTGTCGATCGTCAATGAGGCGCGGTCCTTCAGCGGCGAGATCAGCCGCCGTTCATGGCGGATGCCATCGGTGACCGGCCGATCGCCGGCCAGCGGATGGCGGCGGCGCGTCTCGGTGAAGCGGCGCTGAAGGACATCGTCGTCGCAATCCAGGAAGATCAGTCTGACCTGGAGATCCGATCGCTCGGCGCACGACTCGTAGAGTGAGATGAAGCGTTCGACGTTGAAGTCGCGCGTGCGGGTGTCGATGCCGATCGCCATCGCCGGCGCCAGGACGTTTCCCGGCTGCAGGAGATGCGGGATCAGCTTGAGTGGCAGGTTGTCGACGGCTTCGTAGCCGAGGTCTTCCAGCGCGCGGAGTACCGAACTCTTTCCGGCCCCGGACATGCCCGAGACCAGGAGGACGTCGGCGGTCTCGGCGGCCGGGCCTTCGGGCTCGCTCGTCAACAGCGGTCTCCGAGGCTGCCGGCGAGCGAACCGCCGCGCGCCAGGGTGGCGAGGGCGATGCGGAGCTTCGCTGGAGCCGAGGCCTCGAACGGCATCAGCACGATCACGGGCAGATCCACACCTTCAATGCGGCAAGTCGATGGTTCGGGCAGGCGCGGCAGCGGGGCGACGACCAGATCGGCGACCAGCGCCAGGCGCGACCGTGCCACGAACGGCGTCGTGACGATGCCCACTCCTCTGACTTCGATCAAGCCGGCAATGGAGGAGGGCGGCGACGCCTCAATGCCGTCGCCGACCGGTCTCAACGCGACCCGGTCATCCGAGACCAGCACGGCCCCGGTATCGATCAGCCGCAAAGCGAGATCGGACTTCCCGGTGGCGGACGCGCCCCTCAACAGGACCGCGGAGCCCCCGATCTCGATACAGCTACCGTGCACAATCGACATCGCGTCCAGTAGGTGAGATGCGGCCGCACCCTTGTCAATTACTCCCTCGTCGTCTTGAATGCCACAGCTTTGGAACCGATTTAAATTCCGCGCCGTATTTTAACCGGTGGCGGGATCGAACGAACGAAGAGCAAAGTCGCATCATGTTCATTCAGACCGAGCAGACGTCCAACCCGGACACCATGAAGTTCATACCCGGCCGAGAGGTGATGACCTCGGGGACGGCGCATTTCCCGGACCGCGACTCGGCCCGGCGCTCGCCGCTGGCCGAGAGGTTGTTCGAGATCGAGCAGGTGGACGGTGTCTTCCTCGGCAGCGACTTCATCACTGTGACCAAGCGGCCCGACAGCGAATGGCATCTCCTGAAGCCGGCCCTTCTGGGCGCGATCATGGAGCATTTCGTCGCCGGACGGCCGGTGGTGCGCGAGGCCGAGGTCGATGACGAGATCGACGCCGATCCGGCGGATGCCGACATCGTCGACCAGATCCGTGAACTGGTGGATACCCGCATCCGTCCCGCAGCCTCGCAGGACGGAGGTGATGTGCGCCTGAAGGGCTATCGCGACGGCGTCGTCGTGCTGGCGTTCGAGGGCTCGGCCAAGCGGCTGATGCGGGGAATCGAGAATATCCTCCGCCACTACGTGCCGGAGGTCACCGAGGTCGTCGACCATCTCGACGCGATGCCGAAGCCGGGGCTCGACACGGATACCGGGCGGGCGATCCGGCAGCTTCTGGAGGAGCGGATCAATCCGGCCGTCGCCTCCCATGGCGGCTATATCAGCCTGGTCGACGTCCGCGAAGACACGGCTTTCATCCGGCTCGAAGGCGGTTGCCAGGGCTGCGGCATGGCCGATGTCACCCTGAAGCAGGGGGTCGAGGTCGAGATCAAGAACGCGGTTCCGGCAATCGCCCACGTCTATGACGTGACCGACCACGCCAACGGCGCCAATCCGTACTACCAGCCGCGCTGACGGCCGGCGGAATCGACCGGAGCCTTTCCGCTTCTCACGCGGTTACGACCGCACGGCCCCGTCCGGAAGGACTAAGGCCAGCTATCCAGAGATTGGAGCGCCGCATCTGGGCCCCCGCCTCCGCGGGGGCGACGAAGGGGTGGAGCTTTCGAACACCCGGTAAAAACAGGCGTCGCCCCCGCGGAGGCGGGGGCCCAGATACCGAACCGCTGCTTCCGGATTCCCGCTTTTGCGGAAACGACGCTATCGCGAAGGGTTAGTGAACGACCCTAACCTGAAATAGCGCCTGTCTCCAGCGGCGCGGCCTTAAGCCGCCTTCTCCCAGCTTTCGGCGGTGGCGTAGTCGCGGATGCGGTCCAGCGCCTTGCGGATGTTCTCGACCGAGTTGGCGTAGGAGAGGCGGATATAGCCCTCGCCGTAACGGCCGAAGCTGGTGCCGGCGATCGCGGCGACCCCCAGTTCCTCCAGAAGCAGCGTCTCCATGCGCTTGGCGCTGAGGCCGGTGCCGGAGATGTTGGGCATCGAATAGAAAGCCCCCGCCGGCTCGATCGACGAGAAGCCGGGGATGGTGTTGGTTTCTTCGACGACGACATGGCGGCGCTCGTCGAACGCCTTGCACATACGGTCGACTTCGTCCTGCGGCCCCTCCAGCGCGGCGATGGCGGCGAACTGGGTCGCGGCGTTGGTGCAGGAAACCGAGTTGATGTTGAGCCGCACCGCGTGGTCCACCAGCTCCTTCGGCCAATAGCCCCAGCCGATGCGCCAGCCCGTCATCGCGTAGGTCTTGCTCCACCCGTCGAGGATGATCAGCCGGTCGCGGAGCGATTCATACTCCAGCAGGCTGACGAACTCGTGCCCCGGATAGCAGATGCGCGAGTAGATCTCGTCGCTCATCACCACGACGTGGGGGTGCGCCTCCAGCCCCTCGACCAGCCGGTCGAACTCCGCCCGCGGCACCACGCCGCCGGTGGGGTTGGCCGGGCTGTTGATGATCAGCAGCCGCGTCGCCGGCGTGATCTTCGACAGCACCTCCTCGGCCGAGAACGAGAACCCGTTCTCTTCGCGGAGCGGGATCGGCACCGCCTTGGCGCCGGTGAAGTTGATGACCGATTCGTAGATCGGGAAGCCGGGGTTCGGATAGAGGATCTCCGCGCCGGGCTCACCGAAGATGGTGATGGCGTGGAACATCGTGACCTTGCCGCCGGGGACGATCACCACCCGGTCCGGATCGATCTCCACGCCGCGATACTTGGCGACGTCGGCGGCGACCGCCTGTCGGAGCGGTAGGATGCCGTTGCTCGGTGTGTAACCGTGATGGCCGTCGCGCAATGCCTTGACCGCCGCCTCGACAATGTGCGCGGGGGTCTGAAAGTCCGGCTGGCCGATCCCGAGATTGATGATGTCACGGCCCTTGAGTTCCAGCGCCTTGGCCCGCGCCAGCACCTCGAAAGCACTTTCGGTTCCCAGCCGCGCCATGCGCTCGGCAAGCTGCATCCCTTCCTCCCAACATGAATCAACGCCTTGGGGCGTTTATTGCGGCAAGTATGGTCGAGGGGAAAGGGTGTTTCAACGTGGGGAGCGGGATGGCCATACAGTCGCACCAAAATCGCGCCACTGCGGCCTTGATCCTCGCTTTAATAATCGTATATTCGCAAATAACAATCTACGGAACGCAAAGCCGGAGCCCGCTATGGTCAAGTCTGCCCTGATCGAGAATCTGACGCCGGAGGCCGTGAACGATTCGATGCGTGACCATCGCATCGTCCTCGTCGATGTGAGGGAACCGTATGAATACGCTGCCGAACGCATCCACGGGGCCCTTAACTTTCCGCTGTCCAGCTTCGATCCGGCCGCCCTCCCGGTGGCCGAAGGCAAGTCGGTCGTCCTGCAATGCGGGACGGGACGCAGGTCGGCGACGGCTGTCGCGGCCTGCGCCAAGGCCGACGTCCCCGTGACGGCGCATCTCGCCGGTGGCATCACCGCATGGAAGGCCGCGGGTCTGCCGATCGTCACCACCGATCCCGCCACCGGACAAACGAGAGACGTCTGATGACTTTTCCCTCCCGATCCTCGGTAACCCGCCTCGTGGCCAGCGTCATGGTGGCGCTGTTCGCCGGGAATGCATGGGGCCAGGACGCATCGTCCGCTGAAGGCTTCCGGGTTTCGCCGGTCGAGGTGGCGGACCAGAAGTCGGTCTTCGCGACGGTGGAGAGTACGAACGTGGTGCCGGCCCGCGTGCGTATCGGCGGTACCGTCGCGGTGCTGACGGTCGACGAAGGAGACCGGGTCGAGGAGGGCGCCGTGGTGGCGGTCGTCGGGGATGAAAAGCTCGCCCTGCAAACGGGTGCGCTCAATGCCCGTATCAGCGCGCTGGTGGCGCAGCGGGATCAGGCTCAGACCGAACTCGACCGGGCCAACAGCCTGTTCGAGCGCGGGGTGATCGCCAAGGCGCGTCTCGACGATGTGCAAACGCGCTTCGACGTGGTCAGCAACGAGCTCAAGTCGGCACGGGCCGACCGTTCGGTGATCGCCCAGCAGCAGCGGGAAGGGGAGGTGCTTGCCCCCGCCACGGGCGTGGTGTTGCGCGTCCCGGTGACCAACGGCACGGTCGTTCTGCCGGGCGAGCCGGTGGCCGAGATAGCCCAGGAAAACTACGTTCTTCGCCTGCGCCTGCCGGAGCGCCATGCCCGCTTCATGGCCGAGGGCGACCCCGTCCGGATCGAGAATGAAGCGTCGGACGGCGCGGCCGTTCGGGAGGGCCGTATCGTCCAGGTCTATCCGGAGATCGTCGACGGCCGCGTCGTCGCCGACGTCTATGCGGAGGGGCTCGGCGATTTCTTCGTCGGCGAGCGCCGCCGCGTCTGGGTGGCGACCGACCGGCGCGTCACCTTCGTGGTCCCCGCCGACTACATCGAGACCCGCTTCGGGGTCGATTACGCCTATCTGCGCCGTTCGGGCGCCGCCGAGCCGGTGGCGGTCGTCGTTCAGCGCGGCCGTCCGCTCGCTACCGAAGCCGCCCCGGATGGGATTGAAATTCTCGCCGGACTTCAGGGCGGCGACGTATTGGTGAAGCCGTGAAGCTGGGCATCTCGGGCCGCCTCACGCAGCGGTTCATCAGCTCGCCGCTGACGCCGCTGCTGCTGCTGGCGTCGGTGGCACTGGGTCTCGTCGCGCTGGTCACGATCCCGCGCGAGGAGGAGCCGCAGATCTCCGTCCCGATGGTGGACATCCATGTCCGTGCCGATGGGCTGAAGGCGCCCGACGCGGTCGAGTTGGTGACCAAGCCGCTGGAAGCCATCGTCAAGGGCATCGACTCGGTCGAGCATGTCTATAGCCAGACCGTCGACGACGGCGCCGTCATCACCGCGCGCTTCAAGGTCGGCACCGACGCCGACGACGCCATCCTGCGCGTCCATGAGAAGATCCGCGCCAATTACGATCAGATACCGATCGGTATCCCTGAGCCGATGATCGTCGGCCGCGGAATCAACGACGTGCCGATCGTCACCTTGACCTTGGCGCCCAAGCCTGACGCCGCCGACCGCTGGGATGACAACGGCCTGTACAAGGTCGCGGACGAACTGCGTGCCGAACTGATCAAGGTCTCGGACGTTGGTTTCTCCTTCATCGTCGGCGGCCGCGCGGACCAGATCCGGGTCGAGCCCGATCCCGAGAAGCTGGCCGAGTACGGCGTCACCCTGCAGCAGCTGATCGGCAAGATCCAAGGGGCCAACCGCTCCTTCTTCGCCGGCCGCGTGCGATCGATAGACCGCAGCCTGGAGGTCGCCGCCGGCCAGACTCTGTCGGGTGTCCCCGATGTCGGCCTGCTTCTCTTGACCACGCGGGACGGCCGCCCGGTCTACGTGCGCGACGTGGCGAAGGTCGTGGTCGACGTCGCCCAGACCGAGCACCGCGCCTGGACCATGGACCGCGCCGACGGCTTCACGCCGCGGCCGGCGGTCACGGTGGCTTTCGCCAAGCGCGAGGGCGCGAACGCGGTGGTGGTCGCCGAACAGCTTCTCCACCGTTTCGACTCGCTGGAAAAGCGGCTGGTGCCGGACAGCGTCGAGGCGACGGTGACCCGCGACTACGGCGATACCGCGAACGAGAAGGCCAACGAGCTTCTGTTCCACTTGGGCCTCGCTACGGCCTCGATCGTCCTGCTGATCGTCATCGCCATCGGCTGGCGTGAGGGGCTGGTGACGCTGGTGGTCATTCCGACGACCATTCTGCTCACCCTCTTCGCCTCCAACCTGATGGGCTACACCATCAACCGGGTCAGCCTGTTCGCGCTGATCTTCTCGATCGGCATCCTGGTCGACGACGCGATCGTGGTGGTGGAGAACATC
>MDTD01002232.1_pt1 | contig 66524 bp, 56 predicted proteins | sample 811221 | NCBI WGS metagenome assembly MDTD01 (sample SAMN05326646, study PRJNA326480) | marine metagenome | isolation source: seawater | place: Pacific Ocean: South West | collected 2011
AACCCGGCGTGATCTTCATCGACCGCATCAACAAGGCCAACAACCTCAGCTACATCGAGCAGATCGCCGCGACGAATCCCTGTGGCGAGCAGCCCCTGCCGCCCTACGGCGCCTGCCTGCTGGGCTCGATCAACCTGGCGCGGCTGGTGCGCGACCCGTTCACCGACGCGGCGGCGCTCGACCTGGAGGCGCTGGACGGCCTGGTCCGCACCGCGGTGCGGATGATGGACAACACGATCGACGTGTCCGGCTTCCCGCTGCCGCAGCAGCAGGAGGAGGCCCGCAACAAGCGCCGCATCGGCCTCGGCGTCACCGGGCTGGCGGACGCGCTGATCATGACCGGCGCCCGCTATGGCAGCGACCGGGCGGTGCAGCTGACCGAAGGCTGGATGGCAGCGCTGCAGCGGGCGGCCTATCTCGCCTCCACGGAACTGGCGGCGGAAAAGGGCGCCTTCCCGCTGTTCGACCGCGAGGCCTATCTGGCGGGCGCCCATATCGCGACCCTGGACGCGGACGTGCGCGACGCGATCGCGCGCTCGGGCATCCGCAACGCGCTGCTGACCTCGATCGCGCCGACCGGCACGATCTCGATCCTGGCGGACAATGTCTCCTCCGGCCTGGAGCCGGTGTTCAGCTTCTCCTATCGCCGCTCCGTTCTGCTGCCCGACGGCAGCCGACGGGAGGAGGAGGTGACCGACTATGCCTATCGCCTGTACCGCCGGCTGCGCGGCGAGAACGCGGCCCTGACGGACGCTTTCGTCGATGCGCAGACCCTGGCGCCGGAGGCACATGTGCGGATGCAGGCTGCGGTACAGAAATATGTCGACAGCTCGATCTCAAAGACCATCAACCTGCCCGAGGACATCTCCTTCGAGGCGTTCAAGGACGTCTACGTCCAGGCCTACGAGCAGGGCTGCAAGGGCTGCACCACATACCGCCCGAACCCGGTCACCGGCTCGGTGCTGACCGTCGCCCCCGACAAGGCCAAGGCGCAGGAGGCCGCCGCCCAGGCGGAGCTGCCGCTGTCGGCGCCGGCACCGAAGCCGAAGGACGCCTTCGAGGCCGGCGGCGTGGTCTACATGACCCGGCCGCTGGACCGGCCGGAAGCGCTGCCGGGCCAGACCTACAAGGTGGTCTGGCCGGAAAGCGAGCATGCGATCTATATCACCCTGAACGACATCGTCGCCGACGGCCGGCGGCGGCCGTTCGAGGTCTTCATCAATTCCAAGAACACCGAGCATTATGCCTGGACGGTGGCGCTGACCCGGATGATCTCCGCGGTGTTCCGGCGCGGCGGCGACGTGGCCTTCGTGGTGGAGGAGTTGAAGGCCGTGTTCGACCCGCGCGGCGGCCACTGGATGCGCGGTCGCTACGTGCCGTCGCTGCTGGCGGCGATCGGCGAGGTGATCGAGCGGCACATGATCGACATCGGCTTCCTCAGCGCACCGGAGGAACGCAAGACCGAGCAGCTCGCCTACCTGAAGGCGGTCGGCCAGGAGGAGGCCCGCCCCGGCGCCGGCCTGGCGCAATGCCCGAAATGCGGCCAGCCGAGCCTGGTCCGGCAGGAGGGCTGCGACATCTGCACCTCCTGCGGCTATTCCCGCTGCGGCTGACGGCGCGACGGAGGCCGCGATGCACGAACCGGAGCATGCCAACCCGTTTCGCAAGCTGATGTTCGGCGCCAACCAGGAGATCTTCACCGAAGGCCAGCGCGGCGACGTCATGTACTTCGTGGAGCAGGGCGAGGTGCGGATCTGGACCGGGCGGCCGCCGAACGACCGCACCCTGGCCACTGTGGGCCCGGGCGGCTTCTTCGGGGAAATGGCCCTGGTGGACGGCAAGCCGCGCTCCGCCAACGCCACCTCGGTGGGCTATGTGGAGGTGCGGGCGATTCCCGGCACCACCCTGCGCCGCAAGCTGTCCAATGCCGACCCGTTCCTGAAGGCGCTGGTGCGGATCCTGGTGGAGAACCTGCGCTCGACCAGCACCAAGGGCCGGTAGCCGTCAGTCCGGCCGACCGCCCGGATCGGCATCCCGGGTCAGTGCCCGGATGGCGGCGGGCGGCCGGACGGCAGCGGGCAGCCGGCCCGCCCCAGGTCGTGGCCCAGACGGGCAGCCCCGCCGGCATCAGCGGCCCGCAACGCCGCGTCGAGGCCGAGCGCCAGTTCGCTGCAGGATGCCGGCGCCGCCTCGACATCGTCGTCGGACCACAGGCTCAGGCCCAACGGCACGGCAATCGCCCAGAATGACAGGATCAGCGGCACCGCCCAGAACGGCCGCCCGCCGTCCTCCCGCTCGTCATGCCAGCCGGCGTCGAAACTGCCGGGCACAGCGGTATCCGGCAGGACGGAACCGGGCACGGCTGTGCCCTGCACGGTCGACGGCAACCCGTCCGTCGTCCGGCCCGGCACCCGTCCGGCCGGGCCCTCGCTTCCTGTCATGGGACGACCTTCTTTCCCCGCAGCCGTCCACCGGTGACCGGGCAGGATGCAATTGCAGATGGCAACCGCCCCGGTCACTTGCCATCGTTGAGTGTACAACAGCCATGCCCGCCGTCACAGGCAATCTTGCTGCCGCACCCCCGCCTGGCAGGGCCAGGAAACCGGGGACAGCCAGGGCCAAGAATTGGGGCATCCAGGTCCAAGCTGCCACCGGCCGGCCGGCCGCGCGCCGGCATAGAATGCGCGGCCAATGGGTCCAGTCGACAGGGAGAGCGGCATGGCAGACGATCTGGAAGCGCGCGTCGCGCGGCTGGAGGCGATCGAGGAGATCACCCGGCTGAAGCATTTCTACTGGCTCTGCAACGACCAGGGCCTGGATGCGGACCGGATCGGCCCGCTGTTCGTCGACGAAGGGGTCTGGAGCAATGCCGAGCTGGGCCATCACGAGGGCCGCGCGGCGATCGAGGCGTTCTTCGGCGGCGCCTCGGCCACCATCACCTTCTGCGCCCATCTGGGCATGAACGGGATCGTCGAGGTCGATGGCGACACCGCCCGCGGCCGCTGGCGCCTGCTGCTGCCCTGCACCTTCATGCAGGACGGCCGCAAGGTCAGCCGCTGGATCCTGGGCGATTACGACGACGATTTCGTCCGCCGCGACGGCCGCTGGATGTTCAGCCGCCTGGACGTGATCTTCAACTTCAACGTGGCCCAGGGCGACAGCTGGGCCGGCATGGAGCAGGTGCGCGCGGGCTGATCCCGCCGCCGGAACGGGAAGGGAGCAAGGGCAATGACGGCATCCGCAGACGAGACGGGCTTGAGGGAAAGGTTCGAGGCCTGGACCAATGCGCTCAACACCGGCGACCTGGACGGCTTCTGGGCGATGTTCGATGACCGCTGCGAGATCCTGGACGAGGATTATCCCTGGCGCATGACCAAGGCCGAGTTCATCGACCATATCGACTTCCACGCCCGCGGCTGCGGCCTGGGCGACGGCCAGGGCCTGTGGGAATTCTTCCAGTGGATCCCGCGCGAGGTGAACGTCCTGGCGATCGGCGATATGGGCCATGTCAGCGGCTTCTCCACCTTCCGCGGCAAGCCGCGCGACACCGGCTTCCGGCAGCGTTTCATGGGCTTCACCCTGACCTGGGCGCGGATCGGCGGCACCTGGCAGCTGGTCTGCTGGCACCAGAGCGTGCTGGCGGGCCGTATCGCCGGTGCCTCGCCGGGCTGAGCCGGCGGCCGGCCGTACCGCTTCGCCGCGAACTGTGCTGAACTGTCGCCGCCGCGCGCGGAAACGGTGCGGCCGGCGATGCGGGAGGCGGATGTCATGCAGGCGCCTGGCGACGAGACCATCCTGCGGCGGATCGATGTCGCCGGGGTGCCGCCCGAACGGCGCCTGCAGGCCTGGGCCGATGCGATCTACGACAGCTACTACCCGGTCGATCTGACCAATCCGGCAGCCACCGCGTTCCGCAGGGGCGCGCTGGCGATCTTCGACCTGGCCGGCGCGCGCTTCTGCATGGTCGACTGCGACCCGATGCTGGTCGACCGCCGGCGCTGCCATATCGGCGATGGCGGCGACTACTACATGCTGCCGGTGCCGCGGCGGCAGCCGCTGGAACTGCACCAGGGCGGCCGCCAGGCACGGATCGCGCCCAACGACCTGGGCATGATCGGCACCGCCGACACCTACCGCTACCTCCAGGCCAGTTCCGACAGGCTCACCACCCTGCGGATCGAGGGGCCGATGGCGCGCGACCGGCTGCCGCTGATCGACGACCTCACCGCGCGGACCATGGCCGGCGACGCGCCGCTGGTGCGGATCTTCCTGGATTTCATGGAGGCGATCGTGGCGCAGCGCACGAAGCTGGCGCCGGCAGAGGCGGCTCGTCTGGTGCCGCAGCTCCTCGACCTGCTCGCGCTGGCGCTGACCGCGCCGGCCGCTGCCCTGGAAAGCGACGAAAGCGCTGTCCGGCTGGCCCATCTGCGCCGGCTGTACCGCGCCATCGACCGCCATCTCGGCGAGGAGCGGCTGGGGCCGGACCTCCTGGCGCGCGAGCTCGGCCTGTCGCCGCGCTACGTGCAGAAGCTGCTGGCCGCCCGGGGAGAGACCGTCTCCGCGGCGATCCGTGCCCAGCGCATGGCCGCGGCGCGGATCCGCCTGGCCGACCCCGCCCGGCGCGGCCAGTCGGTGGCCACCATCGCCTACGGCCTGGGCTTCGCCGATCCCGCCCATTTCAGCCGCCTGTTCAAGGCGGAGACCGGGCTGTCGCCGCGCGACTGGCGCCGTCAGCGCATGCAGGGCACCGCGTGACAGGGCACCGCGTGACAGGACACCGCGTGACAGGGGCCGGGCGCTATCCGGTCTCCATCAAGGGAATCCTGGCCTTCGGCGGCCAGGTCTGCCTGCTGCGCAACGAACGCGGCGAGTGGGAGCTGCCCGGCGGCCGCCTGGAAGCGGGCGAGACCCCCGAGCAGACGATCATCCGGGAGATCAAGGAAGAGCTCGGCATCGCCGCCAGCGGCCCGCGGATCGTGGACAGCTGGCTCTTCCGGATCGACAGCCTGCCGGCCGCGCCGGAGGTCTTCATCGTCAGCTACGCCCTGTCGAGCACAGCCACCGCCGGCGATTGCCGGCTGAGCGGGGAACATGACGCGATCGGCCTGTTCGGATTCGCGGAACTGGCCGCCCTGCCCCTGCCCGCGGGCTATCGGCGCTCGATCGCCCGCGCCCGCGACCTGGGGCTGGTGGCGCTGTAGAGCCGCCCGCCCTCAGACGTCCAGCGCCGCCACCCGCCGCATCAGCCGCTCCAGCGCCGGGTCGCGGAAGCCCAGGCCGGCGATCCGCTGCACCGTCGTCTCCAGATAGTCGCGGTTGTGGCCGCTGAGGCCGGAAGCGCGGGCGACCACCCGGGCGGCCTCCTCCTCCCCCAGATGGCGGGCGAACTGCAGATGCGCGGTATCGGCCACGAAGGTCAGCGCCGGCACCCGCCCGCGGGCGGTGTGCACGGTTACCAGCCGCGGCAGGTACACCGCGGTCACCAGCTCCCGCCGCGCGAGATAGGCGAGCGCCGCGGCCCGGGCCTCCGCCGGCACCTTGTAGGCCAGGCCCCAGCACTGCCCGCCGGGGCGCAGGCCGAGCACCAGCCCTTCCGCGCCCGGGCGCCCGCGATGATGCACCGACCAGACGCAGAGCGCCCGCTGCCAGCCCGAAAGCCGCGCCCGCAGCACCGCCTCGACCGGGAAGCCGGGCCGCCACATCAGGGAGCCATAGCCGAACACCCAGAGCGGGCGCCGGCGATGCGCCAGGCCCAGCGGCAGCCGGTGCCGCTGCGGCAGGGGCGGCAGTGGCCGGCGGCGGCGCAGCTCCGCCGTGCGGCGCGAGGGCGGCTTGTGTCCCGCCGTCATCGCCGCCCCGCCGCCCGCCTACCCGGACCGGCCTGGGCCAAAGCCACGCCGGTGACGGCCAGGACCATGCCGGCCAGTTCCTCCAGCCCATAGACCTCGCCGAAGATCGCCCAGGACATCAGGGCGGTGACCGGCGGCACCATGAAGAACAGGGCGGAGACCGCCGTCGCCGCGCCTCGGCGCAGCATCCAGTACAGCAGAGAGATCGCGCCGATCGACAGCACCAGCACCGCCCAGGCCAGGGCACCGACGAAATCGGCGGCCCAGGTGACGGCAAAGCCTTCCAGCAGCAGGGCCAGGGGCACGGTGACCAGCGCGGCGGCCAGGAACTGGACCGCGTTGCCGGTGCGCAGGTCGAAACTGCCGCAGAAGCGCTTCTGGTACAGGGTGCCCAGCGCGATCCCGGCCAGGCTGGCGATGCAGGCGAGATAGGCGGTCCACAGCGCCAGGTCGCCGGACAGGCCGTCCGCCACCACCAGCGCCACGCCGGCGAAGCCCAGCACCAGGCCGGCCCATTGCCGCCAGACCACCCGTTCGCGCAGCACCGGGCCGGCCAGCACCGCGACCACCACGGGGTGCAGGCTGACGATCAGCGCCGTTTCCGCCGGGCCGAGGCCCAGGCCGATGGCAATGAAGACGCCGCCCAGATAGGCCGCCTGGACAAGCACCCCTGCGATGGCTAGATGCAGCCAGTCCAGGGCGCGCGCCGGCCAGGCGGCGCCGGCCAGCAGCGCGAGGCCGGCGAGCAGCGGCACCACCAGCAGGAAACGCAGGCCGAGGAAGGTCAACGCCCCGACATAGGGCAGCGCCAGCCCGGCGGCGATGAAGCCGGTGGACCAGAGGCCGACGAAGACCACCGGCCCCGACAGGACGAGCGCCCGCGACGGGGTGCGGGCCTGTTCCGGCGCGGCGGTCACGCGGCCGAAGCCGGCGCCGGCCGGGAGCGGTTGCGCCGGACCGGACCGGATGAGAGACCGGCGGCGAACGGATCGGCGGCGAACGGATCGGCGGCGAACGGATCGCCGGCAAACGGAACATTGGGGCCGATCGGCACGGAGTGCGGCATGCGTTATTTCGTTCTGGCTGCGGTACTGGTCGTCATGGTGGGCGGGTATACAGCCTATTGGTTCACCCTTGCCACTGCGACCGAGGAAGGGATCGCCACCTGGCAGGAAGCCGCCCGCAGCGACGGGGTCGTGCTGCGCCATCGCGGCGTCGCCGTCGGCGGCTATCCGTTCCGGCTGGAGGTGACACTGGAGTCGCCGTCGCTGAGCTTCGAAGAGGCCGGCGGCACCACCACCCTCTCCACCGACGAGGCCTTCGCCGTGGCGCAGCCCTGGCAGCCGGACCATATCCTGGCCCGCAGCATCGGCCCGCTGCGCATCGACTGGCGGCCACCCGCCGGCGCGCCGGCCGCGGCAGCGGAGGCGAACGAGGCGGAGGCGAGCCTGAGGATCGGCGCGGACGGCCGGATCGACCGCGGCGCGATCGACCTGCACGCGATCCGCGGCGAGAGCGCCGCCGGCGCCTTTTCCGCCGCGCGGGGCCAGGTGCATCTGCGGCGCCTGCCGCCGGATGCGCAGGAGAGCCGCGCGCCGGCCGGCGGCGCCGGGGCGCCCGATGCGGCCGTGCCGCCGGTCTATGACGCGGCGATCCAGATCGACCTGCTGCAGCTGCCCGACGGCGCCGCACCGCCGGAACTGGGCCGGGAGGTGCAGGACCTGGACCTTTACGCCACCCTGCGCGGCGACTGGCCCGCCGGCCCGTTCCCGGCCGCCCTGGCAAGCTGGCGCGATGCCGGCGGCGTGGTCGACGTCACCGACCTGAAGCTCGCCTGGGGACCGACGACCCTGGCCAGCGAGGGCAGCATCACGGTCGACGAGGCGATGCGCCCGCTGGGCGCCTTCACGGTCCGGATCGGCGGCTATGACCGGCTGCTGGAAATCGTCGGCGCGGCACGCCGGATCGACGGCACGCAGATGGCGCTGCTCAAACTGCTGCTGGACAGCATGTCGCGCACCGATGCGCAGGGGAATACCAGCGTGCAGTTCCCGGTCAGTGCCCAGGACGGGCGCCTGTTCCTGGGCCCGATCAGCCTGATGGCGGTGCCGCCGCTGCTGTAGAGAGGTTGCCGCAGCGGCGGTGACGTTCCAATTCGTCGCCACCGGGCTTGTCCCGTACCGCCAGCATCGATTCGCGTATCAAGTACGCGCGTGACGATTTCCGAGAGAGGCAGGTGATCCCTGCCGCACAATGGTCGGCCCGGAACGCCGCAGATCCGGGCGGCCCACGTCAGCGGCGGCCGAAATCCGGCGCCGCCGTCTCCTGCCCGGCATCGATGATCTGGCGGCGGATCGCGCGGGTGCGGGTGAACAGTTCCAGCAGCCGGTCGCCCTCCCCCCAGCGGATCGCCCGCTGCAGCGCGGTCAGGTCCTCCGTGAAGCGCGCCAGCATCTCCAGCACCGCCTCCCGGTTGTTCAGGAACACGTCGCGCCACATCACCGGGTCCGACGCCGCGATGCGGGTGAAGTCGCGGAAGCCGCCGGCGGAATACTTGATCACCTCGGACTTGGTCACGCTCTCCAGGTCGTCGGCGGTGGCGACGATGTTGTAGGCGATCAGGTGCGGGACATGGCTGGTGATCGCCAGCACCAGGTCGTGGTGCTGCGCATCCATCATCTCCACCTTGCTGCCCAGCGCCGTCCAGAAGCGCTCCACCAGGGCCACCATCTCTGCCGAGACATCCTCCGGCGGGGTCAGGATGCACCAGCGGTTGACGAACAGCTCGGCAAAGCCGGCATCCGGGCCCGACTGCTCGGTACCGGCGACCGGATGCGCCGGCACCAGGCCGACCCCTTCGGGCAGCACCGCCCCCAGGTCGCGCAGGACGGAGGCCTTGCTGCTGCCGACATCGCTGACCACGGCGCCGGGGCGCAGGCGGGGCGCGATCTCCGCGCCGATGGCGGCATAGCTGCCCAGCGGGGTGCAGAGGATCACCAGGTCGGCACCCTCCGCCGCCTCGGCTGCGGAGCCGGCAACCTCGTCCAGCAGGCCCAGTTCGGCAGCCCGCGCCAGGTGCTGCGGCGAGGCGTCGAAGCCGGCGATCACCTCCGCCGCGGCCCGCGCGCGCGCCGCCCGGGCGAGGGAGGAACCGATCAGGCCGATGCCGATCAGTGCCAGCCGGCGCACCGGCGGCGTGACACCCGCTTCACCCGCAGCACCGTCGCCGGTCCCGGCGCCGCTCATCCGTCCGCCGCCTGACCCGCCATGAACTCGGTCAGCATGTCGATCAGGATGCGGTTCTCCTCGTCGGAGCCGATCGTCGCGCGGAGCGAATCCGCCAGGCCATAGGCGGCCATGCCGCGGATCAGCACGCCGCGCTTCGTCAGGAAGGCGTTCGCCGCTGCGGCCTGGGCGGCGCCGCCCGGGAAGCGCAGCAGCAGGAAATTGCCGACGCTGGGCGGCACGGTCAGGCCGATCGCCGTCAGGGCCGCGGTCAGTTCCGGCAGCCAGTAGTCGTTATGCGCCCGTGCCTTGTCCAGCCAGGCATCGTCGGCCAGCGCCGCGATGCCGGCCGCCTGGGCGATGGCATTCACGTTGAACGGGCCGCGCACCCGGTGCAGCACGTCCACGACCGCCGGCGGACCGTAGAGCCAGCCCAGGCGCAGCGCGGCCAGGCCATAGATCTTGGAGAAGGTGCGGGTCATCACGGTATCGTCCCGCTCCGCCACCAGCGCGGTGCCCGGATCGTAGTCGTTGCGGCTGACATATTCCGCATAGGCGGCGTCGATCACCAGCAGCACCCCGTCCGGCAGGCCGGCCCGCAGGCGGCGGACCTCGGAATCGGACAGGTAACTGCCGGTCGGATTGTTCGGATTGGCCAGGAAGACGATCCGGGTCTTCGGGGTGACGGCCGCCAGCAGGGCATCCACGTCGGCGGTCAGGTCGGTCTCCGGCGCCTTCACCGGCACCACGTCGTTGGCCATCGCGGCCAGGGCGTACATCAGGAAGCCATGCGCGGAATAGACGATCTCGTCGCCGGCCTTGCAGTAGGCGTGAACCAGCAGCGAGAGCAGTTCGTCGGAACCGTTGCCGCAGATCAGCCCATCCTTCGGCAGGCCGTGGCGCGCCGCGATCGCGTCGCGCAGTCGTGCGGCGCCGCCATCGGGATAGCGATGCGCCTCCGTCGCCGCCGCACGGATGGCGTCGATCGCGCGCGGGCTGGCGCCCAGCGGATTCTCGTTGGAGGACAGCTTCAGGATGCGGGCCACCCCTTCGGCGGAGCTTTCGCCGCCCTTGTAGGGGGTGATCTCCATCAGTCCGGGGCGCGGGGCAGGCAGGGTCATGGCAGTCTCTGAGGAAGGCTGGCCGCGCCGGCGGCGCGGACGGGGCGGCGAGGGTTTCCGCCGCCGGCAGGCGAGTCCTAGCCGGAGGCGGGTCCGGCGCCAAGTGGCACCGCATAGGCGCCGATCACCGCGACATGGGAGACGGCCTCCCCGGCGCGGCGGCGGAACGCCTCGATCCGGGGATCGTCCTGCGGCAGATAATCGTCGATCTCCACCAGGAAGTCGCGCGGTCCCCCGGCGGCGGGGTCGCTGCCGCGCTCCACCGCGGCGGTCGCGGTGACCATCCGGGCGGTCAGCCCGGCATCGGCGAACATGCCGATGAAGCGGCCGCGGCTCATCTCCTCCAGTTCGACGGTGACGTAGACCAGGCTGACATCGTCGCCGGACGGATCGGGCATCCCGGGGCCGACCATCAGCCAGGCCGGCCGCCGCGGCAGGGTGCCGCCGTCGATGGCATAGAACGGCAGACCGCCGATCACCTTCGGCACCAGGCCCGCGGTGGCCGCCAGCTGCCGCCACCAGTAGACCCGGCCCTCGTCGTCCGGGGTGGCGATCAGGCCGACGCAGTTCGGCGTCTCGCAGACGGCGCCGATCACGGCGCCCGGATCATTGTGCCAGCTGATCTGGGCGCTGGCGCCGAAATGGTTGCGGGCGATGTCCCAGACGCCGAGGCGGTCGCCATCCGCCTGGATCGCGACCCGCACCCGCCCCTGCAGGCCGTAGAGGCTGCCGATCACCTCGCGGAAGATGCGCAGCAGGTTGCCGTTCTCCAGCGGCGCGGCCTCCGCCTGCGCCAGCCGGCGCAGGATCTCCGCCTCCCGGCCCGGGCGCAGGATGAAGCCGTTGCCCGTACCGCCAGCACCGGGGCTGCCGGCCGCGCCGGCCGAACCGCGGCCGCCGCGGCTCTTGCTGCGTCCCACTTCCTGCACGATGGTCGCGCGCCGGCGCAGCAGCCCGACCAGATCCTGGTCGAGCTGGTCCAGTTCCTTGCGCAGCGTTTCCAGCGAACGCGGCTTATCCGCCATTTCCGTCAGGGCCCTGTATTGCGCCGTCCACGTCCTGCGGCGTCCGCATCGTGCGGCGTCCGTCCCGCGCCTGCCGCCCGGACCTTCGGTCCGGCACCGCCGGGATGGGCAGCCGGGCGCCGAGGCGGCAAACTGATAATCTCTCGGGCCGGCAAAATCAAAGGGACTTCACCGGCGCGGTGCGCACGGAAGCGGTGCGGCTTGGCCCCCGCCCGGCAAACGCGCTATACCGGCCCGGCCTCCAGTGGCGGCAGGTTCAGGGGCGGACCGGCCGCGCGCGACCCCAGGCAGCGGCGCCGGCGCCTTCGTTTCCCCCGGCCGGCCGCAGGCGGAGCCATGAGTGCAGAAAAAGTAACCACGGATGCCGCGGGTCCGCCTTCGGTGCGGTTCGGACGCGACCATCCCCTGCCGCTCGATTGCGGCGTCCATCTCGATGACCTGACCATCGCCTACCAGACCTTCGGCCGCCTGAATGCCGATCGGTCCAATGCCGTGATGATCTGCCATGCGCTGACCGGCGACCAGCACGTTGCCGGCATCCATCCGGTGACCGGGCGGCCGGGCTGGTGGGACATGCTGGTCGGCCCGGGCCGGCTGATCGATACGAACCGCTTCTTCGTGATCTGTTCCAACGTCGTCGGCGGCTGCCAGGGCACCACCGGCCCGAAGGAGATCGATCCAGAGAGCGGCAGCCCCTACGGTACCGCCTTCCCGGTGATCACCATCGCCGACATGGTCCGCGCGCAGGTCATGCTGCTGGACCATCTGGGCATCGACCAGCTGTTCTGCGTGATCGGCGGGTCGATGGGCGGGATGCAGGTCCTGCAATGGGCCAGCGCCTATCCGGAGCGGGTCTTCGCTGCTGTGCCGATCGCCACCGCGGCCCGGCATTCGGCCCAGAACATCGCCTTCCACGAGGTCGGCCGGCAGGCGATCATGGCCGACCCGGACTGGTGCGGCGGCCGCTACCTGCAGTTCGACGTGAAGCCGCGGGCCGGCCTGGCGGTCGCCCGCATGGCGGCGCATATCACCTACCTGTCGGAGACGGCGCTGCACCGGAAGTTCGGCCGCAACCTGCAGGACCGGGACAGGGTCACCTACGGCTTCGAGGCGGATTTCCAGGTGGAGAGCTACCTTCGCCACCAGGGCTCGACCTTCGTGGACCGGTTCGACGCCAATTCCTACCTCTACATCACCCGCGCCATGGACTATTTCGACCTGGCCGCGGAGCATGACGGCGTCCTGGCCCGCGCCTTCGCCGGCACGCCGGTCCGGTTCTGCCTGGTCTCGTTTTCCTCCGACTGGCTGTTCCCGACATCGGAAAGCAAGGTCCTGGTGCGGGCGCTGAACGCCGCCGCGGCAAATGTGAGCTTCGTGGAGATCCAGTCCGACAAGGGGCATGACGCCTTCCTGCTGGACGAGCCGGAGTTCCACGCCACCCTGGAGGGCTTCCTCAACGGCTGCGCGGAACAGCGCGGCCTGCCGCGCGCAGACCAGGATCCTGCGCACCGGAGCGCCAGGCCCGCCGTCGCCGGTGCGCGGTGAACCGGGCCGCGATGCCACCCGGGCTGCGCCCCGACCTGGCACCGATCGTCGGCATGATCGAGCCCGGCAGCCGGGTGCTCGACATCGGCTGCGGCGAAGGCGAGCTTCTGGAATACCTGGTGCATCACCGGGACGTGACCGGGCGCGGCATGGAGATCGAGCAGGCCGGCGTGAATGCCTGCGTCGCGCGCGGTTTGTCGGTGATCCAGGGCGATGCCGACACCGACCTGCGCGACTATCCGGCGGCAGCCTTCGACTATGTCGTGCTGACCTTCACCCTGCAGGCGACCCGGGACCCCCGCCAGGTCCTGTCGGAGATGCTGCGAATCGGCCGCTACGGCATCGTCTCGATCACCAACTATGCCTACTGGCCGCTGCGGCTGGGCCTGCTGCTGCGCGGCCAGATGCCGACGGCGGAGGTCGACGGCGTGCCATGGTACGCCTCCGGCAATATCCGCCGCTGCTCGATCCGCGACTTCGAAACCCTGAGCGCGGAACTCGGCCTGGCCGTGGAGCAGCGCATCGGCCTGGGCGACCGTCGTCCCGACGGCCGGCAGGAGATCGTCGGCCGCTTCGCCAACCTGCGCGCCAGGCAGGCGATCTTCCTGCTGCAACACGGCTGAGGCGGCGGCACCCGCCGGGTTCAGGCCCGCGGCGGCCGGTAGGGCGCCGGGCTGAGCACCGGCACCTGCACCGGGCTGCTCAGCCGCTCCCGCCGGCGGCTGCGCTGCGTGCGCGCCTGATAGACCTGCTTCTCCGCCTCCGCCAGCCAGACGCCGCAGAACTGCGGCGAGATCCGCCGCCCGGTCCGCTCCCAGGCGCCGGCGGCCCGCAACAGCCAGCGCCGCTCGCTGGGCGGGAGATAGAGCGCGCCTTCCTGGCGCAGCGGGGAAAACATCGCCGCCCGCAGCTGCCGGACGATCTGACCCTGGCTGTAGGGATGGCCATGCCCGAACGGGGTCCGCTCCTGCCGGGCCCAGAGGCCGCTGCGATTGGGGACGATCACCAGCAGCCGGCCATGCGCCGCCAGCACCCGCCAGACCTCCTGCAGGGCGTCGGTGGCGCTGTCCCAGGCCTCCAGCCCGTGCACCAGCAGCACCCGGTCGAAGCAGGCATCGGGAAACGGCAGACCGAACTCGTCGCCCAGCGCGACCAGCCCAGGGGCGCCCGGCGGCCAGGGCACCACCCCCTGCTGCGCCGGCATCAGGGCGACCGCGCGGGCGCTCTCGTCCACGAAGGGGCGCAGGAACGGGGTCGCATAGCCCAGCCCAAGCACATGCATCCGCCGCAGGTCCGGCCAGAATTCGCGAATCCGGCCGCGCAGGATGCGGCGCGCCGACTGGCCCAGCGCCGTCCCGTAGAAGCTTCGCAGTTCTATGACATCGGGGCGCAACACGCGGCGGAGAGTATCATCGCGGCGGCGTTCGCGCAGCGCGGCAATGGCACCCGATATCCATCGCACCCGATATCCATCACCGGGCGCCGGTGCTATCGTCCGGCCGCGGCCGGTGGTCACCGCCGGCGCAGACCATTGTCCAGGGGGAAACCGGAATGAAGCTGTTCTATTCGCCAGCCTCGCCTTACGTGCGGAAGGTGCGCGTGGTCGCCATCGAAAAGGGCCTGGCCGACCGGATCGAACTGCTGACGACCGCGCCCCGCGATCCCGCCACCGGCCTGCACGAGCGCAATCCCGGCGCCCGGGTGCCGACCCTGGAGCTCGACGACGGCACGATCCTCTTCGACAGCCCGGTGATCTGCGAATATCTCGACAGCCTGGGCGGCAGCCCCGCGCTGTTCCCGCCGGCCGGCCCGGCACGCTGGACCGCCCTGGTGCAGCAGGCCCTGGGCGACGGCATCATGGACTATGCCGTGCCGCTGCGGCACGAGACGATGCGCACCGATTCCGAACAGTCGGCGGAGTTCATGGGACGGGCCCGGGCGGCGATTCATCGCTCGCTGGACCATCTGGAGCAGGCGGTCGGCAGCTTCGCCGACTGGGACATCGGCACGATCGCCATCGCCTGCGCACTCGGCTATCTGGACTTCCGCTTCGGTGACGATCCCTGGCGGGAGGGCCATCCGAAGCTCGCCACCTGGTTCGAGGCGGTCGGGCAGCGCCCCTCGATGGCCGAGACCCGGCCCGCCTGAGCGCGAGGAGCCGGTCGGATGCAGGATCCGGAGGAGATCATCCGCGCCCTCGGCATGCAGCCGCATCCCGAGGGCGGCCATTTCGTCGAAAGCTGGCGCGATGCAGACGGCGCCGGCGGCCGCGGCTGGTCCACCGCGATCTACTTCCTTCTGCGCGCCGGCGAGCGGTCGCACTGGCACCGGGTCGATGCGACGGAGGTCTGGCACCACTATGCCGGCGCGCCCCTGGACCTGAGCATCGCGCCCGATGCGTCCGGGCCGGTCACCACGATCCGGCTGGGCATCGACCTGGCCGCCGGCGAACGCCCGCAGGGCGTGGTGCCGCCGGGGCACTGGCAGGCGGCTGAAAGCCGCGGCGCCTGGACCTTGGTGGGCTGCACCGTCGCCCCGGCCTTCCGCTTCGAGGGCTTCGAACTGGCGCCGCCGGACTGGGCGCCGGGCCGCGGCGACTGAGCGTGGGGACGGACCGCAGGTGTCGATCGGAATGCCGCCGCCCCGGGTGCTGGACAGCCCGGCACTGCTGACGCTCCGGTCGCCGGGGAACGCAGCCGCATGACGCCGATATCCATCCACATGGCATCGCTGGGGATGACCCTGCTGGCGCTCTACTGCCTCGGCACGCAGATCTCCGTCCCGATGATCACCAGCCAGCTTCGGCACTGGCGCACCCTGCTGGCAATCTGCATCGGGCAATGGCTGGTCCTGCCGGTGATCCTGGCCTGTTACCTGGCGATCCTGGGCGGCAACGACCGGGAGACGCTGGCCGTGGCGGTGGTCGCCATGGCCCCGGCCGGCATGTTCGCCGTCACCGCGCTCTACCTGATCGGCATCAGCTTCTCGGCGGCGCTGGTGGGCGTGCTGCTGCTGGAGATCCTGGGCGCGATCCTGCTGTTCGGCGCGATCGACCTGTTCTGGAACACCGAGATCATGCCGGCGGACCAGCTGCAGGAGAGCCTGACCGACATGTCGCGCTCGCAGCTGGTGCTCCTGTTCCTGCCGATGCTGGTCGGGCTGGCGACCCGCTACCTGTTCCCCAGCCTGGGGCCGATGCTGTACCGGCCCACCCGCCTGGTGATCTGGGGTGCCTACATCACCGTGGCCGCCCATGCGGTCAGCCTGAAATCGCATTTCAGCTATCGCGCCGACGTCATCGGCACCCTGCCGATGGTGGTGGGGATGGTCGGCTGCGGCATCCTGGCCGGCTTCGCGGTCTATCTGCTGAGCCGCCACCTGCTGAAGCTCAACGGCCATGACACCGTGATGGCCAGCACCCTGATCGGGGTCCAGGGCCCGGCCCCCGCCCTGCTGCTGACCCAGATCCATCGCGAGGACTGGACGGAACTGGCGGCGGTGACGATCAACTATGCGCTGCTGCTGCCGATCCTGGCCGGCGTCTGGCTGGTGATCTCGAAGACCCGCTGGGGATCGATGCTGCTGCCCAGGTAGCAGGTGAGGCGGCTGACAGGCGGCGCGGCAGTGCCGCGCCGCCTGCACACGCTCAGTACATGTGCTGGCCGCCGTTGATCGACATCGTGGAGCCGGTGACGAAGCCGGCATCGTCGGCGACCAGGAACAGGACGCCGCGGGCAATCTCCTCCGCCTTGCCGAGGCGGCCGACCGGGATCCGGGCGACGATCTTCTCCAGCACGTTGGCAGGGACGGCCGCCACCATGTCGGTGTCGATATAGCCCGGCGCGATCGCGTTGACCGTGATCCCCTTCGCCGCGCCTTCCTGGGCCAGCGCCTTGGTGAAACCGTGGATGCCGGATTTCGCGGCGGCGTAGTTGACCTGGCCGTACTGGCCGGCCTGACCGTTGATCGAACCGATATTGACGATGCGGCCGAAGCTGCGGGACCGCATCCCGTCGATCACTGCCCGGCTCATGTTGAAGCAGCCGCCCAGGTTGGTATCGACGACCTTCTGCCAGTCCTCGTGGCTCATCTTGTGCATCGTCGCGTCGCGGGTGATGCCGGCATTGTTCACCAGCACGTCGACGGGACCGACCTCCGCCTCGATGGTCTTGACCTTGTCGACGCAGGCCTGGAAGTCGGAGACGTCCCATTTCATCGCGCGGATGCCGGTTTCCGCCTCGAACGCCTTCGCGCGTTCCTCGTTGCCGGCATAATTGGCAACGACGTTGTAGCCGGCCTTCTTCAGCCCGGTACAGATCGCGGCGCCGATTCCGCGGGTGCCGCCTGTCACAACAGCTGTGCGCGCCATGTTCCTCTCCCTCGTCCCTGTTCGCCGGCATCGCCGGTTGCAGAAGAGGATAACATGAAACACCCCCGGCCGAGGCGGCGAAACCCGGCCGGGGGTGGCAAAAAGACGCTGAATTTCAGCCGTTTACGTCGGTACGGACGATCCTGCTCAGTCGCGGGCGACGCACATCGCGATGCCCATCCCGCCACCGATGCACAGGGTGGCGAGCGCCTTCGTGGCATCCCGCTTCTGCATCTCGAACAGCAGGGTGGTCAGCACCCGCGCACCGGAGGCGCCGATCGGGTGGCCGATGGCGATCGCGCCGCCATTGACGTTCACCTTGTCGGTGTCCCAGCCGAGATCCTTGTTCACCGCGCAGGCCTGTGCGGCGAAGGCCTCGTTGGCCTCCACCAGGTCCAGGTCCTCGGCGCTCCAGCCCGCACGCTCCAGCGCGCGGCGGGAAGCGGGGATCGGCCCGGTGCCCATGATCGACGGATCGACGCCGGCCTGCGCCCAGGAGACGATGCGCGCGAGCGGGGTCAGGCCGCGGCGCGACGCCTCCGCGGCGGTCATCAGCACCACCGCGGCGGCACCGTCGTTGATGCCGGAGGCATTGGCGGCGGTCACGGTCCCGTCCTTCTCGAACGCGGGGCGCAGCTTCTGCATCGTGGCGATATCCACGTCGTGGCGGATATATTCGTCATCCGCGACCACCGTCTCGCCCTTCCGGTGCTTCACGGTGACCGGGACGATCTCGTCCTTGAAGCGGCCGGCCTTCTGCGCCGCGGACGCCTTGTTCTGGCTGCGCACGGCGAACTCGTCCTGCTGCTCGCGGGTGATCTGCCACTGCTTGGCGACGTTCTCGGCGGTATTGCCCATGTGGTAGCCGTTGAAGGCATCCCACAGGCCGTCGCGGATCATCGTGTCGACGAGTTCCGCATTGCCCATCCGGACCCCGGCGCGCAGATACTGGGCGTGCGGCGCCTGGCTCATGCTTTCCTGGCCGCCGGCCACGACGATGCTGGCATCGCCGTTCATGATCGCCTGGTAGCCGAGCGCCACCGAGCGCAGGCCGGAGCCGCAGAGCTGGTTCACGCCCCAGGCCGGGACTTCCACCGGAATGCCGGCGTTGACGCTGGCCTGGCGGGCCGGGTTCTGGCCCTGGCCGGCGGTCAGGATCTGGCCGAGGATGACCTCGGTCACCTCGCCCTTTTCGGTCTTCGCCCGCTCCAGCGCGGCCTCGATCGCGACCTGGCCCAGATAGTGCGCCGGCACGGTGCCGAATGCGCCGTTGAACGATCCGACCGGCGTGCGCGCGGCGGATGCGATGACGACCTCTTCGCTCATTATGGCTGTCCTCCAGTCTTGCCGGCCACGGATCGGTGCGGCCGGCCCGGGACCGTCCTGCGGCCCCGTCCATGAATTGATTGGCTGTCGCCGGCGCGGTCGCCCGATCGCGGCGACCGGCGCGCCGGCCGGCACGCGTCTCACTGGCTCGCGCCGGCAACCCGGCGACGGCAATGCACGAGACCCGGATCGAACCGGTTATGTGTGCATGCACGTTCCTGCCAGATGGCGCGCGCGGCACCGCCATTCAATCACGCTGCACTGCAGCACGCCAATACCCACTCCGCCAGCGGCTGCCAGAGACCGGTGCGGGCGCCGCGGCCCGCAACCATGCCGACATGCCCGCCCGGCACCCGGATCGTCACGGCCTGCGCCAGCCGCCCGACCAGGGCCTCGGCAGAGACGGGCGGCACCAGCCGGTCCCTGCCGGCGATGGCGGCGAAGACCGGCAGGGTCAGCGCCTCCGGCCGCATGACCTGTCCACGGATCTGCCATGCGTCTGTCGCAGGTGCGTTGCGCCCGAACCAGTCGAACAGGCATTCCTCCGCCGCGGGCCCTGCCAGCGGCACGCCGTCATTGGCCCAGCCTTCCAGGTCGAGGAAATCGCCGGCCGCCGCACTGCCGGCCGGCAGCCCGGCAAAGCCGGAGAACTTGCGCAAGGGCAGGGCCGGGTCGCGCATCACGAACAGGGCCTGCAGGAACTCCGGCGGCAGGCCGCCTGCGCTGCGGATCCAGCGCCGCATCGACGCTTCCTGTGCCAGCATCAGCGCCCCGACGGCCGAGAACAGGGGGTCGGCGCCGAAATCCCAGGGTGTGGCGACCAGCGCCAGTCCGGATGCCAGGCCTTCGGCCTCGCCGTCCGCCTGCGCGCCCAGCAGCGCAGCCAGGGTCAGAAGGCCGCCCATGCAATAGCCCAGCACGACCGGCCGTGCCGGCGGCGCGGACCGCCTGCGGGCCGGAACCTGCGCGGCCTGGACCTGCGCGGCCTGGGCCGCGGCAAACCGCAGCGCGGGCCGCACCCGCTCCTCGACATAGTCGGCGATCCCGAAGCCGCCCTCCGCCGGCCCGGGCCGGTCCCAGTCCAGCAGCAGCGGACGGATGCCGGCGGCGGCCAGATGGCCGACCAGGCCGTGACCGTCCCCAAGGGCCAGGATATGGGCGCGGTTGATCAGCGAGGGGACCAGCAGGACATGCGGCCCGCCCCGTCCCGCCAGATGCGGGGCGCCATCGTAGATCCGCGTCGTGCCGGCCTGCCAGACCATCGGGCCGGGCGGGGCCGGCCGCGCGGGCGGATCGGCGGCATAGCGTTCGATGCCGGACTGCACCTGCGACAGCCGCGCACAGGCGGCCTCCAGCACGGCGGGTCCCAGAAGCTCGGGCGGGCAGGCGCGCAGCAGCGGCAGAAGCTCAGCGGCGTCGCTTCGGCAGGCCGGCTTCCAGTCGATCGAGCCGTTCCTCGCAAGCGGCCAGGCGGCGCAGGAGCTCGCCAGGATCAGGTTGGTCAGGCCCAGATGCAGCGGCAGCGGCACCGGCCATCGCGGCGGCCCGCCCCCCGCCTTCTCCGTCTCCGTCTCCGTCTCCGTCGCCGTGTCGCCCGTCTCGGTCTCGCCCGTCTCCGGATGGCTCTTCGGTCCGCGCGCCAAGATCCACCTCCTGCCCGCCATCGATGCCGCCGCCCGTGGCCCCGCCGGTGGCGCCAGCTTGGCCCCCGGTCGCCATGGCCATCATCGCCGGCACCTGCGCCAGCCATTGCGCCATGCCCCGCGCCACCGTCGGATCGTCCATCATCGCGGTGGCCTGGCGCTGCCAGAGGTCGAGAAAACGTTCCGCCAGGGCCCGGGCCGCCGCGGCGTCCGCTCCTGCCGTCGCCTCAGGCCCCGGCTCCGGAGATGCGGCGCCGGGGGCATCGGCCTGCGCCCTCCGGCTGCCGGCCGCTTTGGCCTCGGAACCGCCGGAGGCCGGCTTCCGGGTGCCGGCCTTGCCGCCCTCCGACTTGCGGGCGGCCGGCTTCCGTTTCCCGGACGCCCCTGCAGCGGGCCGTTTTCCCGCCATCGTCAGGCCCGCATCGACCGCAGCCGCCCGCTGCGGGCAGCGGCCGGGAAATCGCAGGCGATCATAGCGCTTGCACCTGCGCGCCAATTGTGAATGAAATGGCAGATCGTTGGTTGCATTGCAGCATTTTTTGCGGGGGGTCCACCGCGTGAGCACAACGACCGCCGAAGCGTCTCCGGAAGCCATCGTCATCAAGAAGTACGCGAACCGGCGGCTCTACAATACCGCCACGTCCAGTTACGTCACACTGGATACGCTGTGCCAGATGGTCAAGGACGGCACGGAGTTCGTCGTGTTCGACGCGAAGACCGGCGAGAACATCACCAAGCCGGTGCTGACCCAGATCATCTTCGAGGAAGAGGCCAAGGGGCAGAACCTGCTTCCCGCCAGCTTCCTGCGCCAGCTGATCCGCTTCTACGGCGACAGCCTGCAGGCCCTGGTGCCGAACTATCTCGAGATGTCGATGGAAGCGTTCACGCGCAACCAGGAACAGTTCCGCCAGTACGTCTCCGACGCGTTCGGCGGCATCACGCCCTTCGCCCCGCTGGACGAGATCAACAAGCAGAACATGGCGATGTTCCAGCGCGCCATGGAGATGTTCAATCCCTTCGCCGCGGCGGAGCATCTGCCCGGCATGCCGTCGGCCGGACGCGCCGCTTCGGCCCCGACCGCGCCGGCGTCGACCGCGCCGGCTTCAACCGCGAACGGCACGTCGGAGATGGATGTGCTTCGCTCCCAGCTGAACGCCCTGCAGCAGCGCTTCGACGCCCTGACCGGCGAGGGCGGCGGCGGGTCCGCGGAACGTGCCCCCGGCAGCGGCGCATCGGCCGATCCGCGCAAGGACCTTCCCGGTTCGGGCAAGAAAGCCGGCTGATCGCAACGCCCGGCCCGCGGCCCTGCGTAGCGCCCTGCCCAACACCCTGCCCAACGCCCTGGGCGAATACCGCGATCGCGTTTTTTGACCTTCCGGTTCGCCGCTGCCGTTGACGCCGCGGCGATGACGCTGCATCCCTGTAGAAGGGAATGCACGTGCGGTGCCTTTCCAGGCTGCCCCAAACTGTACCGGAACCATGGCCTCTGCACAGGACCGGGCGCGGATATTCGACCTGCTGATCGTCGGTGGCGGCGTCAACGGCTGCGGCCTGGCGCGCGACGCTGCCGGGCGCGGCCTCAGCGTCTATCTCTGCGAGAAGGGCGATCTCGGCAGCGGGACCTCCTCTGCCTCCACGAAGCTGATCCACGGCGGGCTGCGGTACCTGGAGTTCTACCAGTTCCGGCTGGTTCGCCAGGCGCTCGCCGAGCGCGACCGGCTGCTGTCGATCGCCCCGCATATCGTCACGCCGCGGCGCTTCGTCGTGCCGCACGATGCGCGGCTGCGTGCGGCCTGGCGGATCCGCGCCGGCCTGTTCCTCTACGATCATCTGGGCGGCGCCTCCCGCCTGCCGATCAGCATCGCCGTCGACCTGCGCAGCCATCGCTACGGCCGGCCGCTGAAGCCCGACTTCCCGCGCGGCTTCGTCTATTCCGACTGCTGGGTCGACGATGCCCGCCTGGTGCTGCTGAACGCGGTCGACGCCGCGAACCGCGGCGCCCGCATCGCCACCCGGACCACCTGCACGGGCCTGCGCCGGCAGGGGGATCACTGGGTGGCGCGGCTGCGCCGCCACGGCATGGAATGGCAGGTGCGCGCCCGGGCCCTGGTCAACGCGGCCGGGCCCTGGGTGGAGGATGTCGCCGCCGTCATGCAGGACGCGCCCCGTCCGGCGGACAGCCCGCCCGCCGCAGCGACGCCGCAGCCGCGGATCCGGCTCGTGCGCGGCTCCCACATTGTGGTGCCGCGCCTGTTCCAGGGACAGCAGGCCTATCTCTTCCAGGGCGAGGACCGGCGGGTGGTCTTCGCGATCCCGTTCCAGGATGCCTTCACCCTGATCGGCACCACGGATGAGCCGCATCCCGATCCGGCACAGCCGCCGGCCGCCAGTCCTGCGGAGATCGCCTATCTCTGCAGCGCCGTGAACCGCTATCTCAAGCGCAGCATCTCGGCGGCGGACATCGTCTCCAGCTTTTCCGGCATCCGCCCGCTGTTCGACGACGGCCAGGAAGATCCCAGCGCGGTGTCGCGGGACTATGTGCTGCACCTCGATGCGCCCGGCCCGGAAGGCGCCGGTGACGGGGCCGCGCCGGTGCTGACCATCTACGGCGGCAAGATCACCACCTACCGGCAGCTGGCGGAGCGGGTGCTGGACCGGCTGGCCCCGCACCTGCCGGCGCTGTCGCGGCCCTGGACGGACAAGGCGCCGCTGCCGGGCGGCGACCTGCCGGGGCACGACCTGGAAGCCTTCATCGGCGACCTGATCCTGCGCCATCCCGGGCTGGACCGGACCTTCCTGCGCCGCATCGCGCGGCGCCACGGCAGCCTGACCGATGCGGTGCTGGACAATGCGAAGCGCCCCGCGGACCTGGGCCGCGATTTCGGCGGCGGGCTGACGGAGTGCGAGATCGACTGGCTGCACCGCAACGAATGGGCGGAAACGGCGGAGGACATCCTCTGGCGCCGCACCAAGACCGGCCTGTTCATGTCGGAGGAAGGGCGCGACCTCTTCGCCGACTGGTTCGAGCACCAGATCGCCGCCTGACCGCGTCCCGCCGGCACCGCCGCCTGCCCCCGGCTTGACTTTGACCGCCCCGGCCGCAGGAATGCCGGGCGACGGCCGGTGCATGCACCGCTCCGGCCGGATCCAGGGTCCACAGGTAGAGATTCCACAGGCAGAGATGCGGGGGTGACGAGTTGGCGGACACGATACTGGGGCTGATCGAGGCACAGGTGCCCGGCGCGCGGGCGATCGGCGACACCACCGGCGGGGGCCTGACCTATGGCGATCTCGCCGCCCTGGCGCGGCAGACGGGAGAGGCGCTGGCCGCAGCGGGCGTGAGCCGCGGCGACCGGGTCGCCATCGTCCTGCCGAACGGGCCGGCCATGGCCAGCTGCTTCGTCGCGGTCGCCGCCTTCGCCACCACGGCGCCGTTGAACCCGGCCTACAAGCGTGACGAGTTCGCCTTCTATCTGGAGGACCTGGACGCCCGCGCCCTGATCGTCGATTCCGGCTCGGAAAGCCCGGCCATCGCCGAGGCGGAGGCGCGCGGCATCCGCATCCTGGACCTGGCAGAGGATGCCGGCATGCCCGGCCGCTTCACCCTGTCGGTCCGCGGCGGCGGCGGCCCGGCGGTGACCGCGACCGCGGCGGAGCCCGGTGATGTCGCCCTGATCCTGCATACCTCCGGCACCACGTCGCGGCCGAAGATGGTGCCGCTGACCCACGGCAACGTCACCGCCTCCGCCCGGCATATCGGCACCGCGCTGGCGCTGACCCCGGCGGACCGCTGCCTGAACGTGATGCCGCTGTTCCACATCCACGGCCTGATCGGTGCCGTGCTGGCCTCGATCGGCGCCGGCGCCAGCATCGCCTGCACCCCCGGCTTCAACGCGCTGCGCTTCTTCGCCTGGCTGGGGGAGGCGGCACCGACCTGGTACACCGCCGTGCCGACCATGCACCAGGCGATCCTGGGTCGTGCCGCCCGCAACCCCGATGCGATCGCGGCCGCGCGGCTGCGGCTGATCCGCTCCTCCTCCGCCTCCCTGCCGCGGCCGGTGCTGGAGGAGCTGGAGAAGACCTTCGGCTGCCCGGTGATCGAGAGCTACGGCATGACCGAGGCCAGCCACCAGATGACCTCCAACCCGCTGCCGCCCAGGGCCCGCAAGCCCGGCAGCGTCGGCATCGCCGCCGGGCCGGAGGTCGCGGTGATGGACGATGCCGGCGGCATATTGGCGTCCGGCGAGACCGGCGAGGTGGTGATCCGCGGCCCGAACGTGACCGCCGGCTACCTTGCCAATCCGGAAGCGAACGAGAAGGCCTTCACCGGCGGCTGGTTCCGCACCGGCGACCAGGGCGTGATCGACGCGGAGGGCTACCTGACCATCACCGGCCGGCTGAAGGAGATCATCAACCGCGGCGGCGAGAAGATCGCGCCGAAGGAGGTCGACGACGTCCTGATGGACCATCCGGCGGTGGCACAGGCGGTGACCTTCGCGATGGCGCATGCATCGCTGGGCGAGGAGGTCGCCGCCGCGGTCGTGGCGGTCGACGGCGCCGAGGTCGACGCCGCAACCCTGCGCAAGTTCTGCGGCGAACGGCTGGCCGCCTTCAAGGTCCCGCGCGAGATCGTCGTGGTGCCGGAGATTCCGAAGGGGCCGACCGGCAAGCTGCAGCGCATCGGGCTGGCCAAGGCCCTGGGCCTGGAGTGACGGCGGCATGAAGATCTGCATCTACGGCGCCGGCGCGATCGGCGGCTGGGTCGGCGGCCTGCTGGCGCGCGCCGGGGCCGACGTCACCCTGATCGCCCGCGGCGCCCACCTGGCGGCGATGCGCGAGAACGGCCTGAAGGTGGTGAGCGAGGCGGAAAGCTTCACCACCCGCCCGGCCTGCACCGACGACCCGGCGGAGGCAGGCCCGCAGGATGTCGTCATCGTCACCCTGAAGGCGCCCAGCGTGCCCGCGCAGGTGCCCCGCATGGCGCCGCTGCTGGGCCCCGATACGGCCGTGGTGACGGCCGCCAACGGCGTGCCCTGGTGGTATTTCCACGGCCTCGAGGGGCCGTGGGCCGACCGCCGGCTGGAAAGCGTGGACCCCGGCAATTTGCAGTGGGACGGGATCGGCCCGAGCCGCGCGATCGGCGCGGTGCTCTGGCCGGCCTGCGAGATCGAGGCGCCCGGGGTGATCCTGCACCGGTCCGGCGACCGCCTGCCGCTGGGCGAGCCCGACGGCAGCCGGTCGGAGCGGGTAACGGCGCTGTCGAAGCTGCTGATCGCCGCCGGCATCAAGGCGCCGGTGCGGCCCAACATCCGCAACGAGATCTGGGTCAAGCTCTGGGGCAATCTGAGCTTCAACCCGATCAGCGCCCTGACCACCGCCACCCTGGAACAGATGGCGGAGGACCCGGACACCCGCACCGTGGTGACCAACATGATGGCGGAGGCCCGCACCATCGGCGAGAAGCTGGACGTGCGCTTCCCGATGTCGATCGAGGACCGGATCGAGAGCGCCCGCAAGGTCGGCGCCCACAAGACATCGATGCTGCAGGACCTGGAGACCGGCCGCCAGATGGAGATCGACGCGATCGTCGGCGCGGTGGCGGAACTGGGCCGCATCGTCGGGGTGCCGACACCGACGATCGACACCGTCCTGGGCCTGGTCCGCCAGCGCGCCCGCATCGCCGGATGCTACGGCGACTGAGGGCGGGAGGGCCGGCGGCAGTGCTGCTGGCGGCGGCCCTCCTGCTGTGCCGGCCGGGGGCTGCCGGCGCACAGCAGGACGCCGCCACGCCCGCAGCGGCAACGGCCGGCGCGCAACAGGCGATCGCGGCGACGAAACAGGCGCCGCCCTTCGTCATGCGCGATCCCAACGGCACCTGGCGGGGGCTGGCCGTCGACCTGTGGCAGGCGGTCGCCGCCGAGGCCGGCATCGACTACGCCTTCCAGGAGGTCACCATCCCGGAACTGCTGGACGGTGTCGCCGACCAGCGCTTCCTGATCGGCGTCGCACCGCTCACGATCACCCGGGTGCGGGAAGAAAAGGTCGATTTCAGCAATCCGTTCTACACCACGGGCTGGAGCATCGCGGTCCCGCACCAGAAGGAGCGGCCGATCATCCTGCAGGTGCTGGAAGGGCTGTTCTCGGTGGCCTTCCTGCTGGCCGTGCTGGGGCTGGCCGCGGTGCTGGCCGGCGCGGGCTTCCTGCTCTGGATGTTCGAGCGCCGGCGCAACCGGGAGCAGTTCGGCGGTTCGGCGCATCGCGGCCTGGGCCATGCCTTCTGGTGGGCGGCGGTGACGATGACCACCGTCGGCTATGGCGACAAGGCGCCGGTCACCCTGGGCGGCCGGATCGTCGCCCTGGTCTGGATGTTCGCGTCGATCCTGCTGATCTCTACCTTCACCGCGGCGATCGCCTCGTCCCTGACCGCCTCGCAGCTGCAGGGGCGGGTGAAGGGCCTGTCGGACCTGGCCCATGTCCGCACCGGCACCCTGGGCGATTCCGCCAGCGAGGAATTCCTGCGCGAACGGGCGATATCGCCGGTGCTGTTCCCATCGGCGGAGGCAGGCCTGCAGGCCCTGGCGGACGACCGCATCGACGCCTTCCTGCACGACGCGCCGATCCTGCGCTACCGGGCGGCGCATGACTTCGCGGGGCAGGTCTCGGTCCTGCCGGCGACCTACGGCCGGCAGGACTACGGCTTCATCGTGCCGCAGGGCAGCGGCCTGCGCGAACCGGTCAACCGCGCCCTGATGGGGGTGCTGGAAAGCACCTACTGGGATGAACTGCTGAGCCGCTACCAGATGCCGGAATAGCCAGGCCCCCCGGCGGCACGTCGATCCTGCCCGCCCGCGGCCCTACCAGCCCAGGGCGCAGCCGTCCTTGCGGGGGTCGGAGCCGGCCGCCAGAGTGTCGTTGTCCCAGTCCAGCATGATCGCCTGGCCGCCGCCCCAGGGCATGTCCGGCGTGGTGACGTTGTGGCCCAGGGCCGCCAGCGCGGCCCGCACGTCGGTCGCCACGCCGCGCTCCACGTCCAGCCGGCCGCCGTTGTAGAACACCCGCGGGCAGTCCAGCGCCTCCTGCACGTCCATGCCGTAGTCGACGATGTTGGTCAGCACATGGCACTGCCCGACCGGCTGGTAGTCGCCGCCCATCACGCCGAAGGACAGGAAGGGCCGGCCGTCGCGGCTGGCGAGTGCGGGGATGATGGTGTGGCGCGGCCGCTTCCGCGGCGCCAGGCAGTTCGGATGCCCCTCCACCAGGGAGAAGCCGGCGCCGCGGTTCTGCAGCAGGATGCCGGTGCGGTTGCCGCAAAGGCCGCTGCCGAACGGGAAGTAGAGCGAGTTGATGAAGGAGCAGACCATCCGGTCGCGGTCGACCACGGTCAGGTAGACCGTGTCGCGATAGACATGGCCGCTGAGCTCGGCGACGTTCTCCATCACCGAATCGCGTCCGATCCGGCCGCGCTGCTGCGCGGCATAGTCCCGGGAGAGCAGCCGCTCGACCGGCACGTCGACGAACTTCGGGTCGGCGATATGGGCGTCGCGGGCGGCATAGGCGAGCCGCGAGGCCTCGGTCTCCAGGTGCAGGCGCTCCACCCCGACCGGGTCGAGGCCGGGCAGGTCCAGCCCTTCCAGGATATTGAGCATCAGCAGGGTGGTCGCGCCCTGGCCGTTCGGCGGGATCTGCCAGACGGTATGGCCGCGATAGTCGGTGCTGATCGGCTCCACGAACTCCGGCTCGTACTCGGCGAAATCCGCCATCGCATGGCGGCCGCCGACGGCGTTCAGGGTCTCCACCAGGTCCTCGGCCACCCAGCCGCGGTAGAAGGCATCGGCGCCGTCCGTCGCCACCGCCTTCAGCACGGCGGCGAGCGCCGGCGCGGCGAAGCGCTGGCCGGCCTTCGGATAGGCGCCATCGCGCAGCCAGTGCCGGGCGGCATGCTCGTGGTCGTGCAGCTTCGTGCCCGCGCGCTCCCAGTCGACCGCAACCCGCGGCGTGATCGCGAAGCCGTCCTCCGCGGCGTCGATGGCGGGCTGCAGCACCTGCCACCAGGGCAGCCGGCCGAAGCGGCCGTGCAGCTTCTGCCAGCCGGCGATCGCGCCCGGGATGGTGACCGCATGCGGGCTCTGCAGGCCGACCCGCTCGCCATCGTCTTTGCGGGCAATCTCCGCCGTCAGTCCGGCCGGCGCGAAGCCGGAGGCGTTCAGGCCGACGGGCCGGCTCTCGCCCGGCGGCACCACCAGGGAGAAGCAGTCGCCGCCGATGCCGGTGGACATCGGCTCCACCACGCATTGCACCGCGCAGGCGGCGATCGCGGCGTCGACCGCGGTGCCGCCCTTCCGCAGGGTGTCGATGGCGGCCATCGTGCTGACGGGATGCGAGGTCGCGGCCGCGCCCTTCACCGCATGGACCACGGACCGGCCGGGCAGTTGCAAGTCGCGCATCGTCAACTCCTGTTCCTATCGTATGCCGCCTCGGAGGGGCAGGCTACCACGTCCACTCCGGGTCGGGGATGTTGGCGACGGCGGCGGCCAGGCCGTCCGTCCATTTCTTGCGCAGGCCGCCGAAATAGCCGTCTTCCTCGGTGATCCGGCGCTGCAGGCCCAGCTTCAGGGAATCCCGTTCATAGATCGCCAGGTCCAGCGGCAGGCCGACGGAGATGTTCGACTTCAGGGTGGAATCCATCGACAGCAGCGCGCATTTCAGCGCTTCCCGCAGGCCGGTCTCGAAGGTCAGCACCCGGTCGATGATCGGCTTGCCGTACTTGGTCTCGCCGATCTGCAGGTAGGGCGTCTCCGGCGTCGCCTCGATGAAGTTGCCGGCGGTATAGACCATGAACAGGCGCAGGCGCCGGCCGGCGATCTGGCCGCCCAGCAGGAAGGAGGCGACGAAGTCGACCCCCTGCTTGCCCAGTTCCTCGGCGTCGCGGCGATGGACCTCCCGCACCGCGGCGCCGACCAGGCGCGCCGCCTCGAACATCGTCGGCACGTTCATCAGGGTGGTGCCGTCGTCCATGGCGCCGCCCTCGTCCAGCAGGCTGACCACCGACTGGGTGATCGCCAGGTTGCCGGCGGTCATCAGCACCAGCACCCGCTCGCCCGGCTGTTCCCAGACATGCAGCTTGGTAACGCTGGAGACATGGTCGACGCCGGCATTGGTGCGGGTATCCGCCAGCGCGATCAGGCCGTCGCGCACCAGCATGCCAACGCAATAGGTCATCGTCGCGCTTCCCCCCTGCCGCAGGCCGCCCTCCCGCCGGCGCCGGCCGGCATCGGCCCGGGCGGCCGCCCCGCTGCGGCTATGCCCCAGGGCGGGCCCGCGATCAAGCGGAAGCTTGCGCCTGCTTCTGCTCCGCCGGGTCGGCGGCGCCCATGAAGTCGCGCGCGATGGTCATCCCGAGCTTGATATTGCCGTCGATCTGCTCGGTCAGGAACTCGTGCAGGCCATGGGCGAAGATCTCCTCGATCCGGATGTAGCGCAGGCGGCTCTGCATCGCGAAGGCCATGCGGGTCGAGGCATAGTCCCGCGCATAGGCGTCGCGCAGGGTGAACAGGGTATCCGTGATCTCCTCGAAGCTGGCGGCGATCGACCGCGGCATGGCCGGGTTCAGGATCAGGAGGTCGGCGACCTTCGCCGGCTTGATGCTGTCGCGATAGGTGTTGCGATAGGCACGGAAGGCGCTGACCGACCGCAGCAGGGCCGCCCACTGGTAATGGTCGACCAGGCCGCCCACGTCGCGCGGGCTGGGCAGCAGCATGTGGTACTTCACGTCGAGCAGGCGCGCGGTGGCATCGGCGCGTTCCAGCGCAGTGCCCAGGCGGACGAAGTGGAAGGCCTCCTCCCGCATCATCGTGCCCATGGTCACGCCGCGGAACAGGTGGCTGCGCTCCTTCACCCACTCGAAGAAGTCGCTGTAGCCGACACTGACGAGATGGGCATATTCCATCTCCCGCATCTCCAGCCAGGTGGAGTTGATGCTTTCCCACATCTCGGTCGTGATCTCGCTGCGCATGGCGCGCGCATTCTCCCGCGCGGCCTGCAGGCAGCGGCGGATCGACGACGGGTTGCCGGCATCCAGCGCCAGGTAGTTGATGACGTTGTGGCTTTCCAGCGGCAGGCCGGTTGCGGTGAAGCCGGCATCGCAGCCGGCGATGATCAGCGGCGGCTCCCACTGGCTGCGCGGCTCGTCGCTCGACGGCATCAGCGACATCCGGTAGCTGACGTCCAGCATGCGCGCCATGTTCTCGGCCCGCTCGATATAGCGCGCCATCCAGTACAGATTGTCCGCAGCCCGGCTGAGCATTCCGTTCCTCCCCTACTGTCCGCCGGCGGTCAGGCCCGCAGGACCCAGGTATCCTTGGTCCCGCCGCCCTGGCTGGAATTCACCACCAGGGAGCCTTCCGCCATCGCGACCCGGGTCAGGCCGCCCGGCACCACCTGCACCTGTTCCCCCGACAGCACGAAGGGCCGCAGGTCGACATGGCGCGGCGCGACGCCGTCGGCGACGAAGGTCGGGCAGGTCGACAGCGCCAGGGTGGGCTGCGCGATGAAGGCGCTCGGGTCCTTCAGCACCCGCTCGCGATAGGCGGCGACCTCGGACTTCGAGGCCTTCGGCCCGACCAGCATCCCGTAGCCGCCGGCGCCGTGCACCTCCTTCACGACCAGTTCCTCCAGATGCTCCAGCACGTATTTCAGGTCGTCATCGTTGCTGAGCCAGTAGGTGGGCACGTTGTTCAGGATCGGTTCCTCGCCCATGTAGAAGCGCACCATCTCCGGCACATACATGTAGACCGCCTTGTCGTCGGCAATGCCGGTGCCGACCGCATTGCACAGGGTCACCCGGCCCTTCGCGTAGCAGTCGAACAGACCCGGCACGCCGAGCACGGAATCCGGGTTGAAGACGGTGGGATCCAGGAAGTCGTCGTCGATCCGGCGATAGATCACGTCGACCCGGCGCAGTCCGCCGGCGGTCTTCATGTAGACATGCCCGTCGCGCACCAGCAGGTCCTGCCCCTCCACCAGCTCGATGCCCATCTGCTCCGCCAGGAAGGCATGCTCGAAATAGGCGGAGTTGAAGAAGCCGGGGGTCAGCAGCACCACGGTCGGATCCTCGCGCACCGCCTCCGGCGCCATCGACCGCAGGGTGGTCAGCAGGGTCTCCGGATAGTGGCTCACCGGTGCCACCCTGTTGCGGGCGAACAGGTCCGGGAACAGGCGCATCATCACCTCCCGGTCCTCCAGCATGTAGGAAACGCCGGAGGGGACCCGCATATTGTCCTCAAGGACGAAGAAGTCGCTCTCGCCGGTGCGGACCACATCGACGCCGGCGATCTGGTTGTAGATCTGCCTGGGCAGGTCGATGCCCACCATCTCCTTGCGGAACTGGCTGTTCTGCAGCACCAGGCGCTCCGGAATGCGGCCGGCCTTGATGATCTCCTGGTCGTGATAGACGTCGTGCAGGAAGGCGTTCAGCGCGTTGACCCGCTGGATCAGGCCGCGCTCCAGATAGGCCCATTCGTCGGCCGACAGCACGCGGGGCACGATGTCGAAGGGGATCAGCCGTTCGGTATCGCCGCCTTCGGTGTAGACGGCGAAGGTGATGCCCAGGCGCCGGAACAGCAGCTCGGCTTCCCGCCGCTTCCTGTCCATCTCCTTGACCGGGATCTTCTCGAGCCAATCGGCCACTCCGGCATAAGCCGGCCTGACCGACCCTTCCGCATTGCGCATCTCGTCGAAGAAGTCCGGTGCTGCCATCGCTGCCTTCCCGCTGTTGCGTGGTCCCGCCTATGGGGCTTCGACGGCCCTGCCGGGCCGCCGGGATGCGCTGGAGTGTCCAGAGAGTCTTAAGCCATTCCGCCTGGTTTCGCCAAAGGCCCCCGTCGAACGTCGTGCCTTTGCGTCGGCGAAACGCCGGCAGTCGCAACCGCCAGGGAAACAGCCCGCCCCCGGAAAGCGATCCCGCGCGCATCCGAAAAAGCCGGCGGGGCGGGCTCCGAAGCGACATTCAGGCAAAAGGCGGCGTTCGGGCAGAATGAGGGCCCCGGGCCGGAACCCCGGGGCCAACTGGAAATGCGAAAAAAGCGGGCCCGGGTTGGGACCCGGGCCCTAGGCGGTGCACCGGCCGGGACAGGTCCCGGCCGGCACCCTTGGGGGAACGCGTCAGCGCTGGCTGCCCGTGCCGAACTCGGGATAGGCCTCCATCCCCAGCTCGGCCTTGTCCAGCCCCTCATTCTCTTCCTCGTCCGTCACCCGGACACCGATGGTGAAGCGCAGGATGCCCCAGACGATGCCGCTGGTGATCACCACGAAGACACCGATCGCCAGGATGCCGACGATCTGGACCCCGAAATTGCCGCCACCGAAGATGCCGACGGCCAGGGTGCCCCAGATGCCGCAGACCAGGTGGGCGGAGATCGCACCCACCACGTCGTCGATCTTCAGGCGATCGACCAGCGGCACCGCGACCACGACCAGGATGCCGCCGATGGCACCGACGATGATGGCGACAAGGTGGTTCTGCAGGTCGGGACCGGCGGTGATCGAGACCAGGCCGCCGATGGCGCCGTTCAGCACCATGGTCAGGTCGATCTTGCGATAGATCGCGCCGGTCAGGATCATCGCCGCGACGACGCCGCCGGCAGCCGCCAGGTTGGTGTTGACATAGACGATCGACATCGCGATGGCGTCGGCGGCGGAGCCCAGGGCGAGCTGCGAGCCGCCGTTGAAGCCGAACCAGCCGAACCACAGGATGAAGGTGCCCAGGGTGGCCAGCGGCAGGTTGGCGCCCGGCATCGGGTGGATGCTGCCGCCCGGACCGAACTTGCCCTTGCGCGCACCGACGATCAGGGCGCCGACAAGGGCCGCCCAGCCGCCGACGGAATGCACGATGGTCGAGCCCGCGAAGTCGATGAAGCCCATCTGGCTGAGCCAGCCCTGGCCCCAGGTCCAGGAGCCCTGGATCGGGTAGATGATGCCGGTCAGCACCGCGACGAAGATCATGAACGGCCAGAACTTGGCGCGCTCCGCGATGGTGCCCGACACGATCGATGCGGCGGTGGCGACGAAGACCATCTGGAAGAACCAGTCGGAGGCCACCGAATAGCCGTTCTCCACCGAGGCGGTCAGCGCGGTGGCCGCGGCGGCGGCGTCCTCGCCGGCATTCAGCAGGGCCAGCTCGCTTTCGCCGGGGTTGTAGAGAAGGGTGACGCTGCCGATCCAGCTGATGCTGTCACCGACATACATCAGGTTGTACCCGATCAGGTAGTACATGATGCCGGCGATCGCGTAGAGCGCGATATTCTTCAGGCAGATCGCCGCCGTGTTCTTGCTGCGGACCAGGCCGGATTCCAGCATGGCGAAGCCGGCCGCCATGAACATGACAAGGAAGCCATGCACCAGGAACGAGAAGGTGTTCAGGACAAAGGCGGTTTCCGAACTGACCTCGGCCAGCGCCGGGGTCGCTGCGACACCGACAGCGCCGGCCAGCCCCATGGCCAGGACCTTGCGTGTGATCGACATTGGTTTTGCGGTCATTCTCTTTCTTTTCCCCTCGCGGCGACGCGTATCCGGCGCTGCACCCGTCCTTCGCGCAGGCCAGGCCGCACACGCATGCGACTGCCGAACCTTTGCGGCTCTGCTGGCGCGAGAATTTACAAGATCCGTGCCACGCCCGACCGGCCGGCGCGGCGCCGCCTGCCTGCTGGCCTCGCGGCGGGGCAAGGCCGCGATCCGGCGGCCGGGAACGGCCATGCGCCGCCGAAAGCGGCAGCCGGGGGCAGCGGCTTGACCAAAAATTGTGCAACAATGGCGAGCGACAGCAGGCGTTTGTCGCCCCATGTTAGGGAAGCGTGAACCGATTGGCGGGCAGTGTGTCGAAACCGACGCGTGCATGAATGCGCGGTGGCCCGGAAGGCCGTGCAGGGAACGGTCGCGTGGGACATGGGGGATCCGGCGGGGAATCTGATGCAGCATTGGCAGTTCGGGAACGAATGACGGACGGACGGCCCGGTGCGGGCGGCACGGCAGAGATGCCGCAGGGCAGAAGTCAGGCAGGGGCGGCACAGCCGCGCCGGAACGGCGTCGGCACCGTCACGCTGCTGCTGGCCCTGCTGTGCCTCGTCGCCGGCGTGCCGCTGCTGATCCAGGCGATCTGGACCGACGCCCTGATCCGGGATCGCGCCGGCGACCAGATGGCCGGCGATACCGCCGCGCTGGCGGGTCGCATCGCCGCGCGGCTGGAGCAGTTCGGCGTGCATGTCGCAGGCGTGGTCCATGCCGCCGACACGCAGCTGCGCGCGGCGGACGGGACCGCCGCCGGCGCGGTGGAGCGGTCGCTGGTCGCGACTGCCGATGCCCTGCATCCGCTGCTGGGCAGCTCGGGCATCCGATATGTGCTCCTGATGACCGCGGATGGCCGGATCGGTCCCTGCCTGGCACCGCCGGGATCCACCTGCCCCGCCACGATCGCCTGGATCCATGACCGGCCCGACCTCGCGGAGCAGGCCTTCCGGCCGGGCGGCGTGCTGTTCGCATCCGTCGCGCGGGACGAAGCGGGCGCCCCGGGCATCCTGCTGGTCCAGCCACCGTCGCAAGCGGGCAGCGATGCCGAAGCCACCTTCGCCTGGATGTCGGCCGACCAGATCGCCGCGATCGCCGAGGCCGGCGGCCGGCCGCAATCAGAATTCGTCGCCGTCCACGGCCCGCAGGGCCGGCTGCTCTATCACGAGGATCCGAAACTGCGGCTGACCCGCCGCACGCCGGCCGGTGCGATGCCGCGCACGCAGCCGGCCCCCGCCACGACGACCTTCACCGATCCTGCGGACGGCCGGACCTATCCGGCAAGCCACGCGCAGGTCGCCGGTCTGGATTGGACTGTCACCGCCTACCGTCGGGACCAGGGCCTGGCCGACATGGTCGGCAGCGTGTGGACGGTGGCCGGGATCCTGCTGGGCCTGGCAGCGGCCGTCGCCGTCGCGGTGTCGGCCCTGGCACAAAGGACCCTTGCGCGGCTGGTGCATCAGATCGGCGGCGCCCTGAGCGCCATCCGCCAGTCTTCGTCGAAGACCGACAGCGATCCGGGGGATGGCCCCGACCCGGCGGAAACCGCCGAGCGACTGGCCGCCGCCGCGGCGCGGCACCCCCTGCGCGAGGTCCGCCAGCTGGGGATCGCGACCGGCCAGATGGCGCTGGCGGTACAGCAGCGCCAGGCCCGTGATGCAGAGACGGTGCGTGCCGCCCGGCTGTCGAACGAGAAGCGGTCAGCCTTCATCGCCAACATCTCCCACCAGCTGCGAACGCCGCTGAACTCGATCATCGGCTTCTCGGAGATGATGACCGACCAGCTGTTCGGCCCGCTGGGCCATGCCAAGTACCTGGAATACGCCCTGTCGGTGCACAACAGCGGCGAATACCTGATGCGGATCCTCAACGACCTGCGCGACCTGTCGCGGGCGGAGATCGGCGTGCTGGACCTGGAGGAGACGACCCTCGACGTGGGCCGCCTGCTGCGCTCCAGCGTCAGCATCGTCAGCCGCGAGGCGAAGGTCCACAATGTGACCCTGTCGATGATGACCGACGACGACATGCCCGTCGTGCGGGGCGACGAGCAGCGGCTGCAGCAGGCCCTGATCAACCTGATGAACCATGCCGTGCAATCCTCCCCCACCGACGGCCGGGTGGAGATCGCGGCCGTGATCGCGGGCAGTGGCGAGCTTCACGTCCGCATCCACGATGACGGCCTGCCGATCCCGGAGCGCGACGTGGCGAAGCTGCTGACCCCCTTCGACGAGGTGCAGCGCAGCTATGACCGGCGCTTCGAGGGGACGGGCCTGGGCCTGCCGCTGGCCCGCACCATGCTGGACCTGCATGGCGGCCGGCTGGACATCCGCAGCGCCGCCAACGAAGGCAATACCCTGACCGCGATCCTGCCGGCCAGCCGCGTATTGCGGCAGACAGCCGCCTGATCGCGCCGCCCGATGCCGCCGGCAGTGGACGGCTGACGGACCTGCGCCACCTGGTCTAGTCTGCGGCAAATGCCTTAGGAGAGGGCTATGCCGCAGAAGACCATCCTCACCTGCGCCGTCACCGGGAACCTGACGACGCCGGCCCAGAACGAGAACCTGCCGGTTTCCCCGGAACAGATCGCCCGGCACTGCCTGGACGCCGCGGCGGCGGGTGCCGCCATCGTCCATGTCCATGTCCGCGATCCCGCCACCGGGGCGCCGTCGATGGAGCTGGCGCATTACCGCCGGGTGATGGAGCTGATCCGGGAAAGCAATGACAGCCTGATCATCAACCTGACCACCGGGCCCGGCGGCCGCTTCCACCCCAGCGACGAGGATCCGAAGGTGGCCGGGCCGCGCACCAACCTGATGCGGCCGGAACTGCGGGTGGAGCATATCGCGGCGCTGCGGCCGGAGATCTGCACCCTGGATCTGAACACCATGACCTTCGGCCGGGAGGTGGTGATCAACACCCCCGGCAATGTCACGAAGATGGCGGAGGTGATCTACGCCGCCGGGGTAAAGCCGGAATTCGAGATCTTCGATTCCGGCGACATGGCGCTGGCGCTCGACCTGTTCGCCGGCGGGGTGCTGAAGACGCCGGGCATGTTCTCCTTCGTGCTGGGGGTGAAGTACGGCATGCCGGCCTCGCCGGAAAGCATGCTCTACCTGCGCAACATGCTGCCGCCGGGCAGCGCCTGGACCGGCTTCGGCATCGGCCGCGCGGCCTTCCCGATGGTGGCGCAGGCCGTCGTCGCCGGTGGCCATGTCCGCATCGGCATGGAGGACAGCGTCTATCTTTCCAAGGGCAGGCTGACGCCGGACAATGCCGCCCTGGTGCGCAAGGCGGTCGGCATCGTGGAGAGCCTGGGCGGCGAGATCGCCACCGCCGCGGAAGCCCGCGAGATGCTGGGCCTGCCGCCCCAGGGCCGCGCGCCGGCCCGGGCGGCGGCGGAATAGGCGGCCCGCGGATGACAGAGGAGACCGCCGAGCCGCGGATGAAGATCGCCATCCAGCCGGTCACCCCGTTCCAGCAGAACAGCTGCCTGATCTGGTGTACCGAGACGATGCGGGGCGCCTTCACCGATCCCGGCGGCGAGACCGACCGCCTGCTGGCCCTGGCCGAGGCCCAGGGCGTGACGGTGGAGAAGATCCTGATCACCCACGGCCATATGGACCATGCCGGCGGCGCGGCGGACCTGGCGGAACGGCTGCAGGTGCCGATCGAGGGGCCGCATCCCGACGATGCCTTCTGGCTGGAGAGCCTGGCGCAGCAGGGGGCGAAGTACGGCATGACCTGGTGCCGCGACTTCACGCCGGACCGCTGGCTGCAGGACGGCGACACGGCGACCGTCGGCAACCTGGTGCTCGACGTCTACCACTGTCCCGGCCACACGCCCGGCCATGTCGTCTTCCATAACCCGGCGCACAAGGTGGCGATCGTCGGCGACGTGCTGTTCCAGGGCTCGATCGGCCGCAGCGACCTGCCGCGCGGCAATCACCAGCAGCTGATCCGGTCGATCACCGGCAAGCTCTGGCCGCTGGGCGGGGAGACGGCGTTCGTGCCGGGCCACGGCCCGACCTCGACCTTCGCGCATGAGCGGAAGTTCAACGCCTTCGTCTCCGACTTCGCCGTGGAGCAGATGGACGAGGATTAGCCGCCTGCCGGCACCGCGTCGCCGGCCAGGATCGCGGCCACCGCCTGCGGATGGCTGTCCAGCATGCCATGGGTGCCGCCGGCCACCGGCACGGCCCGCCCTTGCGGGATCAGCCGCGCCATCACCGTCGCCAGGCGGTGGGTCGCCTCCGGGCTGGCAGTGCCATAGGCGATGTCCACCGGCATCGGCAGCGCGGCCAGGTCCTCGACCGCATAGCGTTCCGCGAAGGAGGCCTGCACGTCGCGCACGTTCACCAGGGTGCGCGCCTGCATATAGGCCTGCACAGCCGGCGGCATCGCGTCGAAGCCGCCCGCGCCGAACCAGTAGTCGATCATCAGGCGCGCCGCCTGCGGCTCGCCGGCTAGGGCCGCCGCGATATAGCGGTCGAAGGCGGCCCTGGTATGGTCGTAGGCGTCCATCGCGCCGCCGGTCTGCAGGATCGCGATCAGCACCGGTTCGAACAGCACCAGCCGCGCCACCTTATCCGGCGCCGCGCGGGCGACGTTGAGGGCGACATTGCCGCCATAGGAATGGCCCGCCAGCAGGACCGGCGCCGGCTGCGCGCGAAGCCAGTCCGCCAGCGGCGCGGCATGGGCGGCGGTGGCAACCGGCGGCGCCTCCGTCACCGCCCGGACGCCGCCATGCCCTTCCAGGGTGGGCAGGGCCAGGCGGAAGCGTCCCTCCAGATGGCGCGCGACCCGCGCCCAGGAGCGCGGCCCCCCGGGCGAACCGTGCACCAGCAGCGCCGTCTCCGCCCCGTCTCCCCTGATCTGCATCCTCGCTCCCCCGGCGCCGGCCGGATCATGCTGCACGATTGCGACAAAAGGCGCCCGGCGCGGAGCACCGCGCCACATGGCACCGGATCTCAGCGCCAACCATATAGCATTCATGCCCCAGAGGGCTGAGGGTCGGCCCGACGAGACTGCCCCCGAAACTGCCGCCCAAGGCTACCCCGGTGAAACTTCCACGGGTGAAACGCCCATGACCGACGACAAGATCGTTCTCGCCTGCCCGCATTGCGACACCCTGAACCGCGTGCCCCGGGCCCGCCTCGACGCCGGTGGCAAGTGCGGCAAATGCGGCGGCAAGCTGTTTACCGGCCATCCCCTGGCACTGACCGCGGACCGGTTCGACCGCCATGCGGCCCGTTCGGACCTGCCGCTACTGGTAGATTTCTGGGCCACATGGTGCGGCCCCTGCCGCGCCATGGCGCCGGTCTTCGAGGCCGCCGCCGCGGAACTGGAGCCGCGCCTTCGCCTGGCAAAGGTGGACAGCGATGCCGAGCCGGAACTGGCGGCCCGCTTCGGCATCCGCTCGATCCCGACCCTGGTCCTGGTCCAGGGCGGGCGCGAGCGCGCGCGCCACAGCGGCGCCGTGTCCGCCGCCGCGCTGCGGCAGTGGGTGGACGCCCAGCTGCGCGGCTGAGCCGTCAGGCCGCGGCCGGCTCCCCGGCCCCAAGGTCCGGGTCCTGGTCCTCGCGCAGGGCCACGTACAGGGCCGCCGTGAGGCATGCCCAGAGCGTCATCAGCACGGCATTCACCAGCATGAACACCAGGTAGAACAGGAACTGCAGCCCGCCCAGGGCCGCCAGGGCCTGCGAGACGGCGCCGGTGACCAACACCGCCACCAGCAGCACCAGAAAGATGGTCCAGCGCCGTCCTTTGGTGATGTCGGCGCTGCGCCGCAGCGCGCCGGCGCCGCTCTCCCGTTCTGCCAGGACGGCGAGGGGCCAGACCCACCAGCGCACGGCAAGGATGACGCCGGGAACGATCAGGAGCAGAAAGCCGATCGTCAGACAGGCCCAGAACAGCAGCCCGCCGCCGAGCATCGGCCAGAAGCGCCGCCGCACGCGGCCGAAATCGTCGCGCAGCCGGCCAGGCGCCGGCCCGATCCGGGTCCAGGCATGAGAGACCGCGGCAAAGTGCAGGACCAGGTTCACCACGAAGAAGACCAGCACCGCCATAAGGCCTGCCAGGATCTGCCCCGGCCGCAGATCGGTGCCGGCCTCCGCCTGGCCTCCCGGGGCCGCCACCTGGTCGCCCGTTGCCACCTCGGCCGCCATCTCTTCGCCGATCCCGATGGCGCCGAAGGCGAGTTCCAGAAGGATTGACAGCGCCAGTGCCAGGACGATCAGGACGGCGAAGCCGCGCCAGCCGTCGTTGAAGGCTTGGAAGGTCAAGCCGAAGATCCGGTCGAAGCCGAACCCGGTGCCGGGCCCGGTCCGGCCGGCCCTTTCCGTCGTCTCGTCAGTCTGCATCGCCGCGTCCCCAGAGCCGCAATCGTCCGTCGCGCATCCTAGGGGTGCCCACCGCCTGCTGCCAATCGGCCGCCGCGCCGCTGCCAGGGGGGATCAGCCATCTGGGGGGATCAGCCGCCTGGGGGGATCAGCCGCCTGGGGGGATCAGCCGCCTGGGGGGATCAGCCGCCTGGGGGGGGGATCAGTCGCCGACCGCACCCCGCCGGCCGCCCATGCGGACCAGAAGGTGGAACAGCAGCAGCGCCGCGCCGCCCAGCAGCGCCTGCGCGACGGTGATCGCCTCCACGCCGTAGCGCACCGACAGGATGCTGACGACGGCCGTCGCCACAGCCGCCGCCGCCATCTGCATGCAACCCAGAAGGGCCGCGGCGAGACCGGCGCGGTCCGGGTATTCCAGCATCACCCCGGCGGCGGTGTTGGGCGCCATCAGGCCGGTGCCGAACATGAAGGCGAACTCCAGCACCATCAGCCCGGTCAGGTCCAGGATGCCGAACGCCGACCAGAGCAGCAGCAGGACCGGCGGCACGGCCATCAGCACGGTGCTGATGGAGACCAGCAGCCGGATATCCGCGCCAAGCCGGCGCAGGGCCAGCATCGCCGCGACGATGCCCAGCAGGAAGCCCACCATCACCAGCCCCAGCCCCTGGCCGAGTTCCTGCCGGGTCAGTCCCATCTGGTCGGTCAGCGCAAAGGCGCCGCCGGCAAAGAAGGCGAGGATCCCGGCATAGCCGCAGGAATGGGTGAGCATGAAGGCGAGGTAGCGCGGATTGGCGAACAGGTCGGCATAGTTCCGCAGCAGCCGCAGCAGCCGCAGCGCATGCGGATCCGGCCGGGCATTGGTTTCCCGCAGGGCGAAGAGGCAGACCAGGCCGAGGATCAGCGCCGCACCGCCCTGCAGCCAGAAGCCGACCCGCCAGCCCAGCCCGTCGACCACCAGCCCGCCGATCACCGGCGACAGGATCACCGCCACCGACAGGCAGAGGAACAGCAGCGCCATGACCGGCGCCGCCCCCTGCCGGCCGAAGCGGTCGCGCACCATCGCCCGGGCGCCGACATAGCCGGCGCAGGCGCCGAGCCCCTGCAGGACGCGGCCCAGGATCAGCCAGCCGATCGAGGTTGCGAGCAGGGCGATCGCGGTGCCCGCCAGGAAGACGACGAGCCCGGCCAGCACACCGGGCCGGCGCCCGAAGCGGTCCGACAGCGGGCCGAACAGCAGCTGGCCGATGGCAAAGGCCAGCGCATAGCCCGACAGGGTATATTGCACGATCGCCTCTGGCGCGCCGAACAGCTCCACCAGCGCCGGCAGGGCCGGCACGAACATCGTGTTCGACGCCTCGCCGAGGACGTAGAGCGCCATGAGGATCGCGATGAACAGGGGCACGCGGCCCCCGGCCGTGCCGTTCCCGGCCGCGCCCTGGTCGGCGGGCCGGTCGGTCACGCCGCAGGCGCCGTGGCGGACCGGACGGCAATCATCCGGAGATCACGCAGTTCCGGCCGAGCCGCTTGGCGGCGTAGAGGTTGTTGTCCGCCCGCTGGAACATGTCGCGCAGGGTCTCGTCCGACTGCGGGTTGCGGGCCGCCGTGCCGACGCTGACCGTCACGATGCTGTTGCCGGCGGTCGGCGCATGACCCATCGCCTGCGCCTCCACAGCGGCGCGCAGCTTCTCCGCCCGCTCCGCGGCGACGACCTCGTCTGTGCCTTCCAGGATGCAGGCGAACTCCTCGCCGCCATAGCGCGCGATGAAGCCGCTGAAGGCCTGCGCCGCCGTCTTCAGGGCGCCGGCCACCCGCATCAGGCATTCGTCGCCGGCGCCATGGCCGAAATGGTCGTTGTACTGCTTGAAGAAGTCGATATCGATCAGCGCCAGCGACAGCGGCCGGTTGCGCAGGACGGAGTCCCGCCAGGCGGCGTCGATCCGGTCGTCGAAGTTGCGCCGGTTGGGCACGCCGGTCAGCCCGTCGATATAGGCGACCTGGCTGAGATAGTCGCGATAGCGCTTGAGAACCAGCTGGCTGCGCACCCGCGCACGCACCACCGGCGCGCTGAACGGCTTGGTGATGTAGTCGATGGCGCCGAGCTCGATGCCCTTCGCCTCGTCATCGTCCATGCCGAGCGCGGTGACGAAGATCACCGGGATGTCCCGGGTGCGGTCGCGGGCCTTCATCTCGATACAGACGGTATAGCCGTCCATTTCCGGCATCATGACGTCGAGCAGCACCAGGTCGGGGCGCTCCCGCTCCGCCAGTTCCAGTGCCTTGGCGCCGCTGGTGGCGAAGGAGATCTGGCCGAAATCGGCCAGCACCTCGCACAAGACCTGGACGTTGAGCGGCTCGTCGTCGACCACGAGGATCTTCGGCGGCTGCTCCCAGGCTGCGATGTCAGGATGCGGTGCCTGCATGGCCGTCATCTGCCTCGTCTGGTCCATCTGTCACCTCTGACCGCAATGCGGTCAGAACCTCACGCGCCCTGGCAAAGTCCAGCTCGCCGACCGCCGCGCGGAGGTCCGCCATGGCGGCACGCGCGCCGTCGCCCAGCAGCCCCGACAGGGCCTCGACCCGGCGGCCGGCGCTGAAGCGGTTGGCCTCCAGGTCGGCGTCCAGCGCATCGAAAGCCGCCAGGACGTCCGCCGACCGCCCGACCGGCCCCCCGTTCCGCGGCTCCCCGTTCCCCGGCACCCCGTTCTGCGGGCAGGCCGCAGGCTCCGCACCCGCGCCGGACCCGGCCGCATCATCCCCCGCCGCATCCGGTTCCCGCCCGGGACGCAGTGGCGCCGCGGCCGCCGAGAGCGCCGCCAGCGCCGCGCCCAGCCGATCGGCCAGCACCGGCGCCACGGCACCGCTCTTCGCCGCGGCCTCCACGGCGCCGGCCTCCGCTGCCGTGGCGAAGGCGCCGACCGTCGCGGCGGCGCCCTTCACGCTGTGCGCCAGGGCGCCGGCCTCGGCCACGGCACCCGCTGCCAGGTGGCGCCGCAACTGGTCGCCAGCGGCGTGATATTTCGCGAGAAAACGGTCCAGGAGCCCCCGGACCATGTCCCTGCTCCCCCCCAGCCGGGCCGCGGCCTTGTCGAGATCCAGCACGGCCAGCTGGTCGCCTGCGCCGATCCCGTCGCCGGATTCTGACTGAACCCCGGCATCACCCTCTACACGCTTACCTGTGGATTGACCAGTTTCGCCATCCTTGCCCGCAGGGTCGGCGGCGGACCAGCGGATCAGCGCATCGATCAGCTCGTCGCGGTCGATCGGCTTGTTGAGATGGTCGTTCATCCCCGCCTGCAGGCTCTGCTCCCGCTCCTCGGCCATCGAATGGGCGGTCAAGGCGAGGATCGGCAGGTCGGTCGCAGGCACATGCCGGCGAATCTCCTGCGTGGCCTCCAGTCCGTCCAGCACCGGCATCTGCACGTCCATCAGCACCAGGTCGTAGCGGCCCGGGCCGGCGGCCAGGACCCGGTCCACGGCGCTGCGTCCGTCCGCGACCAGGTCGACCTCGACGCCCATGTTCTCCAGAAGCTCGCGGGCCACCTGCTGGTTGATCTCGTTGTCCTCCGCCAGCAGCACCCGCAGGCCCTTGACCGAGGCGATGCGCGCCGGCGGCGTGTCGGGCGCGGCGTGGCGGCGCTCGGCCTGTTCCGCCTGCCGGTTGCGCCCGGTCAGCACGGAGACGATGGTGTCCATCAGCAGCGAGGCGCTCACCGGCTTCAGCAGCAGGCCGGCCAGATCCAGGTCGTCGGCATGGGTGATCACCTCCTCACGCCCGTGGGCGGTGACCATGAAGATCAGCGGCACGTCCGGGATGTCGTCGGCGCCGAGGATGCGCCGCGCGGTCTCGATGCCGTCGATCTCCGGCATCAGGAAGTCCATCAGCACCAGGTCGTATTTCTGCCCGCGGATCGCCGCCGCCCGCACCGCCTCGATCGCCTCCGGCCCGTTCTTCACCGACTGCACCTGGAAGCCCAGGGACTGGGTCAGCTCCTCCAGGATCTCGCGCGCCGTCTCGTTGTCGTCGACGATCAGCACCCGCATGCTGGTCGGGTCGACCCCCTCCGGCAGCGGCGGCAGCGCCGCATGCGGGCGGACGCCCAGCCGGACCGTGAAGCGGAAGGTGGAGCCCATCCCGGCCTCGCTCTCCACGCCGATGGTGCCGCCCATCAGTTCGACCAGCCGCTTGCAGATCGCCAGCCCGAGCCCGGTGCCGCCATAGCGCCGGGTGGTCGAGGCATCGGCCTGGGAGAAGGACTGGAACAGGCGCGCCTGCTGTTCCTCGGTGATGCCGATCCCGGTATCGCGGACCGAGAACGCCAGCAGGGCGCCCTCCTCGTCCTGCTCGACCACCGCCGCCTTGACGACGATCTCGCCCTCCTCCGTGAACTTGGCGGCATTGCCGGTGAGGTTGGTCAGGATCTGGGTCAGGCGCAGAGGGTCGCCGATCAGGTGCTGCGGCACGTCGGGCGCCGTCCAGACCAGGACCTCCAGGTCCTTGTCCCGGGTCTGCACGTCCAGCATGTCGCAGACATTGCGCAGCACGTCGTCGAGGCTGAAGTCGATCTGCTCCACCCGCAGGTTGCCGGACTCCACCTTCGAGAAATCGAGAATGTCGTTGATGATGCCCAGCAGCGAGCGGCCGGAGCGGTAGATCTTTTCCACATAGTCGCGCTGCTTGACCGTCAGGTCGGTGTCCAGCGCCAGCCGCGACAGGCCGATGATGGCGTTCATCGGCGTGCGGATCTCGTGGCTCATATTGGCCAGGAAGGCGCTCTTGGTCTTTGCCGCCTCCTCCGCCGCGATACGGGCCTCCTCCAGCGCGTCCAGGGTGTGCTGGCGGTCCAGCTCGATGCCGAACCACTGGCCGATCAGCCGGACCAGGGCGAGGTCGCCGTCGGAGAAGGGCTCGTCCCGCGCCTCGCGGGAGAAGAAGCTGACGGTGCCATAGCGCCGGCCGTCGACATCGATCGGCGCGGCGATGAAGGCGTCGGAGGGGAGCAGCGGCGACAGTTCGCCGGCGGTGCCGGCAGACATCGCCGCCGCCGTCCCGACCTTGCCGGTGTCGCGGCGCCGCTTCGCCTCGGCCTGGGCGGGGGCCAGCAGCTCGGCATCCTCCGCGACCGCGAGGTCGGCGCCCACCTGCGGCAGCCAGTCCGGCCCGTCCGCCTGCTCCACCACGAAGCTGCCGTCCTGCAGCCGGCCGACCAGTGCCGCCTCCAGGCGGAAGCTGCGCCGCGCGAAGGCCAGCACCTTGGCCGTCCGCTCCTCCGCGGTCAGGCCGGCATCGTTGGTGATGCCGTGCAGTTCCAGCAGCGCGGCGGAGGTGCGCTGCACTTCCTCGCGCAGGCGGTTCTGCTCGGTCACGTCCACCACGACGCTGAAGGTGTGCATGATGCCGCCTTCGGCGTTGTAGGCGGCGTCGGCGGAGAACAGCACGTCGCGCAGCTCGCCCGACTTCGTGACCAGCTTGTAGGGGATGTTGCGGAAGCGGCCCTCGACCCGGAACCGGGGCATCACCTCCGACTGCGCGCGTTCTGCCGATTCCGGCGTCATGAAGTCGAAGATCGGCCGCCCGATCACCTCGCTCTCGGCATAGCCCAGCGCCAGCAGCCAGTAGCGGCTGACACGCACGATCTCGCCCTCCGGCGTGATCGAATGCAGCATGATCGGCGTGTTGTCGTAGAGCGACCGGAAGAACTCCTCCTGCGCGCGCAGCCGGTCCGCCGCCCGCTTGCGCTCCGTCACGTCGGAGCAGATGACGATGCGCAGCCATTCGCCGTCGGACAGATACCAGCCGGAGATCACCTCGGCGGTAAAGCTGTGGCCGGCGGCGGTGGTCGCGGTGACCTCTTCCACCCGCGGTGCCTGCAGCGCCGTGCGCCCCGTGGCATCCGTTCCGGCCGCCGCCCCATCCCCGGCCCCGCCCGCTGCCGCCTCGCCCGGGCTGGCCCCGGGGGGCGCCAGCGGCAGCAGGGCGGCGAGGCGCGGGACATTGCCGCCGATGCCCCGGTTCAGCTCCAGCAGTTCCAGCGCCCGGGCATTGGCCTGGCGGATATTGCCCTCGGCGTCGACCACCATCATGCCGCCGGGGGCATTGGCGAACACCGCCTCCAGGTGCAGGCGGGTGCGGTCCTCCTCGTTGCGGGCCCGCCGCACCTCCGCCCATTGCAGGCGCAGCCGCTGCGAGATCGGCAGGAAGACGAACAGGCCGACGATGATGACGCTGCCCACGATCGTCGCCTGCACGACCCGGTTCCAGGCGCGGATGTTCTTGATCGCCTCCCGGCCGTCCTCCTCGAAGCCGGCCACCGCGCCGTCCAGCCGCTCCAGCAGGCGGCCGGCGCCGACCGTGTTGAGGTAGGACAGCTTCTCCTGCAGCTCCGGGTCCAGCTGCGGCCCCATCAGGGCCTGGCCCGACTGCCAGGAGGCGACGGCGCGGGCGCTGGACAGGAAATGCTGCAGCAGGGATTCCAGGCTCTCCGAGCCGTCGAAATAGATGTCCCGCATATGCTCGGTGCGCAACCCCGGCACGCCCTGCACCTCGGAGCCGCCGACCAGCGCCTCGTGCGAGGCGGTCATCAGGTTGATGGCGCTCTGCAGTTCGGAGCGCACCCGCCCGCGTTCCGCCGGCGGGCCGTTCACCAGCCGGTTGGAGAGCAGGGTGATGCGCTGCGACAGCATCCTCTGCCGCGCCGCCATGCCGATCACCCGGCCGGTGGCCTCCTCCTCCGCCACCAGCTCGTCGATCCGGGCATGCGAGAGGACGGACAGCAGGCCGAACAGCACGACGGTGCCGATGAAGACCCAGGGCGCGACGTTCGGGCTGGCCAGCCGGTGGAAGAAGCCGGACAGCCGTTCGGCCCGGCGCGGGCCTGCCGGGGCCGGCGTGCCGTTCCGGCCCCAACCGGTGCTGTTCGTTTCCTGCGCCTTCACCACAACCACTCCGGATCGCAGGCCGCGGCCGACAGCCTGCGCCGCAGGACCCGCCGCGGCGGCGGGTCTCTCCCCAATGCAGCCGGCCGCAACCTTACCTGCTTCGCCGCCCCGCCGGAACAAGCAGTCGCACCTGCGGCCGGCCGGCCGGCCAGCTTGCCTGTCGGGAAGCGGCGGCCGATGATCGCGCCATGACCAGCATGACCGCCGGCCGACCGGCCCCTCCCGCCCTGCCCGCCACCGTGACCGATCCCGGCCGCATCGCCGGCCTGGCCGCCGAACAGCGCAGCGGCGGCCTGACGGCCGCCGCCCTTGTCGACGGCTGCCTGAAACGGATCGCCGAGGTGGAGGACCGCGTGATGGCCTTCCGCCAGCTGGCCGAGGCCGCCGCCCGGATGGAGGCGGCGGCCTGCGACGCGGAGGCGGAGGCCGGACATTGGCGCGGCCGGCTGCACGGCATCCCGGTGGCGATCAAGGACGTTCTGGACGTCGCCGGCATGCCGACCCGCGCCGGCAGCCCGACCCGCGCCGATGCCGCCCCGGCCGGCGCCGATGCCTGGATCGTCGGCGCCCTGCGCGCCGCTGGCGCCATCGTCCTGGGCAAGGCGCATACGACGGAGTTCGCCTTCTTCGAGCGACCGCCGCCGACCCGCAACCCGCATGCGCTGGGGCATACGCCCGGCGGCTCGTCCAGCGGTCCGGCGGCCGCGGTGGCGGCCGGCATGGCGCCGGTGGCGGTCGGCACGCAGACCGCGGGCTCCGTTTCGCGGCCCGCCGCCTTCTGCGGCATCGGCGCCTTCAAGCCAAGCACCCTGGCGCTGCCCGGCTACGGCATGCTGCCGTTCGCGCCGTCGTTCGACACGCCGGGCCTGTACGGCTACCGGCTGGCCGATGCGGTCGCCGTCTTCCAGGCGATCGCACCGCCCTACCTGCCGCCGGCCCCGGCCGTGGAGGCGCCGGACGGGGTGCCGGTGGTGGTGCTGGACGATCCGCTGCACGAGGAGGCGGAGCCGGAGGTGGCGCGCGCGCTGGCACAGGCCGCCGGGGTGCTGTCGGCCAACGGCCACCGCATCGTCCGGCTGGCGCCGCCGGTGCCGCTGGGCCGCATCCTGGACGCCCATCGCACGGTGATGGAATACGAGCTGGCACGGGTCCATGAGGGATTGCAGACGGCGCCGCTGGAGGATGTCGCCCTGGCTCTGCGGGAGGCGATCTCGCGCGGCGGCTGGATCGAGGCGGCCGGCTACCGTCAGGCGCAGGCCGAAATCGCCGCGGCCCGCCAGCAACTGGCGGCGGCCCTGCCGCCGGGCGCGGTGCTGCTGCTGCCGCCGGCGCCGACCGCGGCACCGCCCGGCATGGCCACCGGCGATCCGCGCTTCATCATTCCCTTCACGGCGCTGGGCGGTCCCATCGCCAGCTTCAACGTGGACCGCAGCCCGGCGGGCCTGCCCCTGGGGGTGATGCTGGCCGGCCTGCCGGGAAGCGACCTGGCCTTTGCCCGCACCGCCTGTCGCCTGGCGGACCTGGTGGAGCGGCCGCCCGGAGCAGTGTAGCCGGAGCAGTGTAGCCAGAGCAGTCTGGCCGGAGCAGTCTGGCCGGAGCGGATCTCCCGGGTCAGATTTCCAGGGGCGGCGTGCGACCGCTCTCCTCAAGCTCCCATTCTGCGGTCCAGGCGCCCTCCCGGCGGAACAGCATCAGGTAGTTCCGCTCGCTGGTGTAGATCCGTTTGCGGCCGGGCAGCGGGAACATCCGGATCCGCCGGCCTGGCAGCGGCTCGCCGCCGAGCCGGGCCAGGAAGCCCAGCCCGGGTCCGAAGATCGAGGGCGGCTTCGGATGGGCGATGCCGGAGGAGATCAGCTGGTGCAGGCGGCGCGCGCCGCCCAGGCGCATCTCGCCGCGGCCCGCCAGATGAATCTCCCCCGACAGCAGGGTCACCGGCGTCTGCCGCGCCACCACTTCCCGTTCCAGCCCCGCCAGGAAGCGCCGCCATTCGGCGCGATGCGGCCGGCTCTGCCACTGGTCGCGCAGATCGTCCTCGTATTTCTGCGCGCCCGGGATCAGGTCCATCAGCCATTCCACCCAGCTCAGCCGCGGCCCCAGCCCTGGCACCGTCGAGATCACCAGCCGCCGGTCGCCGGCCGGGGCTTCGCCCAGCAGCCGCTCATAGACGCTCCAGCCGGACTGCGACATCACCCTGTGCGGCCGCCGTTCGCTGCGCAGGTCGGGGGCGACCACGGTCAGACCGGGAAAGCGGGCCGCCCAGGTGAGGGTGCCGCCCTCCACATCGCCGCAGATTTCCGGCAGCTCGTCCGCCGCAGCCCCCAGCTGGAACAGGGCGCACATCTCGCGCGCGACCTGGAACAGGCCGCGGCCGACCGCGCTGTCCAGCACCGCAGGCGGATGGCTGCCCCAGCCGTCCATGATGTCGTGGTCGTCCCACATCATCAGCGACGGCACCGCCGCCATCAGCCGGGCGATCGGCGGCTGTGCGGCAATGGCCAGATAGCGCCCGAACAGCCAGCGGCGCGCCGCCGCATGCAGCGCCTCGCCAAAACGCATGTCGCCGCGCCGCCGGGGCGGCAGCGCCTGCCACTGCGCCAGGTCCGGATGGGCGGTGAGGATCTCGTCGGCATAGATCTGGTCGCCGCCGTGCAGCAGCAGGTGGCAGGGCGCGCGGCCATGCTCCTCCGCCAGGCGGTCCCACATGGCATCGCGCTCCGACAGGCTGCGGGCCGCATCGCCATGTTCCTGCCCGTTGCAGGAGACGAAGGCGACGCGCAGGTCGCCACGCAGGTCCGTCGCCACCGGATAATGCCGGCCGTCCACCGAATAACCGGTGCCGTCAGCCACCGGCAGGGCAAGGTCCCAGCGGCGCACCACGCGGTCGAACAGCCGTGCCAGTTCGACCGGCGCCACCGCCGCACCGTCGGCATCGCGCAGGAGCGGCGACGCGGCAGAAGCCGCGGTCACCATGACGACAGCGATCCGGCAGGCGGTGCCGTCCGCGCCGCGTGCGAACAGCAGCGGTCCCACCCGCTCGGGCAGAAGCTGGGCTGCCGGGCCGGGCGCGGCGCCCGGTTCCAGGGGCGCCACCGCTTGGGTCGGTGCGGACGGGGTGTTCACGGACGCGGGCAACCTATCTCTGTGGTGCAAAGCTAGGTCTTAGCACCACGATGCAAGGAGAAACCATGGCCGCAAGCGCAAAGGAAGATGCGACCCCGACCGATGCCACCGGGACCGGAGCACGGCGGGTCCCTGTGCTGCGCCGCGAACTGGAGCGGGTGGACGGACATCCGCCGGATCCTGCCGCTCCCCTGGCCAAACACCGCAAGATGGCGCTCAATCCCTTCCGCTTCCTGCGGGGCGCGGCCCAGCTCTACTACGCCGACATGAAAGCCGGCCGGATCGCGATCCCGCCGCTTTTCGCTTCGCCGGCGCACCGGACCCTGGTGATGGGCGACTGCCACCTGTCGAACTTCGGCTTCATGACGGAGGAAGGCTCGCACAGCCGCCGGGTGATCTTCGCCCCGAACGATTTCGACGATGCCTGTGCCGGGCCGGCGGCCTGGGACCTGGTGCGCTTCATCGCCAGCCTGTTCCTGGCGGCCGGCTATGGCCGCGGCATCCTGGAGGGGCGCTTCCGGCCCGACGAGGCAACCGATACCGCCGGCCTGGCCGCGCCCGACGACGGCGATGCCGAGGCCGCCGCCGCGGACTTCCTGGACGCCTACCGGCAGACCTGCCAGGCGGTGGTCGCCGATCCGGAGCGGCGACAGGAGGCGCTGCAGAAGTTCGGCAAGGGCCATTGCCTGCGCAAGCCCTACAAGAAGGCGCGCCGGCGCGCCGCCGGGGGGCGCGACTTCGCGCGCAAGAGCGCGCTCGGCAAGGCGGTGGAGAGCACCGCTGAGGGGCTGCGGTTCCGCGATCGGCCGGGCCGCTACCGCCGCCTGGACGCCGCCACCCGGGCACAGGTCCGGGCGGCCTTCCGCCCCTATGTCGACGACGAAGTGCTGGACGTGGTCGCGCGCCTGGACGCCGGCACCGGGTCGGTCGGCATGCATCGGTACTACCTCTTGGTAGGGCCGGAGGACTTCGCCGGGCCAGAAGACCTGCCGCTGTGCCATGTGGTGGAGGTGAAGCAGCAGCGCCCCGCCGCGCCGCTGCTTCACTTCCCCGACCTGGACCCGGTCAACAGCATGAATCCGGCGCACCTGACGGTCGATTGCCAGCGGCGCATGCAGCGCCGGCCCGACCTGGTCCTGGACGAGGTGGTCTGGCAGGACCGCCACTGGCTGGTCCGTTCCCGCCACCACGCCCGGGTCTCGCTGGACCCCGAGGATCTTTGCCTGCTGCCCTCGGATCAGGACCTTTCCGCCCCGCTCCGTCACTATGCCGCCGCCTGCGGCCAGGCGCTGGCGCTGGCCCATGCGCGCGGCGATCGCCGCTCCACCCGCTTCGAGGCGGCGATGGCGCGGGCGCTGAAGGCGCAGGGGGCAGCCCTGATCGCCGCCGGCCGCGCCCAGGCCCGCCAGAGCGAAGCCGATTGCGCCCTGCTGCGGGACCTGCTGGGCGGCACTTGACGGCGGCAGGCCTGGCCCGGCGGCTGAAAGATGTGTATACACCTTTTGCCGGACCATCGAGAAGGGGAGGATCGTCATGGCTGACCGGAACGGGCCGGTTGCCCTTGTCGTCGGCGCAGGCGATGCGACCGGCGGCGCCATCGCGCGCCGTTTCGCGGCCGGCGGCTACACCGCGGTGATGACCCGGCGGCCGCGCAACATCGAACAGCTGGAGGCCCTGGCGGGCGAGATCCGGGATGCCGGCGGCCGCGCCCAAGCCTTCGGCATCGACGCACGCGAGGAAGCGGAGATGGTCCCCTTCATGGAGCGGGTGGAGGCGGAGATCGGGCCGATCGAGGCGGCGGTGTTCAATATCGGCGCCAATGTCCGGTTCGGGATCACCGAGACAACCTCGCGTGTCTACCGCAAGGTGTGGGAGATGGGTGCCTTCGCCGGCTTCCTGACCGGGCGCGAGGCCGCGCGCCACATGCTGCCGCGCGGCCGGGGCACGATCATCTTCACCGGCGCGACGGCCAGCGTCCGCGGCGGCGAGGGCTATGCCGCCTTCGCCGGCGCCAAGCATGCCCTGCGCGCCCTGGCGCAGTCGATGGCACGGGAACTGGGGCCGAAGGGGATCCATGTCGCCCATGCGGTGATCGACGGGGCGATCGACACCGCCTTCATCCGCGACAATTTCCCGGACCGCTATGCCCTCAAGGCGGAGGACGGCGTGCTGCAGCCGGCCGACATCGCAGAAGCCTACTGGATGCTGCACCGGCAGGCGCCATCAGCCTGGACCTTCGAACTGGACCTGCGGCCCTGGATCGAGCGGTGGTGAGCGCCGGCACCGGCCGGTGACGGCAGGGGGCTCCGAAGTGTGCCGCCCCTCGGGTCAGTCGCCCCGGCCGGCCGCCGCTCTCGGTTCCTGCAGCTTCGTCGCCCGGTCCAGCCCCTCGCGCAGCTTCGCCGCCAGGTCCTGCTGCCGGTAGGGCTTGTTGAGAAGATGCACCCCGGGATCCAGGCGGCCGTGATGGACGATGGCATTCTCCGCATAGCCGGTTGTGAAGAGGACCGGCAGGCCGGGCTGCAGGTGCAGCACCGCTTCCGCCAGCTGACGGCCATCCATGCCGCCGGGCATCACGACGTCCGTGAACAGCAGGTCGACCTGTCGGCCGGCCTGCAGGATCTCGAGGGCTTCCGGGCCGCTGGCGGCAGCGGTCACCCGATAGCCCAGGGCCTCCAGCTGGCTGCCCACATGCCGCCGCACAAGCGCGTCATCCTCCACCAGCAGGATCCGCTCCGTGCCCCCGGCGATGCCCGCTGAAGGCCGGCCGCGGGGCGGCATGCCCTCGCCAGCCGCTGCGCGCGGCAGATAGAGGCGGACCGTGGTCCCCTGCCCGGGTTCGGAATAGATCTTCACATGGCCGTGGCTCTGCTTGGCGAAGCCGAACACCATGCTCAGTCCCAGTCCGCTGCCCTGTCCCACCCCCTTGGTGGTGAAGAACGGCTCGAAGGCGCGGGCCACCACCTCCGGCGGCATGCCGGTCCCGGTGTCGGACACTGCGACCATCAGGTAGTCGCCGGGCACGACCTCCTCGTTCCAGTCGGCATAGTCGCGATCCAGATGCACATTCGCGGTCTCCACCGTCAGGCAGCCGCCATCGGGCATCGCGTCCCGGGCATTGAGGCAGAGGTTCAGCACCGCCGCCTCCAGCTGCGGCGCGTCGACCAGGGCCGGCCAGGCCCCTTCCGCCGCCACGAAGCGGATCTCGACATTCTCCCCCAGGCTCCGGCGCAGCAGGGCCTCCATCCCCGACATCAGGGCCGGGACGTCCGTCGGCCGCGGCTCCAGCGCCTGCTGCCGGGCGAAGGCCAGCAGCCGCCGGGTCAGTTCCGCCCCGCGCTGTGCGGCCGCCCGGGTCATCTCCGCCAGCTGCCGCAGCCTGGGGCGCTCCTGCAGCGCCTCGGCCAGGCTGTCGGCATTGCCCAGGATCACGGTGAGCAGGTTGTTGAAATCGTGCGCCACGCCGCCGGTCAGCTGGCCGACGGCCTGCAGCCGCTGCGACTGCCGAAGCTGTCGCTCCACCGCCAGGCGCGGCGTGATGTCCGTCTGGATCGCCAGCACCGACTTCGGCAGGCCGTTGTCGTCGCGCACCAGGGTCCAGCGCGCCTCCGTGGTCAGGACGCTGCCGTCGCGCCGCTCCTGCCGGATCTCGCCGCTCCACTCGCCCTGTGCCAGCAGGTCCGACATCGCCTCCCGGTGCCGGTCCGGATCCTCCGCCAGCAGGTCGGCTATGGTGCGGCCTAGCGCCTCCGATGCCGGCCAGCCGTAGAGCCGCTCGGCGCCGCGGTTCCAGTAGGAGATATGCCCCTCCAGGTCGCGGACGATGATCGCGTCCTGCGCCTTGTCCAGCAGCGCCGCCTGTTCCTGCAGCCGGCCGCGCGCCAGCTTGCGTTCGGTGATGTCCTGGATGGCGCCCTGGATCCGGTGCGTCCGGCCGTCGGCATCCGCGACAGCCTGGCCCATGATCCGCACCCAGGCGACCCGGCCGGGACCCGCCATCAGCGCCGCCTCCTCGTCGAACGGCCGGCCGGCGCGGGCGCAACGCGCCATCACCCGGCTGATCACCTGCCGGCTGTCGGGCATGTAGAAGCGCAGGGCATCGTCGGTGGCATGGACCAGCCGGCCGGACGCGCCATGCAGGATGGCGGCCTCTTCCGACCAGGACACCATGTCCGTATCGAGGTCGGCTTCCCAGCCGCCGATCCGCGCCATCCGGCTGGCGATCCGCAGCAGCGCCTCGTTGCGGCGCAGTTCCTGGCGGATCGCCACCGCCTCGGTGATGTTGCGGAAATAGAGCGACAGGCCGTCCGGCCGCGGGAAGCAGCGGATATCGTACCAGCGCCCGGAGGGCGGATCCTGCGCCTCGAAATGCCGTTCGGTGGCACCGTCAACGGCGGCGCGGAGCCGTTCGCCGATTTCGCCGCCGGCCATCCGCGGGGCGATCTCCGCCAGGGGCCGCCCGATCAGCGGGTCACCGCGCCCATGGTTCGACGCGGGATCGGCCAGGGCCAGGTCGCGCCTGGCAGCTCCGTTCGCATAGACCAGGCAGAGCGACCGGTCGAGCGACAGGTAGCAGTCGGAGATGCTCTCCAGGATCTGCGAGGCGCCCAGCAGCGCCTCGGAACGCTCCCGCTCGGCGATAAAGGCCTCCCGGTACTGCGACAGGGTGCTGAGGATCAGGCCGAAGCACAGGTAGGACAGGCCGAACACCACAAACCAGGGCTGCACCGGTTCCGGATAGACCTCGAGGATGCGGCCGGCATTGGGCGCCACGACGGCGAAGGGCAGGCACAGCAGCACCACATGCAGCAGCCGTCCGGAGCGTGTCACCCGCATCAGGATGTTGAAGGCCAGCAGCGGGAAGAACCAGACCAGGTAGACGAAGACGTTCGTCGTCCGGTCGCCGCTGTAGAGGGCGATCAGGATCCCGGCGCTGAGGTAGAAGCCGAAATAGAGGATGGCGATGATGGTGACGTGGTGGAACAGCCGGGCGGGGAGCAGGAAGAAGCCGAGGATCACCGCCGCCGAGAACAGCGCGCAGGAGATCACCAGCCAGAGCTCGAAGCCGGCGATCAGGCCCATCGGATAGGCGACGGCCAGGCCGAACCCGGAGCCGGCCAGGGCGAGCCCACAGGCCGTCACGACCGCCTGGCGTGCCAGGCGCCGCGAACGGCCGTCCATCATTTCAACCTCGTGCAGCATCAGGCCCCGGGTCCGTTTTCCGGCCGGTGCCGCACCCCGGCAGCCGCACCGGCGGTGACTGCCACCAGTCCAGCATCAAATCATTCCCGAACCGTTACCACCTTGCCCGATGCGGCATCGGCCAAAGTGGGGCGAGATGACGCAGCGGCCGAAGCCGGATCCGCCGGCCGCAAGTCGCGGGCGCCGGGCCGGCCGCCCGTGACTTGTGGCCGACGACGCGACCGCACATCTTTAGGGACGACAACTTCCCGAACAGGTGGGAGCGGCGATGACCGAACAGAGCGAGCTGGCGCGCAAGCTGAAGGCGCATATCGACACCCTTGACGGCGAGATCCGGCGCCTGGATGCCAAGCTGAAGGTCGTGGAGGCGGAGACCCGGCAGCGGATCGAGCGCAGCATCAACGACCTGTGGGCGCAGCGCGGCGAGGCGGAATCCCGCCTGGACGAGGTGAAGCGCACTTCGGAATCCGCATGGTCGGAGCTGCGCACGGGCTTCGAGCGCGCCTTCGACGAGATCTATTCCGGCTTCAAGCGGGCGCGGGAGCGTGCCGCGCAGGACGATGACGGGCCGCCTCCGCCCGCCGGCGGCCCGACATCGGGGACGACGACGGACCGCAGCTAGGGCAAAGCCCGGCCGGCGGCCGGTCATCCGCCGCCTAGTTCTGCGCCGCAGGCTCCGGCGGCACCCGCAGGGTGGATTTCGGCGGCAGTTCCTGGGCCTGCACGGGGATCTGCGGCGAGGCCTGCGGCACCGGCGCGTCGAGGGTGGAAACCGGACGGTCGCTGGCGACCTCCACCACTTCCTCCTGGTAGCCGGGATAGGCCTCGCCGCCGACATACTGGACCGACAGGTCGGGGCCGGCCTGCACAGCGGCCGGAACGGCATCGCCCAGCGCCATCGGCGGCGGGCTGCCACGGCCGCGTCCCGCCACGTTGTAGGGGTCCGGCATCGCATAGCAGTTCGGCGTGCCGAGCGTGGCATAGCAGTAGACCGGCGGGCGATCCCGGATCACCAGCCTCTCCTTGCAGTACGACTCCCACTTGAAGACGTTCTGCAGGTCGCATTCCTCTTCCGTGACGACGGAAAACCCCTTGTCGATATCGTCGGTGACCAGCTTGCCGTAGGGCAGCGGGTTGCAGGCGGCGAGCAGGCCCGCCAGCACCAGGGCCGCCGGAAGGGCGGCACGGGCATGGCCGCGCGCAACGGTCCCATCCTGCCGGTCGGCAAGAATCTCCCCGTCCGGCTGCCGCTCCCGGTCCCTTGGCGGGTCCCGGTCACTTGGCGGGTCCCGGTCCCTTGGCGGGTCACTGTGCTGGGCCATCGCTCTGCTTCCCCTGCCCGACAGGCCGCGCCGCAAGGTGGTGCGGGCTAGGCGGTCCGATCGGGCAATTCCAGTCGAAACGTCGTGCCCTTTCCGTCCGACCGCAGCAGTCTGAGGTCGCCGCCATGGGCACGCACCAGTTCGAGTGCAATTGTCAGGCCAAGACCCGTGCCGCCGGACCGGCTGCCGCGAAACGGCTCGAACAGATGCGTCCGCACCTTGTCGGGCAGGCCCGGCCCGGTATCGGCCACCTCGACCGCGATGCGCCCCTGCTCTGCCACCGCCAGGACGGAGAGCTCGCCCCGCCCGGCCATCGCCTCCACGGCATTGCGCATCAGGTTCAGCAGCACGCGGTAGAGCTGTTCGGGATCGGCATCCACCAGAAGCCCCGGCGGCACATCATTGCGCCAGCGCGGCCCGCCATCCGCCCCCAGGTCGAGGGTCGCGGCGACCTCCTCCACCAGGCCGTGCAGGGCAAAGCGCCGGCGCTGCGGCGGGCTCTCCTCCGCCTTGCCGAACTGCAGGGTGCGGGCGCAGAGCGCAATCGCCCGGTCGACGCTGGCGATCAGCCGCGGCGCCACCCGCTGCACGGTCGGATCCTCCACCGTCGACAGGCGGTCCGACAGCAGCTGCGCGCCGGCCAGGATGTTGCGCAGGTCGTGGCTGATCTTCGCCACCGCCGCCCCCAGTGCCGCAAGCCGCTTCTGCTGCGCCAGCGCGGTCCGCACCTCCGCTTGCATATGCGCCAGCTGCACCTCGGCGATGCCGATTTCGTCGCGCCGCCCGGACGGCCGGATCACGCGGTCGGCATCCTCGGGCCGCCGGCTGAAGCGGATCATGCTGGAGGTGAGGCGTCGCATCGGCCGCACCATCAGGATGTAGAGCGCCAGGAAGACCAGCGAGGCGGTGATCAGGGAAATCATCAGCGACAGCAGGAAGATGCGGCTGGAATAGTCGGCGATCTCCTGCTGCAGCGGCGCCGGATCCAGCACGATCTCCAGCACAAGCGCGGGATTGCCAGGATGCTGGGCGACCACCAGAAGGGCATTGCCGGCGCCGCCAAGGATGGTGGTGAAGGTGTCGGCGATCAGCGAAACAGGGTTGTCGTCGCGCAGGTCGTAGACGGCACCCATCTCATCCGGCGGATGGGCGCCCAGGATCAGGGCGCGCTGGTCGCCGGCCTTCAGCGCCACTGCCATCGCGCCCACGCTGTGCAGCAGTTCCATCGCCAGGTCCGGATCCAGCCGCTTCTCCGGCGCCGCCGTGATCGCCAGGGAGGCCAGGTAGGCGGCCTCCACCCGCCCCTGCAGATAGCCCTGCTGGAAACGGGCCACGGAGGGCACGTAGATCAGCACCTCGCTCAGCATCACGAAGATGATTGTCAGGACCAGCAGCCGGCCGGACAGGGACCGCAGCAGCGACGGCCGGGCCGGCACGGGCGGCGGCTCGGCCTGGCCGGGCAGGATGCCGGCCGCCGCAGCAGCGGCGCCGGCATCGGCATCTGCGTCGGATCTGGTATCCAAGGGCGCTTCCCGAAAGGCCCCGCCTGATGCCGGACGCGACGCCAGGCGTGCCGCGGGTCAGGGCAGGTGCAGCAGAAGCCCGACCATCTTCCTGGTCAGGGGGCTGAACAGTTTCGGCATATAATAGGCGCCTGCCGCGCGTTTGCCGACCTCGCCGAAGGTCGGGTAGGGCAGGACGGCACCGGCGAAGGCGCCGATCTTCATGCCCCGCTGCACGGCCAGGGCCCAGGGCTGCACCACCTCGCCGGCATGGGCGCCGGCGACCCCGGCGCCCAGGATCCGGCCCTTCGTATCGGTGACGACCTTGATCAGGCCCGCGGTCTGCCGTTCCGCCCGGGCGCGGTCGTTCTCCGCATAGGGCCAGCGCAGGATCCGGATCCGCCCCGCCCGGTCCCGCGCCGCCGCCTCCGAGCGGCCGACCCAGGCCAGTTCCGGCTCGGTATAGGTGACCCAGGGCATCACGTCGTGATCGGCCTTCGCCGGGATCCGGAACAGGGCGTTCCGGATCACGATGCCGGCATGGTAGCCGCCGACATGGGTGAATTGCGGCCCGCCCGCGACATCGCCGACGGCAAAGATCCGCCGGTTGGCGGTGCGCAGCCTGCGGTCGACGACGATGCCTCTCTGGCTGCGCTGCACCCCGGCGGCCTCCAGGCCCAGATCCTCGACGTTCGGCCGGCGGCCGACCGCGACCAGCAGATGGCTGCCGGTGACCGGCGCGCCGCCGCCGGACAGATGGACCTCGATCCCGGCCGGTCCCGCCGCGACCCGCTCCGCAGCCGCGCCCTGGCGCAGCACGACCCCGTCGCGCCGCAGGCTGGCCAGCACGACCGCCGCCAGTTCCGGATCGTCGCGCCCCAGCGCCTGCGCCGCCTCCACCACCGTCACCGCCGCGCCCAGCCGGCGGAAGGCCTGCGCCATCTCCAGCCCGATCGGGCCGCCACCGAGGATCACCAGATGGGACGGCAGCGCGGCAAGGTCGAACAGGGTCTCGTTGGTCAGGTAGGGCACCGCGTCCAGGCCCGGTATCGGCGGGACGGCGGGGCGGCCGCCGGTGGCGATCACGAAGCGCTTCGCCGTGACCTCGCGCTCGGCGCCACCGGCCAGGAATGCGACCCGAAGCCTGTCGCGGCCGGTGAAGCGGGCCGTCCCCTGGAGGACGTCGACCCCCATCGCCCAGTACCGCGCGACCGAATCGTGCGGCGCGATGCCGTCGATGACGCCGTGGACATGCCGCATCACCGCGGGAAAATCGACAACCGGCGGCTGGTAGCGGATGCCGAACGGATCGGATTCCTGCCAGGCATGCGCCATCCGTGCCGCCGCCAGCAGCGCCTTGGACGGCACGCAGCCGACATTCAGGCAGTCGCCCCCCATCGCCCCGCGCTCGACCAGCACCGTGCGCGCGCCCAGCATGGCGGCGGCGGAGGCGACGCTCAGGCCGGCGGCCCCGGCGCCGACGACGCAGATGTCACAGTCGATCGGGCCGGCGGTGGCGATATGCGGGCCGGCAGGACGGGCAGCGGACATCGGCGGATCCTTCACAGGGTGCGCGGGCAGCGCGGAGGGCAGCGCGGCGGTCAGCGGGGCGCGTCGCGTCGGCGTCCGCGCAAGCGGCCATAGGCCACCGGAAGCAGCGAGAGCAGTCCCAGCAGCGACAGGGCGATCAGGATGTCCGGCGTCACCACATTGCCGAGCGAGAAGCTGTCCGCCTGGTCCAGCACCCGGCCGAGGCTGGCGCCCACATTCGCGAAGACGAAAGTGCCTGGGATGATGCCGATGAAGGTGGTGACCGCGAAGACGCGCAGCCGCACGTCAAAGAAGGCCGGCGCGATGTTCACCAGGAAGAAGGGAAAGACCGGCACCAGGCGCAGGAACAGCAGATAGCTGAACGCATCGCGCGAAAGGCCGCGCTCCAGGCGGGCGATGCGCCGCCCGAAACGGGCGCGGAAAACGTCGGCGAAGGCCGCCCGCACGGCCAGGAACAGGGCCATTGCGCCGGCGGTCGCCCCGACCACCACCAGCGCGGTTCCGGTCAACGCCCCGAACAGGAAGCCGCCGAACATGGTCACCAGCGCGCTGACCGGCAGCGAGAAGGCGGCGATCGCGGCATAGGCCAGCAGGAAGGCCAGGCCGGCCAGCAGGGGGTTGGCCAGGGTCCAGCCCGTGATCGCGGCGCGGTGCGCCTTCAGCATCTGGAAGACCGTCTGTTCGTCGGGCGCGAACAGCAGGAACCCGGCCAGGCCTGCCGCCAGCAGCAGCAGCGGCAGCATCCGCCGGATGCGCCCGAAGACCCCGGCCGGCGCCGGCGGCACAACCGCCGGGTCGCGATCGTCCGGACCGACACGGCCGCCCGACTGCTCCGCCCCCGGTTGCTCTGCCCCCGGTTGCTCTGCCGTGCTCATCCTGTTCGCCTGCCTGCCCGCATGTCGCAGTATTGCACCCCGCCCGGTCCGCGTCGTCGCAGTCCTGCATATTGACGAAGTAGCAGGGGGCGCAACGGCGGCCGCGCGGTCTCACCGCAAAGTGAGACCCTGATGCCGATGCCACCCGGGCCGCTGCGAATGCGGCGCGTGCCGATTGACTCGGCCGGGTCGAGCGCCTATAAGCCCGCCTCTGATTTCGAGACTGCCCGCGCGATCGCGAGCGGCCCTGCCCCCATGGGCATGCGCGCCGGACCGTCGCCGGGCCGACCAGCAGGAGTACGAGTCGTGAAGCGGACCTATCAGCCGAGTGTGCTGGTGCGCAAGCGGCGGCACGGTTTCCGCGCGCGCATGGCAACCAAGGCAGGACGTGCCGTCCTGGCCCGACGCCGGGCCAAGGGACGCAAGCGCCTGTCCGCCTGACGCCGGACCAGCGGACCGGAGCATAGGCGCCGGACCGTAGACAGACACCGCGCGGTTTTCCGGCACGCCCCCTGGCAGGCCGCACGGCCGCCATCGGCGGATGCCGGCACCGGGCGTGCTGCCCGGCCTGCCGATCCGGGCGCGCCACACCGGGTATGACATCCGCCGGACTGCCATGCGGGCGGATGCCCGCCAGGATCGCCCTTGCGCCGGCCACGGCATGGAGCGGAACGGCGAACGATGTCCAGCGCGCCGCGCGGCACAGTCCCCATTCAGGCCGACAGCCATCAGGCCGACAGCCATGCCGGGCCGGACGGCCCGCCGGACGTCGATGCCGACATGCCGGCCGGCCGCCCTGCCGGATGCGCGCCCCGCCACCCCGGGAATCCCGCCAGGCCCCCCAACGCGATTACAGGCCAGACCGCCGGTGAAGCCGGCGCGGATGACGCCGGCCTGCGCCGCCTGAAACAGCGCCGCGACTTTCTGCGGGTTGCCGCAAAGGGCCGCAAGGCGGCGCGTGACGGACTGGTGCTGCAGGGCGCGCCGACACCGGCGGCCGAGGCCGGCAGCGCACGGATCGGCTTCACCGCAAGCCGCAAGGTCGGCAATGCGGTGGCGCGGAACCGCGCGAAGCGCCGGTTGCGGGCCGTCGCCGACCTGGTGCTGCGCGGCCAGGCCCAGACCGGCCACGATTATGTGCTGATCGGCCGCAAGGCGACCCTGGAGCGGGATTTCGCCGCACTGTGCAGCGACTGCCGACAGGCGCTGCGGCGGCTGAAACTGGCGCGCGACGGTGGACGCTGAGATGGCGCGGTCCAGTCCGGCAGCGGCCCTCCTGAAGGCCCTTGTGCTGCTCTATCGCTGGTTCCTGTCGCCCTGGCTGGGCGGCCATTGCCGTTTCCAGCCGACCTGCTCCGAATATGCGCTGGAGGCGCTGACGACACACGGGGCGCGGCGCGGCGGCTGGCTGACCCTGCGCCGGCTGGCGCGCTGCCACCCCCTGGGCGGACAGGGATTCGACCCGGTACCCCTTGCGTCCGACGCGCCATGGGGGCAGACAGGGGGCCGTCGGGGCCAGCCTCCGACGACAGGGATTGCCCCCACCGCCTCCGTGGCACCCGCTGTGACGGCAGAACGCCAGGCGGCCGACAGATCAGGCAACCGCTTGCGGCAGGACCTTCCGACCGACGCGCCCCGGCCCGATGCTTCCGGCGCTGCGCGGCGGCAGGCCGGCGGCAGTGGCATGCACCCCTCGCCCGGCCGCTGACCGCGGTCCTCAGAGAGACTATTCGGCATGAACGACAACAACCGGAACCTGATCCTGGCGATCGTCGCCTCGGTGGTGATCCTGATCGGCTTCCAGTACTTCTACACGCCCGAACCGCCGCCCAAGCAGGTGGAGCAGGCACGGCAGAGCCAGACGGCCGCAGGCGGCCCGGCTGGGGGCGGCCAGGCCGGCAGCAGCCTGGAGCCCGGCCAGGGCTACAGCCCCGACCTGGGCGGGCCGGGCGCCGAAGTGCCGGGCGGCAGCCGCAGCCGGGAGGAGATCCTCGCCGCCACCCCCCGCATCGCCATCGACACGCCGCGGGTGCATGGCTCGGTCAGCCTGATCGGCGCGCGGATCGACGACCTGACCCTGAAGGACTACAAGGTCGACCTGTCGGCCGACAGTCCGGACATCATCCTGCTGTCGCCGCCCGGCGCGCCGGACGCCTATTTCGCCCAGTTCGCCTGGGGCAAGCTGAACACCGGCGGCCAGGGCACGACCCTGCCGGGCGATACCACCCGCTGGACCGCCGACAGCGAGACCCTGACCCCGGACAGCCCGGTGGAGTTGCAATGGGCGAACGGCGACGGGCTGACCTTCAAGATCCGGCTGTCGATCGACAACGATTACCTGTTCAAGGTCGACCAGTGGATCGAGCCGTCCGCCGGCGCCGCCGCGGCGCAGGGCGAGATCCCGCAGCTGCGCCCCTACGGGCTGGTGCGCCGCCACGGGACGCCGGAGGGTGCCGGCCTGTTCGTCCTGCACGAAGGCCCGCTGGGCGTATTCCGCGACAGCCTCGACCAGGACGGCACCCTGGACGAGATCAGCTATTCCACCCTGCAGGACGACGGCGCGGTGAAGGTCAGTTCGATCGGCGGCTGGCTCGGCTTCACCGACAAGTACTGGCTGACCGCGCTGATCCCGCAGCAGGACCAGAATGTCGACACCCGCTTCCTGCACGAGGGCGCGGTGGGCTCCGACATCTACCAGGTCGACCTGGTGAACCGCGGCGAGGCGGTCGGCGAGGGCGGGGCCTACACCACCCGGCTGTTCGCCGGCGCCAAGGTGGTCAACGTGATCGACCGCTACCAGGAGGACCTGGGCATCATCCGGTTCGACCGGACCATCGACTGGGGCTGGTTCTATTTCCTGACCCGCCCGATCTTCGGCATCCTGGACTATTTCTACGGCCTGATCGGCAATTTCGGGCTGTCGATCATCCTGCTGACCCTGTGCATCAAGATCCTGTTCCTGCCGCTGGCCTACAAGTCCTACGTCTCGATGAGCGCGATGAAGAACCTGCAGCCGGAGATGGTGAAGCTGCGGGAACGCTTCGGCGACGACAAGCAGGCGCTGAACCGCGAGATGATGGCCCTGTACAAGAAGGAGAAGGTCAACCCGGCCGCCGGCTGCATCCCGATCCTGCTGCAGATCCCGGTCTTCTTCGCGCTCTACAAGGTGCTGCTGATCACCATCGAGATGCGGCATGCGCCCTTCTTCTGGTGGATCCGCGACCTGTCGGCGCCGGACCCGACGACGATCCTGAACCTGTTCGGCCTGCTGCCCTACACGGTCACGCCCGCCGACCTGGGACCGCTGCAGTTCATCTCCATCGGCGTGCTGCCGATCATCATGGGCGGCACGATGTGGCTGCAGATGCGGGTCAATCCGACCCCGCCGGACCCGGTCCAGGCGCGCATCTTCATGCTGATGCCGATCTTCTTCACCTTCCTGCTGGCGCATTTCCCGGCCGGCCTGGTGGTGTACTGGATCACCAACAACACCGTCTCGATCGCCCAGCAGATCTTCATCCAGCGCCGCATGAAGTCCCGCACCGCGCGGCCGTCGCCGGCCAAGACCTGAGCGGCGGGCGGCGGTGGCGGCTTCCGGCGGCAGCGAGGGCGGACTTTCCGGGGACGCGCGTCTCGACGACGAGGCCCCCTATGACCCGGCGGGGCTGGAGCGCGGCCGCCTGCTGTTCGCCGGCGGCTGCGACTTCGTCGCCGGCGTGGTGCCCGGCGGCGCCTTCCCGCCGCAGGAGCTGCCGGAGGTCGCCTTCGCCGGCCGCTCCAACGTGGGCAAGTCCAGCCTGATCAACGCCCTGACCGGCCGCAAGGCGCTGGCCCGCGTGTCGAATACCCCGGGCCGGACCCAGCAGCTCAACTTCTTTCGGCTGACCCGCGCCGCGGGCGGCGAGGGTGCGGACGGGCTTTTTCTCGTCGACCTGCCGGGCTATGGCTATGCCAAGGCGGCGAAGCGCGACATCGCCCGCTGGACCGGCCTGACGCGGGATTATCTGCGGGGGCGGGTCGGGCTGCGCCGGGTCTGCCTGCTGATCGATTCCCGCCACGGCCTGAAGGACGGCGACCGCGCGATCATGGACCTGCTGGACGAGGCGGCGGTGGTCTACCAGGTGGTCCTGACCAAGGCGGACAAGCTGAAGGCCGGCGAACTGGAGGCGGTGCGTGCGGCAACGGCGAAGGCGCTGTCGCGGCGGGTGGCGGCGCATCCCCGACAGGTCGTAACCTCGGCGGAGAAGGGCACGGGCATTGCGGAATTGCGTGCGGAACTGGCGGAGCTGACCCTGGCATGAACGACGATACCGACGGCAAGAACGAGAAGCCCCGCCTGCGCGCGGTCGACGGCGGCCTCGCCGACCAGGAGGCGCGGCAGGCGCGTGCCCGGATCCTGTCCGAGGCACTGCCCTATATGCGCCGCTTCGCCGACCAGACCTTCGTCATCAAGTATGGCGGCCATGCCATGGGCAGCGAGGAACTGGCCGACGATTTCGCCCGCGACGTGGTGCTGCTGAAGCAGGTCGGCGTGAACCCCGTGGTGGTGCATGGCGGCGGACCGCAGATCGGCGCGATGCTCGACCGGTTGAAGGTGCAGTCCTCCTTCGTCGACGGCCTGCGGGTGACCGACGCCGCCACGGTCGAGATCGTCGAGATGGTGCTGGCCGGTTCCATCAACAAGCAGGTGGTGACCGCGATCAACCGGGCCGGCGGCACCGCGATCGGCATTTCCGGCAAGGACGGCAACCTGATCGAGGCGCGTAAGCTGCGCCGCACGGTGAAGGACCCGGGATCGAACATCGAGAAGATCCTGGACCTGGGCTTCGTCGGCGAGCCGAGCCACATCAATCCGGGCGTGCTGGATGCGCTGCGGCAGACCAAGGTGATCCCGGTGATCGCCCCGATCGGCGTCGGCGAGCATGGCGAGACCTACAACATCAATGCCGATACCGCTGCCGGCGCGATCGCCGGCGCGCTGGGCGCGACCAAGCTGATCATGCTGACCGACGTGCCCGGCGTGCTGGACAAGTCCGGCCAGCTGATCCCTTCGATGACGCAGAAGGAGGCACTGGTCAGCCTGGGCGACGGCACCATCTCCGGCGGCATGATCCCGAAGCTGGAGACCTGCCTGTCGGCGCTGCGCGCGGGGGTGAAGGCGGCCCATATCCTGGACGGCCGGGTGCCGCATGTGCTGCTGCTGGAGGTCTTCACCGAGCAGGGCGTCGGCACCATGATCGGCGCCAGCCGGCCCCCCGCGGCAAGCTGATCCCGCACAGGCTGCGGCGCGGCGGGGTTGGTCAGACCTCCGCCCAGCGCCGCAGCAGGTTGTGGTAGATGCCGGTCAGCCGGATCACCTCCGCATCCTTGTGCCCGCGGTCGGCCGCCAGGGCCTGGACCGAACGGTCGAGGTCGAACAGCAGCGACCGCGCGGCATCCTCGCGCACCATGCTCTGGATCCAGAAGAACGAGGCCAGGCGGGCGCCGCGGGTGACCGGCGTCACCTCGTGCACGCTGGAGGCGGGATAGAGCACCATATTGCCCGCCCGCAGCTTCACCGTCTGGCCGCCATAGGTGTCGACGATGCGCAGCTCGCCGCCGTCGTAATCCTCCGGCGCGTTGAGGAACAGGGTCGCCGACAGGTCGCTGCGCACCCTGTGCTCGGTGCCGCTGACCCGCCGGATCGCATTGTCGATATGGGCGCCGAAGGTCTCTCCCTCCGCATAGCGGTTGAAGAGCGGCGGAAAGACCTTCTGCGGCAGGGCGGCGGAGATGAACAGCGGGCTGCGCGACAGGGCGGTCAGCACCACCTGCCCCAGCTGGCGCGCCAGGTCGGACTCCTCCGGCAGCTGCATGTTGCGCTTCGCCTGCGCCGACTGCTCGCCGGAAGTGGCATTGCCGTCGATCCACGCCGCCGCCGCCATCAGGCGGCGGATCTCCGCCAGCTGGGCCGGGTTCAGGACGTCCGGTATCTCAAGCAGCACGGCAGGGCTCTCCTCGTCGCGAACGGCAGCGGGG
>MDTD01173810.1_pt1 | contig 66522 bp, 57 predicted proteins | sample 811221 | NCBI WGS metagenome assembly MDTD01 (sample SAMN05326646, study PRJNA326480) | marine metagenome | isolation source: seawater | place: Pacific Ocean: South West | collected 2011
GTCAGTGCCAGAGTAAACTTCAGAGGAGTTAGTGGCGTTGTAGAGGAACCTAAACCCGCCAGTATCAGGCCATATGTTAGAGTCCGCGTAATCCTCGTCCCAACCATAGAATCCGAATCGTTCTTGTGAATCATAATACCTAAATTCAATACCACGGTCCTTATTGTCATCTGTTGTAAGAGTATCCTCACCACCCAGTGTCATGATGGGGTCTTGGATAGTCACCACAGTTGAGTTGACAGTGGTTGTTACACCATCAACGGTCAGGTCACCACGAATACGAACAGTACCAGTGAGGTCATCGTCATCATTAGGATCCAACACCATGGTGGCATTGGTTGTAGAGATAACGTTGTCCTGAATGTGGAAATCTTCAATGTTGACTCTGTGGTCAACGTCAGTCACGTTAATAGTGATGTCTTGATCTGAAGTAATGTTCAGAGTGGCATCACCAGAACCAGCGTTAGTAACGTTGATGTCCATGGAGCGGTTCGCCGCTTCATTGACTTCAAGAGCAAACTCAACGTTGCCGCTAGTACGTTTTATGAACTGGTCTGTTTTTGTAACGTCGAGGGTAAGATTACCAGAAAGGGTAGTGTCAAGATTAATGTCAACAGCGCCAGTGAAACTTGAACCACTTGTGGCACTCCCATTGCCGTTACTGTCATCAGCAGCAACAGCGGGATAAGAATTACCCTGCGACAGGATGGAAGGTTGGAAGGGATACTCAGAAGTATCGTAGCCAACAACTCTGAAAACAGAACCACCAGTGCGGTTATTAATATTGACATGATTTACTTTAGTGATGCCGTGATAGGCATTGTCAGTTGTACGTTCCTTATCAAGGATGAATTCTTCTGTTGCATTCTGGTCAGTAAAGATCAGTTTACCAGCAGATTGCAGTTGTGAGTTTTCGATTGCATTCTCGGCAATCGTTACATGACCACCAATAGTGCCGTTGGTCCCATCCCAAACAGTAACGTCAAAATCTTCTTGAGCAAAGGATGCAAGACCTTTTTGCTCTACCTGTGCAGACCAGAGGTATCTCCAACCACCAGCATCAGATGTGTCTGTGTGAGATGGTTCGCCAAGACCAGCACCGATGTCACGGATTGCTGCTTGATATACCTTAGCGTTAGATGCCTCAACGATAGCAAATCTACTGTATGCAGTAGAGTTATCGTATGCAGGGTAAACGGATCCCTCAGTTGCAGTAGCAATAGGGATAGTTAATGCTTGAGTCAGACGACCATAACGGTCAACTGTAATTTGTGTAGCGTTGACAGTCTCATTACCGTTACCAGCAATAGAGATCTTAGAGGGGTCAAGGTTGCTGTTCGGGTTATATTGTCCGACAACAACAGGAGTATCAGCAAGGTCAATCAGAGGATTGTTATTCTGTGCTGTACCATTGCTTACCAGAATACGTGCAGCAGCACCCGTGATCTGACGGTTAGTCAGTGTACCAGCAGCAGATCTAGAGATCAGACCGAAACCTGTCATGTTCGCAAGCGAACTCAGGTCAGCATCCAACGGTTGAGCGTCGGTAATACCAAACTGTGACAGACTGGTTGGGTTTGCAGCGTTAATAATACGACCACGAGAGTCGATCACCAACTGAGTGTATGTACCCGTTGCTGATAGATTGCTCGCATCGTAGTGCGGCAGTGAGGTAACGTAGTTCAGTTCTGCCGTAATGTTTACGTTTGCAGAACCATCAAACGACGCAGAACCCGACATATCACCAGCAAGGGTGATAGATCGAGTGTTTGCCAGTCGGGTTGCTGTCGCTGAGTTACCGATGAGGGACGCCGTGATAGCACCCGCTGCAAAGTTACCGTCAGCATCACGCTTGACGAGTGTGTTTGCAGTGTTTGATTCCGTTTCAATAGGTCTCTCATATTTCAGAGAGTTCCACGGAGTAACACCATCTCCGATCTTAATACGCGAAGTATCGATCTCGATACCAATTTCGCCTTGAGCAAGGATCGGGTTAACGTTAGCCCACTGCTGGGCACCATCACGTCTTAATTGTATTCTGTTTGCCATCTGTTATACGCTGTGCCAGTGGGTAGGACGTACCATACAGACTTATTTATGTCACTCGGCGGGTGCCTCTTCCTCTTCTTCAGTAGGATTGAGATATTCGAGAGTTTCAATAGCGCCAAGCAGTTTGAGTGCTTGTGCTTCATTGTTTTTAATCTGTTGGGTAAGCTCTTTGTTTTGGTTAATAAGTGCTTGATAACGGTCGCGGAACTGACCAAGAAGTTTATCTTGATCCATAGTTTCGGTCACTTCAGCTGTCATTGTTTGTTCTCCTTAATAAAGTTCAATAGAAGGTCTTTGATGTCACCCAGGTCTGATTTTAGATCATTGACCTCGGTTTGTAAAGACTCCAGGGAGGCGTCCTTCTTAGCACGAGTACGATGTGCTTCCATATATTTATCGTACTCTGACCTATTGGTATTGACGATAGCATTTGTGATTGGGTCCCGCCACAGACCTTCATGTCCATCGACGGGGATCCAACCTTCGGCTTTTGGGTCAAGACTTGACATAATACAATAATTTAATTAGAATAACACTGTAAGGGTTCAGAAGAACAGCTATAGCTTTAAGTTGCCAATGCGGTTGCTCTGAGATCAGCAATCAATGGAACTGACGCCTGGTTCTTAGACTTCATAACCAACTTGATTTGGAAGGCGTTGAAGTTAAGACCTTTGACTTCATATTCAAAGTCTTTCCAAAGGAGTTCTTCAGAAGGTGTGCTGTCATAATTAATGTTCTCGGGGAACGGTGTCCAATCGACATCTTCTGGTCTAGTAGAAGCGCCGAAAGTAAATACCTTATAATAAGGATAGATTTCTGCATCTGCATTTCTTGTGATCTGGAACGCAAGTCTCAAGGAACGTGACTCGTTTGCCAGACGGGCAAGACGTGTGCAGTAAACAGCATCATTCTGGTCACCAACAGGATCAGTTGAAGTGTCGGCAGTCCTGTCAATCGCTGCCTGTGTAGGAATGGCGGCAGAACCACCAGGCCAATAGTTGATACGGTTGCTAGTTGTAATCAAAGAACAACGATCAAGGTCAACAACAGGTGTCAGGTGTGGGTTAGTAGTTGCAAGTTGAATTTGCATTGTGAACGACTTCGCACCTTCCATCTTGTTGTTCTCATTAATCTGAGCAGCAATCATTCTGGGGGAGGTGAAGAAGTTTTGATCGTTCAGAACAACTTCTAAGAAGTCACCAGTGTTGATGAACGACGCCTGATCAATGTTGGTTGAACCATCACCGATGGAAGTAGCAGTCGTAGTATTTACCAAAGTACGGATGTCCGTCTCTGGAAGATTCATAGTCGCAATCTGAGGAGTCAGAGTTTCATACTGTACGTTCTGTGTTGCGTACACAAACTTACCACCGCCACGAATACCGTTTGTTGCAACACTATCAGTGTGTAGCATGTAAGTATCCAACCATGGGCAAGAGATAGAAGTATGTGTCTTGTTCAGTTCAACCAGAGGAATACCATCCAGGTTGTAACAAAGAACTCTTTCACCAGCGGCGTGTGCTACAGCTGCGGTTCCATCAGCACCACGTCCATCAGACGCAACGGTGATAGTTTGACCAGTTGCAGAGATCGCACTGTACTTAATAATCTCATCTCCAATTTTCACGTAACCTACGTTTGTAGGTCCAACGTTAGTATTGTTGATGATGTTATGGAAGGACAACGCATCTTGTACGTTGATAGATGTTGCATCAGCCGCAAGACTTGAGGTCAATACTGTAGGAGGAATCTCGGACTCAATACCCTCAACAACAACGTTGTTTGTTCTCTGGTGCATACCATGATTCTTATGGTATACAAGAACTTCTCTATCAGAATCCTGATATGCAATCGTGCCTTCTGGATAACCAGTTCTGGAATCAGAAGAAGCACCATATACAACACCACCAGCATTGATAGTTGCAGAAACACCATTAGCGTTAGTAACAGTATCGCTGTCTAGGAATGTGCCTTTGTTATAGTTTGCTTCGATAACACCTGTACCAGAATCAAACGAGGTAACAAGTGCTTCAGCATTTGCACCGTTAGTAATAGTATCACCAACTTCAAACTGACCGTTAGTAACGACAGAGGTTGTGATTGACACAGTTGCCTGTGAAGATTTCAGCACGTTGTAGATAGAACCACCAGACTGAACGAAACCTGCTTGGAAACCTTGTCCACTAGGACCAGTTTCAATATCAGTAATAGTCAGTTTCGGACTTGATCCAGTAGTATCCCATTCGGTAACTGTACCTTTTGCACCTGAAGGATCCTGTTCAATGGTTGCACCGATTGTGAAGGAATAACTTCCTGCGGGCAGAGTCAATACCTGTTTTGGTTTCAGAGTCAGGATAGGATTCTCAATCAAGTTGTGAACACCACCATTACCTTTACCTAGGCGACAGTTGTTGAATGTTGCAAGACCTGCAGAAGGTGTGAAGTCGCAACGATACATTACGAACTTAAGGTCTTCATACTGGTCAGCGGTCCAGGTAGATGCGTTCTGAGATTTGAACAGAACACCAGCATAGGGTTGTTCAGAAATCGTTCTAGTTCCAGTTACATCAACGTCACCCATTCTGGAGATCCAAACTTTATACTCGTTAGAGTCAGACAGCAGAACGAAACAATATTCTGTAGATTGCTTGATATAAACAGGTGCACGGAATGTGAACTTAGTCGGAATCGCAGCGTTCTCAGATGTTTCTACCTGATCTGGGTTAAGGGTAACGTCAGAGAAGGGAAGAATAGATCCAGTAGGATAACCATTTTCCATGGTTCTGATCTGCATGGAGATGGGAATGTTTCCATCTTTAGTTGAGAAGAAGATCTCAACAGAGTTGATGAACATACCACCTTCTTCATCCAGAATGAAGGACTGTGCAAGAGGGTCATACCAACCAATCTGTCTAGTCTCAGTTCTGGTTGTAGTAACAACTCTATCCTCACTAACAGTATCGCGAACGATCTCAGCGTTACGAACGGCAAGGATGTTCTCACGAACTGTGTTCAGTGTGCCTCGTGCTTCATAAGTTGTCTCAGCAGAGGAGTCAACTGTACCAGGCATCTTGCTGTTTTCTTCGTTTGTAGTGAAACGGAAGGTACGTGTACCTGTAGCAAAACGTGGGTTGGAATCTTCGTTCGGGTTAGGAATAAAGAGTGAACCAGCAATCTCACCAACGTTGTTGGAGATTAAACGACGATCCTTAACAACAGCACGAGCACCAGATGTCTGACCAACCAGAACTTCACCAACTGCGATGTTTCCATAGAAGTCAGGGTTCTTGGTTTCTGCCATCGCTGTAACGTCGATGTTCAGAATGTCAGTCTGTGATGCATAAGACTCAGGAAGAGATGATTCGGTTCCTGTGTAGGGGTTGAACTGACCACCATCGTTGGGTTCAGCAACCTTCAAACGTACACCAGAAATACTACCGATAACAGTTTCACCAACAACGAAAGGAGTCTCGTTAGTGGTAGGATCAGCAGTCGAAGACTTAACAAGTTCGATAATCTTCGGACACATGTAAGTGTTAACGTTTACATTGTCGAAGAATGCATAGAAACGAGTGTTGGGTTTCATACGAGAAACCTTGTATCCAACGTTTCTAGAACGGATCCAGGGCACTGCTGTCTGAGACAGGATGCTGTCACCCAAAGACTTACGGTCAATTCTAGGAACAACACGAGTTCTAATACCTTGACGTGACTGGTTGTTTACAACACGATAAGTACGACGTTCGTGGAGATAGAACAGACCTTGACGACGCTGACCGTGACCAGCACGACCTTGAGGACGACCGATACCATATGTACCAGAAGATGACTGGAATCTGGAACTAGAGATCTGTGTCTCACCAGTCCAGTTAGTTTGCCAGGAGTTCCACTGAATAGGAGCGAAACCATTCTGGTCAACGTTCAGGTCTCTCGATACAGCAGAGAAGTCACCTTCAACGTTCTCAACTCTTGCAGGGAGACGTTTAGTGTCGATCCAATCATCTGATGCAGGGGTCAAGTCAATACGACCGATGAAGGTGAACACGTTGAACGGGTTAACGTTCTCTTGGCGAGAAGCGTAGGGTTGTTCAACAATCTTTACTTCATTAAATGGAAGTGTGATGATGTTTGCTTCATGCTTAACTACATTGTTAGAAGCAGTTTCATTCCACTCAAGTGCAACGTTAGTTGTGTAGTGAGAGGGACGCAGGATGCCTTCTTTGAAGTCAAGGGAGCACTTATAGTCCTCACTCAGAACGTCACCAACAGTGTGGTCGGTGAAGTCGTCAACAACATAACCATTCTTAAATCTGTCGAAACCATTTTCGTCATAGACCTTAGCGGAATCTGCCTGTGCTTCAAGAAGAGATAGTGAGGTGTAGTATTCAACCTGACCGATACGACGTTCAATATCACCAATGTCTTTCATGGTGAAACGTTTGATCTGCTCAGGTTTGATGATTACGTCACGCTCAGGATCGTAAACATATGGTTTGAGTTCCATAGTTGCCAAGAGCATGGCGTTCTCAACCTTGTCGGGTGGGACAAGATCATCGCCAGGTTTACCTTGAGCAACGAGAATTTTATTATTGTGACCAAGATAGATGTGGTCCATGCGTCCCTGATACCAGGTGTAGTCAGCACGGAAGTCTGTCTCGATTCTCATGATGTCAAAGATCGTCGAACCACCTGAACCACCAGAGGTATCAAACGTTCTTGAATCAAAGTCAAGAGATGTACAGTTCACAAAGTAAGGTGCACCAACGGTACCCGAACCATCTGCCTGTTCACCAACACCAGGTCTGAAGTCAATAGAGTCAACCAGGAAGTTGATGTTACCATCAAGTTTGTAGTTAGGAATTTCCTTGAAAGGAATACCTGTATAAGATTGTGCAGAGAAGTAATCACCAGTCTGCTCATGGAGGAAGTAATCAAATACAACCATCAACTTCCTCGTCGGAGGAGCAGAGTTGGGTTGTCTGATTATTCTAGAAACATCATAGAAATGTGAACCCTGACCAGGATCCAACTTAAACGAACTTGTGATGTTTCTGGATCCAACGATTACGGATCCGTCAGCGTCGTCAACAATAGCAGTCAGTGCAACACCGTCATCATCGAAACCATCGATGATTTCACCAGGAACGAACGGAATGTTATTGATTGATACGTTATACAAACGCAGCGTTGAGTTTACAAACGATACAACTCTCGCTCTGGCACCAGAAGTTCTACCACTAATGATAGAACCAGTGTCGAAGAAGGTTGCCTCGTCCAAAACAACGTAAGGAATTTGGGCATCGGCATCTGTTTCTGATTCGTATACTGCATGGATTTTATATACGTCGTTCAGACCGAAGGAGATCTCCGTGTCTTCAATACGTGTTCCATACAGATGACCATATGCAAGACCGAACTTCAGAGTATCATTCTGTTGGTTAGTCTTAATAACTTTCATACAACGCATCTTAGATGCAGTCTTCACCTTACGTGATACTGTGTTCTTAGATACGAGAGCATTCAGGTGAACCTGAGTAACACCAGACAAACCTTGTACAGAGATAGACTGACGCTCAGCACCAAACGTTACAGTAAGGGTTTGATTATCATTCGCTGTTTCAAGGTCAATGTTTTGACCGACAGTGTAGGAAGATCCAGACTGTGCAGCAACAGTTAGAGTGAAGTCACCTTCATCCAACGATCCGAATGCTTCAGATTCAGGCAGAGTAATAGTGATGTCACCGTTACTAACAACCTTATTAACAAAAGATCTGTAGACAAAGAACGATTCATCTTCTAGAGATCGCATTGAACGATATGGAAGGTCAATCGTGAGTTCGCCGTTCTGGTAATCCTTCATGCTAAGGTATGGTCTCATTCTCACAACCACACCGTTAGCATACTCACCATCAGGGATAGTACCCTTAGTCAGTCCCGTATCTAGTTTCGCAGTCTGATTTGCATAGTCAAAGATAGGTGTAGATACACCAGTTGCAGAGTTCGCGGCTGATTGATCAATCAGCTGAGGATTAATTCTCTTAACACGTAGTGTGTTATTACCTTGGATAGTAGTACCAGTTACACGGATAACTTCACCAGGGCGTAGTTCTGTACCGAAGTTAGAACCGAAACCAGTAATGTCCTGACCACTTGCCTGATCAACATCTACGTTATAGCAGTCAATAGCATACTGATCATTAAGTGAAAGGTTTGCACCGAAGACAACAGCGTTACCAGGGTTCCTACCAATCATTGATCTGGTATCTTGGAACTGATACGAGAAGATAGCGTCCAGTTCACCAACAATACGACCGTCTCTGACGATAACCTCACCGTCAACGAACCTACCAGACACCTGATAGATTGTCACATACTTTCTGTTTTGAGCAGTTGTTGCACCCTCAAACACATATGCACTAGCACCAGATGTACGACCGAAAATTCTATCACCAGCAGACAGAGATACATTTGCTTTGAAGTTCAAAGCAGTGAACATCTGAATGTCAAACAGATATGCATTATGGAAATCTGTTCCTAGGCTGCTGTCTGTACGCAGATATTTCATCTGCACCATACGTGCCTTACCGATCATGTTACCCTGACCAGTACCAGTGAAGTCAGAATAATTGGTTGTGTTACCAGGAGCAATCGCCCAGTTGTCACGGAGTTCTAGGGTTTGATATGCTTTAGATACACCATCACCTGTCAGTTGTGGGTTACCATAAACGTCGTATACCTCAACAAACTGTCCAAGTTCAAACGAAATAATACCGTTCTGTCTACTCTTAAATGTTCTTGGTTTGGGTACAGATGCATACTGAGGTGTCAGGAATTCAGTTCTATAACCTCTAACATATGCTCTACCAGGACCAACTTCGATTGCCAGGTATTCATCAGATGCAGCAACACCATCAGTAGATGTTGTACCTGTTTTATAAACACCATTATTAAAGAAGTCGTCAAGGTGTTCCCTTGCAGTTACGTCGAAACTATCTACAACGTAGTCTCCACTCTCTTCAAACGTACGACGTGCAAGAGATCTCTCAAGTTCTGAATATGAAGTCCTACTAACAACTTGCTCAACCTTACTTTGATTGATACGGAGAAGTTCAATAAAGTTCTTATCAGTATCATCATTAATTGCTTTTTTGACCAGTGTGGTCTTAATACGGAATCTGTGTCCGCCAGGTGCAGAATAGTTAGAAGCACCAGCAGCATTATCATTCAGTGACGGATCGTCTTCTGGAGTGATAATAGATTCACTAACTTCCAAACCAATACGGTAGGAAGGATTATTGGTATACTGATCCAACAACAGATATGCTGAAGGAACGTCTACAAAATATCCACGGATGAAATATACACCTGCATTCACATATGCAACAGAACCAGTAGCAGTTGCCTCAGCAGGAAGAAGTTGAGCAAACGGTGAGTTAATCTCAATCAGGGTTGTGCCGAAAGTGATCTCATTCTCTGCATACAACTGTTCGTTGTTCTGGAACTCTTTGATACCCTCATCAGATACAGTATCACCAGAGTCAACGTACTTAACGTACAGTGTGATATATCCTTTGTCCGACTCAGAAGCAGGGATTGAGTACAGGACTTTCGCCTTAACGCCAGAAGTTACACCAGTAATAACCTGACCGTTAAGTTGAGTTCTATAGTTCTCAACGTTGACACCCAGGAAGTTCTGCTGCAAGATGACGGCTTTGACGTTCAGATCGTAACCAATCTGACCAGGGATAACCATCGCACCTTCTTTGAAGAAGTGCTGTCCCATTGACTCAACCTGATTCTGCAGAATCGATTGCATGGTCGTAAGTTCCCTCGCCTGGATGGGGAAACCAGGTCGAAAGAGAACTCGGTAGAAGTTTTTATCCTTATCAAAGTCGTCAAAATAAGGACTGATATTCAGATTGGTATTCTGAGGCATTTCTTTAGAACTCGATTACGATTTTAATATCTTCGATTTGGTCACCAGCACGAGAGATCGCGCTTCTATTATCTATGTAAATAACATCACCCGAGTTTGGTTCAATCTCAGGTTTTGCATATCCATTAGTGAATGACATACCCAGGTCATACTCAGTGTTGTTAATAACACGGGTAGAGGATCCTGCAATAATTGGGAAGTTAATGTCGGGGTCGCCAGATGTACCAGAGGTAGAACCGACAACAGCATTACCACCTTCAAACTCAACTAAGTTACCTGTAATTTCAGGGAACACACCATCAACTCTGTTCTGATAATATTTCAGAACTTTTGTTGTAGAGTTCCAAGAGATAACTCGACCACGAGCAGTAACCTGCTGACCACCAACAGTACGAGACTGTGTGATGATTTCATCAGTAGAGAACTGACCTGTAAATGTGGGAGAGAAAATTACAGCACTTGTACCAGACAATGTAAGGTCTGCCACAAGTTCAGATGTACCAAACTTAAATGGGTTGATAACAAGACCAATACGGCGATAGTCGTTATCTGTAGGGAAGTCACCTGAACCTTCAGCGTAGGTGAACTTCGTGTTGATCATGACGCGGTAACCACCCAGTTCAACTGTAGGGTCGGAACCATGACCACCATCGGGAGGGATGATAACGTCAATAGTTGCACCAGAACCAGTACCAGCACCGATACCATTGATCTCGTCAATAATAACTTTACCGAAGGTGTAGTTAGAACCACCAGATGTCACAGTAGCAGATACAACCTTACCACCATCAACAACGATAGAAACACGACCACCAGTACCGTCACCCTTGATGGGAACGTTCTCATAGGTACCGTTGTTGTAACCAGAACCAGATGATTGGATTACAACAGTGTCAATCTCACCACCAACAGCATCAGAGATAACTGCGGTGTCCGTCAACACAGGCATGTACTCGTTGGAGAAGAACTTCAACACCTGACCCACAGGGATCGTGTACATATACTTCCAACGATAACCGTCAGCAGTGGTGATAACAGATGTCGATGTGCCTGTAGGTTCAATAGTTGACGGTTTACCGTTCGGGTCAGAAGGGGATGTCCCGTTGTAAATTGCCTTATAAACCTGATACGAGGAGTTGACGACAAAGAAGTCAGCGTCATACAGTTTAGTTGCACCAGAAGATGCAGTCTTAGTAGAACTGTAATCGTGACGATACATGTCATAGACATATCCCAAACCACCAGTGGTTTGTTCGGGAGGAGTCCAGTCAACACGACGGATAACCTGAATAGTGTCGTTTGCCAACACCCGTTTCAAGGAGATTAGATCATCAAACACGTCAGAAAACTCTTGAAAAGAGTCCACTGGTGTCGGAGGATTATTCTCGTTATCCCATGCTTGTGGGCGACCGATGAAAACATACAGTCGATCTCTCGCACTACCTGCATCAGTATCAGACTGGATCGGGTCAGGACCCTCCAACGCCTTGATAAACTTATTTGCGGTAAAAATTCTAAATTGGTCAGTAAGTAGAGCCATTATGCTGTTTTACCCTTCCCTTTATTTATAGGTTATTCTGGTTCGTTTCTCAGGAGAACGCTATATTCAGTGGACCACACATTTGCAGATCCACCTGACGTTCCGCCAGAGATTGTTTCACCAGCAGTGAATTTGAATACATTTCCGTTGCCAACTGGATCTCTAAGGATCAATGTGACATATCCAGTACCGTATCCTGTGGCAGATGCAGTGAACGAATCCACTGTTGCCACTACGCCACTTGTACTACCAGTTACGGTTTCTCCTGCAACAAAGTTGGGGATAGACCAGTTGTTACCGATAATAGTAATAGCAGCATCATGTTGATCACCATCACCAAGTTGACCAGCAGATTGAACCGTAGCAACCAACGGTGTACTGTTTCCGTCATAAATTTTGTCACCAACAGCAAGAAGGGTGGTGTTTTGTCCACCAATGGTCTCTTCGATACCGTAGAGTGAAGAAGCAATACCGCCGTCAAGACTGGTTTCAAACTCAAAGTCTGTACCAGTATTTACCAAGTCAGGAATACCATCACCAGCACCCTGCAACTCATCATCATCTTCAAAGGTTCGATCAGGTAATGTTGAGAGAGGATTTGTGAATAGTACGATGTCGCTACCTTCTAATTCAACTAAAACGTGTGGTTCAACACCCGTTCCACTAGAACTTGCGACTCCGCAAATAAAGGCAACAATTTTACTTTCTTCTGTAGAACGACCAGCATCAATAAATGCCAGTTCGTCAACTTGGAATACAAGATATAGGTCTCTAGTTTCAGGTCTCCAGTCATAAACGATAGCGATCTTGTTATCGCTAGATTCAGAGAGACGCCTTACACGATCATTAATATTGAACGAGTAACCAGTTTCACCAGTATTCGGATTATCTTGTAAATTATCAAGACGAATTTTTTGGTCGAACTTGAAGTTAACACCTCTAGTAATACCTTTGAACTGAGTTGCAGTTTTAGAGGTATATCTAAAGATTTCTCTTCCGACCAGTGCTTTACCAGAACCAGGGAACGCTGCAGTTGTCTCAACGTTGATCGTTGTATCTGACTCTCCAATGTCACCAGTAAGACCAGTAATATTGAATACCGTAGAGTTCAATGACTGTCTGTTTCTGGCAGTTCTTACAAGGTTAGTATTCCTTGCAAAAATAACTTGAGGTGGAGAAGTGTATCCGCCACCTGGATTTGTGATGTTGATGTCATCAATTCTACCGAGGTTGATAACTGCTTCAGCAGCGGCACCACTACCGCCACCACCAATCAACTGCACGATAGGAGGAGTCTCGAAGAATTCACCAGCATTGCTGATGTTAATGTTTTCGATTTGACCGAATTCATTTACTTCAGCAACACCAGTTGCGCCTTCTCCGCCCCCGCCACCAATAACCAGAGCAACATCTTGTCTGGTATAGTTGCGTCCAACGTTTTCTAGGGATAGACCTGTAACACTACCTGTGACAGGAACAAGTTCACTACCTGCTCCACCACCGCCTTCAATACGTGCTGTGGTGCCACCGAAGTAGTTGTCTCCGTTAGACCTTATCTGAATATAATCAATACCACCTGTTGCATTCAAGAATACATCACCAGAGGCACCAGCAGCGCCACTATCTGTACTCTCAATAATCAAACGTAGAGGACTATAACCTTCACCAGGATCCAAAACTTCAACTGCTTGAATTTCTCCAGCAGTATTGATAACAGGACGCAGAACTGCATCACGGACAGGTGTACCGCAATTACCAATAGTTAATTTTGGAGGATCAGAAGCATCATATCCAGAACCACCATTAACAACAAATACGTCTTTAACACCGTATGTACTGTTAAAAATCGGTTCAATGGATGCACCGCTACCTGGGACTGTTCTTGGCATTTATCAGACCACTACTAAATTTCCTACCATTCCACCGTGGATTGTGCATTGGTAAACATAAGTTGTACCAGCAGCAACCGACATTGGAACTTCCCATATTAAAACACCAGTTGTGGAACCACTGATACCAGCAGTTACCGCTGAACCACCAGATCCAACTCTGATCTCAAACGGGTGACCAGTTCCAGTTGTGTTGTTGAATCTATAGGTAAATCCACGATAAACATATATCGTTGGGTTACCAGTGGAATTACTAACTCCAGGACCATCAAAGAGATAACCTGTACCAGTACCACCAGAAACAGACCAACCTAAAACTGGAGATCCATAAGCAGTAAAGGTGTTGGTTCCTGTTGCAACAATGTTCTGATTTTCAGTTACCGAAGGAAGAGCACCAGCGGTATTGTTAATAGTAAGAGTTGAACCACTCATCACTGTACTGATGTTTGTTCCACCAGCAATCGTGACAGTAGAATTAGAAGCATTAGCAGTATATGAACCAGTGTCACCTGCCATGCTTTGCAGAACATTCTGTACTACGTTCGGTGAGTCGTTGGTGATTGTTAGATTATCACCAGCCACAGCAGTGGAGACCCCAGTGCCACCGACAATATTAATAGTAGTAGAAGTGCTGTTAGCAGTTTTGGATCCCGAATCAGATCCAATAGTCGAGAAAAGATTTTGATCTGGGTCACCTAACGTACCTGTCATGTTGATGGTCAACACGTCACCAGTGATTGATGTACCAATATTGGTACCACCAGCCACAGTCAATACATCTTGTGCTGCACTTGCAGTTGTTGAACCAGTGTCAGCGTTGAATGATTCAAAAAGGTTTTGTGTGGTTCCTCCACCGCCACCACCAGATGAATCATCATTAGCAGGTTCAAACTTGGAAGTAGATGAATTCCACTTCAGGATTTGACCATTGGAAGGACCACCACCAACAGTCATGTCTACGTCGGAGAGATCACCAACGCTGCTGTTCTCGTCTACAAGGGGAATCCAAGCAGCAGCGTGAGCGAAGTAACCCTTACCTGTAGCATGAACATGTGCAAACATGCCATGATGGTTTACAGGGTCAGGGAGACTAGATAGGTCAGTGTATGGTGCGTAGTATTTAAGGAATCCATCTGCACCGTCGATATAGGTGTATGCAGATCCACTGCCACCACCCCATAATTTAATATCACCTGTGCTATCAGGTTTGATAATAATATCTCTTGCGCTAGTTGAGACAATATTAAATGTCGAGACATCTAGATTTGATGTCAACTCGTCAAAGTTGCCACCAATAAAGGAGGGGTTTCCTGCTGTAGACCACTTAAGAACTTGACCTTCAGTGATACCAGATTCGATGTTGACAAGGATGTCAGTCTGGTTTCCCAGACGATCATAGATCTCGTCAATAACCGAATTGAGTTTTACACCAGCGTCCCTCAGGGTATCACCAGTGCCATCATTAGCGGAAGAACCAATACCAATGCTTTGTTTTGCCATAGTTCTTAGACTTTTACAGTGTTATTTAGGTTTGATCGAAGCGGGTTGATGTGCTATCAAGTGTGATAGCTGTATTATCGAATGTATTATTCGTAGTACCACCAGTACCAGTCACGGTCAAAGTTGCAACATCAGATGTGAGAGGTGAGTTTGTTGCTGCGATAGCACCAACTGGACCTTCAACAATAACTTTGAATTTGTACCCTGTCATGTAGGACAGAGCAGTAAATGTATAGGTCGGGGATGTTGCACCATTAAGTTGTGAGTATGCAAATCCACCGTCAGTAGATCTAAACCACTGGTAAGATTTGGGTCCGTTCTCTGGAACGATAGAGGCAGATACAGTAAATGTAACTGACTGACCACTGTTGACCGACGCATTTTGTGGTTGTGCTGCAATCTGAATAGTTGCAGGGGGTGCTTCACCATCTCCGTCACTAGGAGGTGCAGGAGGTGTAGCAGCACCATTATTAGGTGGTTGATCTAATACTTGTCTGGAAGTGAGTCCCATAAGGTATGGGAATGCAGGATCACCCTGTGCATCTACTGAAAGGAAATATGCATAGGTTCCATTCTGGAACTCAGGTGTGATACAAAATCTTCCGTTATGAAAATCGAGAGAACCATTACCCTCTGCATACTCAAAGTCCTGAATGAAGGACCCTGCAGGTGGGTTCTGGAGTGTACTTCCGTAAGACGGTCTTCCTGCTGTTTCGATTGGTTTTAACTGATATGAAGAACTCATCGTCACAATGTTTGACGATGTATCCCAGGGATCTGTATATGCAAAAGGACCGTATACAGGGAATCCATCAAAGGCGAATCCCAAAATCTTAGAGTGACCATCTGGGTGTCTTAGAACGTCACCGTTGTACTGAGACAGACCATAATAATCATTGTATGTTGCCATGACTGACCCCTGCTTCCAGCAGTCAATAAAGTGTGTGTCATGGTAGTGGTACTGACCTGTTTGTTCAGGATGACCCCCACAACTATCAGGACCAAAACTTATAGGTGATGTTTCATAATGTGCATTCCAACTGAAACCTTCAGGAGGGTTACCACCTGCACCTGCGCTAGGGTTGAAGAAGACTACACCGTTACCAGCAACACCAATAGCACCCAAAGGTGTGGCATCTCTTCCTAATCTCTGGTCATAGTATGTATATGTGCCTGTGTTACTGTAGTTGGAATCAGGAACAATTAACTGTAAGTTTGTATCTGTACTTCTCCAACAATATCCTGGTGTGGAGATAAAAGTTGTACCATTGTAAACAAACTTCGCTTTTCTACCATCACTGAAAATAAATAAAAGGTTATCTCCAGGACGGATTGAACCACTATCAGGGGTAGCAGATAACAATGCATTATCATTTACAGACAGCGGAATATTGATGGTAAACCCTTCTTGTGAATAGGTGTTATCATCAAACGTCCTTTCGATTCCAAACGTACCACCTCTGTAATAGAAGTCATGATTGAAATCTTGTTCCGTAACTGTGTTGGGATTGTTCGCATTAGGGAACGTACCGTAGGAGACGGGATTAGGTAACCCGTCGCCATCTACAGTCAGGATCCTTGTAGCAGGTACATAGGAAGCGGTTGCTGTCATTGTTTTTGACTATTTATTGTGCGAAGATCGAGTTCGGTACGAAGTTGTTGATTACAGTTGCACCAGTCTGGACGCTGAGGACAGCAGAGTTGGAGTAGACAGGTGTTGCACCCGCGTACGTGATTGCAACTCTGTACTCATCACTGTCGTCTGCCTGAGAGGCAGTTCCAGTGTCATATGTTGCCTGGTTTGCACCAGTAATATTTGTCCAGTTAGTTTCACCGTAGTTCTTCTTCTGCCACTGATAGTTCAGACCCACAGTGGTTCCGACAGGATCGCCATCCTCAGCATTGAAGACTGCGATAACTGTGAACGCTGCAGTTTGACCTTGGTTGACAGTCACGTTAGAAGGATTACGTGTAATCTGAATTGCACCATTCTCGATTGTGATTGTTTCACCAGTGTTGGGATCAATACCCTCACCCGCGTAAACATCCAGACCGCCGTTAACAGGTGCGCCTTCAGGAGAAACAAAGTCATCATCAACTACGTTTGTAACGGTAACTTCAGGTAGTGCATAACCAATACCAGGTGTCTTGATCGCGATATTTGCAATACCCATCAGAGCACGGATACGACCATCGAAACCGCTAGAGGAGATAACCGCCACGTTAGGACGTGAGGTGTAACCGTTACCAGGGTTAGTGATGATTGCCTTATCGATTGTGCCGCGACGGATAGTTGCGAGCGCGGAAGCGTTACGTCCCTTGACTGTTCCTGTGTACTCAAAGGTAACCAGTGAGTTGGAAGATTCAATCAGAGCAACCTCGCGAGGATCATCCTCATCCTCACCTTCGATGAAGAGTTGGTCACCTGCCTCAATCGGGGGAACAACGTAGGACGCGATAACGTCTGCTTCAGAACCAACGTAGGAGAATGCCACGAATGTGGATCCTGCACGAGGCGTTTCAGCGAAGATGATTCTAGAACCAACCAGTGTGTAACCAATTCCAGGTTCCTGAATAACACCGTTCAAGGAAACGATGATGTTGTTCTCAGGTTTGATTGTGTTAGAAGAAACACCCTCAGTCAGAGTCAGTGAGTAGAAACCACCGTTAATCTTGAGGTTGAAGGAAGATCTCAGTGAGTCAAACTCGAAGGAGATGTCATCCATCTGACGCAATTTACCGATGTAGTAACCGATAAACTCAGATCCAACCTCAGGAGGTTCAGTGAATGTGATCTCGTCGGAGGACGCGGTAAAGGCATTGTTTGCACCAGGTGGTTGCAGGATACCGTTCACAAAGATCATCATGTGACCTGCGGGATCAGGCAGATATTGCTCACCGTTAGCAATCGTGAGTTTGAAGACGGTTTGTGTGCCGTCAAATCCACGGAAGTAACGATCAACACGTCCGATCAGATCAGTTGCCTTAGATGCCGCTGCGACCCAACCACCGTCAGAGATGACGGTCATGTTATCGGTAAATGTACCTACGACATCTTCCAACCATACGCGGGCGGTAATACCACTCTGCTCGATGCTTACGATGCGACCGTAAGACTCATATGGGGTCTCTGTGTAGGTTCCGACAGTACCGTAGATAACTGGGAAGTTGTTGAGGTTTTCAAACTTACCGATGTTGTAACCACCCTGTCCGACAGTGCTTGCGGGAACACTTGGATCACCAGATACGCTACCGATGTACAGATCATTGATACCCTCATCTGGGCGATTATCCCAGTTAGTGACATATCCAGTCCATCCAGGGAATGCGATTGCGGTACCCTGAAGGAGATAAACCTGGTCACCGACATTAAAGTTACCTGTGTAACCTGTGTCACGTACAACGCTAGAGAGGGACAGTTTGATAGTTCTGTCACCGTGGATGTAGGTGTTGATTGTGATTGGTGAACCACCATCTCTGATACCCACGAGGTCAAGAATTTTCTCAGTCTTAGAACCGTAGATAATATCACCAGAATCCCAACTACTGTTGATTGTCTCCACGTCAACGGTGATACGACCACCAGTGTTGCCAGTAAGAACGCCTCGCTTGTCATTGAAGACGGAGACCTTCGCTTCTGTGGATGTGGTGTCTTTGAACAACCAGTCACCAGTGAAGAACTCACCCAACTTGGTGTTGATCAGTAGACGATCCTCAACGGTAGATGTGACGGTAGCAGTTGCACCACTGTCAACACCTTCAAGAACATCACCTTCGGAGATTGTACCTGTGATGCTTCTGATGCGAATGTGACCGTTATTCAGTTCGTTACGTTGAATTGTCTGGAGTGCGATACCCTGGTTAACAGTTGCACCCTGAACCTGAACAACCTCACCGTTGATGAATGTTGCTTCAGACATTGTTGACAGACCGAAGTATTTGTAGGTCTTAATGACAGATGCACGGTTCAGAAGTTGACTGGAAACCTCACTAGAAGCACCAGTTTGAGTACCAATCAGAACGTCAGCAATGTTGAATCCTGCACTAATCGGAGTCTGGATGTCGCGTGTACCGAAGTTGATTGTATTTCTGACAATACCAGAACGACGTGCTGTGCTGAAACGCTGGTTACCTGAGTTGGTAGTATCCAGACGGAATGGGCGATAGCGACCGTCATGCTGAGGCATACGAGCGATCTCAAACCAATCTGCCTGAGCGTTCAGAACGTAGTAGAAGTCCTGATCATTAGCACCGTCAAGAGAGTTAGCAGATGCAAGTGTGTATTGCAGCAGATCACCACGACGGAAGAAGTTAGTTCTGTTAATGCGAACGCGGTTTTCTTCACGCTCAAATCCAACTTCGATAGTAGGAGTAAGCAGAACCAGTGCGGGATCTGTGTTGTAATCTTCACCCTCATCGTATGTGTTGGTGTAGTTTACAGCGTCAGTAGATGCAGTAAATGTGACGATATTCTCTGATGGGAAGCTAGAACGCTCAAGAGCAAACTCCAAGCAGTTCAGAGAAGAATCCATGATGAATTCTGAGTATTCTTTGTTGTACTCAATTCTTGGTTGATAACCACCGATCTGTTCTGGATAGTAGGTGTCATAACCTGCCCAACCAGGACCGTTGTAGTTCATCACAATGTCCTTCGCATATTCGCGAACTTTATTCATTGCGAAGAGCAAACGAATACGATCAATATCGGGGTATGCAATAAAGGTACCTTCACCATCGAACCATGTGCCAGCAAGTTCAAACGCACCAGCGTTACCGTTAGTTGCGAGGTCATAAATCATTGCCTCAAGAACCAACTGGGTGTATGTGGTATCTGGGTTATTACCAGATGGATACTGTGCCACAGTTTGATCGATTGCTCTCTGTGCGATTGCGTGATCATTGAATCTGATAAACTCAGCGATTACGTGATCAGTATGCTTAGCAGCACCCAAGGTATTAGACAACAGATCATAGAGAGTTGTTGTTGCTGACAATACGTTGTAGCAGGTGTATGACTGATACTTGGTATTTGTGTATACAGAGGAAGGTGCAGTTCTGGTAATTGTGCTGAGGTGAGGAGTCGTGCCCAACCATGCTGCTTGGATGGTTTCGATACCAACGTCAAACAGAGTATTAATAGCAGACTCAATAGTCGCACAAGTAGAATTCCAACTACCAGCAGCGTTGTCATAGGTGACTGTAAGATCACGATCACCGTGGTCGCCAGAATACTTGATAGGCCAGATAGCAGGCAGAGTACGCTGAACACCAGCAAGAGATGTAGGTGTGGTGATTGTGTCAGTAACAATCTGCATGATTGTGTCGATTGCTGCCTCAACGTTCGAGCAAGGACCGCCGTTGTTAGCAACCGTACGTGTCTGACCACTCATAGAGTTAGCAGTCAGAATATCCTCAACAGTCTGCATCAGTGTTTGTGCTGCAGAAACCTCAGTAGGACATGCAGGTTGTGTCACGTCAGTTGTGATTGTGAGATCACGATACTGTTGTAGTGTTGTGTAATTACCCCAGTTAGTTGTAATGTTAGAGGGAATCAGTTCGTTACGGATAATATGATCAATGATATTAGTACGGATGTAACTAATAATTGAGACAGAACGAGTTCTTTCTGTAGCATCCAAGTGAGGATTGTTGACGTATTCTTCACCGATGTCATAGATGTAAGAGTTACCAGCGTATGCAACGTGGTATGCAACAGATTGGATAATACGCTCAACGTCATCTACACATGCAACAGTTCCAGTAGGAATAGTCCAACCGTTATTTGCAACAAACATTCCAACTGTACCCTCTGCAATGTAACGGGCGTTGTTACGGATCAACCAGTATGCATCAGCAGCACGAGACTTGTTAGCATCAGTAGCACCAGCAAGGGAGCTTTGCTCCATTGTGGGGTTGTCACGGTTGCGATCTCTGTATGGATAGAAGTCAAGATCTTCGTAGAACTTCTGACTGTAGTTGTGAACGTGGTTACCAGTGTTAAGAGTAGGAACGCTACGCATCACATCAAACATGATCTTCTTCGCTTCGTTCATCGCGTACACGGTCTCAGTTGCCTGAGAAGCAACGTGTATAAGTGCTTGAGTAGCATCCACGTAGAACTGAGCAGCATCCACAATTCTGCTGTTACCACCGTACTTGAGGTGGAAGACCAGTGCTTGCAGGATGTCAGTAATGTCATGGACACAATCGACACTACCAGCAGAGGTTACAGCGTTAGGAAGTGCACTTACAAATGTGTGAGCGTATTGCTGTCCAACAGGTGAGGCACCAACGTTGACTGTGATTGTAGTTGCATCAGCTTGAGTGATTGCCAGAGATTGATCATATGCAGGGTCAGTGTTACGAGGATAAGCATGCTCGGATGCATTACCATCTTGTGCACAGGTGAATACAATCGACTCAAGTTCAATGTATACCTTGTTGCTTGTTGTCAAACTGTGAGCACCAATGGTGAGCACCATGTCACCAGAAGCAGCATCGTAAGTTGCAGTTGTTACATCAAACTGAACACCACCAGATCTACCACCTGCCTGTCCACCGTTGATGGAGAAGGAAGGATATTGTTGAGTTGTACGATGGACTGCCTCTTCAGCGATGAAACGGATGTTTCTGTCGATGAGGTTTGCAGCGTCAATGTAACGTGAAGCTTGTGGGTTCTGATCGTAAGAATCATCGCCAGGATCATTCTCTTCACCAACACCGAAACCGTAGATAAGGTCTTTGCCGAAACCATTTCTCATGGTCAAGACTGCCATATCTCTCGCCAGTTTATAGACGTAGATAGATGCCTCTTCCTCACCTTCAATATGCTTCAGGGAGTTATCTTCAGGTTCGATATAGAGGTTTGCAGCATCATAGACCTTGCTGTTACCACCAAGACGGAGGTCATGAATAACAGCGTCAAGGTAATCCTTAACGTCGTCCATGCAGTTGACTTGACCACCAGGAACCTCAATATTAGAGAACTTGGAAAGATCATTCATTGTCATCACTGCCTCAGCAGCAATCTGATCTTTGTTGGTCTCGATCATGTTTGCTGCATCCAGGTATCTGTGGATGTCAGAACGGTTGTAATCGTAACCTTCAGGATCAACAGTATTGTTGATAGCATCGTCTTGCTGTCTCCATGCTGCCTGCTGGGTATACAATGCGATGTAATAATCGTCAGCATAGTCAGCACCCTGAGCGGCAGGAGGTGCCTGACCGAAGGTAACAAGGAGTTGGTTGATTGCCTTGAGTGACAAATACTTGCAATACTCAATAGCATCGATCATTGGCAGAAGTTCTTCATCAACATGAAGAATATCTTTGTTGGAATCTAAGTATTGATCAATGACATTGTTTACAGCAGAGTTACCGCCAGTAATCAGGTCACTGATGATTGCAGGAATAACAAAGTCCTTAAGGTCTCTCAAGCAATATGGTTCGCCATAACCAGGCATGACGAGTTTGTCATACTGGGTGCCGTTGATCTCAACATTCCACTTGTTCTGGATGTAACCAACTGCTTCTTCAGCAATGTAAGTTCTGTTCTTCCAGAGGGAGTTACCAGCGTCACGATAGCGGTCGCCAGTAGGTCCAAGAATGTCAAGGATGTTATTGGTAAGAGCGTCGATCTCATCCTGTACTGCTTGTGAAGCACCACCACTAATACCGTGAGGAATACGGAGGACTTCAGTTTCAGGATCAGTCAGATCTGTGTCGGATGTAGTTACAACGTACTTACAAATTCTGCCTGCTTCTTGCCATGCATAGAGGGTTTGTAGCAGTTCTTTCTCAACGAAATCAACAGAACCATCTGTAGCAAGATAACCTCTAGCAATAGTTGTGGTGTAGTAATCGCCACCATACTTAAGGTCTTTGATAATTGCATCTAGGATGTAATCCCTTGTGTCACGAATACATGCTGTTGTACCACCATAACTTTGGATTGCAGCGTTATCACCAGGGATAACAAAGTCAGGATATTCTGTCTGCATTCTGCCGACAGCAACCTCAGCGATCCACAGGTCATTCTTCTCAATGATTTCTGCAGCAACACGGTGACCGTCACGAGACAGGTCGATGTCCTCGATGATGACACGCTTGTTGTCATAGTCGATTGCTTTAGCAGTTGCAGAGGAAACTGTGTTTCCAGTGAAGGTTGCATAAACCTCAGTTGTAGAAAGGATGAACGGAGTGTCACCAGTCAGACCGAGTACAATTTCTTCATCTTCAAAATCAACTGTGCTAGGAGGAGTGAAACTAGAAGTGTAGAATGCCTCTCCTTTTCTAATTGCAACGTTGTCCATGTTACCAATGAAACCACTGGAACCGTTACGATCAGCACCGATGAAGCAAGGACCATAACCGAAGTCTGTGCTGTTGCTTGCGTTACTACCTGCTTGTGTACCGTTAACGTATGCACTCATCACGCCCTCGTTTCTGACGACTGCGATGTGATACCAGGTGTTAGCAGAAGTAAATACGTTGCCAGAAAGAATAATGTTAGTAGTGTGATCAAAGACACGCAGTGTTTGGTCAACCATTCTGATGTTCAAACCAGTGGTTGCATTACCTCTACGGCAATCGAAGATGTACTGTGTACCAGAGATACCAGTAGGATTAATCCATGCTTCAAATGTCAGGTTGCCAGTGCCGAAGTCAAAGTCATAACCATCAACTTGCTTCAGATAAGAACCAGAAACAAACTTGAGTGATCTAGTGCTGCCAGCGAGATTTTTGTTGGTAACAACAATACTTTGAGTAACGCCACCTGTGTTAACCAGAGTAGAGTTTGTGATGTACTCACGATCTTGGAGAGTTGCACTAATACCGTCAGCATCAGCGAACAACCACTTCAAACCAGAGTTAACACCTGCAAGTTTGAAGGTTGCACCAGAGGTTTGAGCAGTGATGTTATCGCCAATAACAAACAGACCAGAGGACTTGTCCTTATATGCAATCTTATTAACACGAACAGTCTCACCCTCACGGAATGAACCATCGTCAACACTTGCAAGAGAGTTGATGTAGTTGAGGTTACCTGCTGCCATGGTCTTAAGACCGATGTCAGTCAGTGTATTAATTGTTGCCTGTACATTTGCACAGTTGGAAACAGATTGTCTGTCACCAGATGCATAGTCAGGATCATAAGAATATGCAGTGACACCGCCACCAGTGTATACAGCGCCAGGAGTAGCATCGACGAATGTGTGAGTAAATCCACCGCCAGAAGAGATAGCGTTAGCAGATGCACCACTGTAGGTGTGAGCATACTGCTGATCAGCAGGAGATGTACCGACATTAACAGTGATTGTTGTAGCAGTTGCACCCTCAATCATCAGAGATGCACCTGATGCCATATCTGTTGTACGAGGATATGCCTGAACAGATACGTTACCGTCTTGAGTACAGGTGAAGGAGATCGACTGGTCAGCAATCGTTACATGCTTACCAACTTCCAAGGAATGAGATCCAATGGTGATTTCCATGTCACCCGTTGCAGGGTTGTAGGTAGCACCAGTAGGAGTGAACTGAACCAGAGGAGATGCACCAACGTTAACTGTAATGGTGGTTGCACTGGTCGCAGAAATTGCAAGATCATCCTCGAATGGAGTGGAGTATGGTTGTGGATATGCCTTGATTGCTTGTCCACCATCCATGTCGCACTGGAACAACAGCGAATGAGGTCTGATGGTAACTGTGTCAGAGGTAGTCAGCGAGTGAGAACCAATGGTCAGAACCATGTTTCCATTGTTCGGAGTATAGGTAGCATCAGTAGGAGTGAACTCTACAAGTGTTGTACCAGCATCATATGTGGAAGGATCGTTGAGGTTGTATACACCATTGTCACCAGGTGATCCTGTAGCAGGCATGACCTTGTAGTAGAGCAGGTTGTTGATTGCTCTGTATGCAAGATCTCTTGCCTTAGCAAGTGCAGTAAAGGTTTCTGCTTGCTCACCGACAACACCGTTGTTGATGAATGTTGTGCCTTCAAAGTAAGACTTAGCGAAGTCAACGACATTTTTGTTACCACCGCTTCTAACGTCCTTAACAAGAGCGTCAACAAAGAGACCAACGTCTCTGCGGCACTTAGTCTCGTTAGAGTTGTAGCTAGTAGGATCAGTAGGTGTGATGTCACTGAAGTTCTGGTTCGCCAGAAGAGTTTCACCGATGGTTGCAGCAAGGGTGTCAAGAGCAGATCTAACGTCAGCACAAGCAGTAGCGTCATCGTTAGGAATAGCACTACCAGATCCACCGTAAGTACCAAGACCAGAAGTAATAGATGTATCTTGATAATGTTTATAAGTTACACCGTCAACAGTTGTAGTACCACTGAGTTGGTTAGTCAGTGCATCCTTCATGTATTCGGCACACTTGTTATAACCCCAAACAGTCTCAGTTACCTGAGCGTTAACGTATGCCAGGTTACCATTGCTGTAGTATTCCTGGATAAACTTACGAGCATACTTGTTACCACCTGCAAACACGTCATATGCAACAGCATCAACGTAGTAAGTCATGTCACGCTTGCACTTGTCAGAACTAGGAATGACAGTGGAAGGATATTGTAGAACCATATCGTTGTATGCTTTAGCAACGATATATTCTTTGTTCTTCTGGATCAGACGATATGCATCACGGAAACGTGAACGACCATCAGTTTGAGGTGCACCAGGATAGTAGAAGTCAGGATGCATAACAGCAATTTCTGCTGTTGCATAGTCAACAATCTCGTCTTTGTTACCAGCGATCATGAAGCTACCGTCAGCATGACGGTTTGCTGCAACACCGTAGGAAGAACCAAGAACAGGGTTGTTGTAGTTAACCTTGATGTTTCTAACAGTATCGCCCTCACTGAAGACGCCGTTGCTCAAATCAGTGTATGTAATCTCAGAGGAACGAACTTGCTCAAAGTCAAGGAAGTCGGCGTTGATTCTGTTGTCAGGGTCAAGCAGTTTGACAGGAGTGATACTAGATTTAGAAATATCATCCAACAGAACGTTAGGATAAGACTGACTGATCAAACGCTCAAAGAGCAGACCGTAGAAGGAAGAACCAGCAGTCAGTTCTTGTGTATCAACAACGTCATTGGTGATAGGATCACGATAAGGAGCAAGAACAGTAATTCTTGCAGCAAGATTAGATCTTGTGGAGTAAACGATGTCTTGTAGACGGAAGTCAAATACACCAACCTCATACTCAGCGGTACCTGATGTCTTAGACAGAACGATGTCATTACCAGCAGTACCATCATCCTCAAGGTTGATAGCATTGATCTGTGCAGTCGGGTTACCACGAGAACGGTTTGTGCAAACCAGAGTTTCATCAAACTCAAAGAGCAATTCTTGTGAGAGAGATTCCTGACTGTCAATCAGTGCACTAAATCCAAGGGCACTAACGTCAATTCTTTCGTTGTTCTGGAAAGGACCACCTGTAATATCAACGATGTCGATTGTATTACCAGCAGAACTGACCACAGTTGCAAATGCATCACTCTGATTACCTGTGATTTGATAACCAATCTCAGGGAAGATACCAGACACATTAGAAAGTGTCAGTCTAGTGATTGGCAGGAAGTCAACAGTTGCATCTCTGTAGATAACTTTAGAAGGTGCCTTGGGTGCTTCCTTAAATACGATGTTACCACCAACAATGTCGTAAGAAACGACAGGTGCCTGAACAACACCGTTAAGCAGGATCAACAACTGATTGTTGTTAACGATAACCTGTTCACCCTCAACAGTGATTGGGAACTGTGTTTGAATACCGTCAAACTGACTTGAGATGTCATCCAACTTCTTAACGATAGAAGTCAAGATTTCCTCAGAGTTGGTCAAACGCTTTCTACGGAAGAGAACTTCAGTATTGTTAAAGTCAGAATACTGAGGTTCGGCAGCGGCGAATGATGTAACTTCATTAACGTTGGAGTATTCGTTGATGTTCACCTGTTTGATGAACTCAGTTCCAACCTTACGACCAGAGATGTCCTTACCACCAGTCAGTTGTAACTGACCGAACATATTGAAACCAGCAGGGTGGTTGTTCTCCAGAATTTGTTCCTTCCAGAGGTTGATAGGACTTTGTGTCTTAATAACGTAGGAGAAGTTCTGATAGAAGAAGGAGTCTTGGATCTTCTGAACGATCTCGGAAGGTTTACCAACGTCATCGATAAACTTACCAGGTGTCTCAGTCAGAGAACCAATATTCAGCACACCTTTAGCAAGAGAGATGTTGTCAATAACACCAGATGCACGGGAGACTGTACCGTTAACACGTTGACCAGCAACAAACTCACCGTCAAGATCTACAAGTTTCAAGATCTTAGGACCGATCTGCCAACCATCATTATTAGAGACGGTTGCAAATACAGTTGCGAGTTCTTCGCTGTCACCCATGAATACTCTTTCACCTTCCAGGAATCTGGAAGTTTCAACGATTGCTTCAGCAGCACCACCAAATACTTCAGTAAGAAGGACTTGACGACCTGCACCTTGTGTCAAGAATGTAATGTAGTTACCAGACTCAGCGTCAGCAGGTGTCAGTGCAAATCTAATCTGATCATTTTCCAGAGAGTTTGCATCACCAGCAATAGCATAGTAAGTCTGATTCTCAACCAAACTGGTCAAACCAGCAGAACTTGGTTTTGGAAGTTCGCCTTCAGTGGAACCAACGTCATCTGCTCTGAATGAAATTGCAGCACCCTGTGTAATACCATGAGGGAAGTTAAACTGCAGATAGTTAAGGTCAAGGTTAACAACGTAGTTGAACTCAGATTTCAGAGTAACAACAGGTTCAGAAGAGTAACCTGCACCAGGATTCTTAATTTGAATCTCGTTCAGTCTGTTGTTTCTAACGATTGCAACTGCCTCGGCACCAAAACCACCGCCACCTTCAACGATAACGCTAGGAGCAGAGGTGTAACCAGCACCAGGATTTGTGATCTTGATCTGGGACAGGATAGAGGTGTTGAACAACTGAAGGTTGACAGGGAATGTAATCTCTGGTTTCAGTGTGTAGTCATGGGAGTAACCATAACCAAATTCGTTGTTCTTAAGTTTTTTGATCTTACCGATGTTCTTACCAGTCAAGAACACAGATGCACCACTACCTTCATCAGGAATGACGACTCCGAGATCAGCACCAGAACCAGTCAACTGAGGTCCAAGGATACCTGGGATAGAGTCAACGTCGATGCTACCGATAGTGTATCCTTTACCAGGATCGGTGATTACAACGCTAGTGATGGTACCAGAACCGATTTCCTCATCAACAGCAACAGTAATACGGCAGAGACCACCTTCACCATCACCAAGGATGGGTACTTGATCATATGTACCGATTGCATATTCAGAACCACCAGAAATAATATTGATACGCTCAATCTGACGGAAGGATGCAATATCCTGAATGATAGGCAACTTCTTATAGAAACCACCAGCAGAGATCAGTTTAATATCTGCAATAGGTCCGATTGCACGCTTAGATGATGTTGAATATGTGGAGTAAGGAACGTCCTGATCATTCTCACCAACGTTTGCATTCTGGAATTCAGGTTCACGACTTAGTGGGAACTTGAAGATTGTGTCACTTTCAATCTCATTAACAATGTATGTTCCATCAAACGGTGTTTTCTTAACGTCAACGAATGATGATCCACCAACAGGAGAGTTAGCACCAATTCTAGAAGGATCGAAGTAGTATGAGATGTTAGTAACCTGACCGTCAACTTTCAACTTAACGAATGGTGCATTAGTACCATCGAACACACCAGGGGTGCCTTCTCTTTCAATATTGTTGAATGAGTATTCAAGTTTGAATTCGTTATCTTGAGAGAACGACAGGAAGTAACCAGCGTTACTACTGTCACTCATATCAAAGATATAGTTGTGGTTTCTTGTTAGGAGAAGAGTCGGGTGCTTAGTATAGATGTTGACTCTTGCAATGCTGTTCTGAACAAAAGCAGGTTCAGCAGAAGGAACACCACGTAGTGTGAAAATGAAATTCCTAGAGGAGAATACTTCCTTAACAAAGAAAGAACCGTTGAAGTCGGAAGTTGTAAATCCTTCAGTAAACAGAATGTCACCAGCACTAAAGTTGTGTCTAGAGTTAGCAACACAGAAGACCTCATTAGATCTTGCCTGATCTGTAACCCTGATAGTCTTATCGAGAATAGCAGTTACGCTAACCTGCTCAAGACTTGTTACGTTATTGATTTGTAGAACTGTAGGTTGATCAACCTTAGGGTTAACTGTAACTGAACCACCAAGACTTAGACTGTCATTAGCAATGAAGTTAGAATCACTGAAGATCTTATCAACTCTAATTGCATACCAGTTTTGGGTAGCATCAAACTCCTTAAACGTTGCATAATCGCTCAAAGGATCGAACGTTTGAGTGTGAGTCCAGGTAACAGTACCATCGGTAGCAGTCCCGCTATCATGGGAAGGTGCGACCTTTGATGTTCGGCCTGCAACAGAACAGGTGTAGAGATTTCTTCCGAAATAAACTTGATCACCGATGTCATATACAATCAATGCTTCCCACAGCGGTTGCTTTGGCGTTGGGTATGCAGTGTTGGAAAGATCTACCTCAAGTGGGTTAGTAGAACCCTGAGTGTAATCCCAGGAAACGCCACCATCGGTAGCATTACCAGTATCATGTGTTGGAGCATTCAGACCAGAAGTACCAACAGTTGTTGCTGTGTAAATTCTGCCAGCAGAATAAACTACGTCACCAACAGTGTACGCCTTTGCTTGTTCCCATTCTGTGTATGCACGTTTTGCAATGAAGGAGATACCACTAATAACGTTAGCGGCAAAATCTTGTGCAGATGTAGAACGCAGTTTTTGTGTCAGGTCAAATGTAGCACCAGCAGGGAAAATATTACCAACTTTGTAGGTAACACCAATACCAGGATTTGCTTCAGTGCCAGCAGGAATCTCAACGATTGTTCCATAACGCTGAGTTGTACCAGAATCGTTATATTGCTGAAGGATTTCACCCTTAGTAAACTTAACTTCCTGATTAAGTGTCAGTGTTTGGACGTTATCAATTTTCTGATATGCAGCATCCTTAATGTAATACTTGGGAATAACAGAAGGTGCAATAACGAGTTTTTTACCACCAGGTGTCGGAACCGTAGAAGTCTTAGAACCATACAGTTCAGATGTGTTGGTAAAGTTGTAAATACCAGTTGTCAACTGACTATTAACATCAGCATAGTCAAGAATTTGCAAACCACCAGGTCCGATATTCCAGTTAGTAATCGGAGGTTGTGTCTGAGTGTTAAATGTCCAGTTAGTGTTCTCTGTAATGATTGCCTGAGTATGACTGGAGAGAGTTGACAGTGTATATGTACCACGCTTATCGTGGAGACGATCCAATTTGACAAGTGCCAAGTTGGAGTTGTTTGTACGGATTTCAACCTCTGCCTCAGGAGCAGTGAAGGAAGAACCAGTGTACTGTGCATCGTCATCGATTACAAAATCGTCGATATGACCGATGATTGTAGTGTCAGTTGTTGGAGATTGCTTACCACCAACGTATACCTTATCAATACCAATGTTAGTAGTATTGGTCCACTGAGCAATCTGTGTACCATTGCTGAACATGGTATAGGTATAACTACCAAGAGTGGGTTCTGCCTTAACAAGAGCAATGTGTACCCACTGATCACTTGCAAAGTTTGCCCATACAGTAGCACTTGCAGATTCGGCAACTTCTGCACCTTGGAAATCTAATTTAACCTTACCAAAATCAGGACTACCACTTACACCATCGATGTAGAATTTCAGTGTGTTAGATGGTACACTTCCATCATTAGGATGTGTCTCAAAGAATGTAGGAGTGCTAGCCGCAGCTGTATGTGTGGCCGAGGCAATATGGAACCATGCCTGCAGAGTCCATGCATTAGTGTTAAGGTCAAGACCTTCAATAGTGAAGTGGTTTGCTCCGTTAAATTGCAGAGATGCCTCACCATACTTCTTAGATGCAGTATCAATGATTGCATCAGTTGCATTAAACAGTGATGCAGTACCACGGTTCTGCTTTGTAGTATCAAATACGTTAATGATGGTTGCAACTGTCAGAGTTACGTCTGAATATCCATAACTACCGAGTTGTGAGTCGGTAACTGTCAGAATATTGTCAGCAGTGTATCCTCTACCAGTTTTGTTCATGTTAACGCTGACCGTGCCGTTAGCAGCGACGTTCAGGTCGATAGTTGCACCAGTACCACTACCACCAGCAGCAGGGATATTGGAATATGTAATTGCTTGTAGTGTTGCAACCTGGAAGGTAAGGTTCGCACCACCAAAGTTACCAATTTGTGCATCGGTTACAGTAAAGGTATCACCAGTCTGGAATTCTTGACCAGGATTGTTGATTGCGATAGCACTAGCAGCACCAGAACCATCGATAGTAATATCAAAGGATGCAAACTGACCAGAACCAGTATTGGATGCAGGAACAACGTTGTTATATTGATGTCCCTGAATATCTGAAACAGTAAACTGAACGTCAGGGGCACCAGTGCCACCAAGTTGTGCATCAGCAATAGTTACAACGTCATTAGCACTAAATCCAGAACCACGGTTGGTAGGAGTGATGCTAGTGATTGCACCGATATTATTGATTACAACGTCAAATACAGCGGCAGTACCACCAGAAGGTGAAACAGACCATGTATTAACACCTGTGTAGGTAATACCAGAAGTTGTTGCTGCCTGGAAGGTAAAGTCTGCTCCACCTCTATTACCAAGGTCAGCATCAGAAATAGTGATTACTTCACCGACTGCAAATCCTCTACCAGCAGTGACAATACCAATATCGGTGATTGTACCTGATGCATCAACCGTGATATTGAAGGTTGCACCTGCACCAGAACCAGATGTGCTAGTAGGAGCAACGTTAGTGTAGATAGCACCACCAGATACCGATGCAACCTGGAAGGTTACGTTAGCAGCACCAGTGTTACCAAGGTTGGAATCTTGAATAGTGATAGTATCGCCAACCAAGTAACCTTGACCAGCTTGAACGATATTGACAAAGTTAACAGCACCAGCAGAGTCAATCGTTACCTGTACAACTAAACCAGTACCATTACCGTTAGTAGATGTAGGAACGTTTGTATAAAGAGGAGGTGCCTTGATTGAGTTGACATCAAATGTCAGTGCAGCAGCACCACTGTTACCGAGATCGGAATCAGCGATAGAGAGTGCATTACCGACAGCATAAGACAGACCTGCATTAGCGGCATTGACCTGAATAGATGCAGCACCATCAGCAGTGATAGTAACGTCAAATCTTGCATTTGTACCAATACCAGATGAACTGGTTGCAGGTACGTTTGTATAGGTTACAGGAGCAGTAATTGATGCAACATCGAATGTCAATGCAGCACCACCGTTATTACCGAGTGCAGAGTCAGCAATAGTTACAGTTTCATCAACTGCATATGCAAGACCGCCGTTAGCGACCTGTATAGTAGTTGCAGCACCGCTTCCATCGATGGTTACATTAAAGGTTGCACCAGTGCCATCGGCAGCAGCGGAAGAGGCAACACCGTTGTACTGGAATCCACCAACACCAGCGACATCAAAAGTAATGTCAGGAGCGCCAGAATTGCCAATAGAGGAATCAGGGATCGTAAGAGTTTCAGTTGTGAGGTAACCGATACCGCCAGTATTAACAGTAACAGAAACATCACCTGTGTTAGATACACCCACGTCAAAAGTTGCGCCTGTGCCATTTGCACTACCTCCCGAAGGATTAATTGATGTATAAGAGAAACCACCAGTAGATGCAACGTCAAATGTCAGAGCAGGAGCACCACCACCACCGAGTTGAGAGTCAGCAACAGTAATTGTTTCACCGATAGCATATGAAATACCACCACCAGTTACAGTGACAGATGCAGCACCAGCGTTATTGACAACAATGTCAAATGTTGCACCAGTACCGTTGCCACTTGAAGAATTGGTTACGTTTGTATATGTGCCTGCAGATCTGCTTGCATTAGCAGCACCAACGTTTTGTGTACCGAGGATTTTACCACCACGGAGTGCGTTTGCAGCACTTGGGTTAGCAACCAAGGTAACACGACCACCACGTCTGGAATCAGCAGCACCGATTGTGTCTACAGTTGCAATAACACCACCACGCTTAGGATCAGCGGCAGAGATATTGGTTACATCGTTTACAGCACCACCACGTCTTGCTTCTGCAGCAGAAAAATTACTGACGGTTGCAACAGTACCAGCACGTTGAACATCACCACCAGACTGACTACCGAGAGTTGCAATAACACCACCACGGGCGAGGGAAGCACCAGTAGAAACGCTGATGTTACCGATGTTTGTTGCTCTCGCTTGTACAGCACCAGAAATTGAACCAACTGCCTGAACACCAGCACCACGACCAGCACTGATACCAGTAATATTGTTGATAGATGCAATAAATCCACCAGCACCATCACTACCGTTGTAACGATAAGAGGATACCTGATCGGAGACTTGCTTGTTTGCAAAGGCAACAACGTCACCTGAGTTATCAACGATGTGGGACTGTGGAGACAGACCAACGGTATCTACAGACTCAACTGTAGATTGCTTAAGGATTGTGCCATCAAACTTGATATAGTGGATAGCAATTCTTCTATCATTCTCTGTATACTTAACGTCAGAAACCAGAGTCAGATTACCGAACTCATCGAGAGTGATGTCGGCATGATTGATAGAAACGAAATCTTGACTAGGAGACAGAACTTTGTAGAACTCATAAGTGGGTTCGTTAGCATTGATCTGAGTTCTAGGAAGTTTGAACAGACCAATAGAAGAGTTCTTCTGAATAGCATTGTTATAGAGGTCAAAGACGCAATACAGGTCATCATATTCATCAATGATGAAACGAGGTCTCTGAGGTCTACCACCTGCAGGGTTGATATTCTTGACATATCTAAGTTCAAGGTTGTTACCGTCAAAGTAAAACTCACCCATGATCATGTAGTAGTCAGTCATGTTCAGACCGACAAACTGATATGAGTTGTTACCGAGGTAACGAATCTGATGCATTCTTTCATCATCAGACTCAGAGGAGAACTTACGCTTCTCTCTCATCTCACCGTCTTCATTAAACTGAATGACCCACATGTCATCTGGGTCTGGTGAGTTGGTATCTGTGTAACCACAGATGTATACACGTTCTTCTTCACCAAGGGTAACGCCCATGGCAAAGTCACGACGAGTTGTGCCAGATACACCAGCAATTTCTTTCTGGTATCTTACCTGACCTTCTGCATTGTTAGCATTGTCAAATCCAGACTCATACTTAACGAACAGGATGTCAGGTGCATAGTTTCCACTGACATTATCATATTCTGTTTCACCAACAACATAGATGATGTCATTCTCAGCACGTTCATCCAGATACATCTGATTGAAACGAGCAGTCTTAGTATTACCACTAATTGTTTCTAGAGTACGATCCCAAACCAGAGCACCGAGGTCATCAAACTTACCAATCCAGGCAGCACTATTACCATCAGGTTTGGTTACTTGACCACAAGCATAGGTATAACGATCATCACTCTGTAGAGTGTGATTAACAATTACTGTACCGTTTGCATTGGTAGTTGTCTCGCCATACTCATCAAAGAAGTAACGAGTCTTCTTGAAGATCTGAGGATGACTTACACGAATTTGTGGAGGATTCTCGGGATCATAAGAGTTACCAGAGTTGATGATGTCAATAGAGTCAACCTGACCAGTCTGAATAACATTGATGTTGATTTCAGCGTCCTGACCACTGTCAGTAATCAATTCATAGGTAGGAGGAATCAGTTCGTTGTAACCAACACCCTGTTGTGACACAACAATGTCTTCAATACCAGAAACGACCTTTGTAAAGTATTTCTTGTTGGTATTATCCGAAATAACCGAAGACTGGACGATTACTTCGTCGCCAACACGCAAGTCATGGTTTTCGGTAGTTGTAATCTTACCGTATACAACATCTTCCTCGATTACCTTGCTATATGCAGAAATAGTCTTACCTGAGACAGCAGAGACCTCAGCAGAAGCACCGAATCCACCAGTGCCCTCATTATTGAAGAAGATAACGTCTTCTACCTGATAAGACACACCAGGGTTCTCAACAACGAATCCATCGATCTGAGCGGACTCAAATTTGGTAGTTGTCTCAACTTCGATGTCAACTCTCGATTCTGCAGATACAGTCGGGAAGTAATCGTAAATTTGTAGGGTATTCTCTTCTGACAGAGGAATAGACTCCAACTGTTCGTTAGAATCGATAAGTCCATCATTATTGGTATCCTGGATCTCAAGGATCAAAGGATAACCTTCTAGTTCAGTTGTAAGGGTATCTGGTTCTTTATTAGGTTGACGATCAACGTCAATGTCAACATCAGTGAAAGGATCACGATAACGGACCACATCTGTAGGAATGTTGTCCTGAGTCGCATCCTGACTCATGTTCCACTCGTCTGGTTGTGAGTAGAACTGAGGACCGATGATATATGGGAATAATGCTTGACCTGCATCAGATTCATCAATAGTGATGAAGTATGCATAGGTACCGTCGGGATATTCAGGTGTTTTACAGAAACGACCGTTGTATGGGTCCAGATCACCTAACTGGAACGCATATTCATAATCATCAGTAAATGAACCTGCAGGATAGGTTGCCAACGGCGGACCATCACCACGAGACGGATTCGGGTTGGAATCTACCTCAAATACGAGGTCATTCTTCAAACGATAGGATGTGCGAAGTCTTCTAAGACCACTGTTCTGATCAGTAGGATCGATGTAACCATATGGACCATAAATCGGGTTACCATCATATGCCCAACCAATAATCGGAGAGTGCTCGTTATTAGCAGCAAGTTCTAGGAATGTTGTAGTTTGTGGATCAAGGAATACGTTATCACCAACCACATAGCGGAGTTCTTTAGGATCAACCAGGTGAGCATACTCACCACCGAATTGGTTGTTATATCCTGTGAAAACATAACCTCTAGCGAAGTCATACTTGTTTTCCAACTCATACTGAAGGTTTTTAGTCCACTGGAAGACATTAGGTGTAAACTCTGCAAATTCACCAACAGATTCCAATCTAATTGTAGTCAGACCTTGAGTATAGTTAATACCTCTGTTTTGGAGTTGTACACTGATAACTCTACCCTTATCTTCACCGATAGTACCGATAACTGCTTTAGCAACAGCACCAAAACCATCACCATTGATTACAACGTTAGGTGCAGTGGTATAACCCTCACCAGAGTTGATAATAGCGATAGAAACGATACGACCGTTAATAACAATCGGTTGTGCAAGAGCACCAGTACCAGAGTTAACAGTAACAGAAGGAAGAGAGGTATATCCACTACCACCAGATGTCAGGGTCGCTGCTTGGATAGGACCACGAACACTAGCAGTTGCAGTAGCACCCTGACCACCGCCACCAGTAATAGAGATTAAAGGTTGTGATGTATATCCAGTACCAGGTTGTTCTACGAGAACTCTACTTACAACACCACCAGTGATAACTGCTTGTGCTGTAGCACCGATACCGCCACCACCAACAACAGAAACCAAAGGTTGTGTAAGGTATCCGCTACCACCGTTAGTAACCTCGATGGAGAACAGAGAACCGTTAACAGTAACCTCTGCTGATGCTCCAGTACCGCCACCACCACTAATAATCAGGTTTGGTTTGTTACCAGCGTCATATCCTTGACCACCATTGTCAATGTCGATGGTAGTGATAGGACCAAAGCGAACAAAGTCGTTAGACTTGTAAGACCAGATCGAAACACCGTTTACCCAAGCACCAATCGCACTATTAGGTGCAATAGTCTCACGCTTGGAAACCGTAGTTACAGTTCTAGGGAAACGGAGCAGTTTACGCTGGTTACCAGGGATAAGTGCAGTGCCAGTGAAAGGACCAACTTTATAGTTGGGCAGACCTGTTGCTGCAACGTAAATATAATCTCTATTGAAGAAAGAGTTCTGGATGTTTGACGTATAAGGTTGAATTGCTGTATTGATCGAGTCAATTTCAGACTTACCTCTGTTCAAGTCAACAGACAACAGAATATTACCCTGAGGAACAATATCCGTCGGGGCAAGCATTTGATATGAGAAGGTAAACTCGTCTAGACGTGCTGTTACCTCAAAAGTACCGTTATAGACAGTTGGGTTTGCACCATAGACCGTCACAAAGTCTTCAACCAGCAAACCATGGGGATTAGCAGTTACAATGGTTGCAGTTTGGTTATTTTGACCACCAGGGGTTGCAGATGTAACCTGAATCAGTTTTTTAACGTTATACAACCAAGAAGACAGTCTTTCGTCTTCATCGGTAGAACCAAGAGCAGCAACAGTCAGTTTGTCGCCTTCAAGGTAGTAAGAACCAGTATCATCAAGAACTGTGCTTCCTGCTTCAGCAATACCAAGAACTCTGAGTTTACATTCGGTCGGAAGATCTTTATTAACGTAAATGTAGATGTCAGAGTAGACTAATGTGCCAGGATCCCAATCTTCGACGATTCCGTTCTTAGAACGAGTACATTCGATGAACTGGTTGAGTGAACGTTCCTTATACTGAACAACTTCCTCATCATTGATGCGAATTGTGCCGTTTCTCTCGGGCCATCCGATTGTAGAGTCAACTGTGATGATCTGATCGGTCTGAGACAGGAATTCGACCAGTTTTGTCTTATAAGGGATAACAAACTGACCCTGAAGGGTTTCCTCAGAGATTGACAGTTCATAAATGGTGTCTGTACCCTCGATGATCGAAATAACGTTCTCAATCAGCGCAGATGCGTTACCAACGCTAGTATCAACCTCATCAGCAAACTGTTGGAGTTGACCATCGATCAAATTACGCGGATCACCCTCAATAAGGGTTGCACGGAGGATTGTGTCAACTACCCATGTTGCGGCAGACGGAGAAATGACTTCATCCTTAGGATAATAGACATCAACCTCTTCACCGAAAAGAATTTTGAACAAGAACTGCGTTGCAGTCTTAGTACCCTTAGAAAGGTAGAAATCTCGGATCTTTTTAATGACCTGGATCGGATTTACCTTTGTATAGTCAACCGTAATCGTCGGTAGGTATTGACGACGGAGTTTTTCAAACAGTTGACGTACAAACAGCGTATCCAGAGAAATAATCTTGGATCCAGCAGTATGATTGCTGAGACGGAGTTGTTCTTCCGTTGCAAATACTTGATTACCGAAGTTATCGTAACTTACGGTGCCAGATACACCACGGACGCATCCAACCAGAGCAGAAGGTTTGTAATCTCTACCAGGAGTGGTAATATCGAAACCAGTAACCTCATCAAATCCAACATCTACAGAAGAACGTGCTGCAGAGGGTTCTGCGATGAAAATTCTAGGAGGATTGTTGACATCGTAACCAGAACCGAAGTTCGTGATACTAATATCAGTAATTGCGCCGTTAAAGATGGTTGCAACAGCAGTTGCGCCAGTACCACCAATAGGAACACCAGCAGCATCCTTTCTATCGTCCACAATGTAGACAGAAGGTGCATCAGTGTAACCTCTACCGCCAGTTAGCAGTTCAATGTCAGTAACAGACCCAGAAGCAACAGTTACACCCAGGACTTGTGCGCCAATGGGTTGAATGATACGTGCTCTAGGTGGAGTTGTATATCCGCGACCTCTGTTAGTGATAGTAACGCCAGAAACCTGACCTTCAGGTGTCAGGATTGCCAGAGCAGCAGCATTAATACCACCTTCGGGTGCAGGATCAATATAAACATCAGGAGGGTTCTTATATCCGAATCCGTTTCTTGCTGGTACGACTGTAATCGAGTCAGTGACCAGACGACCCTCACTATCGATCTGAGGATCAGTGATTTCCGCACCACCAGGGTTCTTAAAGGTTACTGCGGGGATAAAATCGTAACCAGAACCAGAATTAGTAATAGTAACCGCATTGACTTCACCAGTTGCGTCATCAACAGTCAGTTCTGCGGTTGCTTGAGTACCGTTTGAGTTAGTAGGAGCGGCAATCTCAATCAAAGGTGGGTTGTAGGAGGTATAACCTTGACCACCGTCAATAAGTTGAATATTTTTAACACCTGCAACCAGTGTTCTTGCGGATGCACCGATACCACCAAGGTCAGAAGGTGTAATAGTTACCTTAGGTGCAAAGTCAAGACGATAACCACTACCGCCGTTTCTAACGATCAAGTCAACTAGGTTGCCATCATCATCCACACTGGATACGGCAGTTGCGCCTGTTCCAATAGCAGGAGAGTTGTATTCTACGGAACGAATGTCAAGAAATTCGCTTTCACTCAGTTCTGTAGTTCTAAATTCGATGTAAGATCCATCATCCTTAGTCTGATAGAGGACATAATCCTCATAAGGGCGCTGGAGAATATTATTTCTGTTAACAATTAGTCCAACTGCGCTTACTGGAGTGTATTGACCAGTCTGGAAGCGCAACTTATATGTCTTAGACCCAGTTTCGGGTGTAAGAGCGTCCATAGTGACAATAGGAGTACCCGCAAAACCCACCATGTAGATAATACTGGTGGAAGAAGGGTTATCGGTACCCAGGACTGCTCTAGGAGGGGTTGTGAAACGAATTGAATCACCCTCAGTGTAGTAATCTACCTCAGGGACCAATATTTGATCGTAAACCTTGACGATCAGGTGATATGACGAAATAGGAGCAACAGGTTCGCCCAAAAATCTAAGAGGGAACGAAACTCTAGTGCCATCAAACAAAGGATATGGCGATTCTAGGAATTGTTCCTTTTTACGGAACTCATTCAGTGAAATACCAGGAGTCAGAATAGCATCAGGACCACGAGTCAGTGATTCGTAGTAAATCACCTCGTTATCGATCATGATGGATCCATCTTTCTCGATGAAACCGTCAATCGATTCGACTTCGATCAAATCTTCGTCGAACGCAATGTTTTTCAGCAGTGTTGTTTCTGCTGAAAGCGTTTTAGCATCATAAGTGTCAACATCCAAATAATGTGTTATATTATTCAGAATATCGTATGGCTTTCCTGTCTTCTCTTGAGACTTATAAAACTCAAAGAGGAAATTTACAAACTGCTGGTCTTCTTCCCTGATAAAGTCGGGTACTTGATACGCAACTCTATCGGAAATGTTGATGTTCTTTTGCATCTCTTATATTAGAAACAGGAATCGAACTCAGGATACTGGAAGGTATCTGTCGGATAATCAATGATATTTATGTCAGTCGGTCCATAGTTCCAACCGTCAAAATTATTAGGATCGAACGGAGAAACCACACCAGAATTGGTGTTGTAGTTGATAGGGAAGACGTTCGGGTTGAAGATCGTCGGATCAACACCAGGTGGGATTGTGATCGATACTGAATATGGATTGACTGCAATAGGAAGTCTTTCTGTGCCGTCAGGTGTACCACCCACAGCAAGAGGTCCCACACAAACTTTACCTGTTGAGTAATCAACAGACCCAACATTATTATTGAGGATTAGTTCTTTCTCATTTCTAGTGGTAACAAGAAGGAGATTTCCTTTACCATCATCTCTGATGTTTACAGGAACCAAAGTCTCAGTGTCCTCGGTGGTTGTAGATGTCGCAAGTTGAGTAGTGGACATACCTTGTCCTACAACGTCAACCAGTGAGTCAGTGTATCCAGTAGCGTAGAACGTACCAGACTTAACAGTGGAGTATGTTGGTGCACAGGAATCTCCTGTACCACCGTTACCATCTCCAGGGGGTGTACCAGCGAGGTCTCCAGGGTTATGAATCGGATTGTTAAAGTCCAAACACTGTGTAAACACAGTACCGAACGTAAACTGATCTAGATTTTGACCAAGGGTCATTTGTGTGACACTACCTGAGATTGAATCATCGGTATTGTCAATCATATTGTTATACTTGGAACCTTCCATGCGCCCACCGAATCTATTCGGTTTACCTGCAGCATTAAATTTGTCAATGTTGCGGAGAAGGTCTGTTCTCAACTCAGCATCACTCTTAGTTGTAGCGTTGCCGTCATAGTATGCCCAAGTCTTAGGAATGATGAAGTATTCGATTGGGTCGGTAATGACTGGTTCAATCGATGCCATTGAATACTTCAGAAGGTCATTCTTGATATTCAGTTTTGTTGTAGCGTTTAGTTTAGTACCCGCTTTGGAACGGATGGCGATAAACACCTTTCCGTAAATAGGTGGACTTAACTTCTCACCACCATATGCAGTAATTGAAGATGCCTGCGGATAGATGGTAGAAGTAATGTATTCGTAGTCTGCCTCTGTAACTGCCCTGTTCTGCGTTGCATACGCCCTAGGAGCGTTAAACTTGATGCTTAGGGGTGATTCCCTAGACTCACCGTCTTGAGCGGCGTCTATGGTCGTTACAACGATGTTCTGTGGGGGAATAGGACGCCCTTGATCATCAACGATCAGACCAGTGAAAGCAAAGTCAGTACAACCGTTTGCTTCCGAACCAGCAGTACGGACATAACGCATCTCGATGACTTCACCGTCAACCAGTTTACGTCCTAGAACACCGTCACCAAATACAGTCTTGTATCTAAGGTCATCTACTTCCTCAAGGAAATAGACACGACTGTTGGAGTTCAGGTTAACAACGTTGTTCGCAGTTGAGTATTCGTCAGTCTGAGAAGACTGGATATTAGGACGAACATAAACACGCAGTAGTTCTGTGTCTACGTTATCCGATGGAATGACGTATTCCTGTTTCTTAGTATCATCAACTGTGTATGTAAATGTAAGCAGGTTACCTTGATAGAAGATAATCTTACTAAATTCAGCGAGACCCGTCTGCGGATCTACGGAAACTTGAATATCATTGACAACACAGAATACAAATGTATCTACAATGTTGCGCGAAACAAACACATCACCTCTTCTAAGGGTAACAGTCTGTGGAAAGTTCGCGGAATTACCTACAGCAGCAGTTTGGACGCTGATCGCTACACACGCCTTTGCCGCTTTTACTGATCTTGGTGTATAATTTAACTGCTTAGCAATGCGGACAATGTTATCTCTAACAGTCGCAGATTCAAGGAAAGTTTCATTCAGCGCCATGTTAGCGTTGAATGCACTATAGTAAGTATTATATGCTAGAATATCAATCAGATAAGCAGCACTAGATCCCTCAAAGTCGTAATCACTAAACTCACTACGAGTTCTGAGGTATGATTTGATTGACTCTTTGATCTCTAGGAAATCAAGAGCGGTTAATTGTGAGGGTACGGCTGGCATGTTACGCTCTCTCTAAGAGGAAATCGACGGTTTGGGTAATAGTTTGACCTGTAATTCTATAATCTAATTCAATAGCAATAGAGTTGGTGTCCTCCGAACCTTCAATTCTCACATCAGTTAACGTTACACGGGGTTCCAATCTGTCGATAACATTATGAATCTCGGTTTTCATCTCTTCAACCAAAAACACATCAAAGGGCTCAAAGAGCAATCCCTTGATGCGTGATCCGATCCCAGGTTGAAATGGACGCTCACCAAACGTAGTGAGCATCAGGTTTCTAACGGATTGTTTAATAGCATTGTCGTTCCTCACAGCACCAAAGTCCTTAGTATTAGGGTTTGCGTTAAAAGAGATCGCTAGATCTTTGAACGCCCTACTAAGAACTTTTTCTGATCGGAACCTATATGCAGGCATTAGGAGGTCTTGGTGTTATTGGATCTTTCACGACGTGTAGACGCCATATTTAGATATTTATCAGACTTTGGGTCAGTTATTAAAACTGTTGTCCCATGGTCTTGCTTCATCATCCAAGGAACATGATCGGGAACGTGATTAGTAGCCATGGGATTCCTCCAGTATTTAGGGTTCTTCAGTAAATGTTGGTGGATGGAAATTACAGTATTCATTAAAGGTAATTTTCATCTCCTTGAGGGAAAGTTTGCAGTGGGCTGCTGCTTTTGGAAGATTCCACTTAGCAGACCACAGCATTTCCATTGCTTCTCTAGTTTTGGGTCTCATCTACCCTGTCCCCTGTAACGCTTTGGTTTGTTGTTACGGGAACTGGCAGCGTACTTGGTGTGGGAACCATTTCCCTGCCTAGTTTTCTTGGGCTTGGACTCGATAAATGCTTGACCGTTGATGACTTTAGATCTAGTTGCCATTGTGTAGAAATTAACGACTCGTTCAGTATAGCACGGTTATGACGCTAGGACCGTAGCAGATCCCCATGCAATAACAGAAGAGCATGGGTAGGACCATCCAGGGAATCCAACACCCAATGGGTCCAGAATCCTTCCGATGGGTAATTTGAGTGCAAACACAGTAAGCGTCGTAGTGAATAGCACTCTTGTGTGACCAACTCCACCATTATCCTCAATAGTTAGCTGAGAACAGCATATTGCTGTTGGTATGGGACATGTAGACTTACCACATGGACACCAATAGATGATAATGTTGGTACAAGGACTAATATGCGGAGTGAATGTATCACCCAAAAGCATAATGGGCAAAAAATGAACCAGAACTGTTGCTCTGATTGGATTTAGTGCGCTTAGGGGAATAAGTGATGTAGGTGGCCACCAGCATGTGAACTCCTTAACCTTAATTGTGTAAGGTATCGGCGGAGTACCGCACGTTTGGTGACTATGAATCGTAGGAGGCAAACACAGTCCATGTCCACTACACGGAAGACCGTTGTGGAATGCGACTGGTTTTAACATGCCATATGCCATAGTTAGAAACCTCTATCCGCTCCAATAACATCGCCAATATTTTGCGATCCACCATACTCAACATCGCATTCCGAGAAATACGGGTTGCTTAAGTATTGAACCGCCTTAGCATAGGTTTGTGTCACACCAGTGAGGTAATTGCGTACCCTTACTTCACCTTCATATGGTCCAAGCGTCAATTTATTGTTACTTGTAACCCTTGTAGGTTGAATTGCGATAGCAACGTCAGAACAATCATGTACTGCCGCGCATACACTCATCAAAGTTGCAACTTGATTGTAAGTTTGACCAGCAATTCCGTCACCATTGGTGTCATATCCGCAGAAAACCTGCAGAGGACCGTCAGATGCGCCAACTCCCCTAACATATGTATCCCAGCACTCGTTAGGTGGTTCTCCATTTTGCCATGGATCCGCAGCGATGCCTGTATATGGGTAAACAAACGACTGAGGAGAGGTACCAGGGTCGTAATCTGGGTCTCCAGGTTGACCAGTGGCAGGAGTTCCCGTAGATGCAAGCGTCCAGGACAACGAAAGACCAGGACTGTAGGTCAAATTGTCATGTAACCAGAGTTGTAACTGCTGAAACTCGGAATATCCCGATTGGTTGTAGTCAAATGTGTTTTCATCGAGTCCAATGGGCACAAAAACGACGCCATTGCTGTTTGGATCTTCATAACAGCGACCTTTTACGGTTCCCCTAGAGCAATTCCAGGTTTTGTAACCGCCACTAACCTTTCTAGTGGGAGTCAATGTGGCAGAAGGCATCTTATCCTTCAGGAAAGACATGAATTCTTGCCCCTGAGACCCCGTTGTACGCCCCTCTAAGGTCATTGAAACTCTGAACGTGGCATTCTCCTTCTCAGAGGCACAATATTTGTGAATTAACCATCCATAAGCGACAGTTTTGGGTTCATCGACCCCAGGAATGATGGTCAGAGGTTCAGAAGTTGTCTTGTAAGTACAAGGCATGTCAAAAAACCTTGTAACTTTGTAAGAATTGGGTTGCGGAATCTTAATACAACGCTCTCCCATGTTAAATCCGTACAATCCACCTCTAGATTCGACCTCTGCATCCGCTTGTGCGCCGACTGTAAGCAATTCGTTATACTGTTCGTTGAAAAATTGGTCTAGTTCGTCGTTAACTGAGCGTAATTTTACAAAGTTTTCCTCTTTTGGCATTGCATCTTGCACACAACCGATGAAACTATGGTCTAAACATGCTGAAGATAGGTCTTGGCACAGTTCAGATTTGGTTTCATCGTTAATATCGGTGATTTTGATGTAACCTTCGGGTATTTCTGCTGACAATCCTGCGTCAAGTTCAGCAAATCCTTCATCAAGTAGTGAACCAACGTCAAATTTTGAGTCATCATCGTCACTTCCCATCGCTTGCTGCACATTTTTCAGCGCATTATCGTTACCCGCCTTCATTGGGTTGATATTTTTGGTGTCTTGACCCTCAAAACCGCGTGTAACCTTCTCTGGAATGACCACAGCAATGTATGGAGGCTCGTCATTATTGTATCCAGACCCAGGATCGGTGATCTGAACACTCGTAATTGCGCCTTGTTTGTCAATTCCAGTGACAACTACCTGCGCTTGCTTCTGGATTTCTGCTTTACCACGGTTATATACGACACTTTTCTTCGCTCTCTTGCCTTCTTTACTGATTGTGTTGCGTCCTTTGTCCAACACATTGTGCATTTGGATGTCTTTGTTACGAAATTTCTGCATTTTGTAACCCTGACCCTTCAAATTCTCGAACTGATCCTCTTGTAGAGACAGTGAGTTCATCATTTCAGACGCCATATCACCACCAGAGAAGTCCTCAAGCACTCCAGGAGACGTTACACTGATGATTACGTTCTCAATATTGTACCCAGAACCACCATTGATGATCCTAACTTCCTTCAGTTCACCCTTTTTGTTGATGACTGCTTCCATTTTTGCTTCGTCAAGCGTCCTTTGTGCCACTAATGCATCTGGATTAACATCAACACGCTCATAAACGATCTTCTTAGGGAACTCATAGACGCCCCAGAAGGCACATTTGTCCTTAATACCGAACCCAGCAAGGACTAAAGCTGTTGCACCGTCGGGTGCAGTGATACTTTGGTTGTATGTGAACTTATTTCCTGCCCCAGTTTCGGCATCTTTCTCTTGTAGTTCCATAAAACCACACTTTTGCTCGTCACCAAAGTAACGAACCTCACTAATCAACCACCCATTAAGCATTTCACCACGCTTAAATGACCCACTGGTCGATGTATAGCGGAAGAAAATGCGTCTACTGTCAGTACCACACTCCCAGAATGACTCATTTACACCTTGAGTGCTGCCATCATGCAGTTCAATCCTACTATGTGTGGTCTCCCATGAGTCTTGACGGATCTCATAGAAGTGAGAACCCAGATAATAGTTGGGTACACAGGCATCATCACCGTTTTCATCGGTTGAATTAGGACAACACGCCGCATCTGACAGTCTATACTGGATACCAAAGATAGGACCGTTCCATGGATACGATGTATCGTACAGATAATATACGAACTGAGAGTCGTACATGTCCTCAAACCCCAGGTATCTAGGCACAGCACCCTTCACGGCACCGTTCAATCCATAGAACCACTCAAAGTTTGCCTCTTCATCAATTAGATCTACGTTACCAGGGTGACCCCAACCTACAACACCAGGTGTTCCTTCGGTACGGGCATCTGCATTATTACGCTGAGTGTTATATCTGTCCTCTGTCCAGTCCTCATCCCACTGATACCAACCACTCTTATTCACACACTGACCAGTAGGACCGATCTGACCTACGTCAATGACCTGTTTACGTCCACCACCATAGGATACAGTATACACATACCCAATGATACCTTGGTATACATAGTCTCCATCCTCAGCATCCTTAGGGGGTATAGGACCACCTGAGAGGTTTACTTCACTTGCAGGGTCAATGGTATAGAAGTCATCATCAAAGTTTGCTGCACGGTAATGATACAAAGGAGTGTGATCATCCTCGATAGCATAGTTTGCTGCCTGACTCTCACTGGTGCACATATATCCCAAGACACCAGTCATGATATATCCACCACCTTCATTAGAGTTTGAGGTGATCTTAGTATTATTGTCGTCGTTATTGTAATGTCTATAGAACTTAGTAGTCCCAGATACATTACGATTCAACATATAGAACACAGGAGTGTTTCTCCTAGGTTCAGGGTTATACCTTTTAATTACTGTTCCTTTACCCTTCTCTCCCGCTACATCTTCCTTTCGTAGAGCAGGATTTGTAATGTAGGTGTGATCAGGGTTGTTCGTAGTTCTTCCACTACGATACCATCTATAGATGGGTGATCTAGATTTACCAGCATTAGCGACCTCTTGTTCTTCCTCGTCGCCAATGTAGTGTACATTGTCTTTGCCTAAAGGTAGGCTGCCAGGTCCCTCACCATGAAACTCGATCTGGTAACCGTCAGGTACACCTTCATATCCGTCCCATGTTTTCGTGAAGTCTTGTCCTTCAATAGGGTTACGGTAAGACCGTCCCGTCTCTATGATGTATGCAGGCACGCCAAATAGAAAACCTTTCGATTTTATTTAGCATGGGGAAGGCGATCATCATAAGGAAGACGGGCATAGATGTCATCAAACAGTTGTTTCATGTCCATGTAGTCTTGCTTACCAGGTGGTTTATATTGAATCATGTTTGCCCCTGGCGGTGGGTATTGTCCCATTGCTTCCTCTAATACAGAGATACGCTTTGCCAAGTTCTCAATCGCCTGAGCAATCATCTCAAAGTTCTTACTAATTTGTTCAATCTCAGTCATGACCAACGCGGTTTTTCGTTTACGATTTTTTTAGACGTATTCATCTACCTTTTTAAGTAGCAGAGAACCATATTCATCTTCAGTATATTCAAGAAGGTCGCCTTCCTGCCATCCAAGTTCTTCCAATAATTCGTTTGGTAGATCCAGATAGCATTCGCCGTCCTCGTTCTCCTTAACGTCCAGAGTGTATCTTTTCATACTACATCTAGCGTGTACTGTCTTATGTAGTACGCTGAGTAATTCTAACTGCACCAAGGCAACTCGTGCTGTACAGTGAGAATCCAGGTATCTTCATATTCGTTATCTTTGAATGCTCCCCATAGGGATGGTGGAGCATATGCCCATCACCCAAGTAAATTGCACCGTGATTGGGTGCACGGTCCTTCGGTGCCGAATATCCTCCCCCTAGTGGTGTGTCGTACAACTTAAACAGGAGAATGTCATCCTTCTGTATCTGAGTAAAATCCATTGGATCGCCCCAGTCCTTTCTGTAGATATACTCCCCACCCTCTAAGAGAACACTTTGATCAGTGAATGAGAATATTTTCAATGCATGCCACTGTTCGGGGGTACGCATATTATATCCGTAGAAATCTTTGTAATACTCCTTGACCATGAGATAACATGAGTAGGATTTGGGTCCTACCCATTTACGATTACAGTATTTCTCATACTCTTTATTGAATTCACTTGTTGTTCTTGGCATTACCTCGGAGTTTGGTTACAAGGGCACTACAGGCGATCCTAGCGGTCTCTCGGAGCGATTCCCAGACATACGCCACCTGCACCTTAAAAGGGGTATGGACGTATTTTATACCTGGAGAAATTTTTTCAGTAGGGGGGACCCGCAGTTTCATTTGAATAATATATCGATAGCGGTTTGTTACTTTTGTAGGTTAGAAAGACGGTACTTTTTTAATATAGCAAAATATAGTCAAGTCACCTCAGGGTACGCCCACATCGTAACACATACCCTCTAGCACCATGTACTCACATAGTGCAGTATATTGTGTGAGTTGTTCATTCAATCCCGTGTCTAATAGGAATTGCGCTAACTCTATCTGCTCATCAGGTGGGCAACTGCCAGAGTCATAAAGATCTAGCAGTGTTTCATACTTAGGGGGCAATGTCATTGTGTGGAATAGTTGCGGGCATCTGCTAGGCATTGTTGATAATTATTAAACGGTCCAAACTTAGGGCAACCGTCATAATCATACCGCCAAAAGTGTTTTCTACGCTCCTCCCATAGTTTAACACATACGGGGGGTTTCGTATTGAGTTCGATAGATTTGCTCATCAGTAATTACCCTCAGTGTGTGTTACTTCTGTGAGTGAACTTTCATCGTCAAAAGTTAGGTCAAATTCGGGCAGATTAGAGCAATCGGTCTCATTGAGAATGTCATCAATCCAATCTAAGTTTAGCACATCATCCATGGTAAGTCAATCCTCCTCAGTGTAGTCAATGTTGGTGAAGTCCTTGTAATGTTTCTGTTGTCGTTGGTCCTGATTGTCGAAAACATTAGAACTTTTCTTGTTGCTAAAGTTTCGCTTTTCTCTGATACTTTTCGGGCGTCGAGAGCGATGTAGATCGTTCTTTTTGTATGTCCGTCCCATGGAATTGGCGGCAGTTTGCTTCGGTTAACTACAAATGAATAATAGAGAATAATTGTGGAAAAGTCAAGGAGGGTGTGACACTTTCTCGGCGGTCTCTGAGGTGTTGACAATTCGCTCGTGATCGTGTACAGTCCGAGGTAGCAGTAATAGAGACATTTAAGGAGGAATAAAGAACACTTACCTATGTTTTTTTAATGCTTTTTAATTAATGCGCGTTTTCCACAATATTCGTGATAACTGTGGAAAACCTCTGAAAGTATGTGGAATTAATCTTCCTCCCATACTCTGTTAAATGCATTTATCCAATTAACGTGTTTCTGATCTAATTGGTTGAGATCTTGCTCATCTGCTGAAACATAGGGGAGAGAGTGCTTAGTGCAATAATCCTCGTAAACTACGGTAAGGAAGTCTATTTTGTCCATTAAAGAAACACCTCCATTAGTTCATCAATTTTGTCTGTAGTTAGATCACATGTGAGGATGGAATCTTTTGATCTTTCTCTTGACTCTCTTAAAAGGGTCATGACGTTGTTATACTGATCAGAGGTTAAATCGATTTGAATCATTTTAGTTGTTCTCCTCTAATAGTGCTAACTCAGCATGAATTGATGCATCAACTAGATCTTTAGCGATAAAAGTGCAATGCTCATCCAATGATTCAGGAGTGTAAAGAGTGAAGAGGATAGAGTTTTTAATTCTGTTATATTCCTGATTGTAGTAATCTTTGAAGAGGAGAGCGTTTGCTGTAGTCATGTTGTTTTTGTTGTTAGTATTATTATAAAGGAAAATATGTGTGGCAACATGTTATCATGTGCCACTTATTGTATTGGTTTAGATCATGTAGAGGTGACCACCTGCCCAATCTACATTAGCAGGATTATGGACGAATTCACGTTGGTTGATGATTCTCATATCAAATCTTACGTGCTTCGCTGGTCCCTTCCAACCTGCTGGTTTGTAGATTTGACCAGTTTTCTTGTCGATGAATGCAACAACTGACTGATCGCGATATTCGCCTTGATCGTTTCTTGCTTCCTGTTGAATTATCTTGAAATACTTCTTACCAGCATTTGCTCTGAATTTCATTAATTTAGCAGAACCATTTTCGATTGCTGCTAATTGCTCAGTTGCATATGATGATGAATCACTACGTGCCGCCATTCTCTTCATTGAATCGATGTGATACTGCTTGTAATTCTCTGTTAATGCATCACAATATGATTGAGTCCATGCTGGTACGTTTGCTTCAACTGTTGGATTTGAAATTGTTTGAGTCATGTTGCTTTGTTTGTTATGTACTTATTATAAAGGACATATGGGGCGATGACTATCAATTAGGGACAGTTTAATAACTGTCACTAAACAGGTGCAATATTAAACGATAATGTGATACGTTGATCGCTTGGGTTTGACTCATAACCGTGTGTAAGGTTTGAGGGATAAATCAACAAATCACCTTCAGAATGGGGCACTAACACTTCAGGCATATTGTATGGCGTTTGTTGCGATGAAGGTAGTTGCAAAGAGGGATAAAATGTAGAGAAGATGTGCCTTCTGAATTTTAGACTTGAATGGATTTTGTTGTCGAAGTTGATGAAATAGGTGCATGAAAAAACGGCGTTTGCGTGTTCGTGTGGGGCGTAGATTGCCTGCTCTTGTGCTAGTTCTAGGTAAGACTCCACAATATCAGTGCGAACACTATAATTGAATGATGCTTCGTTATGCTTTTGTACGAGGGTTAAAAGTGTTTCTTTGAGGTGTGGAAGTGCTTTTAATAGTTCATTAGTCTTACCAATTTCTACCACGTTATGAGAGATTTGGCGGCGAGCATGATCAGGATTTAACTCTTGATCCTTCATCCATTTAAGGATGTCTTGTTTGAGTTGTTTATGCTCAGGAACAACAAAACTTGAGATGGGAGTAGGGAAACACCCATAAGTTTGATTTTTATGTAATACCTCTTTCTCTAGTGATTGTGAGAGTTCAGTCATATCAAAAACGGAAATTTGCCTGTGGTTCTGGTCTAATTATATCAGATACATTGTTTAGTTGATCTGAGATAAAAAACCTCGCATCGTTACTATTATACACGATGACGGCGAGAAGAGCAACAAGAAGGAATTTCAAAGGTTTTTGTGAGTGAGGATGTACTTAAGTGAAAGAAAGAAAATAGACATTACTGAAATTCATAACCATTAGTGAAAGGAACGGTGCGACCGTTGTCTGATACATACCATACAAAATTCTTCTGAAATACACCATCAGAGGGTCCAGCATGCTCAGTAAGAATTGCATTAAGGCGTGATTTAGTGGTGTTGGACTGCCAACCACCATCAAAGATCTTAACAAAACCTTCACCGATTGTTGCGATGTGATTGCCGTGAAGGTAAACATAAGAGAGGTCATTCTCAAATGTTACAGTTGTATTAGATGAACTGAAGTTTTGACCATTGGTGATGGCGTTGTTCATCTGGCGTTCGATCTTTCTCATTGTTTGTTGTTTGATTGTGGGGGCGGTGCTCTGTGCCCCTCGATGTCTTTATTATAGAGGATGGGAGGGCGTTGCCTAGTGGTTTGGTGCCACTTAGTTCACTGGCACAATGCTTCAAACTTTTTCATTGCATTTTCTGCAATAATGGGGAGATAACCTTTTGATGAATTCTGCTCCAATGCATATAACTGGTCATCAGTCAATTCGTGCTCATTTCTATACTCAATCCATGCCTCATCATAGCATGTTTCAAGTAATGTTTCATTGTTTAATGTGCTCATGGTTCTGTGCAATAAGATGGATCAATTTGACAATATTTGTTGAGGCGTTCCTCTTGAATGTCCTGCATTTTGTTAATTGCTGATAAACCGATGTTAACACCAATTAATACAACAATAGCAGCAAGTGCAATTCTCATGTATATTAACCTCCGAACATGTCATCGAAAAGTGATTGTCCACTCTTCTCTTGTTTGTCCCAATAGTCATTAATCTCTTTCTCCATGTCTACAAGTTTGCGATCCATTGCTTCACGAGATTCAATTAGGATTGCCTGCTTTTGTTGTAGTTTGGAGATTTGCTCGTTAAGGTAATGCAAACGAGTGTTAATCTGTACGCGATCAAGTCCATTAACTACCAGCACATTGTGCTCAGTGTTGTTAATCAATCGAGTAGCAGATTTGACTTCAGAGAGTGGAATCATGCGCTTTTGTTTGTCTTGATAGTATTATTGCAAAGATCTATGGAAGAATCAAGTGAAAGTAGACGGTTCTCCATCTGGCACACTAATTCTTCTTGCATCTTTCTTTGTATGGGATCATCAGAATAGTTTGACTTAATAATGTCAACTAACAGTGAATCCGCGAGATCAATTTTCATTGAGGAAATCATGAATTGCTTGCTGATACTCTTCGTAAGTATCATATGTGCGACCATGTATAACTTTATATGGTGTTTTCATTGCTTTTGTGCTCTCATCGAATTCAGTGAAAGCATCATTGATGTTGTCAAAAATCTCGTTCATGTTAATATCAATCGAAAAGAATAGTCTCGTTGAATGCATCATAAAATGCATCCCATGCCTCTTGTTGGTGTACAAAAGAACCACATTCTGCTTGATCAGCAACCCAATCATATGCCATATCTAGATCAGCATTAGTATCAAGAATGAATGCTGGGAGACCTTGCAAGGCATCGATGAAGGCGGGTTGAGTGTGGATCATGTTGTTTGCTTTTTTGTTCATGAGTCAATTATGGCAGTTTTTGAGACCGATTGCTAGGGGTCTTGTGCCACCTTGTCAACTGGTTTCAAAAGGGGTTGCTCCATGACTCATATTGATTCAAACTAATTTCACCATCTTTGCAAAGTGAATCAGTATAATTATTCCATGATTCTCTTTTAGCAATAACATCACCCTTCCATCTTGGGGAGTGTGTTGTTAACTCCTTCCAGTAATAACGGAAGTTTGTGAGTGCTGTTGCTTTGGTCATGTGAATAGAAAATGAAATGATTTGAAGCGGTGAAGGTATCCCTCAGCGTTTGGTAATGTGAGCATCACCGCTTCAATTATTAATATAGAGCACACTGGCACCAAATGCATGCCAGTGTGTGACACTATCTCAACTGGTTACTAGATTCAATGCCATTGGTTTTTTTATGGCAAACTTATCAGCACTGCATGAAATACTGTAACCAGTAGGAGGAAGGATCGAAAGATCGTCCCTTACATTCCACCAACTGTCATCATGCACAATAACAGCGAATCCAAAAACTCCAGGCATAGACATAGTATGATTGCCATGTTTCTGTGCATCATCAGGTGATGCGAATCCGTTGCATTCAATAGACCACCAATCACCATCACTCTTTCCACCGAAGTATACACAAGTGAATTGTTTCATGTTTTCGTTGATTGCCATTGGACAGTTGTGCAGTTTCATAGTATTAGCAGAAGCATGGAGTATAGGAATCGGGGCACTTATCAGTGTTGAACCCAGTAACCTCAGCACCCTGTGCCAATCGTGATGCAACCTCATTAGCATAGGTTGATGCAGTCACGACTGACCAAGTTTTCTGGTCAGCACCATAATCATTAGCGAAAGTCACACGCTTAATGAAACGCTTGACCACAACTTTCATACCTTTGTCTTCACATGCCTCAGCAATGAATGCCTCGGGGAAGAAATCAACGATACAGATGGAGTTGGTCAGTTGCATGGGGTGATTCCCTTGTTTACCTCTTTATTATACACACGTAGCGCGAGCAAACGAGCGCAAATGTGCACATTGACAACTGTCACTTAGGTGGTTGACCGTGCTGCCCGTCCTCGCTAGACCAAAAGTCATCCCAATCTTTTTGTGAATCGGTGACATCTTCGATGCCATTCTCATTAAATACCATACCTAAATTAAAATCAAAGTATTCTTCTATTGAAGAATAAGGGACATTTGTGAGTGTGTTTGAGGTATTATCCTCGGGTTGTTGATAGTCTGTTTTGATTCTGTGTGCACGATATGCACCGACCATCTCAATAATATCAAACACTTCATCCTTGACATTTGTGTCACTGTAGTCATCAACCTCCAACAAATAGGAGGATAATGCATCACTGATCAAATCAAGTTGTCTGATGGTGAATTTCTTGCTCATGGTGCTGTTGATGATTGGATGTCAATTTCATGCCAGTTTGGATATTCTTTCATTGCCCACTTTGTGAGTCTATCCCTCTGTGCAATGCGTCCACGTTGTGTTGTTGGTCTCGTGGGCATAGTGCGATAGAATTTAATAGTCTCCTCATCTTCAGTTGTTACACTAACAAGATAAGTTGCAGTTGTGTTTTGCATGATCAAACGATTTCAGTCCAACGAGTGTGATTAGATTTGGTGATTCTACCTTCTGCTAACAAGTTATCACACACTTGACAGAATACATTGAACTTAGCATTGCGGTCAAGTGCGTCAAGTCCATCGCAAGTTTTGATCACGTCAAGAATAGTTTTCTTGGAGTGAATGGTGGCGCTCAGAATTGGAAAACTCATGTGTGTTTGTCTGATGCAAGCATCATAGAGCATCCATGTCACCACCATGCCTGTTATCGTGCGGTTTCTTAGGTGTCACATGACCCAGTTGACGTTCGATTTCATAATATACACTATTCAAGTGCATAAACATGTGCTGTTGATATTGATTGCCCTCGATCAATTTCATGACATTCTTAACTTGATCGCGAGCAAGAATTAGTTTAGTTGTTAAGTTCATTCAATTCACTCTCTAGACTAGATTGTATGATAGCAACAATTTGTTCTTCATCGAGATCATTTAAGCATTGCCATCGTGGGTCTTCTTTATCCCACTCAAGTGTAAACGTTCCATCTTTATTTTCTTTTACGTCTAGACCGCTTGGGTGACGTTCCGAATCCTTCGCTTGGTTGTTTGGCATCGATTACCTCAATGTGTGAAATGTATTGATGAAAGTTCCACCATGTAGTTTGCACTTCATCCCATGATTGTAAGATCTTTACTGAGTTATCTTTACACCATACTTTATAGTAATGGCGATCATATAGTGCAGTTGATGTGCACGTAAATGTCTCAAAATTTGTTGCTGTTGGTAAGTTCATACCGTCTTTTGTTAAGGTAATCAATGATCTCTTGCCTCCATTCCATCAACTCATGATAACACTTTTCATCGTGGGCATACTGTCGCAATTCATGGTCAGGTTTAAGTACACTCTCATAAAAGATAAAGAATGCATCTAGTTGTTTTTGTTCCTTGTCCATGTTGTTAAGTAAGGGTGAGTTTATTTAGATTCAGGGGATCCACTTCATTCAATAGTTTGTTAGTCTTCCAGATATATCCCAGAGACCAACGTATTGGTGCATTGATTGGTGGTTCTCCTTGATGCCAGATAAGACTATCAAAAATGATCAGTCTACCTGCCTTGAAGGGCACTCTGTGCCACTCTGAGGTGTCATCACGATAAAATACTGTATCACCATCCCCATCGACCTGATAGATGCCTGAGAGGCGATTAGACACCCCATATGGGTCATCATTAGCAAGGCAGGCATCTGTATGCGCCTGAGCATGCTGTCCTGGGGTCTGGCAGTTCAATAGGCAGCGATCCAGATGGTCAATGTTGTAATCTTTGAGTGTTTCATTGCATACTAACATATGCAAATAGTCAATAAACCAATGAGGGGCAATGGGGGCAACCCACTGCTCCTCCTTAATCAACAACTGACCAAAGAATCGTGATATGTGATACTGACCATAAGGTGAGTTGGTGTAACTAACAGGGATTAAAGGTATCTCTGATGCTACTTTGTCCACCATCCATTGTGGTAGGAGATTGTCGAGAACCAGCATGGTAATCTAGTTTTAGTTTGCTTTGATAGTTATATGCATACGTGGTGCGATTACCATGAATGCCCCAACCTAACCATGGATATGCAAATTGCATATATCTCTCAATAGTGAGATTGTGTGTCTTAAAGTTGGGTATTTGTGATTGGAATTGATTCTCATTCCACATATATCTTAGTTGACCATCCAGACTATTAACGTCGCATGCATTCTTTTGACAGAATGACCAGAGACCATCATATCTGGACTGTGTGGTCCATTGAATCAATCCAAATCCACCTGAATGACAGTTATTATATCCTGTCAATGCTCCTCCCTCGCATACAGTGGTTTGGAAGTTTGACTCTTGTTTGATGTTACCGAGAATCACTGAAAGTGCATTCTTGTCAGTGATACCACGGTCCTGTAAGAATTCTAGTGTTCTTACTTCAGCGGGACGACAATCGTCACACACATAAACAGGAGTTGGGGGTTGATCGTACATCATGATTGATTAAACAAGTGACAGCGGAGGTTGACCCTTGACAAAGATAGCATCAACAACGTTCTGAAGACGTTTGGTGATGTGTGCACCATAAGTTGCATGCACTGGGATGGTCACATAACCACAAGGTTTGCGATACATCTCAAACTTGCCAGCAGTGATTGCACCACTGCGGATGTCAGCAGCGTCATTCTTATCTAGACGAATGACACGACCAATAGTCTGTGCCATCTCAACAACATTCAAGTTGCGGAGAAGGATACAGTGGGTCAAACCTGGGACGTTGATACCTTCAGAGAGGATAGAGTAGTGAAAGATCACAAACTTCTTAGAAGGATCGGCACCCCACTCAGTCAGAGTGTTGAAGAACTGCTCACGATTGACCTTAGTAGTGTCAATGTAAGCACCGAACTTACTGGTCACATGGAGAACGTGGTAACCACGATCACGCAACTGTTGCAGTAGATCAGTCTGACCGAGCATGTTACCGAGCAGGCGTGAAGACGGCACTGCAACTAACACCTTCGCAGCATCAGACTCATCGAGGTTGTCGATAATATCTTGGACGGTGTTAGCATCAACAGTGTGTGCATTTGTCTTCACACGCTCAGCACCAGTGTGGAATGGCACAATCTGAGGTGGGATAATAGATCCGTTGTTGATAAGTTCAGGGGCAGGAACGTTCTCAATGATAGGACCATAAACCTCAGTATTGTTCATGCCACGGTTATGACGACGTGAAACACGAGGGGTAGCAGTGAAATAGTAGCAGCGATCTGCTAGTTGAGACATTGCCCAAGTGTTAACAAAGAAAGACTTTGCAACACTGTTATGTGCCTCATCAAAGTATGCTACATCGATGTGAACGCCAGCATCAACGAGACGACCAAGACTGTGGTAGGTAGTAAACACAATGGCAGACTCACCAGCAGCACGAGCAGTCTTAACAAAGAGTTCAATCTTGTCAGACTTAGTGCTACTGAAATGATGTGTTTCACCGCTGTGACAGTGACACACATGGGTCCATGTAGCAGAGATCTGCTGCATGAACTCCTCACAAAGTTGGTTTGCCAACAGAATGCGAGGTGCAACAACAACAATGGTCTTAGGACCAGTGCTGAGGGCACGGAGTGCATCCTGAATCATGATGAACGTTTTACCACCACCAGTAGGGACGATCACCTGACCGAGATCAGCAGCAGACATTGCAGAGAGTGCACGGTGCTGGTGGGGGCGGAGGGTAATAGTCAAGTCTGTGTCGTGTCGTTCCCTGTATTATACACAGAAAAACCCCACCACGTCAAGGCAGGGTCAGTTAGTCAACCGTCTGATACTCAGTTTTACTTTATCTTTTAATTTCTCGTGTGATACTGTTGGGTGATCAATCTGTTCACCTCTAGCGATAGTGAATGAATCCGTGGTTTCTAATACTTTACTAAGATACCTGAGTTCTTCAAGAGTTAGTCTCATTACGTTTGGCAGCAAAATACAGTTTGTAATACCTTTTCTTCATCTCTTCCATGGTGTGCATGTCATCATCAAATGCCATATATTTAAGCAGTTGATATGTTCCCTCCATGTCAGAGATAAGTCTCAATATGTTGATTGGATCTCTTGGGAGTCCACCATGTGTGTAGTGTTCTGGTTTGTCATACCTCATAATATACGGGAATAATCTCAACGTCAGTTACACCTGTGGACCTTAGGTGTTTCTCCCAAAATACTGCATCAACATCCCTCATCATGGTTGCGGTACATTTCGAGGTACCTTTCTTCTTCTGACGTGTCCACGTCACGTTCCACTTCAGTGGTTTCAATGTCATCTTCGGGTTCAATCATCGCTCGTCAACTGATGGTAACATTTCATTTCCTGGGTGGTCATTGGTTGTGCCACTGTATGATTTGCCATACTGTTTGATTGGTTCAACCTCTATTTCACCCCAGTCTTGTTGATATACACAAACACAACACTTATTCGTGGGTTGTTTAGACCCAGGTGGGTTAGGTTTGCTTGCTACACAAATGGTCACATACTCATCGCAGACAAACTCAATGTTGCCTTCTAAGTGTTCATAACGTGCGTGTGCACCTACTTGGAGGTGTTTCATAATGTTCCTCAGTTCGATGGCGGGACCGTTACTAATGTATAGAGGTGTGCTCATACTGTCAACCTGTTTGTGTTTGATCCGTAACTACCGTGTAACCAGTAGTTGAATGCAACACTATATCTCGCTTCAAAATCCATATTCTTATCAACAGAATGCTCTAGTGTTGATGGGAACAACACAATCATCCCGTCTTGTGGTTCTAATGTCCACTCAGTTGAATTGTAAATGTTATGTTCAGTGAGATCAGGTTGCAACGTGGGTGTAATATATGTGGGTCTGAATCCATCGTTATGAAATGCGATCTTCCCACACCCAGGTGTCGTCTTTATGTATACAACTCCACTGAATACACTGTTACAATGTGAGTGTTTGTGTGCTTTATCTCCTGTTAAATGCTTTGTTGCCCATGAGCAATGATGTTGTAATCTATATTTTTTATCGATCTTGAGAATAGTATACACATAAAAATTCAGATGTTTCTCAACTAATGCCTTTAACTCAGGGCATCCATCGAGTAACATCTGCTCATCACTATTTTGTCCGTTCATCTCCATGGGGTCATGGTAGAACGACAGATTAGTCACATGGTTAACAATACTGTCAGATAATACATCACCTGCACAATATAATGGTTGTGAGAATAGTGGATAGAGAGCACCACCAAACCCAGGGAAATCAGACATTTTTAATTTCAATTACAAGGTCACGGGTCTTCTCGCTGAAGTCACCTTCAAGCATAACATTCCACCCAATACTATAACGATCAATCTCGTTATCATTATATCCAGACATATGATCAACATGCCCAGGAAATAGAGCAACCATACCACGCTCAGGGACAATCTGCCACACTCTAGAGTTAAGCATAGTGTCCTCATATACTGGTGGTTCAATCATACCAGTTGTCCATGTGCAGTGATTATATGATGCTTCAAACATCAAATTACCACCGTCAGGTGGTGTCTGTAGGTAGATACAACCTGTGAACATACTATTAGAATGACCATGACGATTAGCACGTTCACCTTGGCGATGTTTATTCACCCATGAGCATACAATCTTTGGTCTAACTCTGTCTTGAATACACAGCACATCATAGCACATCTTCTCTGCATGCTCTTGACAAATAGCATGCAAACGTGGGTACTTCTGTAATATCTGAGTATTTACTGACTGTGCCCCATCTCTCCTCTTAGGATAGTCTTCATACTCTTCATTGATAATACCTTGGATGTCTTCATCCTCAATATTATATGTTTCAACGTATACAGGAGTGGAGAATAGGGGAAATACAGTCATCGTAAGTGTAATTTGTCAGCAAGTTTTTCAATAAGTTCAACCTGATGGTCATTCAGTTTACCTTGGCGTTCATACATACGTTTTTGTAGGCAGAACAGTGCTTGACGGAGAAAAATACGCTCTTCTGCGTCTAGCAGTGCAGTCTTGAGGAACATTGGGATCTCCATGGATACCTATATTATATTTAATAAGGTATGAGTCAAGTGGCATGTCAGGAGTTCATAAGATTAACATTTAATACAACCCTGACACCAGTGGTGGGCGGAGAACTGGCGTGTAACTCTTGACCATCGAACATCAATAATCCATTCTTTATTGGTGCTATTGAATGATCTTTGAACATAGTATTACCATCCCCACCATTAATATACCACAAACAAGTTGTATGTGGGGCATCATAATCAGTGTGCCACTTATTATGTATTTGTGTGGATGGATACAATAACCCTAACCGTGCACGATATACTTGATGTCTATCATATCCTGCATGATTAGATATGATTGCTAATACACTACTAAAAGCATCATAGAATGGTGATACTGGTTCATAGTTATTAACCAACACATGTGCAAATGCACCATTACCACCATGTTGTAATGTGGTGGCATCAGGTACAAAATACCATGGGAAGTTGGTAGACAATACTAGATCACATATGTGATCATTTATTGGGTTTGGTATAGGAAAGTTGATGTTCTTTTCTGTCACTTTGATACTCTGGATCATGCCACATAGGAATACTTAGAGATAACCTTTTATCATGTGGTCGTGCACAATGATATTGACGTGCAGGGATGTATAGAACATCCCCAGGCAACATTTTGTGTGTGATACAAGGGGTTACTTCTTCCTCTGTAGGATTATATGGATACCCATCATATTTGATGAGTGTGCTACATCTCTCATTATATACTGTCCAATCAGTTTCACCTTCAATCTGGATGATTAAGTTTGCTGGTTGATCCCAGTGTATCTTAAATGATGATGCACCACCTAACGCACCATAGACATGTGCGTCACAATTAACATAATATCTGCTCTCAATCTCGTCGAGTAATTCTTCCACTGCACAATTATGGTGTCCATACTTACCAATAACAAATGTGTGATTACTATTAGCAAGTTCAAATATAACTGACTTCTCTGGTACAAACTTGTCGTGCCATTGTTCAGGCACCGTAGGCATTGGCACCTTCATATTATTACTATCCAACATCTCAATGTTATACCACCATGGGTTATTGAGACATCGTTGTACATCTAACCACCCCACAAGTTTTTCAGGGTTGTCATATGCATTCGGAAATACCATGGGGAAGTCACCCACACGGTAGAAATCATTATCTAGAATAGATCTTTGAATGGACATTTGCTTTCCCGTTTCTTAATGAGATCCCACGATGCAAATCGCATATAACTCTTCAGTTTTTTATCTTGTTTAATTTGTAGCAGTCTATCTTTGGGTGGTGATTTACGTCTTAGTTTGAATGTGGATCCACGTTTATCATAGAATCGTGCATGAAATAATGGTGTACCACGTTTAATCCAAATGTCCTGCTCTAATTTATTAATGGTCACTGGAATAGGTAAACTCCTCATCCATGCTGAGATTGGAAATGTGCCTGGGACCAGTGTTAATCCTGTTTCAGCAAGTCTAGGGTGACCAGTATATTCTAACCACACCCCATGTTTCTCTTCAGTCCAAAACAAAGTATTATACTTTACCTGAATCTCTGGGATATTCTCATCATTCCACCAGTTCTCGTTAATCTCTAATAGAGAATTAAACTCGTTCGATTCAATACTATCAGAGACAATTAACTTACCTTCTGATGGTATTGCTTTGAGGTGTAAATCAAATGGCATATAAAATGTCCATCGATTCTTACACCACTCTTTATGTGCTGGACATGACTTGTGGTCATGTTGTTTATCACCATCATTAAATGCAGGAGTGGGTGGTATTTCAAAATCCTCAGCAAATGTTGGTTGTTGATAATCTTCATCATGACCATCAGGTATGACTGAGATATAATTAACTGTTTGCATGATCTAATCTAGGGTAAATACCATGTTTAACGCCCATATTAAATGACAGGGACATTCTTTCAGTTTCAGAGTTATTACGTCCTACACTGTGTGGACACCACCCAGGGAACATAATAATCTTACCCACTTGTGGTGGATATGAGTGTGATGTAAATGATATTTGTGTGTTACCTTGACTGCCACTGGTATATGAACCTAGAGACAAATACTGGTGTGATTCTAATAGATTACGACGGATAGACAATGAACCTGCACCTTCTTCAGCAAGAATATATGTGGTCCCACCTAATACAGCACCAGGGTGTGAGTGTACACCAATACATTGCCCTGGTGGTGTGACTGTGAACCAGAAGTTTTGCATCTCACAGTATGTGTTTAGTGGTCCGAATTCTTGAAAACAATCTTGTGCCATATCTTCCACTTCGCGTACGAAATGCCCAAGAACACACTTACTGTCGCGATACTGATCAGCACTAAGATAATAGGACTCATAACTTCCATACTCCATGGGTTCTTCGTTCATGAACTGACAAGCAAATGCAGCAAGTGAGTCTACATTTAGATCAATATCACCATGCCAGACTGGTGTTGGGAACAGGAAATCACATTGCATAGCGTTGCTTTAACTTTCCGTAACTGATGTTGTTATCAACCTTGACTGGTACAAGGTTATATGAGATAGAGATACGATGATCTTCATGTTCACCAGTCTCAACACTATGTGGTAACCATGCAGGGAACATGATCAATCTATTTTCCACAGGTGGATAAGAGAACTGATTGTACATAAATGCAGCATCCTCTTGACCAGTTGCAAAGTCTTGCATTGTACCTACAGATGCATAGTTAAATGCAGATGCATGGTCTCTATGAAATACTATCCTACCTGCATTCTCAGGTGCCTTAACATAGAATGCACCAGATAATACAGCACCAGGGTGTGTATGCAACTGATTGTAGTGGTTACCACTATTAATGTTGATCCACATGTTAGCAAGTTTAACTCTAGTTGCAGCAGATGCAAACCTAGCGTAACAATGCTCAGCAAATCCTTGTACTTCTCGTGCAAGGTCACCGAGTGCATCATCACATGTTAATAGATAGTCACCATCGAAATCTTGTGACTGATAACCACCTACGTTAGAACGTACCTGTGTCTCGTGGTCATCACGAATATCATAGATGACTTTAGAGAGTGCATCTAAATCAAGATTGAGGTCACACCACCACACAGGGGTGGGAAACAAAAACTCCTCGTGCATTAGACACCTGTATCAACTGCTGGTGCTTCTTCTTCAGGTTTCCAATCTTCAAGGTGACCAAATTCTTCCTTCCTATTGTTAGGCAGGCGAACCTTTGGTGGTGCTTTATCTACTTCTTTAACATACTCTCTTGCTTCTTCACCAAGACATTCAGTGAAGTATAGATTTAGACCATCAAGTGCACCTTCAAGTTTTACACACTGATCACGCAGAGATTGTACCTCCCTCAGGTCAAACGTGGCGTTGCCTTGTTGTTGTGGTTTAGAATTAAACCTCTCAGTTTGTGCCTTAGCAGCAAGGTATTTTTCATAGGTTTCCGCATGCTGGTTTGCGAGGTTCACAAACAGATCATCAACGGTAATAGATTCAGACATAGCGATTCTCTATAATCTTTTGATTGTTCTTAAGGACAGTTGGGGTTGATGGTTCAAACTTTGAAGACATACTATAGTTGATAGCATCCTCAAACTTTACATCATCAAGTGTAGCATCATCAACGACGTAATCCCATTTCCTGAGTGAATCACGCAGAATAGGAATTAATTGCATTAGAGGTGTACCTGCTTCGATTAAAGTTTCCCCTTCCAATATATGCCAATAGAGTTGTGCATTAAGTTGGGGGACTCTCAATGGGTCAAGTATACCAGTAGCAGCAGTAAATCGTTCCTCACCATTATATAGCACTGGTGATTGAATAAAAATTAGGTCACGGGGGGTACTAGACCTCCATGTTGTACCTATTTTTATTACCACATCCATGCTATGTGGTGGTGCTGATGCTTTTGCTTGCTTATCATCATGTGTGCTGATAAAACCATCACTGGTATCTAGAAGAGTTGGTGCTTGCCAATCTACTGAAACACCATCACCATTGGTGATGATCTTAAAATCACATGGTGCAGGAACGATGAAACCTGTAGCACCATATTGTTTTAATGCAGGACATTTAGCAGCGTGACGTTGTATCTTTGCAAAGGGACATTTAGACATCTCCCTCTGAAGATTAGCAGCAGGATATATTGGATAACAATCCTTGACCCCTGGTTGTGTAGACCAGAAGCGGATAGGTTTACGTCTCAGCATAAATCGTCTGCCTCAAATACTCCTCTGATGTAGGGAGTTCCATCGTATATTGTACTGCTTCCTTCATGTGATTGTCAACCTGCTCTTTCCACAACTCAACACTAGGTGGTCCATATTTCTTCTCTAGTAACATAGCACCCTGTCCCTGAACTGTTGAGAATTTATTACCCATCACCACATATAGATTACCACCCATCTCTTCAGTAATATCATGCGTGACAAATTTCCAACTTGCAAGTTCTGCAAATGGATTGTCTTGTGGATGATTCATCTCAGTGTGATGTTTATAGTAATCAATCTCCTCAGTTACATATCTCCAGTATTCTGTATCTCTACGCATAGAGAAAGCATAATGCCATGATACAAAATCAGCAAATCCATCAATCTCTCTGTCAGCAATATTATTAAGCATTGCTTTGTCAATACTACCAACTAAACCATCTCTTGTTTGTAGCAGTTCAATAACACGACGAATCTGTTCATGCACTGTCAACAAACCAGTGGACTCTAGTGGTTCAACAAAACCATACGATAAACCAACAGCAACAACATTCTTATGCCATGCTCTCTTATGTTTACCATTTTTAATTTGGATATGTTTTAACTGATAGTTCCCTGGTTTGACACCATGGACCTCTTCAATATGATCTCTGAATTCTTGCTCTGCACTCTCTTTATCCGTGAACTTATCACACCACACATATCCTGTGCCAGTTCTATTCCACAATGGTACATTCCACACCCATCCATTGTTCAGACCAGTACCGTTAGTGAAGTTCTGCACATTCACCACAGGCAATCTGCATGCGATTGCATTGTTATTGGGTAGGATGTCATTAAATGTTTGATGTTCTACTCCGAGGTAGTGTTCAAGCAGGAGAGATTTGAAACCTGTGCAATCAACAAATAGGTCAGCACTAATGACATCACCAGTATCAAGTCTGATGTTTTCAATTCCTTTGTCTGTGACATGGGCATCTTCTACATGTGCTTTAACATGTTTGACATTATGACATACATTCTTCCTCAACCATTGACCAAACTTGATGGCATCAAGATGATATGAATAGTCACGATTAAATATACCCCAACGTTCATCTGGGTCCAGTCTATTATACTCCATCAACCATGTGTTGCCATTAACTGCACGGGCAAACCAGTTGGGATGTCGATACTGATCAGGATAATAATTTTCTAACCAGTTCATTGTCTTTACACCAACTGGCATTGCAGAGTCAGATGGATCAACGAAAGGATAGTCCCAATATGTACCGTCGTTCTTATAGAAATTTGTAAATCTGATGCCTACTTTATATGTGGCACAACATTCTTTCATCCACTCCTCATCTTTCAATCCGAGGATATGCATATACGATTGAATGTGCCCCAAAGTAGATTCCCCGACTCCTATAACAGGAACATCGGGGGATTCTACTAGAGTTACATTGTACTCAGGCAATAGTCTTTCAAACGCGGCAGCGGTCATCCAACCAGCGGATCCACCGCCCACAATAACTACATTACGAATCATACTATAACTTCTTTTGATTAATTATACTCTGGAAGTGCGTCTCTTGGCAAGATAGGATCCTGATTAGCATCCCAAGGTTCACCACCTTTTTCTACCACATATTCAACATATGTTTTATACTTCTCATCTTCGGTGAGTTCTTCACCATACTCTGCCTCTGCTTCCTCTCTAGTCATCCATGCAGGGATTCTTTCATCATGATCCCATGGATCATATGGATCCCATGCTTTACCAGTTTCAGGATGCTTAGGTGTTTCACCATACTTTTCTAGCACTTCATCTTTAACAGATTGAATTGCTTTATAGAATTTACCTTCTTTTGCTGCCTCACCAAAGAGACCTGCTTTGATGTCATCAAACAATCTAGCAAGTTGTGAACCACTGTCACCATAACCAATAACTCTCGCTTGAGATACATCAACGTGACCCTGATTAGGGATCCACTCGTTAAACTCAAGTTTCCAGTCTAGTGTGATGTCATCAGGTGCATCCACCCAACGAAATGATGATCCAGGACCAGTATAGATGTCAAACTCTTCCCCTGGTTCAGCAATATCTGTAGGAAATCCTTGATAGGAAATTAGTGCTCTTTTCATTTGAATCAGTTGAAGTTGTAAACGACGATGTAACCTTGGCGACCATTTGCACCACGCTCCGAGTTACGACCCGAAGAACCACCAGCACCCCACGCAGCGTGGTTACGATGGTTTTGTGCCCACTGTTGTTGATA
>MDTD01161744.1_pt1 | contig 66456 bp, 62 predicted proteins | sample 811221 | NCBI WGS metagenome assembly MDTD01 (sample SAMN05326646, study PRJNA326480) | marine metagenome | isolation source: seawater | place: Pacific Ocean: South West | collected 2011
TCTCGCCCCCGGACCCGCTGAATTTTTAGGCACGGTGCCATCCGGCCGGCTGGCCCTCGACGGGCGCGAACTGGTGGCCCTGGACAGCGACGGTCTGAGAGAACGCCGCCGTCTGATGAACGAGGGCGCCGCCTATATCACGCTGGTTGTGGATAACGGCGGCAAGCTGCTTGCCGACCCCCGGATCAGTCTGCAGGGGCTTCCCGCCGCCGTGGACCGGCATGTCGAGACCGTGACTCAGGCGGTGCGGGATGCGGTCAGCAGCCTGGACGGCGCCGCTCGACGGGACGATGCCGCCATCAAAGAAGTGGCAAGGCTGGCCCTCAGGCGCCAAATCAAGAAAGCCTACGATCGCCGCCCGGCGATCACGGTGGAGTTGATCCGTCTCTGAAGAGAGCGGACCGAACGACAGGAAGTTCAAGGATGATCGGACGTCTCAATCATGTAGCCATCGCCGTTCCCGACCTCGAAGCCGCGAGCGCCCTCTACCGCGACACGTTGGGCGCGAAGGTATCGGAGCCGGTCGATCTGCCGGAGCACGGCGTTACCACGGTTTTCGTCGAACTCGACAACACCAAAATCGAGCTTCTTCATCCGTTGGGTGAGAAGTCGCCGATAGCCTCATTCCTGGAGAAGAATGCTTCGGGCGGCATCCACCATGTCTGCTATGAGGTCGGCGATATCGCCGCGGCGGCCGAGACCCTTTCCAAGTCAGGCGCCCGTGTTCTTGGTGACGGAAAGCCGCGCATCGGAGCCCATGGCAAGCCGGTGCTGTTCCTTCACCCCAAGGATTTCTGCGGAACGCTCGTCGAGCTCGAGGAGGTGTGAACGATGTCGGTGATGGAGATCATTCTCGTCGGCGCGATCGTCTGGTGGATGGTCTTCTTCGTCACTTTGCCGTTCGGGGCCCATCCGCACGAAGAAATCGAGCCGGGGATGGCGCCCAGCGCACCGGCTCGGCCGCGGTTGTGGCTGAAAGCCGCGGTCTCGACAGTCGTGAGCATCATTGTGGTGTTGATCGTCGACTGGCTGATCGCCGCCGACATTCTGCCGAGCATGCGTTCGATGTTCGGATAGCGCGGGCGTCTCATGCCGAGGGCGTGAAACGTTCTCAATTTTTTTAAGTCGAAACAATATCCACGTCTCAGCCCGGTTGGACCGCAAGACGACTTAAGTCGATCCGTGGAATTGTGAAAGGGCGCCCAAAAAGAAAAAGCAAGACCACTTCGGTCTTGCTAAGAGGATTCCCTTATTTTTTTCCGTCCTCGCGGGTTCGCGGCTAAAGCCGTTCCCGCGGATTTGACGGCTCCTCCCTGAACCTGGGCCGTCGCCCTGGGGGCTGTGAGCCTCCATCGGTGACGAACACTATAGGTGAACCGGAAGGGTGGGTCCAGCGAGATTCTGCGCATTAATTGACCGCCTTGCCTTTATCTACAGCAGTCCGAGGCATATTTGGGATTCGGAACAAAGGAGAGGGTCCTGGATGAAGCGCATAGCGATGGCTGTTTCGGGAGTGCTTCTGGTGACGACGGTGGGTAATGCTCAAGGGCTGGACGATCCCGAACAAGACGTGGTGATCATCACCCGGGACATCTGCGCACGTCTGGAAATCTACCAACCAGCTCCGGATGTGGCCTATCAGCCCGGTGTCGACGTCGCCGGCAACCCGGTTGCCCCGGCGGACCTGCCGGGAAGCGGCAATCTCGATTTCGGCCTCGACGACGTGGCGATCGATCCGCGCATCCCGCTGGCACGGTTCGTGGGCGATCCGATGGCCAAACAACCGGTACTCGGCGCGGCTGAAATCGACCTTGGTCCGATCAATTTCAGGGAAGGTCGCCCTTATCTCGGCGATCGACCGCTTCGCTCCGAGGAGGAACATGCGCTCGCCGCGGAATGCGCTCGATTGCAGGCGGAGTCTCAGCCGCCTCAGGAAGAAGGGAGCGAATAGACGCTCCGTTGCGTTCCGGGCGGGCTCTGCATAAAGTCGCGCCCCGTTCATCGTCTTACCGCGAGGGGTCATGCGGCTTTCCACCTACCTGATGCCGACGTTGCGGGAGACGCCGTCCGAGGCGCAGATCGTTTCGCACCGCCTCATGCTGCGCGCCGGCATGATCCGGCAGTCGAGCGCCGGCATCTATAGCTGGCTGCCGATGGGCTATCGGGTCCTGCGCCGGGTCGAGCAGATCGTCCGCGAGGAAATGGACGCCGCCGGCTGCCAGGAAATCCTGATGCCCTCGATCCAGCCGGCGGACCTCTGGCGTGAGAGCGGCCGCTACGATGCCTATGGCAAGGAGATGCTGCGCATCACCGACCGGCATGAGCGCGACATGCTCTACGGCCCGACCCACGAAGAGGTCGTCACCGACATTTTCCGCAACAATGTCAGGAGTTACCGTGAACTTCCGAAGAATCTCTATCAGATTCAGTGGAAGTTCCGCGACGAGGTCCGGCCGCGCTTCGGCGTCATGCGCGGACGCGAATTCCTGATGAAGGATGCATACTCCTTCGACCTCGATTTCGAGGGAGCGAAGCGTTCCTACGAACGGATGTTCGTCGCCTATCTCAACACCTTCGCGCGGCTTGGTCTGAAAGCCATTCCGATGCAGGCGGACAGCGGCGCGATCGGTGGCGACATGAGCCACGAATTCGTCATCCTCGCCGAGACCGGCGAGAGCCAAGTGTTCTGCGACCGGAGTCTGCTGGACCTGGGTGCGCCGGGCCGGGTCGATTATGACGGCGACCTGCGTCCGATCGTCGAACGATGGACCACGCCTTATGCCGCGACGGACGAGAAGCACGATCCGTCGAATTGTCCGGTCGCCGGGGATGCCCTGGTGACCGCGCGCGGCATCGAGGTCGGCCACATCTTCTATTTCGGCACCAAGTACTCCCAATCGATGGGAGCATCGGTGGCGGGCCCCGATGGCGAGGCCGTGTTCGTCCAGATGGGCTCCTACGGGATCGGTGTTTCGCGTCTCGTCGGCGCGATCATCGAGGCGGGCCACGACGATGCGGGGATCGTCTGGCCGGAGCCGGTAGCGCCGTTCAAGATCGGCATCGTCAATCTGAAGGTCGGCGACGCCGCATGCGATGCAGCCGCGGAGAAGGCGTTCTCGACCTTGACGGCGGCGGGGCTCGATGTGCTCTACGACGACCGTGACGAGCGCGCCGGCGTGAAGCTAGCCGACATGGATCTGATCGGGGTGCCGTATCAGATGGTGATCGGACCGCGCGGCGTCGCCCGCGGCATGGTCGAGATCAAGGACCGGCGCACGGGCGAGCGGGAAGAGCTTTCCGAAGAGGCGGCGTTCGCCCGTCTGACCAACTGATGTTTTCTCGCTTCGAGCGCATGGTGGCGGGCCGCTACCTGAGGGCCCGCCGGACGGAACGGTTCGTCTCCGTCATCGCTTTATTCTCCCTGGTGGGGATCGCGCTCGGAGTCGCGACGCTGATCATCGTCCTGTCTGTGATGAACGGTTTCCGTCAGGAGCTTCTGTCGCGGGTTCTCGGGATCAACGGCCATATCATCGTTCAAGCCGAAGGCAGTCGCGGCATTCCGGACTACCAGGCGATCGTCGACCGGATCAGCCCCATCGGCACTGTGACGCTGGCGGTTCCGACCATCGACGGGCAGGTGATGGTGACGGCGCGCTCGACGGCATCGGGTGCGCTGGTTCGCGGCGTTCGGCCCGAGGACGTCGCGCGGCGACCGATCCTCGCCGACAATATCGTGTCCGGCAGCCTGGACTCCTTCACCGGTGACAACGCGGTCATCGTGGGATCGCGACTGGCGCAGCGCCTCGGCCTCTATGTCGGGGACAATATCACCCTGATCTCGCCGCAAGGGACACCGACGGCGGTGGGGACGGTGCCGCGGGTGCGGGCCTATCGGATCGTCGCCACCTTCGAAGTCGGCATGTACGAATACGACAACACGATGGTGTTCATGCCGCTGCCGGCGGCGCAGACATTCTTCCGCCTGCCGGAGAGCGTCAATCAAATCGAGGTCTTTACGTCAGATCCCGAGGACGTCGATCGGATCGCGCCCGCCGTCGTCTCGGCGGTGAACGGCGAAGGATACGTCTACACGTGGCAGCAGGCGCACGCGCACTTCTTCAATGCGCTCGAGGTCGAGCGCAACGTGATGTTCCTGATCCTGACCCTGATTATCCTGGTCGCCGCGTTCAACATCATCTCCAGCCTGATCATGATGGTGAACGACAAGGGCAGGGGCATCGCCATCCTGCGGACGGTCGGGGCGACCCGCGGCAGCATCATGCGGATTTTCTTTCTTACCGGCGCGACGGTGGGCGTCGTCGGCACGCTGACGGGCTTCCTGCTCGGACTCGGTTTCTCCCTGAACATCGAGTCGATCCGGGAGTGGATCGAGGGGTTGACCGGGGGAGAGCTGTTCGCGGCTGAGATCTATTTCTTGTCGAAGCTTCCGGCCGTGGTCGATCCGGGTGATGTGGCGACGGTCGTGCTGATGAGTCTGGGGCTCTCGTTCCTGGCCACGATCTACCCGGCCTGGCGCGCTGCCCGTCTCGATCCGGTCGAGGCTCTTCGCTATGAGTGAGGCCGCGCTCGCGATCGACGCGGTCGACCGCACCTTCTTCCAGGGCAAGCGCAGGCTCGACGTGCTTCGTGGCGCCTCGCTTTCGATTGCGCCGGGCGAGATCATCGCCCTGATCGGCCCCTCGGGTGTGGGGAAATCGACGCTGCTGCAGATCGCCGGTCTTCTCGAACGGCCCGATGCCGGCGAAATCCGCATCAACGGACGTGCCTGCGCCCGGGCGAGCGATTCCGACCGGACCAGGGTGCGCCGCGACAACCTGGGCTTCGTTTACCAGTTCCATCATTTGCTGCCCGAGTTCTCGGCCGTCGAGAATGTCATGCTGCCGCAGATGATCGCCGGAAAGGGAAAGGGCGAGGCGCGCAAGCGGGCCACGGACCTGCTGCAGTCGGTGGGGCTCGGCGAACGCTTGCCGCATCGGCCGTCGGCCTTATCCGGGGGCGAGCAGCAGCGTGTCGCCATCGCGCGAGCGCTGGCGAACGAACCCAATGTTCTGCTGGCCGACGAGCCCACCGGCAATCTCGATCCCCACACGGCCGAGACGGTGATGAGCGAGCTGTTGACCCTTGTGCGGGAGTCGCGAGTCGCGGCGCTGGTCGCCACGCATAACCCGGAAGTCGCGGCCCGCATGGATCGCACGGTGACGCTCAGCGAGGGTATGATTGCGGTCGTGGAGGCCCCTGGTCTGGTGCGGTGACATCTGCCGTCGGGAATGGAATCCTGATCTTCGTCGGCGGTGAAGCCGACGCAGGGAAGGGGGCTGATGCCGCACGCTGATTTCGTTCACCTGAGGGTTCATACGGCGTACTCGCTCAGCGAGGGCGCGATTCCGGTCAAGAAGCTGGTGGGGCTGTGCCGCGATGGCGGCTTCCCGGCCGTCGCCATGACCGACAGCGCCAATCTGTTCGGCGCCCTGGAGTTTTCCCGCGCCTGCGCCGAGGCCGGGGTCCAGCCGATTATCGGCTGCCAGCTTCCGGTCGCCCGCCCCGACGGCGAGGTCACCAACGGCACGCCGCCACCGCCGGACAAGCTGGTTCTGCTGGTCCAGGACGAGACCGGCTACCGGAACCTGATCCATCTGCTCAGCAAAGCTTATCTCGATACCGGCAACGCCCATGATCCCTATGTCGAGATCGAGGATCTCCAAGGGTGCGGCGCCGGTCTGATCGCGCTCACCGCCGGACCCGACGGTGCTGTCGGACGCCTGCTCGGCGAGCGTCAGACCGACGCGGCGGAGGCCCATCTGCTGCTGCTCAAGGACATCTTCGGCGACCGCCTTTACGTCGAGATCATGCGGCACGCAATCCCGGCGGAGGATCGGATCGAGGCGGAGCTGATCGAACTCGCCTACCGACACGATCTGCCGCTGGTCGCGACCAACGATGTCTACTTCGGCGATACCAGCATGTACGAGGCGCATGATGCGCTTCTGTGCATCGCGCAGGGCGTGACGGTCTCGCGCGACGACAGGCGCCGCGTCACGCCCGAGCACCGCTTCAAGTCGGCGGCGGAGATGCGAACGCTGTTCGCCGACCTGCCGGAGGCGGCCGACAACACCCTGGTGATCGCGCAGCGCTGCGCCTTCCTGGTGGAAAAGCGGAAGCCGCTGCTGCCCAAGGCCTTCGCCGATCGCGACGAGGCGGCGGCCCTTCGGGAGGATGCCGCGCGCGGACTCGACGCTCGGCTGGAAGCGCATGTCTACACCGCGGAGATGGGACCGGAAGAGCGCGAAGCAGTCGCCAAACCGTATCGCGAGCGGCTCGACTACGAGCTCGGAGTCATCATCCAGATGGGCTTCGCGGGCTACTTCCTGATCGTCGCCGAGTTCATCCAATGGTCGCGGGACGAGGGCATTCCGGTCGGCCCCGGCCGTGGATCGGGCGCCGGATCGGTCGTCGCTTGGGCGCTGACCATCACCGACCTCGACCCGCTTCGGTTCGGCCTGCTGTTCGAGCGCTTCCTCAATCCTGAGCGTGTCTCGATGCCGGACTTCGATATCGACTTCTGTCAGGACCGCCGCGACGAAGTGATCGGCCACGTGCAAGGCCATTACGGCCGCGATCGCGTCGCCCAGATCATCACCTTCGGTAAGCTTCAGGCACGGGCGGCGCTTCGCGACGTTGGGCGCGTCCTGGAGATGCCCTACGGCCAGGTCGACCGGCTGTGCAAGCTGGTCCCCAACAACCCGGCGAACCCGGTCACCCTGGAAGAAGCGATCGCCGGCGAGCCGAGGCTGCGGGAGGAACGCGACGGCGATCCTACCGTTGCCCGGTTATTGCGCATCGCCCTCCAGCTCGAGGGACTCTACCGCCACGCCTCGACCCACGCCGCCGGCGTGGTGATCGGCGACCGTCCGCTCGAGGAACTGCTGCCGCTCTATCGAGATCCGCGCTCGGAGATGCCGGTCACCCAGTTCAACATGAAGTACGTCGAGGACGCGGGACTGGTTAAGTTCGACTTCCTCGGCCTCAAGACGCTGACGGTGCTTCAGCGGGCGAAGGAGCTGATCGACCGGCGCTACCCGGACGACCCGATCGATCTTGCGGCCCTTCCGCTGGACGACGCCAAGACCTTCGAGATGCTGTGCCATGCCGATTCGACCGGCGTGTTCCAGCTTGAAAGCACGGGCATGCGCGACGTGCTGCGCAAGCTGAAGCCCGACCGAATCGAGGACATCATCGCCGTCGTGGCGCTCTATCGTCCCGGCCCGATGGACAATATCCCGAGCTATATCGCCCGGAAACACGGCCAGGAGCTTCCGGATTACCTGCATCCGTCGCTCGAAGGGATCCTCAAGGAAACCTTCGGGATCATGATCTACCAGGAGCAGGTAATGCAGATCGCCCAGGTGCTGGCGGGCTACAGCCTGGGCAACGCCGACCTTCTTCGCCGCGCGATGGGCAAGAAGATCAAGGCCGAGATGGACGCGCAGCAGAAGCTGTTCATCGACGGCGCCGTGGCCAACGGGGTCGACGGCGGCAAGGCATCGACGATCTTCGAGCTGGTCGCGAAGTTCGCCGGCTACGGCTTCAACAAATCCCATGCCGCCGCCTACGCCATGGTGGCGTACCAGACCGCCTATCTGAAGGCGAACCACCCGGTCGAATTCTTTGCGGCCTCGATGACCCTGGATAAGGGCAACACCGAGAAGCTGAGTGGTTTCCGCCAGGAACTCGACCGTCAGGGCATTCCGCTGCTGCCGCCCGACATCAACCGGTCCGGTGTCGACTTCACGGTCGACCATGATGCCGACGGCACGGACGCCATCCGCTACGCGCTGTCCGCGATCCGCAATGTCGGCGAGAAGGCGATGGAACTGGTGGTGGCCGAGCGCGCCGCGAACGGCCCGTTCAAGGATCTGTTCGATTTCGCCGGGCGAGTCGATCCGCGAAGCATCAACAAGCGGATGCTGGAAGGGCTGACACGGGCGGGTGCCTTCGACGGATTGAATCCGAACCGCGCGCAGGTCTTGGAGGGGATCGAGGTTCTCCTGCGCTACGCCAACCGCAGCGCCGACGAGCGCGGCAGCAATCAGCAGATGCTGTTCGCCGGCGCGGCCGATCCGGCCCCTTTACCGCCGCTGCCGGTGGTCGAGGAATGGCCGATGATCGACAAGCTCAACGCCGAGCTCGATGCCCTCGGCTTCTATCTGTCGGCGCATCCGCTGGACGCCTACGGGACCAGCCTGAAGAAACTCGGCGTCACCATGTTCGCCGATCTGATGCGGGAACGTCCGCGCGCCGGTCCGCGCCCGGTACTGGCTGGCATCGTTCTCGCCAAGCGCGAGCGGCGATCGCAACGCGGGCGCTATGCATTCGTGCAGATGTCCGACCCCAGCGGCGTGTTCGAGATCACCGTCTTCTCCGAGGTGTTCGCCCAGTCGCGCGACCTTCTGGACGCGAATGTGCCTCTTCTGGTCGAAGTCGACATCCGCGACGAGGAGGACTCCATCAGGCTGATGGCCGGCCGTATCCGTTCGCTCGATGAAGTCGCTGCCCACAAGCTGTCCGGCTACCGCATCTTCGTCAGCGAGTCGTTGGCCATACCGGGGTTGAGGGGGGTGGTGGAACGCGAAGGTGCGGGCCGGGGGCGGCTGAACCTCGTCGTGCCGACTTCCGAGGGGGACGAAGTCGAGATCGCCCTCAAAGGCAATGTCGCGCTGTCACCGGCAATGCGCGCGGCGCTGAAGTCGGTGCCGGGCGTGGTCGACGTCCACGATCTTTGAGCAACATGCGAACGCCGGGCCTTCGTCGACCATGACGTCCTTCGCTGCCATCGATTTCGAAACCGCCGATTACGGCCGGGACAGCGCCTGCGCCGTCGGGGTGGTCATGGTCGAGGAGGGCCGGATCGTCGAGCGTTATCACCAGCTCATCCGCCCGCCGCGGGAAGACTTCGTCTTCACCTATATCCACGGCATCACCTGGGACGACGTCCGCGATAGCCCGGATTTCGCCGAGATGTGGCCGTGGCTGCGGGACATGCTCGATTCGGTCGAGTTTCTGGTTGCGCATAATGCGTTGTTCGACAAGGGCGTCCTTTATGCCTGCTGCAAGGCCGTCGCGGTCGATCCGCCCGGCTACGACTTCCGATGCACGGTGCAGCTCGCGCGAAGGACCTGGCATCTGCCGTCCAACCGCCTGCCGGCGGTCTGTGCGCATCTGGGGATTGATCTGGATCATCACCATGCGCTTTCCGATGCTGAGGCATGCGCCCGAATCGCCATCGAAGGGCAGTTGCGATAGAGGAACGGGCGCGGCGAGTCCGGCAGTCGGTTAGGGTGAGGGAGCGTATCCGGAGAACGCCCGCGAAACCTCTCATCCGTCATGCCCGGACTTCCGGCGCGCGGGCGGCTTTCTCCTTGCCAAAGGCGGGCTGCGGGATTATCTAGCGATCCGAATCGAATACCACACGCGGGATTGCGGCGGCGGGGGTGAGCCTCGGCGTCGTCTCCGGTGTTCGGGCATTCCGAACTTCGTCCCGCGGCGGCTCAACCGGACAAAGGAGAGACTGCATCATGGCGATGCCGACCTTTACCATGCGCCAGCTTCTGGAAGCGGGCGTGCACTTTGGTCACCAGACCCGTCGTTGGAACCCCAAGATGGACCCGTACCTGTTCGGCGTCCGCAATGGGGTCCATATCATCGATCTGCAACAGACCGTCCCCATGCTGTACCAGGCGCTGGAGTTCGTCCGCGACGTGGTCGGGGGTGGCGGTCGCGTGCTGTTCGTGGGCACCAAGCGTCAGGCCCAGGAGCCGATCGCCGAGTCCGCGAGCCGGTGCGGCCAGTATTTCGTCAATCATCGCTGGCTGGGCGGCATGCTCACCAACTGGAAGACGATGTCGATCTCCATCAACCGGCTCCGTCACCTCGACGAGCAGCTGGCGCAGGAGAACATCGGCTTGACCAAGAAGGAGCTGCTGAGCCTGACCCGCGAGCGGGAGAAGCTTCATCTGTCCCTGGGCGGTATCCGCGAGATGGGCGGCCTTCCCGATGCCCTGTTCGTGATCGACACGAACAAGGAGGACATCGCGGTCAAGGAAGCGCGCAAACTGAACATCCCGGTCGTGGCGACGGTGGACAGCAACTGCGATCCGATGCTGATCGACTATCCGATCCCGGCCAATGACGACGCGACCCGCGCTATCCGGCTCTATTGCGAGCTGATTTCCGGCGCGGTTCTCGATGGTCTGCAGGCGGAGATGGCGGCGAGCGGCGAGGACATCGGCATGGCCGAGGAGACGCCGGCGGAGGATCTGGGCGAAGGCGAGGCGGCGCCCGAGACCGACGCGCCCAAGTCGGACGAAGAGGCTGCTGCCGAGGTTGCCGAGGACGTCGCCGCTTCCGAGCGGCCGGAGCAGCCGGCCGTCAGCTGATATGAAATCGCCGGACGGTCCTTCCGGACCGTCCGCGACCGAGCGAGAGGGTAAGTAACATGGCGGAGATCACAGCCTCCTTGGTCAAGGAGCTGCGAGACAAGACCGGCGCCGGCATGATGGACTGCAAGAAGGCGCTGACCGAGACCGGCGGCGACGTCGAGGCAGCCGTCGACTGGTTGCGCAAGAAGGGTGTGGCGTCGGCCGCGAAAAAGGCGAGCCGGGTGGCTGCCGAGGGGCTGGTCGGCGTTGCGGTCGACGGCGCACGCGGGGCGCTGGTCGAAGTGAACTCCGAGACCGACTTCGTTGCCCGCAATCCCGAGTTCCAGCAGCTGGTGAGCGACATTGCCGGCGTGGCGCTGGCCGAGGGCGGCGACCTGGATCGTGTCCTCAAGGCGCCGTATCCCGGCGTTGACAAGAACGTCGCAGATCAGGTGACGGAAATCGTCGGTCGCATCGGCGAGAACATGGTGGTCCGCCGCGCCGCCGGCCTGTCGGTCGGAACGGGTGTGGTCGCTCAATACATCCACAACGCCGTTACTCCCGGCCTCGGCAAGATCGGCGTGCTGGTGGCGCTCGAGTCGACCGGCGACGCTGAGAAGCTCTCGGCGCTTGGGAAGCAGATCGCGATGCATGTCGCAGCGGCGAAGCCGGAGGCGGTCACGACCGCCGACATCGATCCGACTGCCCTGCAGAGGGAGCGCGACGTCCTTTCCGATCAGGCCCGGGCGTCGGGCAAGCCGGACAACATCATCGAGAAGATGGTCGAGGGACGTCTGCGGAAGTATTACGAAGAGGTCGTGCTGACCGAGCAGATCTTCGTCATCGATGGCGAAACCAAGGTCGGCAAGGTGGTCGAGCAGGCCGCCGCCGATATCGGCGCGCCGGTCAAGATCGCCGGCTTCGTTTCCTTCGTCCTTGGCGAAGGTGTCGAAAAGGAGGAGACTGATTTCGCTGCCGAGGTGGCGGCTCAGGTGGGCGGCTGAGCCGACGCAGGTTCCCCATGGTTCCGCCGCCGGTGCCGGCGTGATCGGGGAGTCAGGCGGGCGTGAATGCGCGCCGGAAGGACCTTCGCGGCACCGATAAGGGGGTACCGGCATGGCAGCGGAAGCCGTCTATCGGCGCGTTCTCCTGAAACTTTCGGGAGAAGCTCTCATGGGGGCGCAGCAGTATGGTCAGGACTCGGCGACCATACTACGCATCGCGCAGGAGATCAGAGACGTCCATCATATGGGCGTCGAGATCTGCATGGTGGTGGGCGGCGGAAATATCTTCCGCGGCGTGGCCGGGTCGGAAGCTTCCGGCATCGATCGGGCCACGGCCGACAGCATGGGAATGCTGGCCACGGTCATCAACGCGTTGGCTTTGCAGAGCGCCTTGGAGAAGGCGGGTCTGCAAACCCGCGTTCAATCGGCGATTCCTATGGCTTCGGTGTGCGAGCCCTATATCCGGCGCCGCGCCGTCCGGCATATGGAAAAGGGACGGGTGGTCATCTTCGCTGCCGGAACCGGTAATCCCTACTTCACCACGGATACGGCTGCCGCGCTGCGTGCGGCCGAGATGGGATGCGATGCCCTGTTGAAAGCGACGCAGGTCGACGGGGTCTATTCGGCCGATCCCCATCGGGTCAGCGATGCCGTCCGGTACGAACGGCTTTCCTATACCCGGGTGCTGAAGGAAGATCTCAAAGTCATGGATGCGTCGGCGATCGCGTTGGCGCGGGAGAATCGGATTCCGATTTTGGTGTTTTCGATACACAATCCCGGTGCGTTCGCCGAAGTCGTCGCCGGCAATGGCCGTTTCACCATCATCGACCAAGAGGATTGAGACGTGTCGGAATTTGACGTTCAGGATCTCAAGCGGCGGATGGACGGAGCGATCGAGGTGCTCCAGACCGAGCTGGCTGGGCTCAGGACGGGACGCGCGTCGGCGGGGCTGCTCGAGCCCGTCACCGTCGAGGCATATGGAAGCCATATGCCGCTCAATCAGGTGGCGACGGTGAGCGTGCCTGAGCCCCGGATGCTTTCGGTGCAGGTGTGGGACAAGGGCCTCACCAAGGCGGTGGAAAAAGCGATCCGCAACAGCGGGTTGGGCCTTAATCCGCTTGCCGAGGGACAGACCTTGCGGATCCCGGTGCCCGAACTGACCGAGGACCGTCGCCGCGATCTGGCCAAAATGGCCGGCAAGTATGGCGAGCAGGCGAAGGTTTCGATCCGGAACGTGCGCCGCGACGGCATGGAAGCGCTGAAACGCATGGAGAAGGACGGCACGATCTCTCAGGACGAGCATCGCAATATGGGCGACAAGGTCCAGTCGATCACCGACGACCATGTCTCGGTTATCGACGAGATGCTGGCGTCGAAGGAAAAGGAGATCATGCAGGTCTGAGCGTTCGCTCGCCTCTGCCGGCATCAGCATGACGACTCTCGCGCCTCAAACCGTAGCTCTTCAACCGCCGGCACATATCGCCATCATCATGGATGGGAACGGCCGCTGGGCGGCGGGGCATGGTCTGCCCCGTGTGGCGGGCCATCAGCGCGGTGCCGAAGCCGTTCGCCGGACGGTGCGCGGTTGCGTCGAACTGGGCGTCGAATATCTGACTCTGTACGCGTTCTCGTCCGAGAACTGGAAGCGGCCGGCCAACGAGGTCAGCGACCTCATGAGCCTGCTCCGGCTCTATCTTCGGCGTGAGCTGCGGGAGCTCAGCAGCAACGGTGTCCGCCTCCATGTGATCGGCGAGCGTGATCGTCTCGACGACGACATCAAGAAGCTGATCGTCGAAGCGGAGGAGACGACCCGCCATAACGACCGCCTTCACATGACGGTGGCGTTGAATTACGGCGGGCGCCGAGAGATCACTGCGGCCGTACGCCACATCGCACATGAAGTCGCTGCGGGCCGGCTCGATCCCGAGCAGATCTCCGAAGAGACGATCGAAGACAGTCTCGCCACGGTCGGCATTCCGGATCCCGACATGATCATTCGGACCAGCGGCGAGAGGCGGCTCAGCAACTTCCTGTTATGGCAGTCGGCGTATGCCGAGTTCGTCTTCATCCCGACCCTCTGGCCGGACTTCGGACGGGAAGATCTCGAAGCGGCGATCGAGGAGTTTCACCGCCGCGAGCGCCGCTATGGTGGCCGAGTTGGTTGATGGGGCGCGACGAGAACTCCGTCTGAGAATTCTGTCCGCCCTCGTTATGGCGCCCGTGGCCCTCGCTGCGGTTTTCCTGGGTGGAATTGCCTTTAAGATCCTGGTCGCGGTCGCAGCCCTCGCCATGGCCTGGGAATGGGATCGTCTCTGGGATCGCGCCGGCCAACGGTCGGCCCCGCGGGCGCTGCTTCTAGGCACGACATTGGCGGCAGTCTTCCTCGCCGCCGAGGGCTTCGCCGGATGGGGTATCGCGACGGCGCTCGCCGGGGCGGCCTCTCTCTGCCTTTTCGGCGTGCGCCTGGGGCGCGGCAGTCACTGGTGGGGCGTGGGGCTGGCCTATGTAGCGCTGCCCTGTATCGCTTTCATCTGGCTGCGGCAGGTCGACGCCTTCGGGTGGCGTCTGATCATCTGGCTGCTGCTGGTGGTTTGGGCGAGCGATGTCGGCGGATACCTGTTCGGCCGGATGATCGGCGGTCCCAAGCTCGCTCCGCGGATCAGCCCGAAAAAGACATGGGCCGGTCTCGCTGGGGCCGTGGCGCTGGGAACAGGCGTCGGTGCCGCGACCGCCCTCGGAATGGATGCGACCGACGTCATGTCTGCGGCCCTGGTGGCGATTTTCGTCGCTTTGGGCGCACAAGGAGGCGATCTGGCCGAGTCCGCACTCAAGCGGTCTCGGGGTGTTAAGGATACGAGCGGGCTGATACCGGGGCATGGCGGTATCCTGGATCGTGTCGACGGTTTGCTGGCTGGAGCGTCGCTACTTGCGGTGCTCAGCCTGTTCGGCGGAGAGAGCGTATTGGGATGGCGGTAGTGGATTCGGACGGAGGCGCGGCTCGCAGGGTGTGCATCCTCGGGTCCACCGGTTCAGTCGGAAAGAGCACCATCGATCTCATCGAACGTCGTCCCGATGCCTACAAGGTCGTTTCGCTGGTCGCACGGCAGAACGTCGAGCTTCTTGCGGAGCAGGCGAAGCGCCTGAAGCCGGAACTGGCCGTGATTGCGGAGCCCGACGGTTACGGTGCCTTGCGGGACGCTCTGGCAGGATCCGGCGTCGAGGTTGCGGCAGGAGCGGACGCGGTCATCGCGGCGGCTTCTCTCCAAGCCGACTGGACCATGGCGGCGATCGTCGGCGCCGCCGGTCTTGCCCCGACCATCGCCGCCGTACGGCAGGGCGGTGTAGTCGCCTTCGCCAACAAGGAATGCTTGGTCTGCGCGGGATCGCTGTTGATGCGGGAGGTCGCCAAGAGCGGCGCAACCCTTCTCCCTGTCGATTCCGAGCACAACGCGATTTTTCAGGTCTTCGATTTCGACCGTGTGGACAGGATCGAGAAGATCATCCTGACGGCATCAGGGGGACCGTTCCGGTCATTCGCGAAGGCCGACATGGAGTTCGTGAGTCCGGCCCAGGCAGTCGCGCACCCGAACTGGAGCATGGGCGCCAAGATCTCGGTCGACTCGGCGACGATGATGAACAAGGGCCTGGAGATCATCGAGGCGTCCTACCTGTTCCCCGTAGGCGAGGAACGCATCGAGGTCGTCGTCCACCCGCAGTCGGTGATTCACAGCATGGTGGCCTATTGCGACGGGTCGATCCTGGCTCAGCTCGGATCTCCGGACATGCGGACCCCGATCGCCTTCACCTTGGGCTGGCCCGATCGGATCGACGCTCCCGTCAGCCGGCTCGACTTCGCATCTTTGTCCGAGTTGACGTTCGAACCCCCTGACGAAGAACGATTTCCGGCATTGGCTCTGGCTCGCCGAGCCTTGCAAAGCGGCGGGTCGGCACCTACTATTCTCAATGCCGCAAACGAGGTGGCCGTCCAATCCTTCCTTATGGAGAAACTGGGATTCCTGGACATTGCGCGGGTCGTCGAAGCGACGCTCGCGGCGGTGCCCCACACGCCGGTAGGGCAACTCGACGACGTGTATGATGTGGACGATCAGGCTCGACGGGTCGCAGGCGATCTTATTGCCAGCATGACCGGTACGGTTGCCACGGTCGGCACACTCGATCGGACTGGAACATAACCTTGCTTATCGACACTCTCACCTATGTCGCCGCCTTTATCGTCGTGCTGACGATCGTGGTGTTCGTTCATGAATTCGGCCATTACTGGGTCGCGCGGCGGAACGGCGTCCGGGTCGAGGTGTTCTCGATCGGGTTCGGGAAGGAGTTGTTCGGCTGGACGGACAGAGCCGGGACGCGCTGGCGGGTCAGCCCGATTCCGCTGGGCGGTTACGTCAAGTTCTTTGGTGACGCCAATGCGGCGAGCGCGCCGGACAGTGAGCTGCAGGCGAAGGAACTGACGCCTGAGGAGAAGGCGGTTTCCTTCCATCATAAGCGGGTGGGGCAGCGCGCTGCGGTGGTATTCGCCGGTCCGGCGGCGAACCTGGTTTTCGCCGTTGTTATCTTCGCCGGGTTGTTCGCCACCATCGGCCAGCCTTTCACGCCACCGGTGGCCGGCGAGATTCTCGAGGACAGTGCCGCGGCGGAAGCCGGCCTGATGCCCGGCGATCGGATCGAGATGATCGATTCTCAGCCGATCGATCGCTTCGAGGACATCCAGACCATCGTCCGGAGCAATCCCGGCGTTCCGCTCGACGTCGTGATCCTGCGGGATGGGCAGGAGATGAGCGTCGCGGTGACGCCGAAGGTCTCGGAGGTCGAAGACTCCCTCGGGAACATCCACCGCATCGGCCTGCTCGGGATCAGTGTCGGCGCCCGCGAATACGTGCGGTTGGGCCCGGCCGAGTCGCTTTGGGAAGGGCTTCATCATACCGGGAGCATCATCGTCGCGACCTTCCAGGGACTTGGAGAGATCATTGGCGGCAACCGCAGCGCCAAGGAACTCGCCGGCCCGATCGCGATCGCTCAGATGTCCGGTGCCGTCGTGCAGGAGGGGATCCCTCCGCTGTTGACCTTCATGGCCATCATATCGATCAGTCTCGGGCTCATTAACCTGTTTCCGGTTCCGATGCTGGACGGCGGCCATCTTCTGTTTTACGCCTTTGAAGCGGTGCGCGGCCGTCCGTTGGGTCAGCGCGCCCAGGAATACGGATTCAGGGTAGGGCTTCTGCTGGTGATCGGACTCATGGGATTCGCGACTTTCAACGACTTGACCCGACCGTCCGTGCTGGAGTTCTTCTCGCGCCTCTCGTTCTGATCGCGGGAGGCGGGGGCTTTGTCGACGTTGGGAATGCTGAGGACCTGGGCGCTTGCTCTGGTTCTTGCTTGGGGCGCACTGGCGGGTGGAACAGCCGTCGCCCAACAGCTGGATCGTATCCAGGCGATCAGCGTAGTCGGGAATCAGCGTATCGAGGACAGCACGATTCTGTCCTACTTGCGGGTGGCGCCCGGCGATCGCTTCGATCCCGAGCGCATCAACGATTCGCTCAAATCGCTCTACGACACCGGCCTGTTCGCCGATATCCGCATCGGTCGGGACGGAAACGCGCTCGTCGTTTCGGTGGTGGAGAATCCGATCGTCAACCGCCTCGCGTTCGAGGGTAACAAGCGCATCAAGGACGATGCGCTGGAGGCGGAAGTCCAGCTTCATCCGCGGACGGTCTATACGCGGACCAAGGTCCAGCAGGATGCGGCCCGCTTGCTTGAAGTCTATCGCCGGAGCGGACGCTTCGCGGCGACGGTCGAGCCCAAGGTGATCTCCCTCGACCAGAACCGCGTCGATCTTGTGTTCGAGATCAACGAAGGCCCGCTCACCGGTGTCCGCAAGATTGTCTTCATCGGCAATCACGCGTTCTCGGATGCCGACCTCCGCGAAGCCATCCAGACCAAGCAGACCCGGTGGTGGCGTATCCTGTCGACCAGCGACAACTACGATCCCGATCGACTGACGGCCGACCGGGAGCTGTTGAGGCGGTTTTATCTCAAGAACGGCTATGCCGACTTCCGTGTGAACTCGGCGGTGGCGGAATTGACGCCGGACCGGACGGATTTCTACATCACCTTCACGATCGACGAAGGCGAGCGCTACAGGTTCGGAAACATCAACGTCGAGAGCCGCCTGCCGGAGCTCGATCCCGAGGCGGTCAGTGAAGACGTTCTGACCGAAGAGGAAGACTGGTATGACGCCGAGGAGGTGGAGTCGACGATTCAGGCGCTGACCGACGCGGTCGGCAGCCTCGGCTACGCTTTCGTCGATGTGAAGCCCAAGCTCGATCGCGATCCGGAAACCCATACCATCGCGGTCGACTACCAGATCGAGGAAGGGCCCCGGGTCTACGTCGAGCGGATCAATATCCGCGGCAACGTTCGCACGCTCGATAGGGTCATCCGTCGCAACGTCGCTCTCGTCGAAGGCGACGCCTTCAATTCGGCGAAGATCAGGCGTTCCCGGAAGGATATCAACAACCTGAACTTCTTCTCCGACGTCAATATCACCAATGATCCGGGAAGCGCGCCGGATCAGACGGTGATCAATGTCGACGTGACGGAGAAGTCGACCGGTGAGGTAACCCTGGGTGCCGGCTACTCATCCACCGATGGCGTCATCGGCAGCGTCGGCGTTCGTGAAAGGAACTTGCTGGGGCGTGGCCAGGACTTGTCCGTGCGGCTGGCCGCGTCGTCGCGGACACTCGACCTGGATCTCAGCTTTACGGAGCCATATTTCCTCAATCGCGACCTTTCGGCCGGATTCGACGTGTTCAATTCCGAACGCGAGTTCCCGGAGAGCGGTTTCAACCGGAACACCACTGGTTTCACGCTCCGTTCGGGCTTCCCGGTGACGGAGAACATTACGCAGACGTGGAACTACACCCTGCGGCAGGTCGAAATCGAAGCCCTGGTCGGGGCGTCTAAGGTCATCATCCAGGAAGACGGCAAGCGGCTCGAATCGGTCATCGGACAGTCCCTGTTCTACGACCGTCTCGACAATCGCCGCGACCCCAGCAAGGGCCATTACATTCGCTTCCAGACGGACTTCGCCGGCATCGGCGGTGATGTGCACTACCTCCGCAACAAGCTGGAAGCGGCGAAATACTTCCCGATCTGGGACGAGACGGTGTTCTCGGTTCAGGCGGAAGCCGGCTACATCTTCGGACTCAAGGACGAAGATATCCTGACGTCCGATCGCTTCTTCCTCGGCAGCCAGACCTTCCGTGGGTTTGCCGTCGCCGGCCTTGGACCGCGTGATCTCAGCGTCGACAACTCGCTCGGCGGCAATTTGATGTACAAGGGCACCATGGAACTGGCGTTCCCGATCGGTCTGCCCAACGAACTCGGGATCAAGGGACGGCTGTTCGGCATCGTCGGTACGGTGACGCAGATCGACGACAACGACCCGGCGATCATCGATACCGGGTCTCTCCGCGCCTCCGTCGGCGCCGGCGTGTCGTGGACGTCTCCCTTTGGGCCGTTGCGCCTGGACTTCGGATATGCCGTTCTTAAGGAAGATTTCGACGAGACCGAGAACTTCACCTTCACCTTCGGAACGTTCTTCTAAGGGGTATACATGGTTGCGAGCATCCGACGGCTGATCGCTTTGGCCGTTCTGTCGCTGACCGTCATGGAAGGAATGGCCTTCGCCCAAGAGGCCGAGGAAGGTGGGCCACTACCGCCCGCGGTTATCGCGGTCGTCGATGTGCAGGCGATTCTGCGTGGATCTACGGCGTTTCAGGCCGCGGTCGAGAAGATACGCTCTCAGGAACAGGGCTATCGCGACCAGATCAGCGGGCGCGAAGATGAACTGCGCAAGGCGCAGGACGAGCTGCGGCGCCAGCGGACCATTCTGGCGCCGGACGTCTATACGCAGCGCGAGACCGAGTTCCAGCAGCAGGTCGAGTCCCTTCAGCGCGAAGTGCTGACCCGGAATCGCGAACTCTCTCAGATCCGCGGGAATGCCGAGCGGCAGGTGTTGAAGGAGGTCTTCGAGATCGTCCGCGAGATCGCCGAGGAGCGTGGCCTGACGATGGTGGTGGACAGCAGCATGACCATCGTCGTCAACAATCGCTTCGCCATCTCCAACGAGGTCCTGAAGCGGTTGAACGAGCGTGTGAAGAGCATCTCCCTCGAGGCTCCGCCGGCATCGAACGACGAGTAACGCCGATGGCGGACCCGCGTTTCTATTCGGTCCGCGGACCTTTCACGCTCGCCGAGATCGCTGATATTGCCGGGGCGGAGATCGATCCGGACGCCGACCGGGACCGCCGCTTCTCGGACGTCGGGCCGTTACACACGGCCGATGCCGAGACGGTAACCTTCCTGGACAACAAGGCTTATGTAGAGACGTTCGCTGAGAGCCGGGCAGGTGCCTGTATCATTCATCCCCGCTATGCCGATCAGGCGCCGGCGGGTATGGCGCTTCTCAAGACGCCTAATCCCTATGCCGGTTATGCGCGGGTGGCGCAGGCGTTTCATCCGGGCGAGGCGCCCGAGCCCGGCATCCATCCGTCCGCGTCTGTCGAGCCTTCCGCCACCCTTGGTGACGGCTGCGTGGTCGAGGCGGGGGCCGTTGTTCTTGCCCGCGCTGAAATCGGGGAACGGTGCCGTATCGGCCCGAATGCCGTCGTCGGTGAAGGCGTGGTTCTCGGCGACGACACGACCGTCGGCGCCTGTGCCTCCCTCAGCCATTGTCTGATCGGCAAGCGCGTCCGAATCTATCCCGGCGTCCGTATCGGCCAAGACGGGTTTGGTTTCGCCATGAGCCGGTCCGGACATGAAAAAGTGCCGCAGCTCGGCCGCGTCATCATCCATGACGACGTGGAGATCGGTGCCAATGCCACAATTGATCGGGGGGCTGGCCCTGATACTATCATCGGGCCGGGCTGCATGATCGACAATCTGGTCCAGATCGGTCACAACGTGCAGCTCGGGCAGGGTTGCGTAATCGTGGCGCAAGTCGGCATCTCCGGCAGTTCCAAGCTCGGCGACATGGTCGTCGTCGGCGGACAGGCAGGAATCGCCGGCCACGTGCGTATCGGAGATGGCGTTCAGGTCGCCGCCCAGACGGGCGTGATGCGCGATCTCGAATCCGGCAAAGCGTATGGAGGTACGCCCAGCGTGCCCATCCGCGACTGGCATCGCCAGACCGTGGCCCTGGCCAAGTTGATAGGACGACGGAGCGATTGATCGATGGACAGCAACGGTGATGGGGGGGCAGGGGGCCTGGCGGTCGTAGATATCAAGCGGATCATGGATATGATTCCGCACCGCTATCCCTTTCTTCTCATCGATCGCGTCGTGGATGTGGTGCCGGGCGAACAGGCGACCGGCATCAAGAACGTTTCGATCAACGAACCTTTCTTTGCCGGCCATTTCCCGAACTCGCCGGTCATGCCGGGCGTGCTGATCATCGAAGCGATGGCCCAGTCCGCTGCGATCCTGGTGGTTCATACCTTGGGGCCGAGCGCGGAAGGCAAGCTCGTCTACTTCATGAGCATCGAGAATGCGCGCTTCCGTAGACCGGTTCTGCCGGGCGACCGCATGATGGTGCACGTGACCAAGCAGCAAAGCCGCCGGAACGTCTGGAAAGTCGCCGGCGAGGCCCGGGTCGACGGTGATCTGGTCGCGGAAGCCGTCGTCACCGCGATGATCATGGACAACTGATGGTTAGCGTTCACCCGACCGCCGTCGTCGGCGCGCACGCTACCCTGGGCGAAAATGTTTCGATCGGGCCTTACTGCGTCGTCGGCGACGAGGTCACGCTGGATGAAGGTGTCGTGCTTGAGTCCCATGTTGTCGTCGCCGGCAAGACATCCGTGGGCCCGCGAACGCACATCTACCCCTTCGCCTCGATCGGACATCGTCCGCAGGACCTCAAATATCGTGGGGAATCGTCGGAACTGACGGTGGGTGCCGACAACGTACTGCGCGAGCATGTGACGATGAATCCGGGCACCGCCGGGGGAGGCATGTTGACCTCCATCGGCAATCACTGCCTGTTCATGGTCGGCTCGCACGTCGCCCACGACTGCCGGATCGGCAACAACGTCATCTTCGCCAACAATGCGACTGTCGGTGGGCATGTATCGGTCGAGGACTATGCGATCCTCGGCGGACTGTCGGCGGTCCATCAGTTCGTTCGGATCGGCCGGCACGCGATGATCGGCGGACTCTCCGGCGTCGAGAACGATGTAATCCCCTACGGCTCGGTCCTTGGCAATCGCGCTTATCTTTCAGGGCTCAACGTCATCGGCCTCAAGCGGCGGGGCTTCACCCGGGACGACATCCACAATCTTCGTCGGGCCTACAGGCTGATGTTCGCTCAAGAAGGAACGATGGCCGAGCGCCTGACCGATGTCGCCGAGTTGTTCGGCGACAATCAGGCGGTCATGGAGATCGTCGACTTCATCCGCGGCGACAGCAACCGGGCTATCTGCCAGCCAAAGCTGGATCGTGCCGCCTAAGCTCGGCATTCTCGCCGGCAAAGGCGAACTTCCCCGTCGATTGATCGAAGCCTGCCACGCTGAAGGGCGAGAGGTCTTCGTTATCGCCTTTCCCGGCGAGACAGATCGTGCGGTCGCGGAATCGGTGTCGCATGCTTGGCTGCCGATTGCCCAGGTCGGCGGAATTCTTCGGGCCCTCCACGAAGCGCAGGTCGAGGAAGTTGTCCTGGCCGGCGCTATTCGCCGGCCATCCTTCCTGTCGCTCAAACCCGACCGTCGCGGCCTTTCCCTGCTCGGCAAGATCACCAGGGGCCGGATGGGCGATGACGGAATTCTGTCCCTGGCTGTCGCCGAGCTGGAGTCGGAAGGCTTCCGCGTGGTGGGGCTCGACGAACTGCTTCCCGACACGCTTGCGCCTGAAGGTCCGCTGGGCCGTCTCAAGCCAGACGATTCCGCCGACAGCGATATCAGTCGAGGTTTCGAAGTGGCGGTCGCCCTGGGCCGAGTCGATGTCGGTCAGGCTGTGATCGTGCAGCACGGTGCCGTCCTCGGTGTGGAGGCGATCGAGGGGACGGATGCCCTCATCGCCCGGTGTGCCGACCTGAAACGTGACGGACCGGGAGGTATCCTCGTGAAAGTGAGCAAACCCGGTCAGGAACAGCGGGTCGATCTGCCGACGATCGGCGTACGGACCGTAACGGCCGCGGCCGCTGCGGGGCTGCGCGGCATTGCTATCGAAGCCGGTGCGACGGTGGTCGTCGGACGACAGGCGGTGGCTAAGGCAGCTGATCAGGCAGGGCTGTTCGTCGTCGGCGTGCGCTTCCCGCGATGACCAAGCCGCCTCTCATCTTTCTCGTCGTGGGAGAGCCTTCCGGCGACCTTCTCGGGGCCCGGCTGATGAACGGGCTTAAGGAGATCACCCATGGCGAGGTCCGCTTCGCCGGTGTCGGCGGTGCCGGCATGGAGCGGGCGGGTCTCAAGAGCCTGTTTCCCATGCACGAGCTGTCCGTCATGGGATTCGTGGAGATCCTGCCGCGAGTCCCGCACCTTCTCAGCCGCATGCGGGAGACCGTTGCCGAGATCAGACGTATCCGTCCCGATGCCGTGGTTACGATCGATACGCCAGCCTTCAGCTTCCGGATCGGCGAACGACTGAAGGGCGAGGGCATCCCGCTGATCCATTATGTCGCACCGACGGTTTGGGCCTACCGTCCGCGACGTGCTGCCGGAATTGCGCGCTTTCTCGATCATCTGCTCGCCATCCTTCCCTTCGAGCCGCCTTATTTCGAAGCTGTCGGGCTTCCGTGCAGCTTCGTCGGGCATCCGGTGCTCGAGTCGGTGGGGACGCCGGACGGGCCGTCGTTTCGGAACCGGCATGGCATCCCGTCCGATGTGCCTTTGCTTGCAGTGCTGCCGGGTAGCCGCCGGAGTGAGGTCCGTCGCCTTCTCCCCGTGTTCGGAGAAACGATCGCAGCCCTTAAGGACAGGATTCCCAATCTTCATCTGATGACGGCGACCCTGGGAGCGGTCGCGGAGGACGTCGCTGAAGCGGCCGCGACATGGCCATGTCCCACGGTGGTGATCACCGATCCGGACGAGAAAACGGATGCTTTCGCCGCATGCGATACGGCCTTGGCCGCATCCGGGACGGTGACCCTCGAATTGGCGGTCGCCGGCGTGCCGATGGTCGTCGCCTACCGGGCGTCGCCGGTCACCGCCGCAGTGTTGCGCCGCATCATCCGGGTACGCTACGTCAACTTGATCAACCTGACGCTCGACGCTCCGGTCATTCCGGAGCTGCTCCAGGAAGACTGCACCATCCAACGCCTGGTGCCGGCCGTCGAGCGTCTGCTGGTTGATCGGGACGCGCGTGACTATCAGATTGAGCGCTCACGAGAAGCGCTCGCCGCACTTGGCGGCGACGAGGAGTCACCCAGCCGCCGGGCGGCCAAGGTGATCCTGGAGGTTATTGCCTCGGGGCCGCGCCCTCGCGGCGGAAAAACTGCGAACCAGTAGGGGATTAGGAATGGCTGACACCGCACAGGTCGTGGATACGAACAAGTTTCGGATGCTGCACACCATGCTCCGGGTCCGTGATCTCGACAAATCGCTCGACTTCTACACCCGGCTGCTGGGGATGAAGCTTCTGCGGAAGAAGGACTTTCCGGGGGGCAAGTTCACCCTGGCATTCGTCGGCTATGGTGACGAAGAGTCGAATACGGTACTGGAGCTCACCCATAACTGGGATCAGGAGACGCCCTACGATCTCGGCGAGGCTTATGGCCACATCGCGATCGGCGTTCCCGACATCTACAAGACCTGCGAAGTCCTGGAAGGCGAGGGGGTCAAGATCCCGCGCGCGCCCGGTCCGATGAAGCACGGCAGCACCGTTATCGCCTTCATCGAAGATCCCGACGGCTACAAGATCGAACTGATCGAACGCGCCTGATCAGCGAGTCCGTTTCGGGGCTATGTGAAGTTTCCGGGTCCTCCGGCTTATCCGGAGGACCCGTACTTCTTCCTGATCTCGTTCAGCGCTGCTCGACAGGCACGTAGTCGCGAGGACCGGCGCCGGTGTAGAGCTGGCGCGGCCTGCCGATCTTCTGGGTGGGATCGTTCATCATCTCGTTCCACTGGGCGATCCACCCGACCGTCCGCGCGACCGCGAACATGACCGTGAACAGATGGGCGGGGAAGCCCATCGCCTTCAGGATGATGCCCGAGTAGAAGTCGACGTTCGGGTAGAGCTTCCGGTCGACGAAGTACTCGTCTTCCAGGGCGATCCGTTCGAGTTCCATGGCCAGCTCGAGAAGCGGTTCGTCCTTGATCCCGAGCTCGTCCAGGACCTCGTGACAGGTCTCGCGCATGACCGTCGCGCGCGGATCGTAGTTCTTGTAGACCCGATGTCCGAAGCCCATCAGGCGGAACGAATCGTCCTTGTCCTTGGCGCGCTTGATGAATTCGGGGATGCGGTCGACGCTGCCGATTTCCTCCAGCATCCGCAGCACCGCCTCGTTGGCGCCGCCATGGGCGGGGCCCCAAAGCGAAGCAATGCCGGCCGAGATGCAGGCGAACGGGTTGGCGCCCGACGACCCGGCGAGACGCACGGTCGAGGTCGAGGCGTTCTGCTCATGGTCGGCATGCAGGATGAACAGCCGGTCGATCGCCCGCGAAAGCACCGGGCTCACCACATATTCTTCGGCCGGAACCGCGAACATCATATGAAGGAAGTTCTCGGCGTAGGTCAGGTCGTTCCGCGGATGAATGAACGGCTGGCCCAGCGAGTATTTGTAGGCCATCGCCGCCAGGGTCGGGACCTTGGCGATCAGCCGGAACGACGCGACCATCCGCTGGCGCTCGTCATTGATGTCGGTGCTGTCGTGATAGAAGGCCGACATCGCGCCGACCACGCCGCACAGCACCGCCATGGGGTGTGCGTCGCGGCGGAAACCCCGGAAGAAGTAGGTGATCTGCTCGTGCACCATCGTGTGGTAGGTGACGTCGCGCACGAACTTGGCTTTCTGCGCCTCGGTCGGCAGTTCGCCGTAAAGAAGAAGGTACGAGACTTCGAGGAAGTCGCTTTTCTCTGCCAACTGCTGGATCGGATAACCGCGATAGAGCAGAACGCCCTCGTCGCCATCGATGAACGTGATCTTCGATTCGCAGCTGCCGGTCGCCATGTAGCCGGGATCGAATGTGAAGACACCCAGGCCCGAATAGAGCTTCCGGATGTCCATCACCTGAGGGCCCATGCTTCCCGACAAGATCGGGAGCTCAACGCTCTGTCCGGTCTGACTATTGGTAACCGTGGCCGTCGCGCCTGCGTTTGCCTTGTCGTGCATCGCGAGTAACTCCCCCGACCAGAAAATAATTGGAGGCGGCTGCCCCGACGGGCACCGCTGCAATGCAAGATAAGCCCGTTAACGGAGCCTGTCGAGGCGGCGCGCAGTCTCCTCCGGGCCGAGGATTTCAACGACCTCGAAGATGCCGGGTGAGACGGTGGAGCCGGTGAGCGCAGCACGGAGGGGTTGCGCGATCTTGCCGAGTTTCAAGCCTTCATCCTCAGCGAACTGGCGCGTGGCGGCCTCCAGCGTCCCGCTGGTCCAGGACGAGAGGGCGGACATCGCCACAGCCCAGCCCCCGAGTCGCGTCCGCGCGTCCGGGTCGAGTAGCTTGGCCGCGGCATCCGTCGTCTCGACAGGCGCGCCATCGCTATAGATGAGCGCATTCTGAGCGAGATCCACGAGGGTATGGGCCCGTGCCTTAAGACCGGCCATTCCGGCAACGACCCGCGCCATTTCGCCGGCATTGGCGGAACGCCCCAGCGCTGCCTCCATCCGCGGGCGGATCAGCTCTGCCAGATCGTCGTCGGATCGGGCGCGGAGATAGTGGCCGTTCAGGCTTTCGAGCTTCGAGAAATCGAAACGAGCCGCCGACCGACCGACGGCATTGAGATCGAACCATTCGATGGCCTGCTCGGTGGAGATGATCTCGTCGTCTCCATGCCCCCAACCCAGGCGCAGCAGGTAGTTGCGAAGGGCTTCGGGCAGATAGCCCATGTCGCGGTAGGCATCGACGCCAAGGGCTCCATGCCGTTTTGAGAGCTTGGCGCCGTCGGGGCCGTGGATCAGGGGAATGTGCGCATACGCCGGCACCGGCCAGCCCAGCGCCTCGATCAACTTCATCTGGCGGAAGGCATTGTTCAGGTGGTCGTCGCCGCGAATCACGTGCGTCACGCCCATGTCATGGTCATCGACCGCGACCGACAGCATGTAGGTCGGCGATCCGTCCGCCCGCAGCAGAACCATGTCGTCGAGCTGAGCATGGTTGACCCGCACCTCGCCCTGGACGAGGTCGTGGATGACTGTCTCGCCCTCGGTCGGCGCCTTGAAGCGGATCACAGGGGGGATATCGGCCGGCGCCTCGGAAGGATTGCGGTCACGCCAGCGGCGGTCATAGCGCATCGGTTCGCCGGCTGCGCGCTGCGCCTCGCGCATTTGAGTCAGCTCGTCCTGCGTCGCGTAGCAGTAATAGGCCTTGCCCTCAGCCAAAAGCTGGCGGGCGACTGCCGCGTGGCGCTCGGCGCGCGTCGACTGGTGCACAGGCGGTTCGTCGGCGTCGAGACCCAGCCAACTCAACCCGTCGAGGATGGCGTCGATCGCCTCCTGGGTCGAGCGAGCCCGATCGGTGTCCTCTATGCGCAACAGGTATTTGCCGCCATGATGGCGTGCATACAGCCAGTTGAACAAAGCGGTGCGGGCACCGCCTATGTGCAGGAAGCCGGTAGGCGAGGGGGCGAAGCGGGTGACGACGTCCATGTCCGTTCCTGGGTGAGCTCGCGAGCGATCGGGGGCGGCGGCCGTGTCTATCACAATCGGCGGAGGGTTTCACGGCTCCGGCGGGACTTGGCGTGACCGGATAGGGAAGCTCCCGGTGCAGCTTGCAGGGCAGTTCGCGGCCGAGCGCGATCGATGGCTTCTGTGGCTGCCGGTTCTTCTCGGCGGTGGTATCGGCCTCTATTTCCTGCTGCCGACGGAACCGTCGGTCGGCTCGGGTCCTGTCTTCCTCGGCGGACTCGCCGTCGCAGCCATTCGCTTCCGGCAGAATAAGACGGTCTTCATCCTCTGTATTGCGCTGGCCGCTATTGCCGCCGGCTTCACGGCCGCGCAGCTGAGGGCCCACCAGGTCGCGGCACCGGTTCTGCCGCTTCGGATCGGACCGACGGACGTTGCCGGGACGGTCGCGTCCGTCGAACTGCGAGAGGGCGGCGGTCGCCTGATTCTCGAAGATCTGAGTGTTCGCGATCTTGGTCCGCAATCAACACCGGCAAGGGTCCGCATTGCGGTGCGGACCAAGGAAGAGCTTCCCGAACCCGGCGACGAAGTCGCCGTAAGGGCGATGCTGATGCCGCCGCCGCGACCGGTCGCGCCGGGCGCCTATGACTTCTCCCGCGATCTGTTTTTTCGAGGAATCGGCGCCGTTGGTTACGGCATGGGAACGCCGAAGGTCATTCTCCATGCTCAACCGAGCTTCGGCGAAACATGGCTTGCATCGCTGCGTCAGAGAATCACGCTCCGCATCCTCGATGCGCTCACCCCACCCGAAGCCGGCGTCGCCGCGGCGCTGCTGACCGGACAACGCGGCCATATTCCCGAAGACGACATGGTGGCGGTGCGTTCCGCTGGTCTGGCCCATCTCCTGGCGATATCGGGGCTTCATGTCGGGCTGGTGGCCGGCATCCTGTTCTTCGTCTTCCGCGCGGCGTTGGCGCTGAACGAGAGATTGGCGCTCGACCATCCGATCAAGAAGTGGGCAGCCGTGGCCGCCCTTCTCGGGAGTCTTGGTTACATGCTTCTGACGGGGGCGACGATCCCGACTCAGCGCGCCTTCCTCATGCTGTTTCTGGTTCTGTCGGCGGTTCTGCTCGACCGGACCGCGATCACGATGCGGCTGGTCGCGTGGGCCGCGCTCGTCGTCCTGCTGCTGCGGCCGGAAAGCATGCTCGGGGCGAGCTTCCAGCTTTCCTTCGCGGCCGTCGTCGCTTTGATCGCCGTTTACGAGACGTGGCGCGTCGGGAGGTCCAACGGCGATCGGGGTAAGGTCAGGCGCCTATTCGGTTATGTAACGGGAGTCGGTCTGACTACGCTGATCGCGTCTGCGGCGATCGCGCCGCTCGCCGCCTATCATTTCAACCGGCTGCCGGTCTACGACCTGTTGGGAAACCTGGTGGCGGTGCCAGTGGCGAGCCTCTGGGTCATGCCCTGGGGATTGGCCGCCTTGGCCTTGATGCCGCTGGGGCTGGAGCAGCTCGCCTTGATTCCGATGAGTTGGGGAATTGCGGCGATCCTATGGACCGCCCATGCGGTCGCGTCGCTGCCAGGCGCGGTCTTGCTGGTCCGCAGCGCCCCCGGCTGGGGCCTGCCACTGTTCGCTGTCGGTCTCCTGTGGTTATGTCTGTGGCGGCAGCGATGGCGCTGGTGGGGTATTCCCGTTCTTATCGCAGCCTTGCTCACACCAATGATGGAACGCCCACCGGATGTGCTGGCCGACGAGTCAGCGGATCTTTTCGCAGTACGCGGCGCGGATGGAAGCCTGGGTCTGTCGACGACGAGCCGGAACCGCTTTACCGCCGAGGCGTGGCTGCGACGGATGGGGCAGGACCATGCCTGGGGATGGCGCTCCGACGAAGCTCTGTCCCAGGGAATGGCGTGTGACGGTCTCGGCTGCATCATCCATCTGGATGGGCTCGAAGTCGCAATGGTCGGTGATCCCCGCGCCTATGCCGAGGACTGCCTCTCAGCCGACCTGCTGGTGAGCGCCGAACCCTTGGGCGACGCTTGTCCGCATCCGAGAGCGACGATCGACCGCTTCGACCTGTGGCGGTATGGGAGCCACGCGGTCTGGCTGACGGGAAACGGTATCAAGGTAAAGACCGTCGACGGCCACCGCGGCGACCGCCCTTGGGTGGTGCCGCCTTTGCCGCGCAGTCGTCTGGACGAGCTTCAGTAGCGCCGAATCAACGTGACGAGCCGCCCCTGAACCTTCACCCGATCGGGACCGAAAATCCGGATTTCGTATTTGGGGTTGGCTGGCTCAAGGGCGATCGAGGCGCCTTTGCGGCGAAGGCGCTTCAGCGTTGCCTCCTGGTCGTCGATCAAGGCGACGACGATATCGCCGTTCTGAGCCGTATCCGACTGGCGGATGATGGCGACGTCACCATCGAGAATGCCGGCGTCGATCATCGAGTCACCGGCGACCTCGAGCGCGTAATGTTCTCCCCGTCCGATCATCGAGGCTGGAAGGTCGATGAACGAGCTGTGATCGCGGAGCGCCTCGATCGGCGTACCGGCAGCGATCCGACCATAGAGCGGCAGCGTCACCGCAGTCGCTTCCTCGGGCGAGGGACGGCCGGCGAGGCCATTGGAGAACTCGGCTTTGACGACGTTCGGCGTGAACTTCGGACGTACCGTCTCCGCCTTTTCGCGTGCGCCCAGCGTCTCCGGCACCTTCAGCACTTCGAGCGCCCGCGCGCGGTGGGCGAGGCGGCGGATGAAACCGCGTTCCTCCAGTCCGGTGATCAGACGGTGAATCCCGGACTTGGACTTAAGATTGAGTGCCTCCTTCATTTCTTCGAAGGAGGGAGACACGCCGGTGGCTTCGAGGCGCTTGTTGATGAACATCAGGAGTTCATGCTGTTTCCTCGTGAGCATTCCCGGGTTCCCCGCGATATGGAACAAAACAAAAACTGTTTTTGTTCTACTTTAGTTCCGAAAGAGCGTCAACAGGCACCCTCAGTTAAACCGGAATCGGCCCGGACGGGAACCGGATGATATCGACGATGCTTCCGGCCGCTGTTGCCTCGGCGAAAGGCTGGCGGACCAGCAGGCAGTTTGAACGGCTCAACACCGACAGCATGGAACTGTCCTGACGCTCGAACGGCACCACGGTCCGCTGTCCGTCCGCGGCGATTGCGAGCGACGCCCGGAGATAGTCCTCGCGATTGTCGTTGGGACGAAGGTCGACTCCAAGCCGCGCCGGCTCGGGATGCGGACCGAAATCGATCTCCCCCGCCAGGGCGCGAAGTGCCGGAAGAAGGAAAACGAGGCCGCACACGGCCGTCGAAACCGGATTGCCCGGCAGGCCCAGCATGGGCGTGGCGCCCATCTTCCCGAACAGGAGGGGCTTTCCGGGCCGCATGGCGATCTTCCAGAAGCCGACGGCAAGCCCTTCGGCCCCCAGCACAGACTTCACGAGGTCATGATCGCCGACCGAGACACCGCCGGTGGTGACCAGCATGTCGGCGCCCTGAGCACCCGCCGCCATGCGGCGGAGCGAGTCCTCGTTGTCGCGGGCGATCCCCAGGTTGATCGCTTCGCCGCCGGCAGCCGCCACCAGGCCGCCCAGAGCGATCGAGTTGGAGCTGACGATCTGGTGGGGACCCCGCGCTTCACCCGGGAAGACGATCTCGTCGCCGGTCGCCAGAATCGCGACCCGGGGACGGCGAACGACCTTCACCCAGGGGATGTTCATTGCCGCCGCGAGACCGATATCGCGGACGGACAGCCGTGTTCCGGCCGTCAACTCGACCTCTCCGGCCCGGAAGTCGAGGCCCGCCCGGCGGATATGGCGCCCAACCGTGACCGTTTCGTTGACCAGGACGGTCTCGCCTTCGGGAGTCGTGTTCTCCTGGATGACGATGGTATCGGCCCCGGCCGGGACCGGGCCGCCGGTAAAGATCCTGACCGCTTCGCCGGGCTTGAGCTGGCCCTCATGGGCGCCGCCGGCGGGGGCATGTCCCGCGAGGCGAAGACGCGCCGGAACCGTCGCCACGTCCTCGGCACGCGCCGCATAGCCGTCCATGGCCGACATGTCCGCCGGCGGTTGGGTGACGCGGGCCGCCAGGTCTTCGGCGAGAACGCGGCCCGCGGCTTCGGTCACGGGAACGACCTCGGCCGGCAACCGAGCGATTGCGTCGATGATGTGCTGTCTGGCTTCGGCGACCGGTATCACGTTACGGAGCCTCGTAGGTTCCCGACTTGCCGCCGGCCTTGTGGGTCAGGCGGAGATCGGTGATGGCCATCCCACGGTCGACGGCCTTGCACATGTCGTAGACGGTAAGGGCGGCGACCGAGGCCGCGGTCAAAGCCTCCATCTCGACGCCGGTCCGGCCCTTGAGCTTGCAGGTGGCGACGATGTCGACCGCATTGCGCTCGGGATCGCAGCTCAGCTCGACCTTGACCGAGGTCAGCGCCAGGGGATGGCAAAGAGGGATGAGGTCGGGCGTCCGCTTTGCCGCCATGATTCCCGCGAGCCTGGCGACACCGAGGACGTCGCCCTTCTTGTGCCCGCCTTCCCGAATGAGACGGAGCGTCTCGGGCTGCATGACCACGGTGACACGGGCGGACGCTGTGCGTTCGGTCTCGTCCTTGGCGGAAACGTCGACCATCACCGCCCGGCCTTCGGAATCGAAATGCGTGAAGCCGCTCATGATTCAGCGACCGCCGTCTCGGGCTGCAGGAGCCGGCGAACCGCCTCGGCGACATCGGTCTGACGCATCAGGGATTCGCCCACCAGAAAGCGCGATGCGCCGGAACGGTTCATACGGTCGAGATCGGCCCGGCTGTAAAGACCGCTTTCGCAGACCAAGTCGCGGTCATCGGGAAGCCGCTTCGCCAGCCGCTCCGTAGTCCCGAGATCGATTTCGAGTGTCTTGAGGTTGCGATTATTGACGCCGATCAGGGGTGAACGAAGCTTCAGAGCACGATCGAGCTCTGCCTCGTCATGCACCTCGACCAGCACGTCCATGCCGAGGTCGAACGCCGCCGCTTCCAACTCGGCAGCCTGGCCGTCGTCGAGGGCAGCCATGATCAGGAGGACGCAGTCGGCGCCGATCACCCGTGACTCGACGATCTGATACGGGTCGAGCATGAAATCCTTACGCAACACCGGCAGATCGACCGCAGCGCGGGCGGCTACGAGATGCGCGTCCTCGCCCTGGAAATAGGGCGTGTCGGTGAGAACCGACAGGCAAGCGGACCCGCCGGCCGCATAGGCCCGGGCGAGAGCAGGCGGATCGAAATCGGGGCGGATCAGGCCACGGCTGGGCGAAGCCTTCTTGATCTCGGTGATCACGCCGTAGCCACCTTCGGCCACCCGGCGGGTCAGGGCATCGGCGAAGCCGCGCGGCGCAGGCACCGACAGGGCCTCGGCCTCCAACGCTGCAAGAGGCTTGGCCGAACGGCGAGATGCGACATCCGCCCGTTTGGCGTCACAAATCTTGGCGAGGACGTCGCTCATGCCGTCTGCGCCTCCGACTTCCTCGAAATCGCGATCATCCGTTCCAGGGTATCGACGGCATGGCCGGAGTCGACGGCATCGGCCGCCATCGCCATGCCTGTACCGAGATCTTCGGCGCGGTCGGCGACCACGAGAGCGGCCGCGGCGTTCAGCAGCATGATGTCACGGAGAGGACCATGACGGCCTTCCAGAGTCGCGCGAAGAACGTCGGCGTTGTGTGCCGCGTCGCCCCCCTTCAGAGCCGCCGGATCGATCGGAGCCAAGCCGACATCCTCGGGCCGAACCTCGAACTGGCGCACTTCGCCATTGCGGTATTCGGCGACGAGGGTCGGGCCGGTGGTGGTGATCTCGTCGAGTCCGTCGCTGCCGTGCACCACCCAGACGCGCTCAGAACCCAGCCGCCCCAGTACCTCGGCCAGCGGCTCGGTCCACTCCCTCGCGAATACGCCGAGAAGCTGGCGCTTCGCCCCGGCCGGATTCGACAGGGGGCCGAGCAGGTTGAAGATGGTCCGGGTGCCGAGCTCGACCCTGACGCCCGCGACATGGCGCATGGCGCCGTGGTGACGGGGCGCCATCATGAAGCCGATGCCGACTTCCCACAGGCTCTCGCGAACATGGGCGAGATCGGCATCGATATTGACCCCGAGCGCGGTCAGCACGTCGGCCGAGCCCGATTTCGACGACATCGCCCGGTTGCCGTGCTTGGCGACGGGTACGCCACAGGCGGCGACGATGAAAGCCGTACCGGTCGAGATGTTATAGGTCCCGCTGGAATCGCCGCCGGTGCCGCAGGTGTCGATCGCGCCCGGCGGTGCATCCATAGCGACGGCGCGCGAACGCATCGCCATGGCCCCACCAGTGATCTCCGGCACGGTCTCGCCGCGCACCCGGAGGCCGAGCAGGAAAGCGCCGGCCTGGGCCGGAGTCGCATCGCCCGACATCAGGATGTCGAATGCGGCCCGCGACTGTTCCACGGTCAGCGTCTCGCCCTTGGCCACGAGACCGAGCAGGGCCTTCATGTCGTCGCCGGCGTTGCTCATGCGGCTTTTTGCCGCTGCGACATGTCCAGGAAGTTGCGAAGCAGCTCATGACCCTGCTGCGAGGCGATGCTCTCCGGATGAAACTGAACGCCGAAGATCGGCAGCGTGCGGTGCCGCAGTCCCATGATGATCCCGTCCTCGGTCTCGGCGGTGATCTCCAGATCGTCGGGCAAAGTGTCGCGATCGACGATCAGGGAATGGTACCGGGTCGCCGAGAAAGGCGAGGGGAGGCCACGGAATACGCCGCCGCCGCTGTGATGGATCAGGCTGACCTTGCCGTGCATCATCGTCGGTGCGCGCACGATACGACCGCCGAACGCTTGGCCGATCGCCTGATGGCCCAGACAGACGCCGAGGATCGGAATCCTCTCGGCCGCCGCCTCGACCAGCGGCACGCAGATGCCGGCGCGGTCGGGATCGCAGGGCCCGGGGGAGAGGACGATTCCTTCCGGATCGCTTCTCAGCGCTTCCTCGACCGTCATGCGGTCGTTGCGCACGACCTTTATGTCGGCCCCGAGTTCGCCCAGAAAGTGGACGAGGTTGTAGGTGAAGCTGTCGTAGTTGTCGATTAAGAGATACATTGCCTTATCTTACAGGCTTTTACTCATAGGGTGCATGAACTCGCGAGCATCGACGCTGCGCGCATGCGCCCCGACATTACCACTCCGATCCGAAGGGTTAGAAGCATACACCGCGATCCGCCGTCACTTGCCGCCACGGTGCCGCCGACAGGGAAGAAACCAGCGCCCGCTGCCACCGTCAAGCGCGGGGCAGCCTCACCGAAGACGCGACACCCGTGCGTCCGCCATTCCAAACCGTTAAGCTGCATCGTCGACACGGTCGGGTCGACAGGAGGAGATTATCGCCAAAGCCCGTAAGCGAGCACGGCGCGGCAGCCGGCAGACGACCCACCGGCTGTGGGTTCTCGTCGTTCTGACTCTGATTGCCGGCTTCGGGGGCGGGATGGCGGTGATGGAGCTGTTCACCGGCAGCCCGGAGGTCGAGAGGGCATCGGCCCCACAACCGATCGAGTCGCCGGCGCCTCGGGCGGCCCCTTCGTCCCCTACGAAAGTCATCGAAAGCTCACCGGCGCCGCAGCTGCCGGCACCCTCAGCAGCCGGGAGCGAATCCGAACCCGCCGAAACCAGAATGGCGACGGATACGCCGAGTCCGGCCGCGCCAGTGACCGAACAGGCGGAAACGGTGGAGCCGCCGGCGGCAGAGGAGCCGCTGAAACCCGAAGACGGCCCTCGTATCGCGATCATCATCGACGATGTCGGCTTGAGCGAGGCCGGCGCGGCGGAAGCGACGGCCTTGCCGCCGCCCTTGACGCTCGCTTTCCTGCCCTATGCCCACGGGTTGGAGACGATGACCGCCGATGCGTACGCGGCGGGCCATGAAATCTTTCTCCACATGCCGATGGAGCCAACGTCCGAGGATGCCGATCCCGGCCCCGACGCGCTTCTTGGAAACCTATCGGCGGCTGAACTCGATCGCAGGATCGCCGACGACCTGCGACGCGTTCCCGGCGCGGTGGGGGTGAACAATCACATGGGCAGCCGGCTGACCGCCGAACGTCCGGCGATGATCCGGGTCATGACGGCGATGAAGGCGAACGGCCTCGTATTCGTCGATTCACGGACCACCGCGGCAACCGTCGCCGAAACCGTGGCGGAGGAGATGGGCGTGCCCCATACCCGCCGCGACGTCTTCCTGGACAACGAGCGGAAACCGGAGCGGATTCGCGAACAGCTGACGAAACTGGAAGAGAAGGCGCTGTCCGCCGGCACGGCCATCGGAATCGGCCACCCCTATCCGGAAACGCTGGCGGTGCTTGCCGAATGGCTGCCGAACGCGAAGAAGCGGGGGGTCATCTTCGTCCGCGCCAGTACGCTCGCGGGGCTCGATAAGCCCGCGGCGGTCGCCCGCCACGGCGAATAGGGTTGCCCGGTCAGTTCCGCCGGCCGGCGAAGGCGAAACGGATCGCTTCCTCGGCGGCGCGGAGCAGGGCACGGGCCTTGTTCTGGCTTTCCTGATACTCCGCTTCCGGATCGCTGTCGGCGACGATGCCGCCGCCGGCCTGGACGTACATGACCCCGTCCTTCACCACAGCCGTCCGCAGGGCGATGCAGGTGTCCATCGAGCCGTTGGCGGAGAAATAGCCGACGCATCCGCCGTAGATGCCGCGGCGTTCGGTCTCCAGTTCGTCGATGATCTCCATCGCCCGCACTTTCGGCGCGCCGCTCACGGTGCCGGCCGGGAAGCCTGCGACCAGCGCATCCATGGCGTCATGACTCGGATCGATCCTGCCCTCGACGTTCGAGACGATGTGCATGACGTGGCTGTAGTACTCGATCACCATCTGTTCGGTGACCTCGACCGAGCCGATCTGGGAGACACGGCCGACGTCGTTGCGGCCGAGGTCGAGCAACATCAGATGCTCGGCGAGTTCCTTCGGATCGGCGAGCAGTTCTTCCGATAGCGCCTTGTCCTCGGCCCGGTCCGCGCCCCGGCGGCGGGTGCCGGCGATCGGTCGGATGGTGACCTTCTCGTCGCGAAGGCGAACCAGGATTTCCGGGCTCGACCCCACCACGGAGAACGAGCCGAAATCGAGGAAGAACAGGAAAGGCGAGGGGTTCAGGCGGCGTAGAGCCCGGTAGAGCGACAGGGGCGGCAGCTTGAAGGGCAGGCTGAAGCGCTGCGACAGCACGACCTGGAAGATGTCGCCGGCGGCGATGTATTCCTTCGCCTTGGCGACCATCTCGCGATAGGCCGCATGCGTGGTGTTGGAGGCCGGCTCCGCGGCATGCTGGAAGACGTCACCGGTCGCATGCTGAAGGGGCAGGTTGCGGTCGAAGTCGGCGACGATGTCGGCCAGACGTTCGGTCGCCAGGGTGTAGGCCGCCTCTGCGTTCAGCCCCTCGCTCGGACGCACCGGGGTCACTACGGTCACCACGTCGTCGACTGAATCGAAGATCGCCATCACCGTGGGGCGCAAGAACAGCCCGTCGGGGACCCCCAGGGTATCCGGATTCGAATCCGGCAGCTCTTCCATCAGCCGGACGGTGTCATAAGCCATGTAGCCGACCAGGCCGGCCGCCATCGGCGGCAGGCCTTCGGGGAGGTCTATCCGGGATTCGGCGATCACCTTGCGTAGGGAATCAAGCGACCCGAGTGTGCAGGGAGTGAAGGCGTCGAGGTCGGCACGCGCATTGCGGTTGATCTCCGCCTTGTTGCCGAAACAGCGCCAGATCAGATCGGGCTTCAATCCGATGATCGAATAGCGCCCGCGGACGGCGCCGCCCTCGACCGATTCCAGCAGGAAGCTGTTGGGCCGGCCGTCGGCCAGCTTCAACATCGCCGAGACCGGCGTCTCCAGATCGGCGACCAGACGGGTCCAGACGACCTGGGGCTTACCCTCGCGATAAGTGCGCGCGAAGCTTTCGACGTCCGGATAAACGTGCATTGTCGGTCCTGTGATGCGGCGCGGGGGAATCCGCCTCGCCGGTCTGTCCTCGATCAGAAGACTTTATCGATATTCTCGCGATTGATCGCGACGTCGTAGCGATCGCGGAGCGCCTTCTCGAAAGCACCGAGCAGATCCTGCTCGAAACTCCCGGCAAGCTCATTGCGCACCGTCGCACCGGCTGGTTCGGAATCGCTGTAGGCCGGAACCTCGACATCGGTCGTCTTGGCGACGACATAGCTCGTGGCCCCCGCCTTGATGGCGTCGGTCACAGCTCCTTTCGGATGCCGGAAGATGGCGTCGATCGCTTCCTGCGACAAAGAGAGATCGAGACCGGTGCCCTGGCGGGTGAATGCCTGCGTGGTCCGGACCGTCAGGCCGTGCGCGCTCGCCGCCGCGGAAAGGTCACCGCCTTCCCGAGCCGCGGTCGCGATTTCGCCGGCGATCTCCCCGGCTCGCGCGACGCGCATTTCCTCTTTGACCGAAGCCACGACGTCGTCCCGGACCTCATCCAGCGGGCGGAGGGCAGGGTCGATCACGTCATCCACCTGTACGACGTACATCGCATCTCTGGAATCGGATTCGGTCAGCGGCGATTCGAGCCCCACCGGCGTTTCGAAGGCGGTATCGAGGAAACCCGAAATCTTCGGCAGCACGTCGACCGGATCGCCTTTGCGGTCGAGACCGCGACTGTCGACGGCTTCGATCTTGACGGCCTCGAGATCAAGAGAGGACGCGGCTTCCTCGAGCGTACTGCCGGCCGCGAGCTGGTCCTCGAGCGTATTGCCGAGCTCGACCATCACGTCCAACGCCCGTTCGCGCGCAACCTCGTCGTGCAGAACCGCGCGGACCTCGTCCAGCGTCTGCACATGCTCCGGCTGGATGCTGTTCACTCGATAGATGTTCCAGCCGAACGCCGTCTTGACGGGGACGGTGATGCCGCCATTCTTCAAGGCGAAAACCGGTTCGGCCGCTTCATCCGGAAGCTCGCTGCGGGTGATCGACCCCAGGGAAACGTCGTCGGCGCCGAGTTCGCTGATATCGGCCGCGACTTTCAGGAGGTCTTCGCCGCGCAAAAGGCGGTCATAGGCGGCCTTGGCGGTTTCCTCGTCCGAGAAGAACAAGTGGTCGACGATCCGCTGCTCGGGTTGCCGGAAGCTGTCGATACGCGCATCATAGAGGTCCTTGACCTCGGCATCGGTCACTTCGACCGAGGACATCAGGTCCGCGGGCGTGATGGTGACGTAGGTCAGAGCGCGGTATTCCGGCGCCGTGAACTGGTCTTCATGATTGTCGTAATAGTCCTGTATGGCCGCGTCGTCGGGTTCCGCCACTTCGTCGACGTCGTTCGCCGTGACGATGACCGCGTCGATCACTCGCTTTTCCTCGCGGTGGCCGTAGAAGGTCTTCGTGAGCGCATCGGGAAGGATCATCCCCGAAACCACGCTGCCGATCAGCTGACGCTGCGCGATGTCGTTGCGGAGCGATGCGACATAAGCGGCCTCCGTCAGGCCGTTCCGCTGCAGCACCGCCTGGAACATCTGCCGGTCGAAGGTGCCCAAATCGTTCTTGAAGGCCGGGTTGGAGCGAATGGCCTCGGTGATGGTGGAATCAGGAACCGCCAGCCCGAAATCGTTCGCTTCCTCGGTCAAGAGCGCACGTGCCACCATCTGCTGAAGCGTCTGATCGATCACCCCCAGCTCGCGGGCCGTTTCGAAATCGACCTGACCCCCAGTGGCGCGGCTCAGACGCTCAACCTGCTGATTGACCTGCTCAACGAGCTGCCGTGCATGGATATCCTGTCCGCCAACGGACGCCACGACGGGGTCTGCGGAGCCGCGGAACATGTCGCCGACGCCCCACGACACGAAGCTGAGAGCAATGATGATCAGGAATCCCTTCAGAACCCATGAAGCGACTCCTTGGCGCATACTTTGAAGCATTGTCGCTAGAAGACCGTCTAACCCATTGAAATTACGAAACGAGAACCCGAAACGAAGTCAGCCGCGCATCATAGGTGGGCACGCCGCCCCCGGCAACTCGGAAATTCCTCGCCTACGGGATTGCCGCCTGCCTTCGTTCCTCGATGCAGCGCCGGGCCTTTGCCGTCCGGCCACCCTGTGCTAGGTAGTCGACATCGAATTCATCCTTGGCGTGGTGCTCCCTGAAATGACGGCGCAACGGCGGCCGCTGGTCGTTGGCAATTGGAAGATGAACGGCCTGCGGCAAGACGGTGTCGCACTGGCTCAGGCCCTGGCGGAGAAGGCGCAGCAGCAGCCTGTCGCCGCGGAGGTCGCCGTCTGCCCGCCGGCGACGCTGATCGCCGATATCGGCGGCGCGCTGGATAAGAGCGTCGTCGAATTCGGCGGGCAGGATTGCTCGCCGCATGACTCCGGCGCGCATACAGGCGATATCGCCGCGCCGATGCTGGCCGATCTTGGCTGCCGGTTCGTCATCGTCGGGCATTCCGAGCGACGTTCGGACCACAGCGAGACGGACTCGGATGTTCGGGCGAAGGCGACAGCGGCGATCAATGCAGGACTGTGCGCCATTGTCTGCGTGGGCGAGAGCGGCGCTGAGCGCGATGCCGGCCAGACGCTCGACGTCGTCGGCGATCAGATTTCCGGCTCCTTGCCGGATGGACTGCGTTCCACGGACGTCGTGGTGGCGTATGAACCGGTATGGGCGATTGGTACCGGGCGAACACCTTCCGCGGAAGACATTGCCGAGGTCCATGCCCATATTCGCACCAAGCTCGCCGACATCTCGCCGGATCTGGCCGAAGCGGTCCGTATCCTCTATGGCGGTTCGGTGAACGCCGAGAATGCGGCGACCATTTTGGCGATCGCCAATGTTGACGGTGCCCTGGTCGGCGGGGCGAGCTTGCGTGCCGATTCGTTCTGGACGATCTGTTCGGCAGCGAAGGCCGACAGCGACGGTTGAACGATCGGTCGGCGGGATGGCGCCGACGCGATATCCATAGGCAATGTTTCTGAACGTGGGAATTCGGTAATGACTGCGGTTCTTTTGGTCATTCACGTGATCGTGGCGATTTCGATGATCGTCGTCATTCTGCTGCAGCGGAGCGAGGGCGGTGCCTTGGGCAGCCTCGGCGGCGGCGGTGGAGGCGGGGGCGGCGGCTTCGGCGGCCTGATGAGCGGCCGGCAGTCCGCCAACCTGCTGACGCGCATCACGACCATTCTCGCCGCCTGCTTCATGGGAATGAGCATGCTGCTCGCCATCCTGGCGTCGCGGAGCGTCGAGCCCACCTCGATTCTCGATCAGCAGCAGCAGTCGCCCGCCCCGATCGAGACGCCGGCCGAGCCCGCCGAGCCCAGCGCACCGGTGGCTCAGTGATCCCGTACTGCTGACGCGGGGTCGGAGGTGTCGACCCGTTACATCTTCATCACCGGCGGCGTGGTTTCGTCGCTTGGAAAGGGATTGTCCTCGGCGGCGCTGGGCGCGCTGCTGCAGGCGCGCGGCTACAACGTCCGTCTGCGCAAGCTAGACCCCTATCTTAACGTCGACCCGGGGACGATGAGCCCCTATCAGCACGGAGAGGTCTACGTCACCGACGACGGCGCCGAGACCGATCTCGACCTCGGACATTACGAGCGTTTCACCGGGGTCGCCTCGCGTCGCAGCGACAACATCACGACCGGCCGGATTTATTCGACCGTGATCGGGAAAGAACGTCGCGGCGACTATCTCGGCGCAACGGTGCAGGTGATCCCTCACGTCACCGATGCGATCAAGCAGTTCGTGCTGACGGATACCGACGATGCGGATTTCGTGCTGTGCGAGATCGGCGGCACCGTCGGCGATATCGAAAGTCTGCCGTTCCTCGAAGCGATCCGCCAACTCGGCAATGAGGTCGGCTCGGACCGGGTGCTCTACATCCATCTGACTCTGGTGCCCTATATCCCGGCGGCCGGCGAGCTGAAGACCAAGCCGACCCAGCATTCGGTGAAGGAGCTGCGGAGCATCGGTATCCAGCCGGATATCGTCATGTGCCGTTCCGATCGGGAAATCCCGATTTCGGCCCGCAAGAAGATCGCGTTGTTCTGCAACGTGCCGGAACCGGCGGTGATTCAGGCCTTGGACGTCAGCACGATCTACGAGGTGCCGCTCAGCTATCATGCCGAGGGCTTGGACGATCAGGTGCTCAGCGCCTTCCGGATCGACGACGCGCCAACCCCGGACCTCGCCGGCTGGCAGCATATCGTCGACACCATCAAGGCCCCCGACGGCGAGGTCAGCATCGCCATCGTCGGCAAATACATGGGCCTTGCCGACGCCTACAAGTCGCTCGCGGAAGCGTTGACCCATGGCGGCATCGCCAACAGGGTGAAGGTCAATCTCGAGTGGATCGACGCCGAGATCTTCGAATCCGAAGGCAGCGTCCAGCGCCTGGAGAACGTCCACGGCATCCTGGTTCCCGGCGGCTTCGGGGAACGCGGCGCCCAGGGCAAGGTGGCGGCGGTCACCTTCGCGCGCGAGCGCGAGGTGCCCTATTTCGGCATCTGCTTCGGCATGCAGCTCGCGGTCGTCGAGGCGGCGCGCAACATGGCCGATCTGCCTTACGCCTCCTCGACCGAGTTCGGGCCCTGCAAGGACCCGGTGGTCGGTCTGCTGAGCGAGTGGATGCGCGGGAACGAGGTCGAGCGCCGCAGCGAGGAGGACGATCTCGGCGGAACCATGCGCCTCGGCGCCTATGACTGCGTCCTCGAAGAAGGCAGCCTCGTCCATTCGATCTACGGCAAGCCCATGATCTCGGAACGGCATCGCCACCGCTACGAGGTCAACGTGAACTACATGGAGCGGCTGGAGGCGTCGGGCGTGCGGTTCTCGGGGCTCTCGCCCGACCGCAGACTGCCCGAGGTCATCGAGCTGCCGACCGAAATGCATCCCTGGTTCGTGGGCGTCCAGTTCCACCCCGAGCTCAAATCGAAGCCGTTCGAGCCGCACCCGCTGTTCGCCGCGTTCATCAAAGCGGTCGTCGAGCGGTCGAGGCTCGTTTGATGACGGCTCCCCGTCATGTGAGGATCGGCTCGTTCGAGGTCGGTAACGATCTGCCACTCGCCCTGATCGCCGGACCTTGCGCCCTGGAAAGCCGGAACCACGGGCTGGAAATGTGCCAGGCGTTGACCGAGCTTACCGCGCGGCTAGGCGTGCCGCTGGTCTACAAGACGTCTTTCGACAAGGCCAATCGCACCAGCCTCGACGCACCGCGCGGGATCGGCATGGACAAGGCGCTGCCGATCCTGGCGGAGCTGAGGGAGCGATTCGGCTGTCCGGTCCTCACCGACGTCCATGAACCGGGCCAGTGCGCACCGGTGGGAGAGGTCGTCGATGTCCTGCAGATCCCGGCTTTCTTGTGCAGGCAAACCGATCTCCTGGTTGCCGCCGCGAAGACCGGGCGCGTCATCAACGTGAAGAAGGGCCAGTTCCTCGCGCCGTGGGACATGGCGAACGTGGTCACCAAGATCGACGGCGCCGGCAATCCCAATGCGCTGGTCTGCGAACGCGGGGTGAGCTTCGGTTACAACACGCTGATCTCGGACATGCGGGCGATCCCGATTCTCGCCAAGACCGGTTGTCCGGTGGTCTTCGACGCCACTCATTCCGTACAGCAGCCGGGGGGCCTCGGCGGACGCAGCGGCGGCCAGCGTGAATTCGTTCCCGTTCTCGCGCGGGCGGCGATCTCCCTCGGCGTGGCGATGGTGTTCATGGAGACCCATCAGGATCCGGACAACGCGCCGAGCGATGGCCCCAACATGGTGCCGCTCAAGCAGCTGCCGGCATTGCTGGAAACGCTGCTGGCTTTCGACAGGCTGGCAAAGGCGAACCCGCTGGCGCCGTCGTCGTAGTTTCGGCGCCGGCAACCGCGAAGGCGGCCACCGGCACCGGGGCTTCCACCTTCACATCGGCGGCACGACGCCATCCTGTCCGACGACTACGGCGAGGGCCATATAGCTGCCGTCTTCCTGCGCCTGCGCGATCACGAAGACCGTCTCGCCGGGTTTCATCAGGGACATGTCGGCCGGGAACAGATTCACGACGGTCGCATCGTCGGGAACCCGGATGGTCTGCGAACCGGGGGCATTGTTCTCCAGCTTGTAGTCGACCTGGAGAGTCTGACCGTCGGAGACGCTTTCGATCTCGGCGACATTGGCATTGGTCATCATGTTGTCGGTATCCATGAGGTCCCATGGATAGTGCCCTTCGCCGAGACCACGGAGCGAGTCGTCGAAAATATGCACTTCGATCGCCACCCGCTCACCACCGGACTCGATCGACGTGATGCCGACGAACTGTCCATCCTTGATATCGCTCACCGCGGCTTCGGACACGGTGAAGATACCGACATGCTCGCTATAGCCGACGGTGGCGGACTTCCCCTCGTCGGTGGTCATCTCAAAGCCGTTGTCATTCGCGCTCGTCAGCTGGCCACGCAAATGGACGGGACTGTCCTGAGCGGCAGCCGGTTGCAGTCCGGCCAGCCCGAGCAGAAGCGCCGCGACCGCGCCGATTCGAAGCCCTTTAGGCATGTGGAAATCTCCCTTGTCTTCTGATTGCCGGCGCGCCCGGTCGTGGATTGCGACCTAATCCTCGTGCGCAGCGACTGTTCGAGATGGCCGCACGAGGTATATTCCGCCCCAGCGTCGCCACGGCAATACCGCCAGCTTGGAGAGGGCGAAGGGCCGCGGTTATGAGTGCGCATTTGAGCAACTATGTATGAATCCAGCCAACAGGGGATCTGAGGCATGTCCGCCATCGTCGACATCGTCGCGCGTGAAATTCTCGACAGCCGGGGCAACCCGACCGTGGAAGTCGACGTGGTGCTGGAAAGCGGCGCCCAGGGGCGCGCCGCCGTTCCCTCAGGCGCCTCGACCGGTGCGCATGAGGCCGTGGAGCTACGCGACGGCGACGCGACGCGGTATGGCGGCAAGGGCGTGCTGAAGGCCGTCGACTCGGTGAACGGTGCGCTGTTCGACGCGCTTTCCGGCCGGGAGGCGAGTGAGCAGATCGCCATCGACAGCGCCATGCGCGAGCTCGATGGTACCGACAACAAGAGCCGCCTCGGCGCCAACGCGATCCTCGGCGTTAGCCTCGCGGTGGCGAAAGCCGCCGCTGCCGAGAGCGATCAGCCCCTCTATCGCTATGTCGGCGGCAGCTTCGCCCACACCCTGCCGGTTCCGATGATGAACATCATCAATGGCGGCGAACACGCCGACAATTCGCTCGATCTTCAGGAATTCATGATCATGCCGGCCGGTGCGCCGACGCTCTCGGAGGCGGTGCGGACCGGCTCCGAGATATTCCATGCGCTGCGCAAGATCCTGAACGAAGCGGGCCACGCCACCGCCGTCGGCGACGAAGGCGGCTTCGCCCCCAGCCTCGGCAGCAACGAAGAAGCCCTCGGCCTCATCACCAAGGCCATCGAGAAGGCGGGCTACCGGCCGGGAGAGGACGTGTTCCTGGCCCTCGACTCGGCGGCGACCGAGTTCTTCGGAGACAAGGGCTACACTCTGGCCGGTGAGGGGCGGACCCTCGATGCGGCCGGAATGGTCAAGTATTACGAGGACCTGGTATCCCGCTATCCGATCGTCTCGATCGAGGACGGACTCGCCGAAGACGATTGGGACGGTTGGGCGGCAATGACCCAGGCGCTGAGCGGGAAGATTCAGCTCGTGGGCGACGATCTGTTCGTCACCAATCCGCGCCGGCTTCGCAACGGCATCGATAAGGGCGTCGCCAATGCGATTCTGGTCAAGGTCAACCAGATCGGGACGCTGACCGAGACTCTCGAGGCCGTGGAGATGGCCCACCGCGCCGACTACCGGGCAGTCATGTCGCACCGGTCCGGCGAAACCGAGGATTCGACGATCGCCGACCTGGCGGTGGCGACGAACTGCGGTCAGATCAAGACGGGGTCCCTTTCGCGCTCCGACCGGCTCGCCAAATACAATCAGTTGATCCGCATCGAGGCGGAGTTGGGATCCGCCGCGTCTTATGCCGGGCTCTCAGCCATCCGCCGCGCTTGACCGGCGCCGTCGGGCGTGATTCCCTCCGTCCATGCGGTGGCGTGGTAAACATGGTCGGATTCTCAAGCAGGTAGCGCTGCCGGTTCTCAGCAGCTGCGCGATCGCCTATTTCGGCTACCATACCGTTCAGGGCGATCGCGGGCTGATGGCCTATCTGCGCATCTCCGGGGAGATCGATCAGGCGAAGTCTCTTTACGCCTCTCTCCGAGAAGAACATGTGCAGCTCCAGCACCGTGTGTCGCTTCTGGGGAGAGGCGGACTCGACCCGGATCTTCTCGACGAACGCGCCCGGGCGGTCCTGAACTACGCCGCCCCTGGCGAACTGGTGTTCTACTACACCGACAAGAACCGATAACCGCCGGCCGCAACCCTGCGGCGGGTGGTATCTCGACCGCCGGCCCCGCGCTTGCCTGATCCGGCGTTTTCCATTTATCTTCGCGCGCGCCGATGGGGTGCGAACAAGGTCGGCAATCGCCGAAATGGGAGGTGGGATGGCCGTAGCCAGGAAGAAGCGCAACGACGCCGCTGAAGCCACCAAGCCGGCGGCCTCGGCCGAAGAGCTTCTCACCTATTACCGGCAGATGCTTCTGGTCCGCCGCTTCGAGGAGCGGGCGGGGCAGATGTACGGCATGGGCCTGATCGGTGGCTTCTGTCACCTCTATATCGGCCAGGAAGCCGTGGTGGTCGGTATGGAGCACGCGATCGACAAGGACGACGCGATGATCACCGGCTATCGCTGCCACGCGCATGCGGTGACCCGCGGGGTCGATCCGAAGGCCGTCCTGTCGGAGCTTACCGGCCGCGCCGCCGGCATCTCTCAGGGCAAGGGCGGCTCGATGCACATGTTCAGCCCCGAGAACGGCTTCTATGGCGGGCACGGCATCGTCGGGGCACAGGTTTCGCTGGGCACCGGCATCGCCTTCGGCATGAAGTACAAGAAGACCGATCGGGTCTGCGTCACCTATTACGGCGACGGGGCGGCGAATCAGGGGCAGGTCTACGAATCGTTCAACATGGCGGCCCTATGGAAGCTGCCGGTGATCTATGTCGTCGAGAACAACCAGTACGGCATGGGAACCTCGGTAAAGCGCGCCAGTGCCTCGGTCGAGCTCTACCGCCACGGGGAGTCGCTTGGCATTCCCGGTGTCCAGGTCGACGGCATGGATGTTCTGGCCGTGAAACAGGCGGGTGACGAAGCGGTGAAGCAGGCGCGTGCGGGCGAGGGCCCCGTCGTCCTGGAAATGCTCACCTACCGTTATCGCGGACATTCGATGTCGGATCCGGGCAAGTACCGGACGCGGGAAGAGGTCCAGAAAATGCGGACCGAGCGTGACCCGATCAATCAGCTCCGCGAACGCATCCTTTCGGAGAAGGCGGCTGACGAGGCTGCGCTGAAGGACATCGATCGCGAGATCAAGGAGATCATCAACGAAGCGGCCGAATTCGCGCAGAGCGCGCCGGAACCGGACGCCGCCGAGCTCTACACCGACGTCGTCCTGGAAGCCTGAGGCGCCCGATGCCCAAACAGACCGTTCGTGAGGCCTTGCGCGATGCCATGGCCGAAGAGATGCGTGCCGACGAAAACGTCTTCCTGATGGGGGAAGAGGTCGCCGAGTACGAAGGGGCCTACAAGGTCACACAAGGATTGCTGGCGGAATTCGGACCGCGCCGCGTGGTCGACACGCCGATTACCGAACACGGCTTCGCCGGGCTCGGAGTCGGCGCGGCGATGACCGGCTTGAGGCCGATCGTCGAGTTCATGACCTGGAACTTCGCCATGCAGGCGATCGACCAGGTGATCAATTCGGCCGCCAAGACCCTCTATATGTCCGGCGGCAAGATGCGCTGCCCGATCGTCTTCCGCGGCCCCAATGGCGCCGCCTCGCGGGTGGCGGCTCAGCACTCCCAGGATTATTCCGCCTGGTATGCCAATGTACCGGGGCTCACGGTGATCGCGCCTTACGGAGCGGCCGACGCCAAAGGGCTGCTCAAGTCGGCGATCCGGTCTCCCAATCCGGTTGTGTTCCTTGAACACGAGATCATCTACGGACGCAGCTTCGATGTGCCGGACGACGAAGACCACACGGTGCCGATCGGCGTCGCCGACGTCGTGAAGGAGGGGAAGGACGTCACCATCGTCAGTTTTTCCCGCGGCATGGAATACGCCCTGGGCGCCGCAGCCCAGCTTGCCGAGAGCGAAGAAATCGACGCTGAGGTGGTGGACCTTCGCACGTTACGACCGCTCGATACCGAGACCGTGATCGCATCGGTCCAGAAGACCAACCGGCTGGTCGTGGTCGAGGAATGCTGGCCCCATGCCGGTATGGCGGCTGACATTGCGGCGATCATCGTGGACGAAGCGTTCGATTATCTAGACGCGCCCATCAAGCGGGTGAGTGCCGTCGACGTCCCCATGCCCTATGCGGCCAATCTGGAGACGTTGATGCTGCCGAGCGTCGAGCGCGTGGTCGAGGCCGTCAAGGCCGTCTGTTACCGTTAGCGCGTTCGGCCGGCGCCTCGCATGCGCCGGCCCGCGCCCTTTGTCGTCATCGGGGGAAGATATGCCGATCCAGATCACCATGCCGGCCCTGTCGCCGACCATGACCGAAGGAAACCTCGCCAAGTGGCTCAAGAAGGAGGGCGACACGGTCGAAATCGGCGATGTCATCGCTGAGGTCGAGACCGACAAGGCGACCATGGAGGTCGAGGCGGTCGACGAGGGCAAGATGGCGAAGATCCTGGTTCCCGAGGGGACCGAGGGCGTAGCTGTCAACGCACCCATCGCCGTGTTGCTGGGCGAGGACGAGGACGAATCGGCGCTGGAAGGCTTCGAGAGCGGCGCCGCCGCCGCGGACGGCGGGAAGACCAAGCCGGCCGAGGCAGAACCGAAGGAAGAGCCCGCCCCGGCAAAGGCCGAAACCGCGCCTGCGCCCGAGCCCAAGGAAGAGCCGAAGGCAGAACCGGCGCCGGCGCCGAAGCGGAGCGGTGACGAGCGTATCTTCGCTAGTCCGCTCGCCAAGCGCATGGCGGAACAGGCAGGGCTCGACCTTGCGACCGTCACCGGTTCCGGTCCGCACGGCCGCATCGTAAAGGCCGACATCGAAGCCGCGATGTCCGGCGGTCAGGCCACCGCGGCTCCGGCTGCCGCCTCCATGGCAATGCCTTCGGCGCCTGCCGCGGAACCCACCGCGCCTTACGAAGAGATTCCGAACTCGAACATGCGGAAGGTCATCGCGCGCCGCCTGCTCGAGGCCAAGCAGACCATCCCCCACTTCTATCTGACCGTCGACTGCAACATCGACGCGCTTCTGGCGATGCGGAAGGAGCTGAACAGCCGCGAAGGTGCGGATTACAAGTTGTCGGTCAATGACTTCGTGATCCGTGCAACGGCCCTGGCACTCCGCAAGGTTCCGTCGGCGAACGCGACTTGGACCGACAAAGCGACGCTCCGCTACAACACGGTCGACGTTTCGGTGGCGGTCGCGGTCGACAACGGTCTGGTGACTCCGGTCGTCCGCAACGCCGACCAAAAGGGCTTGAGCGCCATTTCGGCGGAAATGCGCGACTTCGCGACACGCGCCCGTGACGGCAAGCTGAAGCCCGAGGAATACCAGGGCGGCACGTTCAGCATCTCCAATCTCGGCATGTACGGGATCAAGGACTTCGCTGCCGTGATCAACCCGCCGCAATCGGCGATCCTCGCCGTCGGCGCGGGCGAGCAGCGGCCGGTCGTCAAGGACGGCGCGCTCGCGATCGCCACGGTGATGACCTGCACGCTCTCCGGCGACCATCGCGTGGTCGACGGCGCGGTCGGCGCCGAGTTCCTGTCCGCCTACAAGAAGCTGATCGAAGAGCCGCTCACCATGCTGCTCTGAGCAGCTCGTAGCGATTCTGTAATTTCGGGAGACGCCGATGGCCGACACCTCCTTCGACGTGATCATCATCGGAGGCGGGCCCGGCGGCTACGTCGCCGCCATCCGTTCCGCCCAGCTCGGCATGAAGACCGCCGTGGTCGAAAGCCAGCATCTCGGCGGAATCTGCCTGAACTGGGGCTGCATTCCGACCAAGGCGCTGCTACGCAGTTCCGAGATCGGGCACATCCTCAACAATCTCGACGCCTACGGCTTCAGTGCCAAAGAGGTGAAGTTTGATCTTAAGAAGATCGTCGAACGGTCACGCGGGATTGCGAAAAAACTGTCGAGCGGCGTCGCCTTCCTGATGAAGAAGAACAAGGTGACGGTGTTCGACGGCCGGGGGGCGCTCGCCGGCTCCGGCAAGGTCGCGGTCACCAAGGACGGCAAGAAGGTCGCCGACCTCACTGCCAAGCACATCGTGCTGGCGACCGGTGCGCGGGCACGAGCGCTGCCGGGCATCGAGCCCGACGGCAAGCTGATCTGGACCTATCGCGAGGCCATGGTGCCGGAGACCATGCCGAAATCGCTGCTGGTCGTGGGCACCGGCGCCATCGGCATGGAGTTCGCGAGCTTCTACCGCGACCTCGGCGTCGAGGTGACCGTGGTCGAGGTTCTCGACCGCATCCTTCCCGTCGAGGACGAGGAAATCTCCGCCATGGCGCGGAAGGCGTTCGAGAAGCAGGGGATCAAGGTCCACACCAAGGCCAAGGTCACCGGCGTCAAGAAAGGCAAGGACAACGTCACGGCCACTATCGAGTTCGATGGCGGCAAGTCCCAGGACCTTACGGTCGACCGGGTGGTCCTCGCCGTCGGCATCGTCGGCAATGTCGAGGACATCGGCCTCGAGGGCACCAAGGTGAAGGTCGAGAAGACCCATATCGTCGTCGACGACTGGCTTCAGACGGGCGAGAAGGGGGTCTACGCCATCGGCGATGTCGTCGGCCCGCCCTGGCTGGCCCACAAGGCGAGCCATGAAGGTGTGATCTGCGTAGAGAAGATCGCCGGCGTGAAGGACGTCCATCCGATGGTCACCAGCAACATCCCCGGTTGCACGTACTGTCGGCCGCAGATCGCCAGCGTCGGCCTGACCGAAGCCAAGGCCAAGGAGACCGGCCGCGAGATCAAGGTCGGCCGCTTCCCCTTCGTCGGCAACGGCAAGGCGCTGGCGCTGGGCGACGCGGAAGGGATGGTGAAGACGGTGTTCGACGCCAAGACCGGTGAGCTGCTGGGCGCGCACATGATCGGTGCGGAGGTGACCGAGTTGATCCAGGGTTACGTCGTCGCCAAGACGATGGAAGGCACCGAGCTCGACCTGATGAACACGATTTTCCCGCATCCTACCCTGTCGGAAATGATGCACGAGTCGGTGCTTGACGCCTTTGACAAGGTTATCCATGTCTGAAGACATGACCGCCATAGACGTCAAGGAACGGCCGCGGAAGCCCGCATGGATCCGCGTCAAGGCGCCGACATCCGCCGGCTACCACGAGACCCGGAAGCTGGTGCACGGCCTCAACCTCCACACTGTGTGCGAGGAAGCGGCGTGCCCGAACATAGGCGAGTGCTGGAGCCAGGGTCACGCCACGGTGATGATCCTGGGCAGCGTCTGCACCCGGAAATGCGCATTCTGCAATATCGCCACCGGCCGTCCGGACCCGATCGACCCGCTGGAGCCTGAGCATCTGGCGGTCGCGGTGGCCGAACTCGGGCTCAAGCACGTCGTCATAACCTCGGTCGACCGTGACGATTTGGCCGATGGCGGTGCCCGGCAGTTCATTCTCTGCATCGAGCGGATTCGCGAAACCTCGCCCGACACGACGATCGAGATCCTGACGCCGGACTTCCAGCGCAAGGACGGGGCGATCGAAGCCGTGGCCGAGGCCCGCCCCGACGTCTTCAACCACAACCTCGAAACGGTGCCGAGCCTCTACAAGCAGGTTCGCCGCGGCGCGCGCTACGACCACTCGCTGCGCCTCTTGGAGCGAGTGAAGGAGGTCGACTCGTCGATCTTCACCAAGTCGGGGATCATGGTCGGGCTTGGCGAGACGCGGGACGAGGTGCTCCGCGTCATGGACGACATGCGCGCCCACGACATCGACTTCATGACCATCGGCCAGTACCTGCAGCCGACGCCGAAGCATCACGAGGTGATGCGCTTCGTGCCGCCGGAGGAGTTCCAGGCCTACGAGATGGAGGCGCTCGCGCGCGGCTTCCTGATGGTGTCGGCGTCGCCGCTCACCCGATCCTCCTACCACGCGGACGCCGACTTCGCGAAGTTGCGCGACGCCCGGGAAGCCAAGCTGGCGGCACACTGACGGCCTATGCCGGTTCATAGCGAGCAGCGGGTGCTTCCCTACAGCGCCACGCAGATGTACGACCTCGTGGCGACGATTGAGGACTACCCGAAATTCCTGCCGTGGTGCCTCGCCGCCCGCGTCGACCGGCGCAGCGAAACGCTGATGTTCGCGGAGCTGCTGATCGGGTTCAAGATGGTCCGGGAACGGTTCGGATCGCGCGTCGAGCTATCGCCCAAGACCGCGATCAGCGTCGAACCAACATACGGCCCGTTCAAACGAATGTCGAACCGCTGGCACTTCACGGACCGACCCGAAGGCGGCTGTGTGATCGACTTCCACGTCGACTTTCAATTCCAGTCGCGCCTGCTGCAGAAGATCATCGGCGCCCTGTTCGATGAAGCCGTCCGGCGCATGGTGCAGGCATTCGAGCAGCGGGCGAGGGAACTCTACGGAGAGCCCGAAGCCGCGCCTGATTCGTCCGCCAGCCGCTGAAGAAGCTGAAGCGCCATATGGGCGGCGGCGCAACGCACCTCGTCACGCCCGCCTGAAAAATTCTGCTCCTCGTGGATGACCGAGCCGTTGCGGCGCGCCGCCGCCAGATGGACCAGACCCACCGGCTTGTTCACGGTTGCGCCGCCGGGGCCGGCGATGCCGGTTACGGAAACCGCGAGGTCGGCGCTCGAATGTTCCAGCGCACCGGTCGCCATGGCATGCGCGACCTCTTTGCTGACGGCACCGACCGACATGAGAAGGTCGAGCGGGACTCCCAGCATCTCCATCTTGGCGTTGTTGGAGTAGGTGACGAAGCCGCGATCGAAGATCTCTGACGAACCGGCGATCGCCGTAAGACTCGCCGCCACCAGTCCGCCCGTGCAGGACTCGGCCGTCGTAACGGTCAACCCGTGGTCCCTGCACACTGCCAGGGTCGCCTGAGCACTCGCCACAAGTTCCGCATCGATCATCGGTCAACCAAGAATAGAAATCACCATCATCGCCCCGGTCAGGATAACCGCGGCGAAAATGGCCGCAAGGACATCGTCGATCATGGTCCCGAGACCGCCCTTGATCGTCCGGTCGGCCCAGGAGATCGGCCATGGCTTGGCCATGTCGAAGACCCTGAACGCGACGAACGCGGCCCCATACCACGCGAGCTCGCGCGGCACGACGGCGAGGACCAGAAGCTGCGCGACCACCTCATCTATGACGATCGCACCGGGATCTTCGATCCGAGCATGCCGGATGTAGCCGTTGGCGGCCCACCAGCCGATACAGAACAGGATCGCCGCTGCCGCCACGAGGCCCCACCAGCCCGTCCAACCGTCGATGACCCAGGCGAACGGCAGAGTTGCCAGCGACCCCCAGGTGCCCGGCGCCTTGGGCAGCAGTCCCGCACCGAAGAACGTAGCGACGAGTGTAACCGGGTGCCGAAAGGGCAGGGGAGACGGCATGTGTTCCTTCATCCCAGGATGACTGTCGCCACCGCCTGCCCGGCAATTCCTTCGCCGCGGCCGGTGAAGCCCAGCCGTTCCGTCGTCGTTGCCTTGATGCTCACGCGGTCGCGTTCGACGCCAAGGAGGCTCGCCACCGTTTCCCTCATCGCTTCCCGGTGCGGTCCGATCTTGGGACGTTCGCAGATCAATGTGACGTCGACATTGCCGATCCGTCCCCCTGCGGCCGAGATCAGGCCTACGGCGTGCGAGACGAAAGCGGCCGAGTCCGCGCCGCGCCATTGCGGCTCCGAGGGCGGGAAGTGACTGCCGATGTCGCCGGCACCAATGGCGCCCAGCAAGGCATCGACGATGGCGTGCAGGCCGACATCGGCATCGGAATGACCGACCAGGCCCGCGCCGTGTGGAACCGTGACACCGCACAGACGAACGCTGCTGCCGGGACCGAAACGGTGAACGTCGAACCCGGTCCCGACGCGCGTTTCGCCGGATTTCGCCAACAACCGTTCGGCGCGATCGAGATCGTCGGCATTGGTGATCTTCATATTCTCCTCCGATGCCTGAATCAGAGCGACCGGCAGCCCCAACTCCTCCAGCAGAGCGGCGTCGTCGGTGACCTCTCTTTCCGCGAATGCCCGATGGGCATCGAGGACGGTCCGAAAGCGAAACCCTTGCGGCGTCTGCGCGCGCCATAGACCGGCCCGGGGGATCGTCTCCTCGATCACGCTGCCCGCGGCTTCCCGCTTCAGCGTATCCGTCACCGGAACGGCGGCGATGGCGCCTTCATGGGTTTCCAGGGCCTCGACCACCTGGTCGATCAGGGACCATGCAGGAAAAGGACGGGCGCCGTCGTGAATCAGGACATGCCGAGGATTATGGGAGACGAGGCTTTCCAGACCGAGCCGAACCGATTCCTGACGTGTGCGGCCGCCCGCGACCGGTTCCAGGATATCCAGCCCCGTCACGGCAGCGTCATAGTGCGACCGGTCGTCCGGATGAATGACACATCGGACGGCACCGATTTTTTGATGCGATGCAAAAACATCGATGCAGTGCGATAATACGGATCGACCGGCCAGCCGGGCGAATTGCTTCGGGAGAGGGGCGCCGAAACGAGTGCCTCGTCCGGCGGCAACGATCAATGCGACGCAGGTCAATTCGAACAGGCCCCCGTTTCATACCCGCCTGCGAAGAAGGCATACGGCATATTCGGCGCGCGATCATTGCTATGTCGCGCCTGCCGGCCTATATTTCGCCTAAATTTTGCGCAGCGGACAAATTCAGCGTGCCTAATGAGTCTGCATATCGGTGACATCACCTTGTCGGCCCCTGTTCTGCTGGCCCCCATGTCGGGGGTAACGGACATGCCTTTTCGCCGTCTGGTCAAGCGTTTCGGAGCAGGGCTCGTCTTTTCCGAGATGATCGCCAGCGAGGCGATGATCCGGACGACGCGCCGCAGCAACAAGATGGCGGTCCATTGCGCCGAGGAAGCGCCGATGGCGGTGCAGCTTGCGGGATGCGAGCCGGCGGTGATGGCGGAAGCGGCGAAGATCAATGTCGATCGCGGCGCGGCGCTGATCGATATCAACTTCGGCTGTCCGGTCAAGAAAGTGGTGAACGGGCATGCCGGTTCGGCGCTGATGCGTGACGAGGTCAAGGCGGCGCAAATCCTGGAGGCCACGGTCCGCGCCGTCCCCGTGCCCGTGACGCTGAAGATGCGGACCGGATGGGACGAGACCAACCGTAACGCCCCGCGTCTGGCGAGGATCGCGGAGGAATGCGGGATCCGGATGGTCACGGTCCACGGACGGACGCGCTCCCAGCTCTACAACGGTACCGCAGACTGGCCCTTCATCCGCCGGGTGAAGGAGGCCGTCTCCATCCCGGTCGTCGGCAACGGCGATGTCGAGACGATCGACGATGCCGCCCGTCTGCTCCGCGAGTCCGGCGCCGACGGTGTGATGGTGGGCCGTGGCTCCTACGGCCGCCCCTGGTTCCTTCAACAGATCATCCACTTCTTGAAGACGGGAGAGCGGCTGCCCGATCCCGAACTCCACGAGCGCCAGCAGATCCTCCTATCCCACTACGACGATATCCTGAGCCATCACGGGGAAGACGCGGGCGTCCGTATCGCCCGCAAGCATCTCACCTGGTACTGCAAGGACCTGGCGGGAGCCGAGGGGTTCAGGCAGATCGTCAACCGCATCGTCGACCCGAGAGCGGTGACGGCGACCATCAGGAATTTCTTCGACTCGGCAGGCGAAGCCGCCGCCGCGTGATCGCACCGGATTGCACCCCATGAACGATGACTTCCCGACATCCCTAGCCGTCGGACCGGCGGCAGTCCTGGCCGCCCTGCCCAGCGCGATCCTGACGATCGACGGCAACGGCACGGTCGAGACCGCCAATCCTGCGGCCGAACAGTTGTTCGGCCTCAGCGCGTCCCACATGCAGCGCCAGAAACTCCATGACCTGGTGCCGTTCGACTGCCCACTTCTCGCCCTCGTCAACCGGGTGCGCGAGCAGGGCAATACCGTGGCCGAATACGGCATGACGCTCGCCACGCCGCGTACGGAAGCGCGCCTGATCGACGTCCAGGCGGCACCGCTCGCCGACGACCGGGAGGCGGTCGTGGTGATGCTTCAGGAGCGGTCCGTCGCTCGCAAGATCGACCGGCAGCTCACTCATCGCGGCGCCGCGAGATCGGTCGCCGGCATGGCCGCCGTGCTCGCACACGAAATCAAGAATCCGCTGTCCGGCATTCGCGGCGCGGCTCAGCTCATCGGCCGCAGCTCCGACGGCGTCGATCGGGAGCTCATCACCCTGATCAGCGACGAGACCGACCGCATCCTCAAGCTGGTCGAGCGGGTGGAAAAGTTCTCCGATCCTCGGCCGCTGCAGCGGAGCGCGATCAATATCCACGACGTCCTGGAACACGTCCGCAAGCTGGCCGAAACGGGGGTCGCCAAGAACGTGAAGATCCGCGAGGAGTACGACCCCTCGCTGCCGCCGGTCTACGGAAACCGCGACCAGTTGATTCAGGTTTTCCTCAACCTGATCAAGAACGCCGCCGAAGCCGCCCCCTCCGTCGGCGGCGAGATCGTCATCCGGTCCGCCTATCGGCACGGGCTCCGCATCGCGGTTTCGGGCAGCCGGAGCCGGCTCAGGCTGCCCGTGGTCGTCAGCGTTCAGGACAACGGTGACGGCATCTCGGAAGACTTGCGCCCCTATCTGTTCGAACCGTTCGTCACCACCAAATCCAAGGGAACGGGCCTCGGCCTCGCCCTGGTTGCGAAGATCGTCGAGGACCATGGCGGCATCGTCGAGGTGGAGAGCCAGCCGCGCCGAACGGTTTTCAGTGTTCTTCTTCCGGTGAGCCCTGGCACGAGTGAAAACGATGGATAGTACGATCCTGGTCGCCGACGACGACCGCGCCATCCGTACGGTTCTCGGCAAGGCGCTGGGCCAGCTCGGCCACAACGTCCGCCTGACCGGCAACGGTAAGACCCTTTGGCGGTGGATCTCCGACGGCGAAGGCGATCTCATCATCACCGACGTGCTGATGCCGGACGAAAACGGGCTCGACCTTCTGCCCCGGATCAAGCGAATCCGCCCCGACCTGCCGATCATCGTCATGAGTGCTCAGAGCACGCTGATGACCGCGGTGAAAGCGGCGGAGCGGGGCGCCTATGACTATCTCGCCAAGCCGTTCGATCTCGACGAACTGGTGAGCATGGTCCAGCGGGCGCTTACCACGCCCCGCGCCGACGCGGTAGTCGCGGCGACGCATAACGAAGACATCGAAGATCAGCTGCCCCTGATCGGCCGTTCGCCGGCGATGCAGGACGTTTACCGAGTCCTCGCGCGGCTGATGAACACCGATCTGACGGTGATGATCACCGGCGAATCAGGCACCGGCAAGGAACTGTTCGCGCGCGCCCTCCACAACTACGGCAAGCGGCGCAGCGGCCCGTTCGTCGCCATCAACATGGCGGCAATCCCCCGTGAACTGATCGAGAGCGAGCTGTTCGGGCACGAGAAGGGGGCGTTCACCGGCGCTACCGCGCGCTCGATCGGCCGTTTCGAGCAGGCCAACGGCGGTACGCTGTTTCTCGATGAAATCGGCGACATGCCGATGGAAGCCCAGACGCGCCTGCTGCGGGTCTTGCAGGAAAGCGAATACACAACGGTCGGCGGACGGACGCCGATCCGCACCGACGTCCGCATCATCGCGGCCACCCACCGGGACCTGCACCAGCACATCGAGAAGGGGCTGTTCCGAGAGGATCTCTACTATCGGCTGAACGTCGTGCCCCTGCGTCTTCCGCCGCTGCGCGAGCGGGCGGAAGACATTCCGCTGCTCGCCCGCCATTTCTTCGCCCAGGCCGCCGCCGAGGGGCTTCCCTCCAAGAGCCTGACCGTCGCCGCCCTTGATCGGCTGAAGAGCTATCGCTGGCCGGGCAACGTCCGTGAGCTCGAAAACCTCATTCGCCGGCTGGCCGTGCTCTATGCGGAAGATGTGATCGGCCTCGACGTCCTTGAGAACGAAATTGCCGATGCCCCGCCGGCCAGCGGCACGGCACAGCCCAGCGGCGGCAATGAAAGCCTGGGCGATTCGGTCAATCGGCATCTTCGCCAGTACTTCGCCGCCCATGCCGACGGGCTGCCGGCGTCCGGCCTCTACAACCGGGTGCTGCGGGAGGTCGAACGCCCGCTGATCATCCACGCCCTGACGGCGACGCGAGGCAACCAGATCAAGGCCGCCAAACTGCTCGGCTTGAACCGCAACACGTTGCGGAAGAAGATCCACGAACTCGACATCGACGTGGTTCGCGGAACCAAGTAGAGCTTTTCCGACCGGCCGCATGACGGTCGCCGGACAGGATATGGCCGATAAAGCCGATGACATGACCGCGGAAGCGGTCCCTTTGCGCGACTTCGGTGGCCGCGTGCGGCGCTGGATACAGGCGGGCGCTCTGCGCCGAAAGCTCGCGCTCGCCCTCACCATCGCCGCAACGCTGGCCGGGATAGCGACCTTCGCCGCGCTTTATGGCGGGCCGAAGCCGTTCGAGCCCGAGCCGCGGACGATCATCCTGCTGCTCAACATCGACCTGGTGCTGCTGCTGACGCTGGCAGCCGTTGTCGCGCGACGGTTGGTCGGCTTATGGAGCGAACGCCGGCAGGGATCGGCCGGATCACGTCTCCACATCCGCATGGTGGCGATGTTCAGCCTCGTCGCCGTGACGCCGGTGATCTTCGTCTCGGTCTTTTCGGTGATCTTCTTCAGCCTGGGCGTCCAGTCCTGGTTCAGCGACCGTGTCGCCACGGCGATCAACCATTCGGTTTCGGTGGCCGAGGCCTATCTCCGCGACCACCGCGATTTCATCCGTGGCGACGTGCTGTCCATGGCCAGCGCGATCGACCGGGTCGACCCGCGCAAGCTCGACGACCCGGCTGACTTCAACAAGGTCTTGGAAGACATCGCTGCCGAGCACATGATTTCCGAGGCGATCGTCTTTCGCGAGGACGGCAAGGTTCTCGCGAAGACGAAGCTGAGCTTCGTGCTCGAATTCGATCCGGTTGCATTCAACATGCTGCAACGGGCGTCGCGCGGCGAGGTCGTCGTGTTCACCAGCGACAACGAAGATCGGGTGCGGGCGCTCTCGCGCCTCAACAATTTCGTCGGCACGTTCCTCTATGTCGGGCGGTACGTCGATCCGCGCGTGCGGGCCGAGGTCGACAAGGTCAATGACGCGGCCAACGCATACCAGCGCCTGGAGAGCGAGCTTTCGAGCATCCAGATCACCTTCACGATGATCTACGTCACGGTGGCGCTGCTGCTGCTGTTCGCCGCCGTGTGGACCGGTCTGACCTTCGCCAACCGGCTGGCCCGCCCGATCAGTCATCTCGTTTCCGCCGCCGAGCGCGTGCGTCAGGGCGATCTGTCGGCGCGGGTGACCGAAGGCACCGACGATGACGAGATCGCATCGCTCAGCCGGGCCTTCAACCGAATGACCGATCAGCTCGGCACTCAACGGGCCGAGCTTGTCGAGGCGAATCGCCAACTCGACAACCGCCGCCGTTTTACTGAGGCGGTTCTGGGCGGGGTGGGGGCAGGGGTGCTCGGACTCGACCCGGAAGGGCGCATCTTCCTTCCCAATCGGTCTGCCCTGGAGCTGCTGGCAACGACTGCCGATGCGCTTATCGGCAAGCCGCTCATCGAGGCCGTACCGGAAATCGCCGAGCTGCTGGATGCTGCCGTCGAGCGGCCCGACCGGATGGCGCAAGGGCAGGTCACCGTGATCCGGCGGGGACGGGCGCGCGTCCTGCTGGTCCGTATCACCGTCGAGAACGACAGGGGCCATGTCGCGGGTTACGTCGTTACCTTCGACGACATCACCGATCTCGTGGCCGCCCAGCGCGTCGCAGCATGGACCGATGTCGCTCGGCGCATCGCCCATGAAATCAAGAATCCTTTGACTCCGATCCAGCTGTCGGCCGAGCGCCTGAAGCGGAAGTACAAGGACGAGATCACGACCGAGACCGAGGTCTTCACCAACTGCGTCGACACGATCGTTCGGCAGGTGGGGGACATCCGGCGGATGGTGGACGAGTTCTCGGCCTTCGCGCGCATGCCGGCCCCCGTTTTCGCCGAGGAAGACTTGGTCGGCCTGGTAGAACGTGCTGTCGATATGCAGGCGATGGCCCATTCGGACATCACCTTCGAGAAGGAGCTGCCGGACGGGCCTGCCCCTATCCACTGCGACGGCCGCCAGCTCGGCCAAGCACTCACCAACCTGCTGCAGAACGCGATCGACGCGATTCACGGCCGGGAAGGCTCCGACCTTCCGCCGGGTCGCATCGTCGTGCGGCTGATCGAGCAACCGGACCGCAGGATAATTGTTTTCGAAGACAACGGCCGGGGGCTACCGGTCGCTCAGCGGGAGCGCCTGACGGAGCCTTACGTCACGACCCGGAGTAAAGGAACCGGCCTCGGCCTTGCGATCGTGAAAAAGATAATGGAGGATCACCAGGGCTCGTTGGAGCTGGAGGATGGCCCTAGCGGGGGGGCGTGCGTTCGGTTGATTTTTCCCCGCGGCTCGACTTTCGGCGGCATTGCTACAAAAGACGGCAGCGAACCGGTAGTGTCCGCTTCAACGCATGGCTAACGATATTCTCATCGTCGATGACGAAGCCGACATCCGGTCGCTTGTGGCCGGGCTTCTGCATGACGAAGGATATACGACGCGCGAAGCGAAGGACGGCAAGAGCGCCCTTGCGGCGATCGAAAGCCGGCGCCCTGGACTCGTCATTCTCGATATCTGGTTGGAAGGCAGCGAACTCGACGGAATCGAGATCCTGAAGGTCATCAAGCGGGATCATCGCGACCTGCCGGTGGTGATGATCAGCGGCCATGGCAATATCGAAGTGGCGGTCAGCGCCATTCGCCTGGGGGCCTACGATTTCATCGAGAAGCCGTTCGAGGCCGACCGACTACTTCTCGTCCTGCAGCGGGCCATCGAGGCCTCGCGCCTCAAGCGCGAGAACGAGGAATTGCGGTTGCGCGCCGGCGGCGATGTCCGGCTGACCGGCAAGTCCTCGGCGATTCAGGCGGTGCGCGCGGCGGTCGATCGGGTTTCGCCGACAGGAAGCCGGGTTCTGATCACCGGCCCGGCGGGATCCGGCAAGGAAGTCGTCGCGCGGCTGATCCACGCCCAGTCCCGACGCGCGTCCGGCCCGTTCATCGTCCTCAACGCCGCGGCCATGGCGCCGGATCGCGTGGAGTCGGAGCTGTTCGGAATGGAGACCGGGGCGACGGGCCCGCAGAGTCCCCGCAAGATAGGAACTTTCGAGCAGGCCCATGGCGGCACCTTGTTCCTGGACGAGGTCGCGGACATGCCGCTTGAAACCCAGGGGAAGATCCTGCGGGTCCTGCAGGACCAAGCCTTCCATCGGGTCGGCGGTCATATCCGGGTCGAGGTCGACGTCCGGGTCATCGCCGCGACCAGCCGCGACCTTCTGGGCGAAATCGCCGCCAAGCGCTTCCGCGAGGATCTCTTCTACCGACTGAATGTCGTCCCGATCCGCGTGCCGGCATTGCGGGAGCGTCGGGAAGACATCCCCTTGCTCGTCGAGCATTTCCTGGAGATCTCGTCCCGTGCCGCCGGACTGCCGCGGCGGCATCTGGCGCCGGACGCGATGGCGGTGCTGGAGACGGCGGACTGGCCGGGGAACGTTCGTCAGCTCCGCAATATCATCGACTGGATCCTGATCATGGCGACGGGCGACGGGGGAACGGAAGTCACGGCAGAGATGCTGCCCCCGGAGGTGGCCATGGGCGCGGCGGGTGCGGTGCACTACGAGAACGGCGCCGAAGTGATGTCACTACCGCTCCGCGAGGCGCGGGAGCTGTTCGAACGCCGTTATCTCCAGGCCCAGGTCAGCCGGTTTGGGGGCAACATTTCACGGACGGCGAGCTTTGTCGGCATGGAGCGCTCGGCGCTTCATCGGAAGCTCAAGTCGCTGGGGATCACCGGTGACGAACGTGTCTGATCTCCGTCTGCCTTCGCGCGGGGGCAAGAGCCTATGAAGGTGATCGTATGCGGCGCGGGCCAGGTCGGCTCGAACATCGCGCGGCATCTGTCCGAGGAGAACAACGACGTCACCGTGATCGACCACGACGCGGAGCGCATCCGCCGGGTCGGCGACACGCTCGACGTCCAGGCCATGCTGGGCTTCGCGTCTCACCCCGACATTCTGGAACAGGCGGGCGCGTCGGCGGCGGACATGCTGGTAGCGGTGACCGCGTCGGACGAGATCAACATGGTCGCCTGCCAGGTGTGCCACTCGCTGTTCAACGTCCCGACCAAGATCGCGCGCATCCGCCATCAGAGCTATCTGCAGCCGGTTTGGGCTGACCTGTTCAGCCGCGAGAACCTGCCGATCGACGTCATCATTTCGCCGGAGGTCGAGGTGGCACGCGCGGTTGCCCGGCGGCTGGAAGTGCCGGGCGCGCTCGACATGATCGGCTTCGCCGACGATACCGTCCGTCTGATCGCGGTCCGGCTGGCGGAGGACTGTCCGGTGGCCCACACGCCGCTTCGCCAGCTCACCGAACTGTTCCCCGATCTCAACATCACGGTCGTCTACATCATTCGCGCGGACCGTGGGATCTGCCCGACATCGCTCGATCAGATGCTGCCCGGCGACGAGGTCTACTTCATCGCCGATGCCGCCCATGTGGACCGCGCCATGGATGTCTTCGGCCAACGGGTGCGGGAAGCACGCCGGCTCATCATTCTCGGCGGCGGCAATATAGGCTTCCTGCTCGCCCGTCAGCTCGAAACCCTCGGCAGCCATGTCGATCTGAAGCTGATCGAAGCCGACCGGACGCGGGCCGAATACGTGGCCGAGCACCTGAACCGGACGACGGTCATCAATGGCGACGCCCTCGATCGCGATATCCTGGAAGAGGCCAATATCGCCAGCGTCGAGACGGTGATCGCGGTCTCCAATAACGACGAGGTCAACATCCTGGCTTCGGTGATGGCCAAGCGCTATGGCTCGGGCCGCTCGATCGTTCTCATCAATACCGGCACCTACGCGCCGATCATGGCGCCGCTCGGCATCGACGCGGCCGTGAGCCCGCGGGAGATAACCGTCTCCAGCATTCTCCAGCATGTCCGACGCGGACGTATCCGCTCCGTCTACACCCTTCGTGAAGGCGACGCCGAGGTCATCGAGGCGGAAGCGATGGAGACATCCCCGCTGGTGGGCAAGCCGCTGCGCGACATCAACCTGCCGAACGGCATTCTGGTCGGTGCGGTGGTCAGGGGACGCGAGGTCCTGATCCCGCGAGGCAGCACGGTGGTCAAGGAGGGGGACCGCGTCATCATGTTCGCGGTCCATGGGATGGTGAAGAAGGTCGAGAAGATGTTCTCGGTCGCGCTCGGGTTCTTCTGATCGTCGCCGCTGGCGTCTGGAAGCGCCGGCTCGCCGGTGTTAGATAGACCCAACCGATTTCACTCACCGCCCGCGAGCCCAGGTCCGTGTCCCGCATCGCCTACGTCAATGGCCGATACCTGCCGATGAACGCCGCCACGGTCCATATCGAGGACCGGGCGCACCAGTTCGCCGACGGCGTTTACGAGGTCTGCGCCGTGGCCGGCGGCGCAATCGTCGATCTCGAGCCGCATCTCGTTCGCTTGGCGCGTTCGCTGGGCGAACTCCGGATTCCGGCACCGATGGACGAGCGGGCTCTCGTTCAGGTGATGCATGAAGTCGTGCGTCGAAACCGTGTCGGTGACGGCATTCTCTACATCCAGGTCAGCCGTGGCCGTGCACCGCGTAATCATGGATTTCCGAAGAATGCCGTTCCCTCCGTGGTGATGACAGCCAGGGGAGGGTGGAGCGGTGACGCACCGGGGCTCCGCGACGGCGTGAAGGTGGTGAGCTCGCCCGACATTCGCTGGGGGCGCTGCGACATCAAATCCGTCTCTCTGCTTCCCAACGTGCTCGCCAAGCAGGCGGCGTCCGAGGCCGGCGCCTTCGAGACCTGGCTGGTGGACGGTGACGGCTATGTCACCGAGGGCAGCTCGACCAACGCCTGGCTGGTGGACGGTCAAGGCAGACTGCACACGCGGGCGATCAGCCCTGCCATTCTGAGCGGCGTCACGCGACTCAAGCTTCTCGAATTGGCGCGAACCGAAGGTATGACGATCGTCGAAGAACCGTTCACGGTCGCCATGGCGCAGGCAGCACCGGAGGCGTTTCTGACCAGCACCAGCAATTTCGTCCTGCCGGTGCTGGAGATCGATGGGCATATGGTGGGGACAGGACAGGCAGGTCCGGTAACGCGGAAGCTCCAGGACATCTACAGGACGTACGTCCGCAGTCACGCCGAACCCGGCCGGTGAGTCTCGAACGACCGAAGGCCGTTCTTTTCGACTGGGACAACACCCTGGTCGATTGCTGGGGGGTCATTCACCGCGCCCTCGCGGACACCTTCATCGCAATGGGGCAGCGGCCTTGGACTTTCGAAGAAGCCAAAATTCGTGTCCGCCGGTCTCTCCGCGACAGCTTCCCGGAGCTGTTCGGCGAGCGATGGACCGAGGCGCGGGAAGTCTTTTATTCGAGCTACCACGCCAATCACCTGACGCATGTAGCGCCGCTGCCCGGCGCCGCCGAGTTGCTCGACGGCCTCCGGGAACACGGCGTCACGCTCGGCGTCGTCAGTAACAAGGACGGCAAGTATCTCCGCGCGGAAGCGGACCACCTCGGTTGGCGAAAGCATTTCGCGGCGGTCGTCGGCGCCACCGATGCGGCGGCTGACAAGCCCGCGGCCGCGCCGGTCGTGATGGCCCTCGCCGCCGCGAATATGGAGCCGGGCCCCGCAATCTGGTTCGTCGGCGACGCCGCCATCGATATGGAATGTGCCTACAATACGGGCTGCCGCGCGGTGCTTATCGGGCCGGGCGTCGACGTCGACGCGCTGCGACAGTTCCCGCCCCATGCCCGTTTCGATGACTGCACAGCGTTAAGGCATCTTGTGCATCGGTGGTGACAGCCTATTTTTCATGAGACGGTCATCGGGGTGATATGCTCCGGGGCGGGCAGCCTGTAATTGCAGGCGAGGGCAACGGGATAACCGTGCCAGGGGGCATAACGCTCCGAGAACTGAGGGGGAGCCGATGTCAGGCGAAAAGACACAGAACGTTCAGGATGTGTTCCTGAATCATGTTCGTAAGAACAAAGTCCCGGTAACGGTATTTCTGGTTAACGGAGTGAAGCTTCAGGGTGTGATCACCTGGTTCGACAATTTCTGCGTGCTCCTGCGTCGCGACGGTCAGTCGCAGCTCGTTTACAAGCATGCGATTTCGACGGTGATGCCCGCTGCACCCATTCAACTCTTTGAACCGGCCAAGGAAGACGCTTCGGAGCAATCTTGACGACGACCGCTAAAGGTGAACTGACACGGGAGAGAAGCTGGGTCCTGCACCCGGCCGTGAAAGGGGAGGAGTCCGAGGGACGCAGTCCCGAAGCACGGCTGGCGGAGGCGGTCGGCCTCGCAGAAGCCATCGACCTCGATGTCCTGCGGGCGGAGTGCATTCCCGTATCCCAGATCCGGCCCTCCACCTTGTTCGGCAAAGGGAAGGTGGAGACGTTAGCCGAAGACCTGACCGCCGCCGAGGTCGGTCTTGTGGTCGTCGATTCGGCCCTTACGCCGATCCAGCAGCGTAATCTGGAACGGGCGTGGAAGTGCAAGGTCATCGACCGCACGGGGCTGATCCTGGAGATCTTCGGCGACCGGGCACGAACCCGCGAGGGCCGGTTGCAGGTCGAGCTGGCGTCGCTCTCCTATCAGCGCAGCCGTCTTGTCCGATCGTGGACCCATCTGGAACGCCAGCGCGGCGGCCGCGGCTTCCTCGGCGGCCCCGGCGAAACCCAGATCGAAGCCGACCGCCGCCAGATCCGCGACCGTATCGCCCGTCTGCAGCGGGAATTGGAAACCGTGACCCGGACCCGCGGCCTTCATCGGGAGGCACGGCGTCGGGTGCCCTATCCGGTCGTGGCTCTGGTCGGTTACACGAACGCCGGCAAGTCCACGCTCTTCAACACCTTGACCGGCGCGTCGGTGATGGAAGCCGACCAACTGTTCGCGACGCTAGACCCGACCATGCGGGCGATTCGCCTGAAGTCCGGACGCACTGTAATCCTTTCCGATACCGTCGGGTTCATTTCCGATCTTCCGACCATGTTGGTCGCCGCCTTCCGCGCCACGCTGGAGGAGGTGACATCGGCCGATGTGATCCTGCATGTCCGTGACGTCTCTCATCCCGACTCCGATATCCAGAAGCAGGACGTGCTGGCGGTTCTCCGCGAACTGGGCGTCGAGGAGCGGGCGCCGATGGTCGAGGTGCTGAACAAGATCGATTGTCTCGACGGGGAAGGGCGCCAACGGCTTTCGGCGCAAACCGAGCGGCAGGCCGATATGGTCGCGGTCTCGGCGCTGACAGGCGAGGGGATATCGGATGTTCTCGATGCCGTGGACAAGGTTCTCGACCGCGACCGGCAGATCATCGCCATCGACCTGCCCCTCACCGATGGAGCGGGCCTTGCCTGGATCTACAGGCATGGTGAGGTGGTGGATCGCAGCGACGACGATGTCTCCGCGCACCTTTCGGTAGGTTTCGACCCCGTGAACCTGCGCCGATTCGAAGCCCGCTTTCCCAAGTCGGCCGAGCGTTCCAAGGCGTCTCAAGCAGCCGCCGAATGACCTGGTTCGGTTGACACGTCGGAGAGCGGGTCTTATATCGCCCCCAGCGTTTAGCACTCGCACTCAGTGAGTGCTAGCAACTGGCTTGTTCAGTCCGAGCAACGCACAGAGAGCGGAGAGGCGTTCTATGAACATCAGACCATTGCACGATCGTGTTCTCGTCCGTCGGGTCGAGGAAGAGCAGAAGACGGCAGGCGGGATCATCATTCCCGACACCGCCAA
>MDTD01126634.1_pt1 | contig 66390 bp, 53 predicted proteins | sample 811221 | NCBI WGS metagenome assembly MDTD01 (sample SAMN05326646, study PRJNA326480) | marine metagenome | isolation source: seawater | place: Pacific Ocean: South West | collected 2011
AAAAAAATCCGATATCAGAACCTGATATCGGATTTTGAACCGTTAAAAAGATCGGTCAACCGATCGTTAAATTATTTCTTAACTGATCGGCATTACGCTAATTAGCGGCCTTGTTATTGATTGCATTTGCATTGTACACAACGGCCTTGTTATCAAGGCCGCTGATTATAGCTTAGTAAGTGTAACGTGCCTGCACGTACCACATACCCCCGTTAAAACCAAACGGACTAGACTCAGAGTAAAGCTGGCCTAAGCTACCTGCATCAGGGTTTTCTTCAGGGTATTCGTCGAACAGGTTGTTGACACCCACCACAAGATCGAGGTTTTCAGTGTAGGAATACACGGCTTCAACGTCGATAAGAATAGCGGGGTCGATGTCTGCAACACCATTACCTGTGTCGTCCCAACCGCCATAGTAGTTGGCTCGTACCAGAGTACGCAGCTGACCTTGAGTGTGGGTCCATGAGATATTACCTCGCAAGTTTGGCAGTAAATCTTCAATGGCAGACACACGATCGTCGTCAATAGGGTTCAGCGTACCAACATCATCAACTTCTGTTTCGTTGTAGTTAGCTGCCAAGGTTAAACGAGAGTTACCTTCCCATAAGTCGAAGCTGTAGTTACCCACTATATCAACACCACGGGTAGTGGTATCAAAGCTGTTCGAGAAGAATCTAAATTGAGACAAGTCGTCTAAACCAATATAGTTTGAACGGTCGATAATGCCAGAGGCGTCTAGCTCTGTTAACGCTTCAGACACAGTAGCGTAATCTGTACCGCCTCCAGCGAAGTTAAGCGCATCAAGGAAGTCTACGTTTGCACCTAATGCCACACGGTTTTCTAGCTCAATATTATAGAAGTCTACTGTCCAGCTCATGTCAGCAACATCTACAGAGAAACCAAACGAGAAGTTAACCGCTTCTTCTGGCCCCAAGTCTGGGCGGCCATTGCCTTGGCTTTCAATGAAGTCAGCTGCAAGTTGACCCGCCGCTGATGACAAAGGCAGTGTACCTTGGTCAATCAACACGCCGTTTACGTTTTGTGTGGTAACGTTGGTAATGTTAGCTTGCCCTGCCGTTGGTGCGTGGAACCCCGTTGAATAGGCACCACGAAGACGGAAGTCGTCGCTGACATGATAGATACCCGCAATTTTAAAATCTGTGGTGTCGCCAAACTCACTAAAATCTTCACGGCGCACCGCGGCTTGTAGCGTAAGTTCGTCTGTTACATCGGCTTCTAAATCTACATAGAACGCCGTGCTATCTTGAGACGCACTGGTTGAACTAGGGAAACCACCAAAGCCGTTGGAGCTTGACGAGAAACCTTGGCTAGCCAGCGGGCCTAGTGCATAAGACGCTTCATCACCGGCGAACAGGTCGAACTCTTCTTTACGATATTCAGCACCAAATGCCACGTTAAGATCTGACACTAAGCCTACATCTACACCGTACACAAAGTTAAGGTTAACTAGCGTTTCGGTTTGCTCTTGGCCGCCGGGCACAAAGTCGCGCGGTGTATCAGGGCCTAAAGACGCATTAATAGTGTTCTTAATAAAGAAATCGGTGCGGTTTGAGCCACGCTGTGCACTTACGTCGTAGCCAAGGCCAGTACCAATATCTAAATCGCCACGAACACCTACGGTAAACGCCATGTCTTCGTTATCACCACCAAAACGTGGTACAAAACCTTCAGGAATGGTTTCAATAAACGAGAAACAGTTATCGTCGGCGGCCACTTGTGCGAGCAATGTTGGGTCTGGGGTAACGTTGCCTTCACCACCGATAGGGATACCATCAATACAACTGCCACCTACGCCAACGCCATCTAGGTCACCCACCAATATTGAGTGCACGCCATCTTCATCTTCTAAGCCAGTAAGTGGGTCCACCGTTGGGCCCCTATAAACATTGCCACGCTGGCTGCCTTCGGTAACTGGGTTACGGTAAAAGAAACCGCCCGTTACTGTGCGCTTGCCGTAGTTACCGAATAAATACAGCTCGGCTTTATCACTTAGCTCGTAACCTGAGTTAATGAAAACTTTGTAATCATCTTCAACGTCTGGCTGGCCCCAGTATTGTGGTACTTCATTGGTATAGGTATTAATGGTAGAAAAATCAGACTGCGTGATATAACCCGCGTCCACCATGCCCGCCACATCATCGCGAACCACCGAGCGCACAGTACCTTCAACATCACGAATTTCACCGGTGACGTTGACAAAGCCTTTGTCGCCTAACGAGAAACCTGCATTGGCAGAAATGGTATAGTTGTCGCCATCGCCTTCATAGGTAGACCCGTAATTCGCACGGAACTCAAAACCTTCGTCGTTATCACGTAGTAAAAAGTTTAGTACGCCGGCAATGGCATCTGAACCGTACTGTGACGATGCACCGTCACGCAATACTTCTACTTGCTTAAGCGCCAATGAAGGAATAGCTGAAATATCTACACCTTGCGCACCGTCTGAAATACCGCCGCCCAAGAATGAAATGATAGAGCCACGGTGACGACGTTTTCCGTTAACCAAAACCAGTACGTTATCTGGTGATAACCCACGCATGTTAGCAGGGCGTACAATGGTAGCGGCATCACTGATTGGCTGGGTGTTTACATCGAAAGACGGCACGTTGGTACGTAACATGTCTTGTACGTCTGACGACGAGTTCGAACGGAACTCTTCACCAGTAATAACATCAACAGGTACCGGTGAATCGGCCGCAGAGCGGTTGCTCATACGCGTACCGGTAACAATAATATTTTCAACGTTCTCCGCCCTTTCTTCCGCTTCTTGCGCGAATGTAGGTGCCGACATTGCCGCTAAAAATGGCAGCGAACTCGCCATAATTGCAGAGGTTATTCGATTAAGTTTTCTGCCCTTAGAGGCATGTGTAGTTTTCAATGTGTTTCTCCTTCAAGAACCTGGCTTCAAGTGGTTTTTATTGTTGTAGATTTGTAATGGGTGTGGGGTGAGTAGATTTACCTTCAAAACAAAATAAACAATCTACTCATCTGCGTTTATTGGAATAATATTTCTCATAAATCGAGTAAGAGAAATTTTTATCACCATTAAAGCAAACATTAAATCCTACTTTAGAATAATATGGTTTATTATGAGAGGCACTGAGATGAACAGGAAAGAACACAAAAAAGGGAGCCGCTGTTGGGCTCCCTTATTGATTTTACAGGCGTAAATTTAGCGAATTAGAACGTATATGATGCGCTAAGTTGAGCATTAATACCCGCACCGTAGTAACCCACTGTATGAAGGCTGTTGATATATTTTTTATCGAAAATATTATTAATGTTCAAACGCAAGGTGAAGTCTTCAGTTACCGCTTGCGAGGCATATAGATTACCTAAGAAATACGCACCTTGTGTAACATTGTAGGTGGTATTGCTCACTTCAGATTGCCATTTACCGCCAACACCTACTTCAAATTCAGGGGCAGCAGGTACGGTATAGCCTACTTGGAAGGTAACAACGTCGCGAGCAGCCCATTCATTAGCGTCTGCGCCATCTTCGTCTTCCACATCAATCATGGTGTAAGCCGCTTGTACACGAAGCGCGTCTGTAACTTGACCCACCATTTCAAACTCGAAACCACTCGACTCAACCGATACACCTTCATAATAAAACTGAGCGGTTTCAGGGTTAGTACCCGCATACGATGCCAAGTTATCTTGCTCGGCCGTAAAGTAAGCCACGGTAGTTAATAGGGCGTCATCAAACCACTGAGCTTTTAACCCAGTTTCAAAGTTTTTACCCTTGGTAGGTGCCAAATACTGGCCCGTAATGTCGTACTGTTCTTGGGGCTGATAAACATCTGAGTAGCTTACGTATGCGTTCACAGTGTCGCTTACCGAATAGGTGGCCCCTAAGTAAGGGCTAAATTCGCTTTCGCTATTATCAATATCCACGGTATTGTTCACACCACTTCGCTTGAAATCAATGGCGTTGAAGCCAGCAATAATAAACAAGTCGTCGGTTACTGACAGCTTTGCAGAACCAAAGTAACGGGTAAGATCTTGCGAAATTTGAGAGTAAACCACAGGGTCTTGCCAATCAGGCTCTTCAATGGCATCAAGCGCGTACGGGAACGCTGGCGTTGGGCCATAAGCCACAGTAGTGGCGTAGTCAAAAGGATGAACAATAGAGTCATCATCACTGGTGGCATGGCTAACACCTAAGTTAAATTCATGCTCGCGGCCAAACAGGTTGAAGTTACCAAACAAACGGCTTTCCACCAGGTGCGCATCACGCTCAGTATCGTATCTGCCTGGCCAGCCACTAAGGCCTAAATTGGTTTCTTTGTCGATGGTGCCAGAAGCGTAAAACAACTTGCTTTGATCTTCAAAGTCACGGTAGTTATAGCTTACCAGTAACTGCCAATCGTTATTGAATACATAGTCTAATTCAACAAACGCGTTAGTGGTTTCCGTATCCCACATGGCCCATTCTTGCGACGTGGTGTTGTTAATGTCCCACTCTGCTTGGGTGCCATCACTGTAATTAAAGACAAGGCCGCCCCACGTGTTGCCGTCGGTGTTGGCATCTTGATAAGACAAACCAAAGGTTACGGTTGCGTTGTCGGTAAGTTGGCCGTCTACTACGCCGTAAAAGAATGAACGGTCGTTTTCTAGGCCATCAATGTGTGATTCTTTGTCTTCAATACTGCCCACTACACGCGCAGCCCAACGGCCGTCTTCGGTTAGCAGCACAGAGTAATCACCTTGCGCACGCATAAAGTTGTATGAACCTATGCTTACGCCAATATCGCCACCCTCTTCATTTTTAGGGCGTTTACGAACATAGTTAATAGTACCCGATGAATTGCCCACCCCGGTTAATAGGCCGTTGGCACCACGAATGACCTCAATTTGTTCATAGCCGTACGCTTCAACCGCGCCAGTGACAATACCCCAGTTATTAGGCAAGCCAACACCGTCAATTTGGGTGTTCTTAATTTCAAAACCACGGGCCGTGTAGTTAGTACGGTTAGTTTCCCATTCTTCTACGTTGATACCCGGGGCAAGTTTTAGCGCATCGTTGATGTTAAATGCGCCAAAAGATTGCATAAGATCTTCTGAAACAACACTAATAGACTGAGGCGTTTCACTAATTTCCATCGTTAAGCCAGTGGCACCTCGGCTAACGCGGTTTTGGCGTACACCAACAATACGTACAGTTTCGATGTCGGCTTCGTCAACTTCTGGTGTATCGTTTTGCGGTGTTTGTGCTTGTACTGATAGCGCCAGCGCAAGTGGCGATAACGCAAATAAACGAGTTAGTTTCATGGTTTTCTCAGATTTTAGTTGTTGTGTAGCGTGATGATTTATTTTTCGCACGCAGTATAAATCAAAGAAAACAAAATTCAAATGATAATTATTACTATTAACATCTTGGCGGTAAGGATTTTATTTTAAAGCGAAAGCACAAGCCTCTCTGCCGTTACGCCATACTGCCAATTGTGCTTTTAAAGCGCTTTAAGGCAACAAAGTAAAACACGCAGCCAATCGCCAAAAGCGCAAGCAGTTGAGGGTAAATAACGCTGATACCTGCACCTCGATACAGCACACCTTGAGAAGCCATAACAAAGTGAGTGTTCGGTGTAAGCAACATAATATTTTGGATGAATGCTGGCATGCTTTCTCGGGCTGTGGTGCCCCCCGACAACAGCTGTAAGGGTAAGAGCACCAATATAAGCAACAGGCCAAACTGGGGCATTGAACGGGCAATGGTGGCCATAAAAATACCCATACTGGAAATGGCAAAAAGTTGAAGCGCCACTGCCACCATAAACAGCCACACATTGCCGTTAATGGGCACCCCTAACGCCCCTTGTATTACCCCATACACCGACATCAAGGTAACCGCCCACACCACAAGGCCGGTGGCGGCAATTTTCGATAGCATAATTTCGCTGTCTGATACTGGCATAGCAAGCAGGTGTTCAATGGTTCCTCGCTCTTTTTCCCGAATTAGCGCCGCGCCAGATAAAATAATGGCAATCATGGTCACCGCGTTAATTAACTCCATCACCGAACCAAACCAAAAGCTTTCTAACGCAGGGTTAAACCGCGCCCGCATCACTAGCTGTACCGGGTAGGTGGTGTCAGTTTTATAGCCCTGCAAATAGGCGCTGACTTCCTCTGTGATGATTTCAGTAATGTAACCATTGCCCGTAAAGGCCTGACTTATACGGGTGGCATCTACATTCACCTGAACATCAGGCTGCTGCCCTTGTAGGGTGAGTTTTTCAAAGTTTGGTGGAATGGTCACCACAAAGGTGAATTTGCCGGTGTCGAGGTACTCATTCACCTCGCTGTATTCAATTAGCTGTGGAGGAAGAAAATAAGGCGGCACGAAAGCATCGATAATTCTATTCGATAATTGCGATTTGTCGTGATCAACAAAGGCGATGGGCGCATTGTGCAACGACTCAGGCACCGCCGTGGCCGCGGTGTAAATATTAACCGTAAACACATACACAATAAGAATAAGCATGGCGGGGTCGCGCCATAGGCTCCAAAGCTCTTTTATGCTTAACTGGGTAACATTTTTAATATTCACTGTTTAGCGCTCCTGTTTGTTTAACAAAACAGTGGCAAGCCACAGCGTAATAGGAATAGCAATGGCGATGGCAAATACCGCAAAATCTAAGGTGCCAAAGCCTAAGCCTTTGCTGAATATTCCCCTGCTGGCCAGTAAAAAGTAACTAACCGGGTGCACTTCCCCTATTAACCGCCCTGCCCCCTCTAACGCCGAAACCGGCGTTATCATTCCGGCAAACTGCACCGCGGGCACCATGGTGCCAATGGTGGTAAGCAAAATAGCGGCAATTTGACTGTTAGTGAACACCGACGCAAGCAAACCAAAACTGGTTGAAAAGGTAACAAACAGCAACGCGATAACAAATAAGGCCAGTACATCCCCTTTAAGGGGTACGTTAAACAGCCATACTGCCATGGCCACTAACAACAAGAAGCTGATAAACGAGGTAGCAATATAAGGAAGTTGCTTACCTAGCAAAAACTCAAGTTTGCTCACCGGGGTGACATATAAATTGATAATTGAGCCTAGCTCTTTTTCCCGCACCACTGCTAACGAGGTAAGTAAAGCCGGGATCATAAGCAGCAACATGGGAATTACCGCAGGCACGATGGCCACTAAGCTACGAATATCTGGGTTGTACAAATAGCGAGACACCACATTAATGCTACTACTCGATTGCGCTTGACTCATTTGCGAAGCTTGCTGCAATAGCCACTTTACGTGAATACCTGTTACGTAGCCTTCTATGGTTTCAGCCCGCGAGGGCATGGCGCCGTCTATCCATGCGCCGATCTCCACCTGCTCGCCCTTGTGAACATACTGGCCAAACTCAGGGGGTATCTCAACGGCAAGGGAAATTTCGCCGCTTTTCATTCGCTTGTCCATATCCGCATAGCTGGTAATCGCGGGCTTTTCATCAAAGTAGCGGGAGCCAGACAGCGCATTGCGGTAGTCTAGGCTAATGGATGACTGGTCGCGGTCGAACACGGCATAGGATAAGTCTTCTACGTCCATAGTAATGCCGTAGCCAATGACAACCATTAACACCATGCTACCTAAAAATGACATGGTTAAGCGAATAGGGTCGCGCATAAGCTCTAAGGTTTCTCGCGACGCATAACTTAATAAGCGCCGTAACCCTTTCGCCCGTTTGCTTGGCGTTTGTTGTGTTGCTGTAGACGCAGCTAGCGCTAAACCCTGTTCGCTGGCATTGGCGTGGGTTGAAGGCGTTTGCGCTTCCACCAAATATTCGATAAACGCAGCTTCTAAGGTATCGGCAGATTTTTGCGCCTTTATGGCTTCAGGGGTATCGGTTATTAGCACTTTGCCTGCGTGCATAAGCGAAATTCTATCGCAGCGAGCCGCTTCGTTCATAAAGTGGGTAGAAATAAAAATAGTCACGCCATCTTGGCGCGCTAAGGTAATAAGCAACTGCCAAAAATTATCTCGCGCTATTGGGTCTACCCCCGAGGTGGGCTCATCAAGAATAAGCACTTCCGGTTTATGTACCATGGCCACGGCCAGCGACAAACGCTGGCGTATACCTAAAGGCAAAGCATGGGGTAAATTGTGTTGATGCTGGGATAAGGCAAAGCGGTTGAGCATTTCATCTACCCGCCCTTCAACCTTAGTGGCAGGCACTTTAAACAGCTTGGCGTGTAACACCAAGTTTTGCCTAACGGTAAGCTCGGTATAAAGAGAAAAACTTTGCGACATATACCCCACGCGATAGCGGGTGTTAATGTCGTTAGCGGCAAGCGGGCTGCCCAGCAGCCAGGCCTCGCCTGAGGTTTGCGGTAACAACCCGGTTAGCATTTTCATGGTGGTCGATTTACCGCATCCATTAGAACCTAAAAAGCCGAATATCTCACCTTTACCAATGGTAAAACTCACCTTGTCTACTGCCACAAAATCGCCAAATTTCATGGTAAGGTTTTTCGCTTCAATGGCGGTTTCACTATGAATAGCCGCGTTGTACGGCTGAACCTCCACGCTATGGTGGTGGTGTTTTATCTCGCTAGGTAACAGCGCAATAAACGCCGACTCTAAGTTACTGGTTTGGGTGCGAGCCAGCAGGTCTTGCGGCGAACCTGTAGCTAATACCTTTCCCGCGTTTAACGCAATTAAGTGGTTAAATTGCTGGGCTTCATCCATGTAGGCGGTAGCCACCAGCACCGTAATATTCGGTTGCGCGGTGTGAATATCGCGAATAAGCGACCAAAACTGGCTTCGCGCGAGGGGGTCTACCCCTGTGGTGGGTTCATCAAGAATAAGCAAACGAGGGTCGTGAATTAATGCGCAGCACAGCCCCAGTTTTTGTTTCATACCCCCTGACAACTTTCCCGCTGGGCGTGATAAAAATGGGTAAAGCCCAGTGCGCTTAGTGAGGTTGTCTATACGTGCCCGGCGCTGTTTGCGGCTATGACCAAACAGCTTGGCAAAAAACTGCAGGTTTTCTTCCACCGATAACGTGGGGTACAGGTTTTTACCCAGCCCTTGAGGCATATAGGCAATGTCGGAACAAATCGCCTCGCGGTGCTTTTTATCCCGCATGTCGCCGCCAAGCACCTGCAAGCTGCCCTGCTGCATCATACGCTCGCCCGCAATTAAACTCAGTAAGGTAGACTTACCCACACCGTCGGGCCCAATAATGCCTACCGTTACCCCAGCGGGAATACTCAGCTTAATGTTATCGATAGCTGTCGTGCTTTTATAGCGCACCGTTAGCTGTGAGCATTCAATGATATGACTCATTCGTGTACCAGTTCGGGCAGGTCGCTAGGCCACTGGGCATCATCACTTAATTTTACCCACACCACACCGGGTAGCCCGGTTTTTACTTTATCGATATGCTGCTTTAATAGCGGTACTGGCACTTGCGCTTTAACCCTAAACATAAGCTTTTCACGTTCGCTTTGGGTTTCCACTGAACGAGGGGTAAATTGCGCCACGTCAGCCACGTAAGAAATGGTGGCAGGAATAGCCATGTTAGGGGCAGCATCTAGCACAATACGCGCTTCACCGCCCATGGTGAGCTTACCTACCTGTGAAGCCGGCAAGAAAAAGGTCATGTACACGTTGGTTAAATCGACCAAACTAAGTACACGGCCGCCGGCCCCCACCACTTCACCAGGCTGCACTACCCGATACTGAATACGGCCGCTACGGGGGGCTTTTAAAACCATGTCGTTCATTTCTGATTCAATTTGCGCAATGGTGGCATTGGCAGCATTCACCGCAGCAAGGGCCGAATAGTATTGAGAACGGGTTGCTTCAATGGTGGCGTCGGCGGCAGTTAAGCGCGCCTTAGCAGCGTTAACCGCGGCTTTTGCACTTTCAACCGTGGTTAAATTATCTTCGGCCAGCTGCTTAGACACCGCCCCAGTTTTGGCTAATTCACTGGTACGCGCGGCATGCGCTTCTGCCGCTTTTAATTCTGCCTTAGCTTTTATAAGCGCAGCCTCTAGCGCCGCCTTTTCACTTTCCCGTTGGGCTATCGCCATATTAGCGGCTTCTACCGCACTTTTTGCCTGTTCCGCTTGCGCTTTCGCTTGTTCAAGCTGACTGTTAATGGTGGCGGTATCTAGCTTGGCCACCACATCCCCCGCTTCTACCCTGTCACCTTCGTTAACGTAAATGTCTTCTACCCGCCCAGCAACTTTGGCAGAAATGCCAATTTCAGTGGCTTCAATACGCCCATTCCCCGACACCACATTAGTAACGTCAGGGGCGCTAAACATAAGGCTGCCCACCACAATTAAAAACACGACAAACAAAATAGATAATATAAACGGCGTTTTTTTCACAGCGGCGCTCCCTGTGTATGAGATAAAGGTAGGTGGCGATAACAGCTAGGTATACCGCTTTACTATACAAAGGTGGGGAATTTTAGTTTTGCGGTAAATCAATGTTTTGAACAGTTGGTGTTAACTAGCAGCCTTGGGTTTTATGCGGTAACGTAATATTAAACAGAGGAAGGATTCTTTACGCAGTGAAAAACACCATTAAGCATTACAGTGAAAAAGCGCAACACTACTACGATTTATACCATTCGGTAGACGCCGAAAAGGTGCATAGCGATTGGAAGGCTTTTTTACACACTACCCAACCAGGTATAGCCCTAGACGTGGGCGCAGGAAGTGGCCGCGATGCCAACTGGTTAGCCGAACAAGGTTGGAAAGTAGTCGCTGTAGAGCCTGCTGATAACTTACGAACCTTAGCGCAATCCAACGCCCATAACAGTGTTACATGGTGTAACGCCAGTTTACCCGCGCTTACCGCCCTACCTCACGAACCCACAACCTACGACCTAATTCTGCTTTCAGCGGTATGGATGCACCTGCCTGAAGCTGAAAGGCCACCCGCGTTAAAGCGTTTAGCTGAATTGCTTTCGAAAAACGGAACACTATACATAAGCCTTCGGTTTGGCCCAAACGATGAAGCACGGCCCATGCACCCCGTTAGTTATGAAGAGTTAGCGACCTTAGCGGAAAGTAACGGCCTAAAGGCACGCAACTTAAACCCTGTTCCTGGTAAGGACGGGTTGCAGCGTGATGATGTGAAGTGGGTTACGGTTGAAGTGATGAAGCGGTGCGGTAATGTCAGGGAAATATGTCGTAACAACGGATGTAAATGAATGAGTTTATCAAAGTTGCTAGAGCGAAAAGGATTTCAACTCATCGACTCACAATATACTTCATACCTATATAGTGACGCCGAGCAACTGACTGGCGTTATTCTAGATACGCAGTTTTATGGCAGTGACAAACCTCAATATCGATATCATGAATATACGGGTTGGCAAAACATGCTTATGCATAAATTTACTAAGCTTTATAGATTCATTGATGATCAAGAACCGGACAATAAATGGCTCGTTGATGCCGTTTTAGGTGAAACAAAAGAAGAATACGATTTCCAACAGTATGGAACTGACAGGCATACAAACGAAATAGCCCCGACGAAGCCTGAGTATAACTTCGAAAGCCTGTTTGAACAGGTTTATGGTTCTAAGTATCTCTATGCTCTTATACGTGAATACCAGTACGTCGACCTACTTGGTAAAAGTCGCTATGTAGACTACATACTAAAAACACAAAGCGGTGATATTGCAATTGAGTTAAACGGCGAAGCTTTTCATCACCCGCTCGTTATTGATAGGAAGCGATACCTTTCTCAGTTGCTTAAACAGAACTCGTTAATGAAAGACGGTATAAAAGTTTATCGTTGGTCAAATGCGGGAATGGCAGACGAAAAAAAATTTGCTGATCAAATTCGTATGTATTTTGGAAGGACAGAAACGTTCTGCGAAAAACCTTCAGCAAGTCAGTTTCGAAACATCAGCTTTTCACTTTTCAAACACCAAAAAAACGCGCTATCCGACATACAAAATAGTAGAGAAGCGGGAAAGGATACTTTCTTACTTGTACTTCCTACTGGCACAGGCAAGACAGAAGTATTTATTGCAGACCACTACAGGCAGCGGAAAGAGGGACGAGCTGAACGAGCATTGGTAATAGTTCCATTCAAAGACCTTCGAACCCAAACAAAATTACGATTTCTGGAGCGTAATTCTTGCCTAAACATATCTTCGGATATAACCGACTTAAAAGCGGATGTAATTGTACAAACAACACAAGCCATACAAAGAAGTTTCTCTTCTCTTTCATCAGACCACTTTGACTATATTGTGGTGGACGAGGCACACCATGCACCAGCACAAGGCCTTAAAAGAGTTTTAGAGCACTTTAAGCCCAAGACATTACTTGGCTGTACTGCAACCGATAAACGATTAGATCAGAAAGATTTGGCTGAAATATTTGGTAGATACCAATTAAACATGACCTTAGAAGAGGCGATAAAACAAAACCTCTTACCACCTATACGCGCATTTCGCTTAGAGAGTAATATTGATTTTTCACAAGTACGATTCAATGGGAAAGAATTCGTAAAAAGTGACCTCAATAAGAATGTCATTATTCCTTCTCGAGACCAGCTGATTGTCGATGTTATTTCTAATTACTTTAACCAAGAAGACGTTACTACCAAGCAGTCACTGTCTTCACTTCAAGGCGTAATATTTTGCGTAGATGTAAAACACGCTAATAGACTTGCAGCGCTGCTAAATAAAAACATGATTAGTGCAGAAGCAGTATCAGCAAACAGCCGCGATGGCCTTAAAAAATATAAGGATGGAAAACTACGGTTTTTATGTGCATGTGATTTGTTAAATGAGGGCTGGGACGCCCCCAACACTTCAATTGTCGTAATGGCAAGACCAACCATGTCCAAAGTGCTTTACATGCAACAGTTAGGAAGAGGTACAAGAAACCACCCAGGAAAAGAAGCGCTTTACGTAGTTGATGTTGTTGATAGTTATGGACCAGCAATTCAGCCATGGAGCTTACACAGCATATTCAATTTGACTGATTACAAGCCTTTTGCTGATGTGTTCAATCCTAACGCAGCACCTGTGGGTGAAGAAATTGTTCTTGACCATCTTTATGAGTCCATAAGGAACCTTAGGCCTATTAAGCTGTTTAATTTCGAGGATGAGTTTGGCGATTATGTAAATGATGAACAACTTGCAAGAGAGCTATTTGTTTCCACGGGGACGGTTAAGAACTGGGTGAAAAATCAAAGTATAGTTCCAGACAAGCAATTACCGTTTGGCAATAAAATGCTTAATTATTACAAACAAAGTAGAGTTCACGAGATACGCGAAGAAAAAAACCTGAAGCTTCGTAGCGAAGCCACGAGAAGGGATGATTTTTTCGAGTTTTTAGAGCAACGAGATTATACGTTTTCATTCAAAATCATCTTTTTGCTATTGATGCTTAAGCACGCAGATAAAACTGGCGAAGTATCACTTACATTGCTAAGAGATGATTATCAGTCATTTTATAAAAACTTACTGACAAAATACGGTAAAGCAGAAAAACCAAACAGCCCTTTGAATAACAAAGAGTTTATAAATGACAAAAAACAGCTAACTAAAAGTATTCTGCAGAATCCATTCGAAAAATTCGAGCGCAAAAGCTTTATGTACCATACCAAGGATTTAGACAAACTTGCGTTTGATGCTGTTTTGTGGGAGAAGCTTGAGAGCAGCGACATAGAGTTAATTAGGAAGCAAATGTTTGAAGATGGGAAAAGTTACTTCGATAAAAATGTTGAAGGTGGCGCGTTCAAAAAGGAACTCTTTGGTGAGTAGATTTTTCAATTGATAACTTGGTGAGACTAAGTCGTTTAGAAGCAGAATAATATTAATATTGCTCAAAACTTTTGGCCTGGTATTATTGCTCAGCATTTTTTTAATATAGTGGCTATTGTGAAAACAGGTGAAGTTTTAGTAATCGATTTATTTGCCGGTCCGGGTGGGTTAGGTGAAGGAATATCTTCTTGTCGGCACGAAAATGGAAGTAGTCCATTTCAAATCGGGTTGTCTGTTGAGAAAGATCCGCATGCGCATAAAACTCTAACAACAAGAGCATTTTTCAGAAAACTAAAAGGTTTGCCTAGCGGTCTAGATGATTACTATGAATATGTTAGGGGCAACCTTTCCAGAGAAGCACTTTTTCAGCGCTACCCTGAACAAGCAAGAGAAGCTAATATTGAAACTTTAAAGGGACCTAAAGAGCTTGGAGTTGATAACAGTCAAATTCATGAACGCATCCGAGAGTTAACGGAAAAACATAGTGGGCCAACTATGGTAATCGGCGGACCTCCATGTCAGGCTTATTCTTTAGCCGGTAGGTCCCGCAACGCCGGTATCAAAAACTATAAAGCTGAAAAAGATTCCCGTAACTTCCTTTATCTTCAGTATTTGAAAGTGCTGTCCATTGCCACGCCAAACGTATTTATAATGGAAAACGTTCGCGGAATTCTGTCTGCAAAATTAAATGGCAAAGTCATGTTTCCGCAACTATTAAAGGATTTAAGAAATCCAAGTAGAGTAACTAAGGTAAAGAATGGTCCCAAATACAAAATATACTCACTTGTTGTAAATGCAGAGAATCCCGACAATCCTCAATATAAAGACTCGAGAGATTTTCTTATAAAATCAGAAGAATATGGTATTCCACAGGCTCGTCATAGGGTGATTTTAATAGGTGTTAGAGAAGATATAAAAGCCATACCGTCAACACTAAAAAAAGCAGACAATACGATAAGTGTAGAGAGTGTTCTAAGCGATTTACCGCCGCTTAGAAGTGGATTTTCTAAGAAAACCGAGAACGAGCAGCAGGTTTGGACTAGAGTAATCTCAAAGAACGCAAAATATTTAAAAAGATTACTCCTGAAGACTGGTATTTACTCGAAGAAAACTATTGATGATCTAGACATTGAGCCTATTAAGAAGCTGAATAGAGTTGAATCTCAACATAAAAATGTCAAAGAAACTAAACTCACATCGCCCCTAAAAGATTGGTTATTGGATGAAAATCTAAAATACGTATTGAATCATGATACTCGGGGTCATATGGAGTCAGATTTGTTGCGTTATGCCTTTTGTGCTGTACATGCAAAATTAAATGAAGGTGTATCGCCAAAGTCGAGAGATTTTCCAAAAGAGCTAGCACCTAACCATAAAAATTGGGAATCAGGTGATCACGCAGATCGCTTCAGAGTCCAACCGGCAAATTCGTTCTCAAAAACAATTACGAGCCATATCGCTAAAGATGGTCATCACTTTGTACACTACGACCCCAAACAGTGCCGGAGCCTTACTGTGAGAGAAGCCGCTCGTTTGCAAACTTTTCCCGATAACTATTACTTTGAAGGTGAAAGAACTAATCAGTATGTTCAGGTTGGAAACGCCGTACCACCGTTTTTGGCAAAACAGATCGGTAAAGTTGTAATGGAACTACTTAATTAGGCTACGCGAAGTATGGTTCGCTATAGCTTACTCAATAAGTAGAAAATAAAATCTAGACTTAGCTAGCCCTGTACTTATTTATTGAAAGTTGAAACTCATTGGAATCGTAAAAATGATTTAATTCTTTAGAATTTTTAATAACATCCCACAATTCGGACTTTTTGGCATATTCACCACAGTCGTCGCTAAGCGAATATTGTTTGATTAAATCATTCATTAAAGAGAGTAACTTAAACAAAATTTCTTCAAGCTCACCTCCTATAACCTCTTGTTTCCATAGCTTATCTAAAGCAAAGTTGGCCGACTCTGGGTTTCCATCTGTATATGTATATATAGCAGCTATAGAGTAAGGAACGGCGGCTGAACGCAGTTGACCAATAGCATTTTTTCCAGCTCCGTAAATCTCTTCCATTTTTCTAAAGAGAATCATTTTCGCTACCAATTGTTCATAGAAATCTCTATTCACCTCAATACCTTTACCATCTTCAGGTTCAAGCTCTTCTATGAAAAGTCTAAATATTTTTTCACCACCTTTCTTTACTAAGAATGGAATCTCCCCCCAAGCACAATAGTACTTAGCTAGTAGCTCTTTTGTGAAACGCTTACTTGTGGGGAAGTCTCTCTTAAGTTTAGCTGGATTATTGTCTTTTCTTACTCGTGTATTGAATTCACCTTTTGCCCGCTCAAAGAACCAATAACCACCAGATGGCGTCATTACGGTTTCACTTAGCCTTTTTAACTGAACAAGTTTAGGGCTTCTAGATCTTAGGTCTACTCTTGAAACCCTTGATTGGCTGTTTGAATATTCACTGATTTTGGAAATTAAATCGTCTAGTTCAGAGGTCTTGTTGTTTTTGGCAACATTTATTTTTGCCATGACTTTAACCTTGGAAATATCCAGCCCTTCTTTTCGAGAAAAGTAAATGCTTGCCGTAGTCTGACCACCATTGACAATTTGAAAGTCTTCCAAAGAGGATAAGTACCAAGATTTCTTCTGGTAGTAGACTTTGGCATCAGTGGCCGTAATTGTTAAACCGTTGTTGTATGCAATAAACTTTTCTGGCTCATTTTTAATTGTAGATTTGATGCCGCGATTAACACCTTTAAATTGTAAAAAGGATCTAACATTCTTTTCTAAAAGCTGGGAAGAATAGCGCTTGTAAAGGTCAGCGAGCATATCGGCATCCAAAACGCATAGATAAGATTCAAACTCACTTTCCTCAGCAGCTTTTATAACTTCAATGTCTTTGTTTACGACGTCCTTAAACACAACTTTAAGAGGCTTGCCTCTCCCTTGGGATACCAGACAATTGGCTATGTAGTTTAAGTCGATTACTCGCCTAACAAATAGGATATCTTTTGAAAACCTCTCGCCATTTTGCTTTACGTTAAATGTTTTGTTTTCTTCTTCGAAATGAATGCTTTTTAAATGTGCCTCGCCACCACGGCTCATTACTGTTATTGACAACGAAACTAAGAATATTTCAACTACATCGAAGCCTTTTAAGCCCTCAATAGACTTTAGTTTAGAAACCAGAGGCTTTACTGGTTCCGAATCTTGCAAATCATCTAAATTCCCCTTAACCGCAGAAGTGATGAATCGGATTACTTTTTTGAACTCGGCATCATATTCTGAACGCTGAGAAACTAGGATTTCATTATCGCTTTGTGACAGATAGTTATCATTGATAATAAAAATCTGTAGTCGCTCTCCAGTAAAATTTATGGTGTATCCATTTAGTTTTAAGTTATCAGCTTCCGAGGAAAAGTAAGCGCTATTGATGTCCTCAGAGTCAATTAATTTTGTGTCTACTAAATAAGGTGGTATTTGTTCTAGAAGTGCATATTGCTGAACAAAATCATGCTCATCCTTTGATGCTTCTAGTAACTCATCTCGAATATCGAAAAGGGATTGAAATGACACTAATACTTCTCCGTGTACAAGATAAATTCATTCAAGCTTGAAACATCTAATTTATATTTTACAGAAAACACTTCTTCATCAAGTCTGCCTCGTACAATTTTTGGGAATCTTTCATCTAGACAATTATAATATGTAACTTTCAATGCTTTATATGAATAATTATCGTATCTTTTTAAACTTCGCTCATCTAGTTTCAAGGCAATTAGGCGAGCTATAAACAACGACAGGTCGGCACTTTTTTCTAATATACTTTCTTTTATTTTGCTATATAAGTTTCCGATGGTTACACCATTAATGTCTTTTTCAACATTAACGATACAAAGCTCTAAACTTTCCGCCGCCCCCAAATCTAATTGAAACTCGCTTGCAATATTTATAGCATTTTGCGTAGTTAGCTTAGTTTTGACCTCAATACTTTTATTGCTAAATGTAAAGTCATGAACTGAATCTAAAGGGCCTGTCCAAGCTTCTAAAACTTTGTCGACTTCGATTGCCTTCGATTTTTTCTCAATAAGTTTTTTCAGAGTAAATAGCTCCCCCCAAATCCCTAGAATTGTTTTTTCGCTATATACTTTTCTCTCTAATTTACGAAAAAATTGATTCCACTTGACGAAATTTTCTACTAGGCGTCTTGAAGCTATCTCAATTGATGATTCTTTACTTATAGCGTTAAACAGCGACTCTATTAGATCATCAAATAAGTCCCTAAACTCTATATCTATTAATTTTATTGCAATTAACTGTTGGGCGCATGAATAAGTTAATACTATATTCTCATTTTCTAAAATATTGATAGATGGTTGAAAGTCATCGGGCAAGTGTAGGATTAGATACCGGCATTTGTCTTTATCAATAGCTAAAAATAGTTCTAATATACAGTGCTCCGATAGTCTAAGAGTCTTTAACCCGTCTCCCTCTAATAAGGCACTGTTAAGCTGAGCCCACTTACTATTTAAGTTCATTAACTATTCACATCATCAGGTAAAGCCGAACCACCTTGCTCAAAATCGTTACAATCTTCTTCTTCGAGTTCAGGTTCTTCTTGCAAATTGTAGTCTCCTTTCACGTATACACCGCTGGGATCTTGGTTACGGCTTATTGGCGGAAAGCCAACAGCAAAGCCGACCAGCGGAGTATTTAACTCTATCCCTTTTTCCTTAACCCACGCAGAATACTCCCTCATCTCTTGGCCTTTTTCTTGTCTAAATGAATAATAAGAGTCAAAGAGATAAACGATCAAAATGCCCTCTTCTGGTGATAGCTTTTCACGGTAAACTCTTTCTGGAACATTTTTTTGCTTGGCTTTTTTTAGTGCTTCATTCTCACTCAATGTAGGATTCAGCTTCATAAGACCTGAAGCTTGTTCATTGTAGTATTCAATGTCAGCCATATTGGCAGTGGTTTCCGTAATTGCAGCTGCCATATCTCTACCACTAGACATTATATTTGCAGATTTTGACGTAGCTTTAAAAACAGAGTCTTTCATCAACTCATCGAAGAAGCGTTCTCCGGGCTTTGGCCCACGTCGAACGGCTAAAGTTACATCAATTGGTAAGCCACTTTCAGCAGTACTTAGCTTGCCCAACCCATTTGAACTTTTAGACGTACCTGTCGTTTTTACAGCTATTGTCCAATTTTCAAGAAGTCCTTTTTCGTTACACTTTTTTATGTACGCTGCCATGAGTTCGCATTTTGTAGGGTCGAAGTTATTCTGATCCTTTAAGATTTCCAGAATCAATTCAGAATTAACTTGCTTACATAGTAAAGTTCCCTTTAACTCAGCATCGGCCATCAACGGTGAGAGCTTGGTTTTAAATGCTTTCCAAACATTCGAAATATGGTCCTTTTCAACGTTAATTGATGTACTCATTTGCAAAGAGTCTTGATATGACCATTTAACCAACTCTGTGTTCTTTAAAATTGAAGGCCGTGTAATTTGTAGGACCCCTTCGTGTGTTCTTACTCTTAATTCGAAGTCACTTGGAGTGCGGCCCAGATCATCCATTTTTTTAAACTCGGCTTTTAGTTCTTCTACACAAAGAGTTGTTGAATCATATCTGTCTATTAGATCTTGAGAGGTAAAAAGCTTGCAACAATCTAGATAGCCGGGACGATAACCAAACCACCGCCCCATTTGCAGTAGTGAATCTGAATAATTAGTAGTTCGTACAAAATAACTAGTAATCAGTCCTTCCAAAGTGAACCCCCTTGAAAGCCGATTACCTCCAATAGCAATTACTTTTTTGGGATTACTTTTTTTATAGTCTAATTCATCATTGGTTTGGCTATTTAACGCAAGTATATCAATATTTTTAGCAGCATCTATCAACCCCGGTAAGACTGAATTGAAGGAAGTAGGCGTCATGAATTCATCTACATAACCTTTAGGCAAATATTCCCTGACATTCAAAACTATGTCGTGATAGTACCTTCTCCAGACCTTCTCAAACTCTAGATACACAGATCCAGGAGCATTTGGCTTATCCATTACTAGTCTCGAAATCAAGTCTGAATAATAAGATTTAAGGAGTCTTTTTGTCGTTGACTGCCATGCCGTGAATCTAGATATATGCACAAGCATTGTATTATGAGGTTGGTACAGGTTAGACGTGAGCATTTTGGGTTGACGCAACTCCCTTACTGCTATACCTAAAATGAAGCACATGACAGAATGCTTAAGTGAATCAGGAAGATTTTTCGGAAATTTATCAATCGCTTTTGCGGCTCTAGTTCCTTTTCGGTAATCAGAGTAGCTAATGAAATCTTTATAAGTACCAAATTTACCGACTTTCCTTTCCCAATCAGGTTTAGAGTCAAAGCGCTCAACGCCAATAACTTCATCCTCAGCCACTTCTAATACACGACTTGGAAAATCATCAGAATAATCGTCAATAGGAAATACAACTGGCAATTTAGGTACCCCATCATCAGATAAGGTTTCAAAAATTCGTTGCGCACCGACATAGTTAGTTGGCGAGTTCAATTGCACTATAAAGTCATCTGGGAACAAGTTGTTTATCTGACTGAATTTAACCGACTTATCCTGTTGTTTTGTTTTGTAAGTCAGTTCCCATGCATTATCGGGTATTTCATTTCTATCTTGAATTACATTTGCGAATGGCGTCGCCGTGTATCCCAAATATGAACGTTTATGAAAAAGATCCAAAAGCGCTCTGATGTGGCCGTTTATCTTTGATGCATACTCACGTCCTTTGTGCCCTTCATTATTTAAAGAGGCATTATCAGCTTCGTCATCGATAAGTAAGAAAGGAGTAGCATGCTTGCTTTCCCCTTCAGGTAAATTCTCGTTAATCCAAATAAGAAGATTTTTAAGAATACTGACATTTTTTTTGCATACTAGAATATTTATAGGCTTCATTGAGAAATTGGCTTTCTCGAGTGGGCTGCTGAAGTCTGCATCTTCTGAAGTTATAGAGTTGACTTGCTGGACAGCCGAGCCGACATCAGTTCCAAAAGACTCAATTAGCCCGACCCCTACTTTCCCTTTTTTTCCTTCACCTATTACATCCAGTTGAATCCGTTCTTGAGTTTGTACTCGCAAATCATCCATGAGACCAGAAAGCACCACTATAAGGCGATAGCCGGCATCAATTGCACGGTTAATTACTGCGTTAAAATTTCCGGTTTTACCTGACTGCACATCGCCTTCAACCAACCCTTTGATCAAAAAACTGTTTTCACCTTTAGGGTCGCCCAGTTTTCCTAGAATTTTTTTCGAAGAAACTTCTATTTCACGAACTACTGTATCCGCTCTACCCGTATTAGATAAGTGCTTCAAATATCTTGATGTATAATTCCATTTAATTTCTTTATTTCTTGAACCATTTAGCCATGTGTTCTTATTTTTAGACAAGATATTGAGGTCATCAACTGTCGTTACGGTAGTAGCTAAAACTTCCTTTCTTATTGCATCAAAATACTCTTCAAACGTTTCGTCTGGTATTGAAGGCCAGCCAGAGAGGTTTGCAATAGCCATCACAGCGTCTTTAGTTTTCCCATATGATTCTCCCAAAAACTTGGACAATGAGCCTGACGTAAATTCTTTTTGATGACGAGCAAATTGATGTTTTATCGCGTTTTGGTATTCAAATTGAAAATTTAACATTACTGCTCCAGTAACTTTAAAACATTGCTTGGAAGATTAGTCTCGCTGATTCCGAAGTTTTGTCGTATATGTTCGATAATAAAAGAGTTAGGGAACTCATGCTCTTTGGCCTTTTCAACAAAGTGTTGAAGCGCATCAACAGCTTGCTGCGAATCAACTTCGTAGTGAGGTTGTGTTTCGTGAATATTTCGGATTTTGTTAGTAGAGTGATTTAATACACGAAGGAACAAATTAAAATGGCTTTTTTGCTCATCATTTAATGACTCCCGCAACATTTCAACTAACGGGTAGTCACTATTAATTTCAAGCATTGGCCCTTTATTGGTATGAACTTTATTGAATAGCGATAAGTCAGCTTTCTTCTTGCGTTCAGGGAATTTGCGCAGACCTCTGTTCGTGTATTCCTTTGTAGCTTCCGTAGTTAGGATGCGAATGTAACCCTCAAATGCCTCTTTTAAGTCATGCGGAATGATAACCGCGGATTTCGCTACGTTTAGATGTAATAAGTGATCAGCACTATTGCCAATATCAACTCTCAACCTAGCTAGTTGTAGCCTCGGATATTTCTTTATAAGGCCATTCCAGCCGCCATATAAAATCAAGCGGTTAGCCCGATATACATATACCCCTTCCATATCAATTAAACTTTTATTTGAAGTAGTCCAGCAATTTTTTTCACTTTTTACTTCGTCAAGCGCGATAGACGGAAGTACAAACCCCTCTAGTTTGATATTGTCATCACCAAACTGCTTTTGCCTGTATTCAATGCTTCTAAGGCCTTTATGAGTCTCGGGGAATGGGTTGAAGGGAGCGATCAGATGATTGTTTACTCTAATTTTTAGTGACGTTTTCTTACCTTCAATAAACCTATGAAATACGATTCCTAGATGCTCATAAACATTTACTGAAACTTCACGATTCAATGCTTTCGAGCGGTTTTTTTCATTTAAGTAGTCTTCATATTTATACAGACCTGCCCAAATAATAATTGTATTCGCTTCAAATCCTTTAAGGGGGTCAACATAAGAACCTCTCAAACGAATATAGTCTTGCAGTAAACTGTTTACTTCTGCATCTGAGTTTACTATTAAACGCCATTCTCCAGTTTTCTTGATAAAGTCAACATCCCAAGTAAAACCATGGTAGCGATCTGTCCCTTTTTTTCGCGATAAAACAGTGAACTTCCTAGACTGTGAAAAAGACGCGGCTTTCATTCCTAATCCAAATCGTCCCAAATCCATAGCATTTCTAGCGTGCTCTGGTGAACTACTCGGGAATTTACAATTTTGTTCTAACTCTTCTGGAGACATGCCTTCGCCGTTGTCACATATAAAGAGTTGAAAGGGAGCCTTTTCCGTTTCTACGAGAATTTCAATACTATCGCAGCCAGCGGTGATAGAGTTATCCGCAAGATCGGCAATTGCAGATTCAAGAGAATAACCCTGTTCAGAAATTGATTTGATTAGATATTCAGGATTTGGAATTGCTGAAACGTATTTTTGTTCAGTTTCTTTGGATACATTCATTTCAAGCTAACATTCCCTGTAAACTTTCTTCCATTGGCTTTAAATAGCAGCCTTATTTTTCATAAATCGAAAGGTAACACATCGATTTTCTCAGTAAAACTTATTTACAGATGGGCTTCATCAGCAGCTTTGATCCTAGTTAACTAAACGAATCAGTATGGCCTGCAATAGTTTTAATTCGACCTACACCTAAAGGGCTAATACTGCATTATAAACTAATAGACACAATACGTAAGTATGTGTATTAAAGCCGGAGAGTTCACTGAGGCTATATTCGATGGCATTTGAGTAGTGTTTTCGTTTAAAGCCAAATACCCATTACGCTACAGTTGTTCGAACTAATTCAGTTAAGCCGCTAAGAAAATATACTGTAGATTCGCTGGTGCTTTGCCGTTGTTACATTATTATGCCTAACCTGATCGGTCTATTTCGGTTATTACCCAAATACAATAGCGGCTTCAACTAAAATCACTTGTTCAAATTCACCAGTCTATTCTTCTTCAATTTGAATATTAAACTCTGGCATTGCCTGTACCACTTTTTTTACTGTACAACTGTTGGCGGCAGCTAAAACAGCTTTTTTGTATTTTTCGGGAAAGTCTTTAGGCAAGCTGACTTTAATTGAAAAAGCTTTACGAAACTTATCTTCACCAATAGTGCTGTGCTCTTGGCTAAGGGTGATCCCCTCGGTGCTGATGTCTCTGGCTTCACAAAATTTGCGAATATAAAAAGCGGCGCATAACGGCATGCTGGCCAAAAAGTAATCGAATGGCTCAGGATAAAACTCATCGCCGCCTGCAGATACGCTTTGATCACTGATTATCTGGTGTTTGCCAAAGCTAGCTTGTAGTTTTTGCCCTTCTAAAAGCGCGATATCTATTTTCATCGGCCTGCTCTCGCCTTCACTTAATTCTATAAACGTTATATCAATCGTGAAAGGAATACTCAGTGGCGTCAAGTCTATTTATGACAATATTACGTTGTTTGCTACCTAATAGGTGATGCGGTTTGTATAGGGCTGTGTTCTAAAAATGGCGCACCCGATAGGATTCGAACCTATGACCTTTGCCTCCGGAGGGCAACGCTCTATCCAGCTGAGCTACGGGTGCGTTGGGGATGTTTGAAAACCAGTAGTGATTAATCTGACTTCGCAAACGGGGCGTAATAATACTGACGCCACGGCCTTGCATCAACTGGTTTATGCAAAACATTTCTGAATTGATGGTTTTGTCTGCATTAAAAATCCTTACTTTTTATAGGTAATTGGTAGCAAACAGTTGTTCAGGCATGAATTACCGTTATAATCTGGCACGTTATACTTTACTTAAAGTTCATGATTGCCTGGAGACAGATGTGAAATTGAAAACCTGGTTTACCGTTGCAGCTACAGCACTAACTGTGTTTGCTGCGCAAGCACAAGAAATGAGTGACGACGAAATTGCCGATCGTATTAAGCCGATTGGTCAGGTACACGTTGCAGGCGCACAAGCCGCTGGTAATACCGCAGCAGCCGGCGGTGCAAAGTCAGGCGAAGACGTTTACAACTCTGCCTGTGTTGCCTGTCACGCAGCGGGCGTTCTTGGCGCACCTAAATTGCACGTAGCAGCCGACTGGCAGCCCCGTTTAGACGAACGTGGTCTAGACGGCGTATGGCAAAATGCCCTTAACGGTATTAACGCAATGCCTCCTCGTGGTACATGTAGCAGCTGTTCAGACGATGAAATTAAAGCCGCTATTGAATATATGATCGAAGGCATTTAACTCTACACTTTACACAACAAATTGTTGGAAAAAGTAGCGTTTTTCTGATGGATCGGGTAGTTTAATGCAACTTAGAATTACCTATTCTTATTCTAGCCGGCTTCAAAATGTCATCAGATTTAACGCAATATGAGTTGACGGAAGAAGAGCTGCGGGAATTAATACCGCAGCTTCAACAACTCACCGATAAATATAAGCGCGCTGAACGTGTTCAGAAGGCGCTTTTCGACATTTCTGAATTAGCCAGTTCGGTTAGCCATCTCAATCGTCTTTATTCTGCCATTCACGAAATCATTGCTGATTTTATGAATGCCGATAACTTCTTTGTTGCCTTTTACGAGCAAGATAACAACCTCATTGATTTTGCCTATTTTGTTGACGAGTTTGATGAACAAACCGTTAGGCAACTGCCCGCTGAAGATATGATGGACGGCATGACAGGTTTTATTCTGCGTACCGGCCAACACCTGTTTTATAAGCGTGAAGAAGAAGAGCGACTTGCCAAAGAGCACGGCATTAAATTAGTGGGCTCGCAGCCGTTTGAATTATTGGGTGTGCCGTTAAAGCGAGGCAGCCAGGTTATTGGCGCCATGGTGGTACAAACCTACGATGAAGGCATTCACTATAGCCAAGAAGATTTAGAAGTACTGCTGTTTGTCTCGCAGCATATTGTCACTACGGTAGATAGAGTTAAAAACCGCGAGCTTACCGAACGTACTATTCGCGACCGTACCCGCCAGTTACGTAAAATAAATGACGATTTACAAGAAGAAATACTCGAGCGCCAAAAGGTAGAAGCATTACAGCAAGCCCTGTTTGAAATATCGGAGCTGGCAGCGAACCTTGATGGCGACATGTCGGTGTTTTATACCAGCTTGCACGATATTTTAGCCCGCTTAATAAGCGCTCCTAACTGCTACATTTCTACACTAAGTGAAGATAAGCAGCACCTTGAATTCCCGTATTTCAGTGATAAAGAAAATGAAAGCATAGAGTCGCGCCCCATTGGCCTTGGCTTAACGGAATTTGTATTGCGTACTGGGCAAGCTGAACTGATTAACCCGCCTCGGGTACTAGAGCTAGCAGAGGCCGGAGAGATTGACGTAAGCGTGGCGCAAACCATGCTGAATAGCGCGAACTCGTGGTTGGGCTCGCCGTTAATCGTTGATGGAGAAATATCAGGCATTATTGCGGTGCAAACCTACGGTAAACACGCTAAGTATACCGCCAGAGATTTAGAGCTTTTACGTTTTGTATCGCACCACATTGCGGTAACCATGGAGCGTAAGCGTAGTACCGAAGCTATTCAGCGTTACAACAGCGAACTGGAAGCGCGTGTTAAAGAGCGCACCGCCGAGCTTGACCAAGCCAATACGTTTTTGAAGCAACAAATTGAAGAACGTAAAGAGATTGAGTTAAAGCTAATTCACGATGCCCACCACGATTCGCTCACCGACCTACCTAACCGCGCTATGTTTACTAGCCGTTTAGAATTAGCCATTGCCAGCAAGCAGCGTTATAGCGATAACTTGTTTGCGGTGCTCTTTATTGATTTAGACCGCTTTAAAGTCATCAACGACACCCTAGGCCATCACGCTGGGGATGAGTTTCTCATTGAAGTTGCACGGCGTATTGCGCTATGTATTCGCGGCCACGATTTGCTTGCCCGCTTGGGTGGCGATGAATTTGTGGTGCTTCTTGATAACTTCGATGAAGTGTCTGACGTTGAAGAAGTAGCGTCACGTATTATTAACTCCATTTCTGAGCCCTTCTTACTGGAAGGCAAAGAAATGTATTCGGGCGCCAGTATTGGTATTGCCCATCTTGAGCCTTATTATCGTAGCGCTGATGAAGTGCTAAGAGACGCCGACGCAGCCATGTACCAAGCAAAAACTTTGGGCCGTGGCCGTTTTGTTATGTTTGATAAAAGCATGCGCGATCGTCTTATTGAAGAACTTGAGTTGGAAAACGAATTTAGGCGTGCGTTACGAGAAGAAGAGTTTGATTATTTCTTGCAGCCAGTGATTGATTTGCGTGATGATTCTGCGCTGTATCACGAATTGTATGTTCGTTGGTCGCACCCGGCTTACGGCAAAATTGCCCGAGAGCAGTTTAGGCAAGTGGCCGAGCAAAGCGGGTTAACGCTAGATTTAGACTTATTCCAACTGCGTAAAGCCTGCGAACTTCTTAAGCATTGGCGGGATAGCGGCGAAGCCCCTGGGCGTATTGCGGTGAATGTGTCGATAAACCACTTGTTGCAAGCCTCTATGGTGAACAAGATGGTGGCCTTGGTGGAAAACTATGAGGTGTCGCCACACGAGCTGGTTTTTGAGTTTGATGAAAACGATTTAAATCGTCGCTCGCAGTATATTTTACCGGCCATTAAAAAACTGAAACGTGCTGGCATTACCTTGGTGTTGGATAACTTTGGTAGCGGGCTTGCGTCATTAAGCTATTTATTTGCCTACCCCTTCGACTTTATAAAGATAGACCATAGGTTTGTGAAGTCGCTGCCGCGTTCGCAGCGTAACCTTAAGCTTATTCAGTCGGTTATGCTTATTTCTGAGCACCTTAAATTTAAGGTTATTGCAGAAGGCGTAGACTCAACCGCACAGTTATCTGCGCTAACTGAAATAGAATGTAACTACGCCCAAGGCAAAATACTGAAACAGCCTAAGGTGTTAGACATGAAACAGCTTGCCAGCTAGCGGCACTTAACTCTTGTTTAAAATTCCCCGTAGGTTTGCAATCCCCACTTGAGCTTTTTGTTGGCGTTCTTCTTTGGTGGCCTTAGGCTTTTGGTTTTCCCATTGCACGTCATCTGCCGGCAGTTCGAACAAAAAGCGGCTAGGTTCAGGGTGTATAATTTCCCCAAATTGTCGGCGTTCTTTTGCCAAACTAAAAATAAGTTCGCGCTGTGCACGGGTAATGCCCACGTAGGCTAAGCGGCGCTCTTCCTCTACGTTGTCTTCGTCTATGCTACTTTGATGGGGCAATAGCCCTTCTTCCATACCCACTAAAAAGACAATGGGGAACTCTAGCCCTTTAGAGGCATGTAAGGTCATAAGCTGCACTTGATCGCCTTCACCGTCGTCTTCGCCTCGTTCCATCATGTCGCGAAGAATTAGGCGATTAACCACTTCAGTCAGAGTCATTGGGCTTTCTAATTCGTTACCTTCTAGCATGTCGGTTACCCAACCGAATAAGGTACTCACGTTGGCCATGGCCATTTCAGCGGCTTTTGGGCTGGCGCTTTGTTCGTACAACCACTCTTCGTAGCCCATGGTGCGGATCATGCTGCGAACCGCATCGGCGGTATCGCCCCTGTTTGCATTGTCGCTTAGCTCTACAATCCAACGGGCAAAGCCAGACACTGCATGGAAGGCTTTGTCGGGCAGTACGCTATTTAAATTGGCATGGGTGGCCGCTTCAAACATAGACACACCTAAGCTGTTAGCAAAGTTACCCAGCTTTTCCAGCGTGGCGCGGCCTATGCCCCGCCCTGGCGTATTGATTATTCGTAATAAGGCGTTGTCGTCGTCTTGATTCACTAGCAAGCGCAAGTAAGCCATGATGTCTTTTACTTCGGCGCGGCCAAAAAACGACATACCGCCACTTATTTTGTAAGGAATGCGGTTACTCATCAGCAGCTTTTCAAATAAGCGGCTTTGATGGTTGCCTCGGTACAAAATGGCGTAGTCTTTAAACTGGCTGCCATTCATAAACTTATGGGCCAGCAGTTCGGCCACTACGCGCTCGGCCTCGTGCTCTTCGTTTTTGGCTTCTATTACCTTAAGCGGTTCGCCGTATTGCAGCTCGGAAAACAGGGTTTTGTCGAATAAGTGCGGGTTGTTTTGAATAAGAATATTCGCGCAATGCAGTATACGCCCGGAAGAGCGGTAGTTTTGCTGCAACTTAATAACATTTAAGCGAGGAAAATCTTGCTGTAGTAGGTGCAAGTTTTGTGGTTTTGCTCCCCGCCAAGAATAAATAGATTGGTCGTCATCGCCTACCACAGTAAAGCGGGCACGCTCTCCCACCAGCAACTTCACCAGTTCATATTGACTGGTGTTGGTATCTTGGTATTCATCTACCAACAAGTAGCGGATTTTGTTTTGCCACTTAGCCCGCACGGTTTCGCTGGTTTTAAGCAACAAGGTGGGCAGTAAAATAAGGTCGTCGAAATCCAAGGCATTGTACGCTTTTAGGTTATCTTGGTAACGCTTGTAAGCTTCGGCAAATTCACGTTCGCCCGTACTTTGCGCTTGCTTGAGTAACGCGTCTGGCAAAATAAGGTCGTTCTTCCAATTAGAGATGCAGCTTTGCAGCAAAGATAACTGATCTTTATCGCCGTCAAGGGTTTCCCGGGTGAGGTCGGTCAATAGCGACAACGAGTCTTTGTCGTCGAATAAAGAAAACCCAGGCTTTAGCCCCAGGTCTTTCACGTGGGCTTTAATTATGGTCAACCCTAAGGTGTGAAAGGTAGACACCTTTAGCCCGCGAGCTTCAGGCTTGCCTAAGGTTTGTGCCACCCGCTCTTTCATTTCACGCGCGGCTTTATTGGTGAAGGTAACGGCAGCAATATAGCGCGCGGGCATGTCGCAATTTCTGACTAAGTGCGCGATTTTATTGGTGATAACCCGAGTTTTACCGCTGCCTGCCCCGGCTAAAACCAAACAGGGTCCAGAGACAAAAGTGACAGCAGATTCTTGCGCTTCGTTAAGTTTCATTGCCTTCCTAAAACCGAATAGATAATGGTGGTGTCATAGTTTTCATTGCAAGATATGGCTATGCCGATAGAATAGACCACATACTTTGACGCAGCGCATTATAAGGGAATTCCATGTTGGATCCGAAAAAACTCGAAGATTTAGCAAAACAGATTGCAGATGCCGTTCCACCAGGTGTGCGCAATATGGCTGAAGAGGCCGAAGGTAAAATTAAACAAGTGCTTCAAACTCAACTGTCTAAACTCGATTTAGTCACCCGTGAAGAGTTTGATATTCAAAGCCAAGTGCTTATTCGCACCCGTGAAAAACTCGACGCGATGGAAGCGCGCATTGCCGTGTTAGAAAACACGCAAGCAGACTAAATTCACATTTAATCGGTTGGCAATACGTTGCCAACCGCGCGCTTCTTTGTACGCATTCGCCTAAGCTTTCTTTCGCCACGCTTTAGGTTAATTAGCCCGCTACGCCAGCCAGTACTGAAGTAACAGCCCTAAGGTTATCACTAACCCTACTTGGTGGTTTTCTATAAATGCTGTAAAGCAACCTTCTCGCGTTCTGCCTTTTATAAATTGGTAATGGCGATAAAACAGTAAAGCACTTATCACTAACGCCACATAATATGGCCAGCTGGCATCAATCATTTGCCCTACACCCAATAAAATAGCAAGCATGCACGCCTGCAACGCCACTATCATGGTTACATCGTATCGGCCAAACAGCACCGCCGTAGATTTAACGCCTATTTTAATGTCGTCGTCTCTATCTACCATGGCATACATGGTGTCGTAGGCCACTGTCCAACATAAATTGGCGGCAAATAGCCACCAACCATAAGCGGGTACGGTTTCCATCACCGCCATAAAGCCCATCGGTATTGCCCAGCCAAATGCTGCGCCTAGCACAACCTGAGGCAAGTGCGTGTAACGCTTCATAAACGGATAGCTTGCGGCTAACAGTAGCGCCACAACCGACAGCGCCATGGTTTGCCAGTTCAGCATAAGTACCAGAAAGAATGCGGCCAATATATGTAATGAAAATAAGCTTAAGGCTTCGTTAGCCTGTACTTCACCATTGGCCAGTGGCCTGTTTTCGGTGCGCTTTACGCTGCCATCTACTTTTCTGTCGGCGTAATCATTAATAACGCATCCAGCAGAACGCATCACCACCACTCCCGCCAAAAAAATAAGCGTAATACACAAAGAAGGCAGGCCCTTAGACGCCACAATCAGCGCCCATAGTGTGGGCCACAGAAGAAGATAAATGCCAACAGGTTTGTCTAACCGCATTAATCGGTAGTAAGCAGATAAATTTTTGCGTCTTAAACTAAATTTCATAGTGATACCTTGAGTCGTAAACCGGTGCATCGGGAAGAAACACCTCTGCCACTATCATCTTTTGATTGTTTAAAGTGAATAGTGAACGCCTTCCCCACAGGGTTTGCGCTTTGCTGTAGCCCATGCTGCTTGAACATAACTTACAAAGCTGAAAGGCTGAGCGAACAAAACGCGCATCGTTAAATAGCCGCTTACCTAAAGGTTGCTGCCCTAAATTCGCCAATTCTGCCTCTACCATTTGTTGCGGTATAACTGAGCGTGCAAACACCCAGGGGGTATTGTTACCACACAGCAGAACCTCTCGCACTTGAAAGGCCTGTTCAGCGTCACGGTTTAGTAACGACAATTCGTTTTGATGAGGGGTAATGGTTTGCTGCCCTAACAGGGTGAGCGAAAACTGATGGCACAAAGACTGAACCCGTTCGGTGAGCGAGCCGGTATCTAATAGCCAGTTTTTCAAATAGGCATCTGGAATGCTTATAGTATTTGGTGCGTGCCAATCTACCGATAGCCCCACTGGGAAACCACCTGCGAAGCTCACAGGGTATGCCTATTTGAAATAATGAGTGTGTGTGTGTTTACCATTCTCTTTAAACGTTAATGCGCTGTTATGCTCAACTATACCTTTATGATATTGATTTTGCTTGAATGCTTCTACTTTTGCAGTAGTGTGTTTATTGCATGTTTTGCTACACTAGCAATCTATACCTTTTAATTTGGTTTTTGTTCATTCCATGATGAAGATTCGCGTTTTCAGATTCATTGCCACCTGCCTTTTATTTGGCGGCGTACTCTCGCCTTCGTTTGCGCAGGATAAAGCAACCTACGCCTACCTAGGTTTAGAGCCAGACATAGTGACTAACTATGTGGGCCAAAGTGCTCGCAAGCTAGGCTATGTTAGGGTAACGGTAGAGCTGATGATCAACGATGTTGATAACTTAGAAGTGGCTGAACATCACATGCCGCTTCTGCGCGCCACTGCCATTGAAATTTTTGGCCGCCAACCGGAAGAAAAAGTGAAGTCTCTTACCGGCCGTGAAGATATTCGTCGCGCCATTTTAAAAGCATTACAAGATCATATGCGCCAAGAAACAGGTGGTGAAGTGGTGAAAAACGTTATTTTCACTAAGTACCTATACCAAGGCTAAATCAGGGCTAGTTTAAGGCGAGATAAACCTAGCGTGACGCCTTACGTTTATCTGCCAATAACGATATTAAGGCCGCCATTACGCACCCGGTGATTAAACCTGCGGTGTGCGCTGCATTGGCCATATTTACCCACAAAATATCTGCATAACCTAACACCAGCCATACCAACATAAAGCCCACAATCGCGTTGGGCAGTTGTAAGCCCCATTGCGGCTTTAGCCATCCAAGCCACCATACAAAGCCCATTACTGCATACACCACACCAGACAAACCACCAAATAGCAGCAGGTTGGCTTGCACAGGCTCGGTAAAGAAAGCTTGCGCTATGTTCGACGTGGCCGCCGACACCACAAACACCAATAGCAACATACTGCTGCCAAATGCCTGCTCTATTTTTGCGCCTAATGTACTCCACCAAAGCAGGTTAAAGACAATATGAAGTACGCTAAAGTGAATAAATGCGGGCCCGAGCAATCGCCACCACTGGTTGTTGTCGGCCAATACCGATAGAGGCTGCATAAGCAAATGTTGCGCGATGGGGCTAAACAACCCGAGTAATGAAAAACCATACACCAACACACAAATGGTGAAGATCAGTGTGGTTAAGGGGGTGTTCAGGGCATTTAGGAAGAGCGCTTTAATATTAAAGCCAGACGCTTGAGGAAGCAGGTTAACCTTGTCCCCATATTGCCATGCGGCTTGTTGATATTTAGGGTTATTGGGGTCGCTTAAAAATTGCTCGGTAATTTCTCGCGCCTTCAACGCTTGAGATTCGTCGTTAAGCAATATCACGTATTCGTCGCCGGCGTCTGTAGGGCTAACTGAACAGGCAATATTTTCGCTTTTTAGGTAATTCGCCAGAAGGTGTGCAACACCTTGCTGGCGAAACGCAATTAAAGGGTGGCTCACAATTACTCTGTAACCACAGATTGATTCGCTCGCCACGCTTCAAAGCCACCGTCCATGCTATATACCTCAGCAAAACCTTGCTGTGCAATAACTTGTGCCGCTTGCTGGCTGCTAATGCCGTGATAACACACCACAACCACGGGGGTGTCTTTGGGCGTGTTTTCAACAAAAGCTGAAAAGTTGTCGTTATTCAACGGTGATGCATTTGGCATGTGACCATTGGCGTACGATTGCGGGTCGCGTATATCCACGATGGCCACGTCGCCGTCGAAGTTAGCGACATCTTGTACGCTGATATGAGAAAACGTTGTCATTATTGCCAGTCCAAAATAACTTTACCTGATTGCCCTGAGCCCATGGTATCAAATCCCTTCTGGAAGTCATCAACTGAAAAGCGGTGACTGATAATTGGCGATAAATCTAAGCCACTTTGTAGCAAGCTGGCCATTTTATACCAGGTTTCGAACATCTCTCGCCCGTATATGCCTTTAATAATCAGCCCTTTGAATATCACCTGATTCCAGTCGATAGCCACGTCTTGTGGCGGTATGCCTAACATGGCCACTTTTCCGCCATGGTTCATTTTATTCAGCATATCTCGCAATGCGACAGGCACTCCTGACATTTCAAGCCCAACGTCGAAACCTTCCGACATTCCTAGCTCGTTCATCACTTCTTGTAGGTCTTCTTTGCTCACGTCTACCGCCCGTGTGGCGCCCATTTTCTTTGCTAGCGCTAAGCGATATGGGTTGATATCAGTAATCACCACATGGCGTGCGCCAACATGGCGGGCAACCGCTGCGGCCATAATACCAATAGGGCCAGCACCGGTAATAAGTACATCTTCACCCACTAGGTCAAAACTTAGTGCGGTGTGAACAGCGTTACCAAAAGGGTCGAAAATAGACGCTAGCTCGTCGCTAATGTTATCTGGAATTTTAAACGCGTTAAACGCTGGAATAACCAAGTATTCAGCGAATGCGCCAGGGCGGTTTACCCCTACACCTTCAGTATTGCGGCATAAGTGACGGCGTCCAGCGCGGCAGTTACGGCAATGACCACAGGTAATATGGCCTTCACCTGATACCCGATCACCTAGGTTAAAACCGCGTACTTCCTGCCCCATACCAACCACTTCGCCCACGTATTCGTGGCCTACCACCATGGGAACAGGAATGGTTTTTTGCGACCACTCATCCCAGTTGTATATGTGCATGTCGGTACCGCAAATAGCGGTTTTTCTAATTTTAATGAGTAGGTCGTTATGCCCTACTTCGGGTTCTGGCGTGTCTTGCAGCCAAATCCCTTTTTCCGCTTTCGCTTTCACTAACGACTTCATGCAATCACTCCCATTTCTTTGCCCACTTCAATAAAGGCGTCTACCGCTTTATCGACATGTTCAATTGAGTGCCCCGCCGACATTTGCGTACGAATACGAGCTTGCCCTTTAGGCACTACAGGATAAGAGAACCCAATAACGTAAATGCCTTTGCTCAGCAGTTTATCAGCCATGTTGCTGGCCGTGCGCGCATCGCCTAGCATAACGGGAATGATAGCGTGGTCTTTACCGGCTAGGGTGAAGCCAGCCTCTTCCATGCGAGTGCGGAAATGCTCGGCATTTCGCCATAACTGTGCCCGTAACTCGTCGCCGTGTTTCATCATTTCAAACACTTTAAGCGACGCGGCAACAATAGGTGGCGCCACCGAGTTAGAAAATAAATAAGGGCGCGAGCGTTGGCGTAACCACTCAACCACTTCTTTTTTACCCGAAGTATAACCGCCAGACGCACCGCCCATGGCTTTGCCTAGGGTACCGGTAATAATGTCTACCCGACCCATTACCCCGCAATACTCATGGCTACCGCGGCCAGACTCACCTAAAAAGCCAGTAGCGTGGCAGTCATCTACCATAACAAGGGCGTCGTATTTGTCTGCTAGGTCGCAGATGCTGGCAAGGTCGGCAATCACGCCGTCCATGGAAAATACCCCATCTGTAGCAATCACTTTAAAGCGTGCGCCATCGGCATCAGCTTGTTTAAGCTGATCTTCAAGGGCTTCCATATTGTTGTTGGCATAGCGGTAGCGCTTCGCTTTACACAAGCGCACGCCATCAATAATGCTGGCATGATTGAGGGCATCGGAAATAATCGCATCTTCTGGCCCTAGCAGGGTTTCAAAAAGACCGCCGTTCGCATCAAAACAAGAGGGATACAAAATGGTGTCTTCAGTCCCTAGAAAATCACTGATTTCAGCCTCTAGCTGTTTGTGAATATCTTGGGTTCCACAGATAAAGCGCACCGACGCCATACCAAATCCGTGGGAATCTAGGCCTTGCTTTGCCGCGTCTATAAGGTCGGGGTGATTAGCGAGCCCCAAATAATTATTGGCACAAAAGTTAATGACATGGTCGCCATTCGCCACGTCGATATCGGCTTGCTGTTGAGAGGTAATAACGCGCTCTTTTTTATACAAGCCCTCATCTTTTGTGGCTGAAATTTGTGCGTTTAGATGCGAGATAAATGCCGCAGACATGCCTGTCTCCCGTTATGCTAAAAAGGGTATTTTAAAGAAACCCAAATAGAGGGTATACCACCAAAGGGCGGATTTTACGGTGTCAAAATTCGTATGTGTAAATATTTGCGCACACTTGCAAGTTTTCACGACTACTTGCAGTTAAATCGTGCTTTTCCACACACCAGAACTCACTTTGTCTTCTAACGTATTCCAAAGTTCCGTTTCAGGAATGGGGCGACTAATTAAATAGCCCTGCCCTTGATGCGCCTCAAAATGGCACAGCATTTCGTGTTGCTCAATGGTTTCGATACCCTCAGCAATCACTTGCAGATTAAGGTTTCGCACCATAGAAATGGTGGAATGCACAATATTTCTGTCATCGGCGTTTTCTGTAATGTTAGAAATAAAGGAACGATCAATTTTTATGTAGTCTGCCGGTAGCGATTTCAGGTAGCTCAATGAAGAGTAGCCGGTACCAAAGTCGTCAATAGCCAGCATACATCCCATTTCACGAATTTTACGCATCACACTGGTGGCGCGTTCAATATCGGTAACCAATACCGTTTCGGTAAGCTCTAAACACACTTGAGATGGCGCAATGTCATTGTTGATAATTTGCTGCTGTAAGAAGTTCGGCAAGCTGGGGTCTAAGAATTGCGCTGCGGATAGGTTAATGGCCACTTTTATGCCTGGGTAACCATTCGCGTTGAGTTCGCGCACGAGTTGGGTGGCTTTGTTAATCACCCAATAGTCCAGTTCTAGCATAAACGCGGTGTTTTCCAATAACGGAATAAACTCAGCGGGTGAAATATGCCCCTTATCAGGGTGATACCAACGCAGTAAGGCTTCAAATCCAAGCAACTTGTGGGTTTTAAGGTCTAATTGAGGTTGCAGTGCCAAGCTAAACTGATTTTCTCGTAAAGCCACTCGCGCTTCTGCTTCAAGCTCTACCTTTTTCATAACTTTAAGGTTCATGGTGGCGTCGTATACCCGATAGCCAGTGCCCTTTTTAGCTTTGGCCTCATACATGGCAATATCAGCATGACGTAGCAGTTCTACTGGTGTAGCCCTTGCTTGGCGTGTAATCGCCACGCCAATACTAATAGACACATAAAATTGCAGCTTATTAACTTCAATCGGTTGGGCAAACTCGGCAATGATTTTCTTGGCCACCAGCGTCACTTGCTCTTTTGTGTCTATGTCAGATAACAACACCACAAATTCATCGCCACCAAAACGCGAGGCAATGTCGGTTTCTCTTATGGGTTTAGAGATACGCATGGCGGCGGCTTTTAACAGTTTGTCTCCCACGTCGTGACCATAACTGTCGTTTACCTTTTTAAAGTCGTCTAAGTCCATAAACGTCAGTGCCACTAGACGATCGTCACGAGCGGCAAGCGCCAGTTGCTGTTCTATCTGAAAGGTGAGCATGTTTCGATTGGGCAACCCGGTTAACACATCGAACATGGCCATTTTCTCAAGCTTCGCGGTGTTTATGGCCATTTGCCCGTCGAAGTCTTCTAGCTGTTTAGCCAAATCATTCGCCGCTTGCTCTACCACATCAAGTTCGTCGGTCAATCGAAAGGCTGGGCTGATACTTCGCCGCGCTGATAGCGCGTAAAACTCTTTAAAGTTGTGCTGCGCAAGCATGGGTAAGCGTTCACTAACCGCAATAAGGCGGGTGCGATATTGATTGAGAAACAAGGATAACAGTAAAGAAAACACCACGAAAAGCCCCGCGGCAGAGGCTATCACTAAAAGCTCGTATTGGGCTTTTTGCTTTAATAGCACACTGATGTCTCTTACCACCAGCAAATAGGGGTGATCATTATTCGCGTAGGTGTATGGAAAAGGCAGTAAACTCACCAGTAAATCTTGGTTATTGTGGGTAACCCGCTGGCCTCTTATTACCAGCTCATCTGGGTTCCAGTCGCTGGGCAAGGCATCAATAACCCGGTTAAGGTATTCTCTGTTTAACGGCGCTAATTGGCTGGATAAACTCAATACCTTAGTGCCGTGATCGGTGGTGGTGAATTGCACCATTGCTAACTTGTACGCGTCGGTTGAGCGGCTAAACAACGACAATATCTCGCGCATCGATGTGGACATGACCACCACAGGCACCACATCATCTGAGGTCATGATGGGAACCGACAAGTAAAAACGACAAATGAGTTCGCAGGTAACTAGGGTTTTGCTTTCCAGCGTGGTTTGCGTACTTTTAACCAGACGTTGAACAAACACTGGGGGTTCAGCTTGCCTGTCTCCCACCACGCCGTATTCGTCAAACAAAAACAATGACTCAACCTGAAAGTTGAGCATGAGGTACTCTTGCGTATTTTTGAGTGCAAGCGCCAGTTTTGATAAATCTTGGTGGTTTTTTAATTCAGCTTGGGAGAAGGTATCTACCCACATGACCATTCTGCTATGCAGCACATCAGAGAAAAGCTGTAAACGGCGTTGATTCGACACCTGCTCTTCTTGCTGCTGAAAGGTAATATTTGATTCAGATTCTCGAATAAGCATGGTGGAGATAACAACGGTTACCGTTAGCACCATGGCCAGTAAGATTAAAATCGTTTTTGTCGTAAACGACAGTTTTACTTGCATAGAGAAGACCTAAAACCAATACATCAGCTGTATAGACCACATACGCCATGTTTCTTCAGTATGGTCGGCAATGTCAGGGTCAAGCAAGCTAACAGCGCGTGTGGCGCCGTCTACCCAATGGTGCTCTGCTTGTAATCGCCATTGAGGCGCAATATCCCAACGCAAGCCCACGGCGGTGGTATCCATATAACCAAAGTAAGAAGGCACAGTACCGCTACTTTCCAATTCCAACTGCACGCCATTGGGGTCGTCCACGTTATTGGTGTAACTGTCGTAACTCACCAAACCGCTAAACCGTGGAGAAAACAGATAGCGTAGTTGCACAAAGCCGCCTTCACCGGTGCGCTTGTCGTAATAGTCTGGGGTAAATACGCCATTAAAGTCTTGTATTTCCCTAAGCAGTTCCGAACTGAGCTCCCAGTTCTCACTAAAGTACTGCATTGAAATCATAAAGCGGCGTATGTTGGACATCCCTGCAAAACGATTATCTTGTTCAAGGGGGATGTATTCGAAATCTGAATCTAACCAGCTTGCCCCCAGCTTCCAGTTCATTGAAGCTGGTTGCCAGAACACACTAAACTGATGCACAAAATCCTGTTTTATTTCCCCCAACGCTAAGCTGCCTAATAGGTAATCCCGCTGTTCTTCGTTAATAGTCGAGCGACCATAACTCCAGTTAACTTCCCACACATGATTGTCGGTGTATTTGCTAAAGCGGGTTTGAATACCGTTACTGCCTAGGGCTACGTCGCGAAAACCATCGAAATAAACCGATTGAGGCAGTACCGCGGTATCCCGAGTTTGGGGAACGTCACGGGTAACGGAATACAACCAGTGGCTGTTTTTATAGCGGCCTAAATGAATTTGTGCTTGCCAGCCGGCGATATCGTCAACAGTCCAATCGATAAATAGATAGTCGAGTCGACTGCCCTGTTCAAACCTATTGCCGCCGTCGAGGTAAACCACCTGCCCTGCAATCGAGATATTACTGGCTACCTGATACAGCCCATTTAGGCCAATTTCGGTAAGCTCGGCGCTAATTTGGTTATCGCTTGTAATGAAATCACTGTCTATCGATTGTGTAATACCTTGTGAAAAGTAACCGTGCCATTGCAGATTTGAAGATTCTTGCCCATTGGCACTAAAAGAAACACAACACAACCATAGCGCCGTCATTAATCCATAAAAATACGTCATTGTGATACCACCTTCACCATTCTCGCCTTTGACACTACTCCCGAGGGCATATAGCCGATAGCACCGGGGGTTTTTTCCAGCCGTTCAATGAGTTCTTCTTTCGATGAAACGCGGGTAGGCGTGACTCCTTGCCCTGAATACGTCAACTGATTCCATAAACGTGATAGTTGATAGGGAAACATCTTCAACGTTTCCCGACAGAACGCTTTGTGTAAAGGGTCGTTATCTTCTAATACAAAGACATGGATTTTGTTCCCGTCTTCCCAGTATTGAAGATGCCCTGTGAATATTTGGCGAAGTTCAACTTGCGTTAAGGTAGGCTTGGCCACACTGGGGTTAATGACCACCACTGTTTGATCTGCCTGCGCGTTTAACGACCAAGTGCTTAACACTAGAACAATAAAAGCTATATGCTTAGGGGAGGGAAAACGTAAGTATTTACGCCATTTCCACAACAACGCGAACGTCGTCTTCAATGTTACGTCTCCCTGCTTTAATAGGTTTTTTATCACCGCTTTCTCAAGTTTAGATAATGATTTAAAATTTTGCTTAAAATTAACGCATTTAAGTGAACTTAAGTAAAGAGTTCGTCAACTTGTTCAATTACCGCGTCCAACGTTATTTTTTCCATCAAATCATTGCCCTTCGCTCGCGCGCCCCAAGGTAATGCCGTCCAAGGTTTACCTTTTTGCTGCAAAATACAGTCATCGTAGACTGACACTACGCGATGAATACTTTTATATGGGCCAGTTCGACGAGGGTTAGAATGGGCATAAAGCCCAACCACTGGTGTGTCTACTGTGGTGGCCATGTGGGCAGGGCCGGTATCAGGAGCAATAACAAACTCGGCATGTTTTAGTAACATAAGCAACTGATGTAACGAGGTTTTACCCGTGAAGTCTTGCGCTATTTTTGCATTATGCCCAAGCACAGCATCGGCGGTTTCCCTATCTAGCTTGCCTGGGCCGCCGCACAATACCACACTCATCCCTTTGTCATTGATATAATTTGCAATATCAGCGTATCTTTCTGGCAACCAATTTCTTTCTGCTTTACTGGCGGCGGGTGCAATGACCACATACTTGCCTAGTGCATGCGCTTGCCCTTCGCCCCATTGTGCATCTTCTTCAGACACTGGAATATTCCACTGTAGAGGATCAGACGGGGGGACGCCAAGGGCATCGGCGAAATCCATAAAGCCTTCTAATACATGGGCGTGTTGGTGCGCTGCCACTCGCTTATTGGCAAACAACCAGTGCAACTCTTTACTGCGCGCCCAGTCAAAGCCTATTCGTGTTTTCGCTCTTATCACGCGAGAGGCTAAATTGGCTCGTAACGCTACTTGCATCATGAGCAAGGCGTCAAACACTTCGCCTTGCACGGCCTCTTTTAATGCTTCTACTGCAACCTTGCCTTGTGATTTATCAAAAATAATAAAGCGCACATTGGGCATTAACTTAACCAATTGATATTCAACTTTGCCAATCACCCAGGTTATTTCCGCGCTGGGCCAATGATGCTGAATTCTTGTTACCATTGCGGCTGCATGACACACATCTCCAATGGCCGATAGGCGCATTAAGCAAATCTTTTTTCCCACAGATGCTCTCTCGTTGCTGAAATACCAGAATAAATCGTTAGAATGGCAAATTTACCATAAAGTTGTGGACGGCATGGCGATAATACGACGAGACTTAGGTGCTGGGCATCATTTTCTATACGATGATACCCTGATGAAAGAGCCAACCACTGACATGTTCAGTCGCGAGTTTTGGCAGATCCATAACAAAATCACGGGGTTCGCTAAGGGCAGAGGCACCACCGTGTTTGTGTCTCACGAAGGTCAGGAGTGGGTGTTGCGCCATTTTAAGCGCGGCGGCCTAGTGGGTAAGCTACTTAGCGACCAATACGTATTTCTTGGTGTGGAACACTCTCGGCCATTCGAGGAATTTAGGCTTTTGCACATCATGCGGCAACATGGCCTGAATGTGCCTACCCCCATTGGTGCGTACATCCATAGGCGCGGCCTAATTTACCGTGGTGATTTAATTACCCAAACCATTCCTAGCAGCCAAGATTTGCATCATATTTTAACCCGTGAGCCCTTATCCGCAGAGCGATGGCAGGCAGTAGGCGCGGCCCTAGCCGCCATGCATGCATGTCAGGTGTATCATCATGACGCCAACATCCGAAATATCATGATGGATGATGAGGGCAATATTTGGTTAATAGACTTTGACCGATGTCATAAACGAGGTGGCGATCATTGGAAAAAAGGAAACCTTGATAGGCTGCTACGTTCGTTAAATAAAGAGAAGGCCCTTAACCCTGTCTTTCATTGGCAGACCGACGATTGGCAGCATTGCCTAGACGGTTACCACAGTAACTGAATTGCATCTTTGAGCAATTATCGCTACTGTTGCGCTTCAACGATAAAAATGTGAACGATATGCATACAAGAGCACTGTACCCGGGTACGTTTGACCCAATTACAAATGGACACGCCGATCTTATAGAAAGGGCGTCGCAACTGTTTTCTCACGTTATTGTTGGCATTGCATCCAACCCTAGCAAGAAGCCTTTGTTTTCACTTGAAGAACGGGTGGAAATGATTAAAAAAGTCACCACAGATTTGGCCAACGTAGAAGTGGTAGGCTTTACGGGCTTATTAGCCGATTTTGCTGACCAACAAAATGCGACTATTCTTATCCGCGGCCTACGTGCGGTATCCGATTTTGAATACGAATTTCAACTGGCGAACATGAACCGTAGGCTTAACCCAAAGTTAGAAAGTGTGTTTCTTACCCCCGCTGAAGAAAACTCTTTTATTTCTTCTACCTTGGTAAAAGAAGTCGCCTTACACCGCGGCCAAGTAGGCGGCTTTTGCCACCCTGTGGTAGAACAAGCGTTAAAAGACCGCTTAAGCAGAGACGACAAAAAAGTCTAACCCCCACAACCAGCATGCCAGTGTTATTCTAACGCTGGCATTGCGTACAAAAAAACGTGTTCCGCTGTCCTATCACCTTACTTTGAATAGCATTACCACACACCTCACATGGCTCGCCCTTTCGCCCATACACATTGAGGTGTTGCGCAAAATAACCCGGGTTACCGTCGGCTTGGGCGAAATCTTTCAGCGTGGTGCCCCCTTGCTCAATAGCTTTGGCTAGTACTTGCTTTATGGTAGCGGTAAGCACCTGGTAACGGGCTAAACTAATATTTCCAGCTTGCCTAGTTGGGCGAATGCCAGCCAAAAATAGGGCTTCGTTTGCGTAGATATTGCCCACTCCAACAACCACTGCATTGTCCATAATAAAAGTTTTTACTGGGCTTTTTTTGCCCCGAGATAACTGAAAAAGACGCTGGTCATCAAAGTTGTCTGTGAGTGGCTCTGGCCCTAGGTGCGCAAGTAGGCTTAACGCTTCACCGGGTGGCTGGAACAACACCGCACCGAAACGCCTGGGGTCGTTAAACCGTAAACACTGGCCAGAGGCTAAAACAATATCTACATGGTCGTGTTTCACTGGCGGCGTTGCCGCATCAATAACCCGTAACTTACCCGACATACCTAAATGCAAAATAACCGTGCCCACTGAAGTTTCAATTAGCAGGTACTTGGCTCGCCGTTTTATTGCCGAAATAGAATGGCCTATCACGTCGACGATTGTTTCGGGAATGGGCCACCGCATCCGCCGTTCACGTACAATGATATTGGTAATGGTTTGGTTTTGAAGAAACGGTGATATACCTAACCGGCTCACTTCTACTTCTGGTAATTCAGGCATGAAAATACTCCAACAAGGCTGCCGTTATTGGTCAGCGAAGGAAAGCCAAGGCAAGAGCGTGCGCAATTCGGCGTTTTCCAATGCGTACCATTGACCATCAAGTTTTACTGTCGTGGGGTGAGAGCTGGGGTAGAAGGCGTACACAATGCCCTGAGAATAGCCCGCAAGCCATACTACGGTAATAATGGGCTCTACCTGAGATAAGGCACTATCTGGCAAGGGCGTTGGCACTAGGACAGCCTGTTGCCATGCCGCATATTGCGCTTGTGGCGTTACCGGCAACGCTGCCCTGCCAGACACTTGTCGCCAAGTTTGGCCGTTGCGCTCTAGCTTATGGCCATCTTGTTCTATTTTTAAAACATAGGCATCGCTTGGTAAAAGCGAGCGTGACGAGGGGGCGTCTGGCGTTGAGGCAAACTTGTCTAAGTTGAATAAAGCAATCATCACTAACATCGCGAGGATCACCACATTATTCATTGCCCTTTGAGAAAGTCTTGCCACTGTTTACCCTACTGTATTTGTTCAACAACATAGTAAAGGGAACGGCGTAGACTTTCCACTTTGTCTAACGCAAAAAACCCGGCAAAGCCGGGTTTTCGTGGAGACAAAAGCAAGTTTGTTTACTTGATTTTTGCCTCTTTGAACATAACGTGCTTACGCACAACGGGATCAAACTTTTTGATCTCCATTTTGCCAGGCATGTTACGCTTGTTTTTATCAGTGGTGTAGAAGAAACCTGTACCTGCTGAAGAAACTAGTTTAATTTTATCACGCATTGTCGGCTTCCTTAGATTTTCTCACCACGGGCACGGATATCAGTTAATACTGAATCGATACCTTTTTTATCGATAATACGCATGCCTTTCGCAGACAAACGTAGTTTAACGAAACGGTTTTCGCTCTCAACCCAAAAACGGTGAGTTTGAAGGTTTGGCAAAAAGCGACGACGAGTCGCATTTCTTGCGTGCGAACGGTTATTACCAACCGTAGGACGCTTACCTGTTACTTGACATACTCTTGACATTGTATTTGTCTCCAGAACAACGATAACTGTCGCGCCAGTCAATCCCACGGCTCAAACAGACGTTGGGTCAAATGACGTTTTACTATAAATTAGAGGGCGCATTTTATACAGCAAAGCCCTGCGGATTTCAATAAGAAACTATAAAAAGCTCAATTTTTGTCACTTATTTATCCACTTTAGACAAAAAAGCGGGGTTTTTCGTCTTTACCTCGCGGATCGGCTAAGCCGATTTTTAGGATCTGTACCTTCACGTGGGGCGTGAAAAGTAACACAAGTTAAACAATTAAACGCGCTTTTTTCGTAAAATTTGGCAAATAATTATTATAGGCGAGAGCAAATAGCCCTCGCCTACTAACGGATTAGTCGAAGAAAGGGGATCTTACTTCAGTGGTATCAATTAACCGAACAGGGCGACGTAGCATTTGCCCACCGTCTCGGGCAATTGGCACCCAAGGGAAGGATCCCCTACCTTTAGATGGCTGCAATAAGAACAGATCTGAAGGAATGGAAATATAGAATCCTTTGGTAAAGCTACCTTCGCCGTATTCTTCAGAAGACACGTCGGTGAATGCGGCGTAGGCACCCACGATAATGCCGCTGTCGAAGCGTTTTGCGAAGTCGATATTAACCCCTTTGTCTTTAGCAAGGAACTGACCCACACTGGCGGTAATTTGGGTGTCTTCTAAAAACGGCGGGCGATAATACACACTCGCATGGCCGGTAATGGCCTCGTAATCGATAGTGGCCAGTTTGCTGTAAGGATCGCGCTGTTTCACATAGTTAAGATCGATACCAAAAGCGAAATGGCTATCTACAGGTCGATACAGCAACTCTCCACCCACACCGGCAAACATGGTTTCTAAATAGCCGCCGTAAACTTGACCAAATAGGTTTTCGCCAACGCTGTCTTGGTAATGCGCAAACGCGGTGTCTAAACCAATGGGGTTTTCAGTGACGTATTCACGTACACGGGTTCTCACGCGCGGCACCGAGGTTTCTTCGTTATCAACTAAAAAGTTAAATTGGTCGAAGTTATCTAGCAAGGTTACGCGCATACTGGAGATGAAAGACAACTTATTGTTAACCGAGTATCCGCCACTTAAAATAAGCCCGGTCTGGTACAGATAGAAGTCTTCAGGGTTACCGAATGATTGAGTAAAGAAGAAATCAGCACTGTAGAACAGCCCTTCGATATTTGACGCATCATAGGCATCAATAATTTCCTCTGACGGCGCTGTACGGGTGTAGGTTTGCGTAATGTCAGCCTCAAGGGATTCGTAGCGCGCAGCGTCAATAAACGCCTCTGCATCTATCTGCGTGTCTACCATGGGCAAGCCACCGCTATTATCAATAACGTGGTACGTTTCTACAGAATCTGGTAACTCTGCCGCAGCAATGCGCCCTATTCGCTCAATAGCTTCGTCTTGATCTCGATAAGCATACTGAGTGCCGTAGAATGTGGCTTCTTTTTCTGTGATGTTGGCGTCCGTTAAGGCAAATCCACCAGAGCGATACAAGGTATTATACAAGCGAGACTTGTCTACCTCTTCAATCGTTTCGGGGGCCCGACGAGCCATTAGCGATTTAGGCGGCTTATCAAATTTAAGCTGGGTAATTGTGTTCATATTGAACCTGTACGTCACCCCAAAGCCCACGGTGTTGCCACGTTGGTAATTTAAACTGAAGTCAAAATTATCCAAACGATACACCGCCCCCACATTCCAGCGACTATCTTGTTCAAGTACGCCAGCACGGTCTTGGGTATAATCGTTACCCTCAAACTCTAACTTTAGCGTTAGCGGTTCCCACGGCGTTTGGTACTCAATACCGCCAAAAATGGCCGCTGAGCCTTTGAAGAACTGGTCGTAATCAATTTTACCGCCTTCACCGGAAAACCCTGTCGGACGCTCACAAAAGCTTTCTCTAAATTCACAAAATGGATTGGTAAAATCACTGGCGGTACCCAAATAACCCCAACCCACGCCAAGGTGAATATCAAAGGGGCCAATGGACTTACTGGCATTCACGTATTCGCTTTCAAAGAAACCTGTACCACCAAAATCTCTAAAGCCCACAGAGATGTCGGGCAAGTAGTAACTTTCTTTCCACAGTCGAAACTTTACGTCTAGGCCTTTATCTTTTAGCGTTTGATCGCCACTAAACGAATCGACGTCACTGTATAAACGCGTGCGTACGTCGGTATAGCGTGCGGTGGCTTCCATCCAATCGTATAACTGAAGGCTTACTGACCAAAAACGATATTCGCCATTATCGGTATAACTTGCAGCGAACGCGCCTTCGTCACGCATTCGTGCCGTGGGAGTTTGAATAAGCCCTGCCCCCCCTTGCACCATTTGAGAAGGTTCTACCGCCAGCTCTGTTCGTTCACTTTCGGTTTCTGCGGCCACTGGAAACATGCAGGCACTGCTTATAAAAAGTGCGAGTGCCGATCTCTTATATGGAAAATACGCGCTCATTGCACAAGGATCCTATGTACTGCTAAATGTGCGATACGCTGGTTTAGCGTATCCATTGTGTTGCCGATAAAATTGCCAGCAATGGGCACAAAAATTTGGCTACCCGGCATAATTTGCGCGTAATCGACATTCCAATAGGCTGCACCTTTTAGGTGAACGTTCCCCATTGGGTCGATGACATACACTGTACTGTTGTCAGCGCCTGCACTATGCTTAACGGAGTTCGCTATGGTGTAAACAGCACCTGATGAATGGCGATAAGCACCGGGCTTTTCTACCACGCCAGAAAAGTGGATAACATCAGGTCGACCGCTTAGCCTAAGCAAGTACTTCCCCGGTTGAAACATGGGATTTTCTTCTGGATAAAGTCGTGCCCTTGTGTATGACACAGGCATCTCTACGCGGGTCGCCACTGTCCATGAAGCCACCTGCGTATATAAACCACTTAAGGCATCATGCCGATTTGAGCCTTCTTCATACTGAGCCAATAACTTTCTTAATTCAGACAATATGGCTTCTTTCTCACGCTCGGCGGTAGCGTCGTTCAAGTTAAACACCCCAGCGGCAGGCCAGTACCAGTCGCCAGAATCTGCCACTACAGACAACACACTGCTTAACCTTACTGGGCGAGGAAATTCATAAGGCTGCTTATTGATCAGTATGGTTAATTGAGCAAATGCGCTAAGGGGCGCCATGAGTATGAGCGCACCAAGGAAAAGCACGTTTAATCGTTTCATTGTGCAATAACTCCTTTGCTCTTCATAAGGCGCACAACGCGACTTAAATACACCATGTCGTAGACATCTCCCTGTGGCGAGAACTTTTGCTTAGACGCTAACAACTCTTTGGTTGTAGCATCAAGATAATAGGTGTTTTCCCACTCAAGGCCTGTTTCAATAAACGGGGTGGAATCGGGGAAGCTAACCTGTTCAGAGAGTTTTAATACGCGAATGGAAAAACCTAAATAGTCTTTCGTTTCTTCACCCTCAATACGCCATGTGGAGAAAACCGGTAATCCAAACCCAGTGCCTTCAATATCGACCTTGCGGTCCCACTCATAGGCGAGTCTGTCTTTACCAGACAGAGGATTACGTAATAAGTTTCCAGTGTAGTACAAATCTCTGTCTAACCCTTCGGTTTGTACTATTACGCCGTGATGCAGGGTAAATACAACCCCGTCTCCGGATACCCAGCGATGCTTGTCGCCATCGATGAAGGCTAAACCTAATGATGCTTGATCCCGCTCCCCAGCTTTGATCTGCATAAGATCGCCCTTGTTGTTGGCGATCTCATCAAGGGTGTAATTTACGGAGCGATCTTTTAACGCTAAACGAATGGTTTTGATATATGACTGCGTGGTTGATGAGCATCCCGTCATCAAAAGAGACATAAGGCTTACAATAAGCAAGAAGTGTTTATTTTTCATTGAAAAGTGCTTCAGCAATAGACGGAAGGAAAGTGCGAAACTTTATTTTTATCAATAAAAAAGCCGCTAACAAAAGCGGCTTTTTCACACGAATCTATTTTTACTGAATAGTCGGTGCGTAGGTAAAGGTAACAGGAACAGTAATTGTTTTGGTTACTGTTTGAGTACCAGATACCGTTACTGTGCTAGTTAAGGTATTTGTTGTACCTAGACATACACCGTCTACGATCTCGTCGTCGCCTTCACAGCTAAGCACTGGATCAACAACATCATCGTCATCGTCAGGTGTGGTTGCAGAGTTGTTAGAAGCAATACCGCCAACAATCGCTGCACCAATTATACCTGTTCCCACTAAACCACCAGTAGTCACACCTAAACCTGTGCCACCGGCCTCATCTTGTGCGTTTACGCCTGCAACCATAGTAGCAGCCGCGAATAAAGCAATAATTGACTTTTTCATATTAGTCCTTTTCTGAAACTTACCCATTAGAATCCTATGCTAAATCATTTTCAACTACTTGACTACATTATAATCGAAAAAAATTTAGATACTTAGTTTAACAAGCCTCGCTGTGCAAATGAAACAGTTTCTGTGTCTCCAACCACAAAATGATCTAGCACGGCGACATCGATCATGGTCATTGCAGATCGGATCTCTTGGGTTAATCGAATATCTGCATGACTTGGTTCTGCTACGCCAGAAGGATGATTATGGACCAAAATGATCGCGGCAGCGTTGTCTTTCATTACTTGCTTAACTAATTCTCTAGGATACACCGCGGCACTATTTATTGTCCCTGTGAACATAATCCTAAAAGCGATAAGCTGATGTTGGCTATCTAACATGAGCATGCCGAACTTTTCTTGCTGACAATCCCGTAACGCAGCCTGTAAATAAATTTTAGTGTCGTCGACATTATGAAAGACATCTTGGCGCTTCAAGGGTATTTCTAAATTGCGCCTAAAGATTTCAAAGGCCGCTTGAAACTGCGCGTACTTACATGGGCCTATTCCCGGCGTTTTAGTAAAGGTAGCTTGGGTACTATTGACCACTTCTCGAAGGGAGCCCATTTCACCAAGCAGCTCTCTTGCCAATGCAACAGCTGTTTTTCCCATGGTTCCCGCCCCCAGTACCACGGCAATCAGTTCTGCGTCACTGAGGTGATGCGAACCTAGCGTCAGCAGCTTTTCTCTGGGACGTTCTTGTATAGGCCACACTTTAATTGACATAGTTATCCTTGTGTAAACGTAGGCCTCTATTTATACCGCTCATTCCCCTTATTAACGACTGACCAAAAGAATAGAAACGCGCTTTTTCCGTGCCTATTTATGGGTATGTACTTTCGTTCAGCTACCTTAAAAACATGCTTCATGATAGGCTAATGAGATGATTAAAAGCAGGTTTTCGCTATGCCCATAGCCAACAAAAATGTCTTACTCGGTATCAGTGGTGGAATCGCCGCGTATAAAGCACCAGACTTAGTGCGTAAGCTTACTGCACTAGGTGCCAATGTGCGCGTGGTTCTCACAGCCTCCGCCGCTGAGTTCGTTAGCCCTTTGTCGCTTCAAGCAGTATCGGGCAACCCTGTGCATCAACATTTACTCGACCCTGCCGCAGAAGCGGCCATGGGGCACATTGAGTTAGCTAAGTGGGCAGACATACTGCTTATAGCCCCCGCTACCGCCAACACGCTGGCAAAATTAACGGTGGGGTTGGCAGACGACTTGTTAACCACATTATATTTAGCCACCACGGCGAAAATCATGATTGCCCCGGCAATGAACCAGCAAATGTGGAAAGCACCGGCTACGCAAAGCAATGTCGCTACGTTAAAACAACAAGGCATCAGCTTTATTGGGCCTGCAAGTGGAGAACAAGCTTGTGGTGACGTAGGCGCTGGCCGTATGGTAGAGCCCGTAGATATTGCCGACTGCGTAGATCACGCCTTTAGTGAGCCAACGCCTGAGTTAGCAGGCTTAAAAATAATGGTTACCGCAGGTCCAACGAGAGAGCCTCTCGATCCTGTACGATTTATTTCGAATCATAGCTCGGGAAAAATGGGGTTCGCGATTGCTGATGCTGCGGTAAAAGCAGGCGCGCAGGTAACATTGGTTGCAGGACCGGTTAATTTGCCCACGCCTCAAGGCTGTCAGCGCCACAATGTACTCTCGGCTGACGACATGCTTAAGGCCTGTGAAACTTATGCTGAAAGCACTGACATTTTTATTGCTACTGCCGCCGTGGCAGATTACAAAGCCAGTCAGGTGGCTGAAAATAAAATTAAAAAAGTAGGCGATGAGTTAACACTTACTTTTATTAAAAACCCTGATATTCTAGCTACTATCGCTGCCCGTCAGAACAAGCCATTTTGTGTGGGTTTCGCCGCCGAAAGTGAAAACGTAGAGGCCTACGCCCGCGGCAAGTTGGTGAATAAAGGTTTAGACATGATTGCCGCCAACGATATCACCGCAGAAGGGTTAGGCTTTAACAGTGATAACAATGCACTGCATGTTATTTGGAACGACGGCGATAAACACTTACCTGCCACCAGTAAAGCTGAATTAGCAAAAGGCTTGGTGAGTTTAATAGCGCAGCAATATAATAAAAATTAGCAACACGACTTAATAAAGCGGTTATTACGTCGATAATAATAACGACAAATTATAACGCCATTGGCTTTGGCCAACTTAACATGGAATACGAGCGATTCTTGCTCGATTGTGGAGGAATTACTCTCATCATGCCTGCTGTCAAAAAAACAAATCGCAGAGCGCAAATCTTACAAGCCTTAGCGGGAATGTTGGAAACTAACGCTGGTCAACGTATTACTACCGCCAAACTTGCAGAAAAAGTGGGCGTGTCTGAAGCGGCGCTTTATCGCCACTTTCCAAGCAAAGCTCGTATGTTTGAAGGACTTATAGAGTTTATTGAAGAAACCTTGTTCACACGCATCAACAAAATTGTGAACGAAGAAAAAGACTCTGCGGCTCGCTGCCAACTTATTTTGCATCTTATTTTAGGCTTTGCTGAGAAAAACCCAGGGATTACCCGCATATTAAACGGTGATGCCTTAATGGGAGAGCAAGACCGTTTGCGTGCCCGTATAGCGAAATTATATGAGCGCCTAGAAACGCAAATGAAGCAAGTGTTAAGAGAACGCAAGTTGCGTGAAGGTAAGACCTTGTCGGCAGAAGAAGAGGTTATTGCCAACTTGATGATTTGCTATGTGGACGGTCGAATTAACCTTTATATTCGTAGCGGCTTCACCCGTAAACCCACCGAACAATTCAGTGAACAGTGGCAAGTATTTAAACAGCTGTTTATCTAACACGTTTAGCCTGTGCCTTCGCCGCACAGGCTAACACTCACGCACACCTCGCCTTACCTTAGTACTATTCACGCCCGAAGGCGTATTTCGTTAGTATGCTTCTAAGTAATCCACGATACGTGCTGAGCTTTTGCCGTCGGTAGGGCCAGTATGGTCTCGTGTATATTCTGCCCGTTCCTTGGCGTACAAAGAGGGCTCGGCCAATTGCTTTTCTACCGCTTCTCGTAATTCACTAAAGCTATTGATGTGCAGCCCTATGTTTTCATAAATAACATTGTCTTTGCCAAATCGTTTTTCGAAACGGTATTTGAAAATTCCGCGATAAGACCATTTCAACTTGAAGAAATTGCATACAATCACCGGCTTAGACAGTGCGACAAATTCAAATAACGTACTGGAGGCTTCACTTAATAAGATGTCAGCGTCTTTCATAAACGGCAGAAGAGACAATTCGTATTCGCTAGCCACATACGCATTTTCAAATGCCGCCCACTTTTTTAGCTTCTTGCGTTGATTTTTATAAGCTTCACGGGTGTAGGTGAAGGTGTGAGGCTTAATAAGAATATTAAAATCTTCAAAGTAGCGAGGCCAATCATCAGGAAAGCGCTCTAATGAACTGGGGTTAAAAGTAGGGGCAAACAGCAGCGTCTTTTTGCTTTTGTCTAAACCTAGCTTGGCATAATCGAGCCCGGCCTCTGTGTTATTGTAAAGCGGATCGAGTTTGGAGAAGCCCACCTGCACAAAGTTGTCGTTGGGATATAGCTCTCTTATTTTTTTAAGCCTAAACTCACCCTCAATAAAACGCACGGTCATTGGGGTTACCGACTTATGATAATAGCTGGGTTTTGGGCCTACGCCATGCCCTAACTGAGCGGTTTTGCTGGCTTGATGGATTTCATCTAAGTACGCAAAAGCGTTACCAAAAAAGATCCAGTCTGGCTTATGTTCTACGTAATAGTCTCGGGCAGACTTGTCGTCTTCTACCCAATGATAGTTATAGGCAAGCGCGGTGAGTACTTGCGTAAATTTATCTTCGCTATTCTTATTTTTATAGCAAACAAACGTTATCTGATGCCCTCGTCGATTGAGTTCTTCACAAATAGGAAGAAATTGAGGCAAGTAGTAGACATTCACGGTGTCAAAAACGATATTCATACAGATAATTAGACTCTTTTTACAATAAGAAAAGTAACTTTGTAAATTTGCTAACTAGCGTAACTCTTTGTTTATATTATAATGAGATGTCAATTTATAAACTAATCGTTGAGAGCCATGCTAAACGCCACATTATCAAAGTTCGGATACCCAGAAAGCCTTATTAAGACTTACGATTACTGGCATGTACTCTTAAGACCAGGCCAAGTCACTATTGGTTCTTTGGTACTTATTTGCAAAGAAGATGTCTATCAATATGCCGATATCTCTGAAGAGGCTGCTAGAGAGCAAAAACAGGTTATTGCTGATATCGAGAGGATACTGAAAAAGCGCTTCAACTTCAGCAAAATTAATTACCTTATGCTGATGATGGTCGATCCCGCCGTGCATTTTCATGTTATTCCACGTTACGATAGCCCTGTCACATTTTGTGAGAAGCAATTTGAAGACACCAGCTGGCCTAGCCCACCTAACTTAAAATCTGTCTTGCCTTTAGATGACATTTATCGTGATGAGTTGTTATCTACCCTTAAGGCCGACTTTGCATTGCTTTCTGTTCCGCAAATCAGTTCAGGTAAGAAGTACGGTCGTATGTATACCTCAGGGTGCTTTGATATTTTCCATCAAGGCCATCTCAATATCCTGAAAAAAACCAAGCAATTATGTGACTATTTAATTGTAGGCGTGTCTACCGATGAGTTAATTATTCAGTCGAAAGGTCGCCCTCCCCTCATTCCATTTGAAGAGCGAATTTCTATATTAGAGTCAAACCGCTATGTGGACGAAGTTATCCCACAAGTCGATAAGAATAAGCAAAAAGTGGTGGATGAATATCGTATTGATGCTATCTCGGTGGGGTCGGATTGGAAGGGTAAATACCCAAGCGTCACTTGTGAAATGGTGTATTTTGACTATACGCCAAATGTTAGCTCTACCGTATTAAAGCGCAAGCTGTAAGCTGTAAGCCGTTAGCCGTTAGCCGTTAGCCGTTAGCCGCGAGAATAGCGATAAAGAAAGAAGAGCCAGACTGATGATGTCTGGCTCTTTTTTTTACTGTCTTATTGACCGAAGGTGGTACCGAAGAAGTCGCCTTCATTCCAGCTTGGCTTGTCTTCTTGGTTTGCCAGTGTCCAACCAATTTGTGCATTTACCTTGGTAAAGGTTTCTGCTGCATTCCAGTTAAACGGCTGGTGAATATCGTCGCTAGGCTTGTGGTAGTGAGTTGATAAAAACTGACCGAATACCTTGCTTCCATCCACATTAGGATCTTTCGATTTTAGGCCTGGTACCATAAACACCGCAGGCACACCTTGCTTTACAAACGCATAGTGATCAGAGCGAGTGAATAAGGCTTGTTCTGGCCATGGGTCTGGGCTTAGTTCAATATCTGCGTTAGCAGCGGCCTTTTCCACCGAGTCTTGTAAATCGCTGTGGTTTGCACCAAAGGCGATAACATCTGCAAACTCGTAAGTTAAAATAGGCATGTCTAGGTTAACGTTAGCCACCATTGAAGTAACAGGAACGGTCGGGTTACGGGCAAAGTAATCTGCACCTAATAAGCCTTTTTCTTCACCCGTTACCGAAACGAATAAAATTGAGCGTTTAGGCTTTTCTTTCATTTCGCTAAACAAACGCGCCGTTTCAAGCATCACAGAGGTACCAGAGGCATTGTCCATGGCACCGTTATTGATGTTGTCTTTCTTTACCGTTTTCGCAAAACCAATGTGGTCTGAGTGTGCAGAGAAAACCACGTACTCGTTTTTCAGAGTGGGGTCTGAACCTTCTAGCATACCTACTACGTTGGGGCTGCTTACCACTTCGTGAGTACTTTGTTTACTAAGAGAAACTGTACCTGGTAGTTCAAAACCTTTAGGCACTTTGTCTGCTTCTAGTTCAGCATACACTTCTTCTAGCGAGTGCTCTGCGCCGTCAAATAAGGTTTTTGCTGCCCCTTCACTAAGGTAAGCACCACCTTTTATTTGTGCAAAGGTATTCGCTGGCTCACCGTCTTCGTTTAGCCATGCCATACGGGGAGTATGTATATAGCTTAAACGGCTTTGATACGGACGAACTTTTTCATTTTTTGGCGTCGTGATGGTGATCATGCCAATAGCGCCACGCTCAGCAGCGTATTTTTGTTTTTGATACCCTGAAGCAAAGTGAGCGCCTTCTTCTGAGGGGAAGTCGCCTGGCTTACCGGCAAGTGTTACCACTATTTTGCCGTCTACATCCATATTTTCGTAGTCGTTATGGTCAAGTTCGTCAGCCACAATACCGTAGCCGACAAACACTAACTCACCTTCTACTTTTGCGTCAGTGGAAAGTAGGCTTGGGCCTGCTAAGTATTGCTTGGGGTATTCAAAATTAATGGTTTCGCCGCCACGGGTAAGGGTAAACGCTGGCGATTCTTGAATAAGATTAGCCTTACGAAAGTTAACGCGTTGAACGTAACCGTCGGTCCCAGCTGGCTTCAAACCATATTTAGCAAATTCAGTGGCTATGTATAACGCCGCCATTTCATGGCCTTTCGACCCTGTGTCACGGCCTTCTAACAAGTCGTCTGCAAGAAAAAATAAGTGTGACTTTATTCGTTGTGTATCAGGATTAAAGCCACTGTCTGTCGTTTCAGGTTTTTGTGCACATGCCGACAATGTCATTGCCGCCACTGCACCACCTATAAGTAGTTTTTTTATCATTATGTTTTCACCGTCTTTAAATCTGCCAACATAGTATCGTACAGAAGTGCTTTGGCAATATTTAACCCTGTATTTTTCCATCATTGCCCGTATAAATAGACCAATGTAAACTTCCGCTTCTTTGGCATAGTGTTTATTTGAGCAACTAAGAACAAACCATGAGTAACAACGAACCTTTATATCGAATACAATTTATTAGTCACGGTGAACGCTACGAACTGTACGTAAAAACCCTAACCCAAGGCGCGCTTTTTGGCTTCGTTGAAATAGGTGACTTTGTGTGGGACACCCACACCAGTGTAGTGGTAGACCCTAGTCATGAAAAACTGAAGTCAGAATTTGGCGATGTTTCAAAAACTTATATACCTATGCATAATGTCTTACGTATTGATGCTGTGAATAAAAAAGGAACGGCTAAAATTACTCAATTAGACAATAAGTCTGATAAAGTAACGTCATTCCCCCGACCCATATATACACCAAACAAAGAGTAACCCGCCGGGTTTGTTTCCGGCACTAAGGTTGCCGGAGGCCTAATGACTTTTCGTTATTTTTTTGCTTTATTGCTTAGCTTGGCAAGTTTTTCATCACTTGCCACCGCCGCTAAAGATGCCGAATTTTACACCTTGCTAGAGGAAATTTGGCAATATGAACTCAGCGTGTCACCGCTACTTGCATCTCGTCACGGCGACCATTCTTTAGCGGCACAACTGCCTGATATTTCTCCTGAAGCATTAGCTCGCAAGCACGGTATGTGGGTTCAATACCGAAACGCGTTGGAGAAATATAATGTTGATAACCTCTCCAATGACGGTTTTATTGCTTTGCTCATGCAAAAATACCGGTTAGATGATTATATTGATCAATACCGCTTTCGCGCGCACCTTATTCCAATTAATTCGGAATATGGCTTCCACGCTACCATGGCCGGATTACCTCACTTATCTCGTTTCAAAACCGACGAAGACTACCTCGCCTACATTCACCGGCTCCATAGTTTGCCGCCTTACTTTGAACAACAAATTAGCTATATGCGCCAAGGCTTAAAAGAAGGGTATACGCAACCGAAGGTGGTGCTGAAAGGATTTGATGAGGCAATAAAAGCCTATTTAGTTGACCGGCCTGAAGACAGTGGCTTTTATGCGCCTTTTACGTCTTTTCCTGATTACTTTTCAGCTACTCAGAAAAAAGCCCTTAACGCTGCCGGTAGAGAGGCCGTTGAGAAAAGTGTATTACCGGCCTATCAGAAGTTTTATCACTTCATGGTAAATGAGTATATACCTGGCGCTCGCCAGTCTATTGCCGCTCAGCATTGGCCCGAGGGCGACGCCTACTATGCTAACCGAGCCAAGCACTACACCACCACGGATATGACGCCGCAAGAAATTCATCAGCTCGGGCTTCGCGAAGTAACGCGCATTCGAGAAGAAATGCAACGCATTGTGGATGAGGTCAAATTCCACGGTGACATCAACGATTTTATTCAATTTCTCCGTGAGGACCCACAGTTTTACGCAGAATCAGCGGAAGACTTGCTAAAAGAAGCGTCGTTTATTGCCAAAAAAATGGACGCTAAGTTACCTTCACTTTTTGAATACTTACCCCGCACGCCTTATGGCGTTGCGCCAGTACCCGATAATATTGCACCTAAGTACACCACTGGCCGCTACATTCATCCTAGTGGCGATGATAAACCTGGTTATTATTGGGTAAACACCTACGCCCTAGATAAGCGCCCGCTGTATGCCTTGCCTGCTCTCACTTTGCATGAAGCTGTGCCTGGCCACCATTTACAGATATCGCTGGCGGCAGAGTTAGACGCGCTTCCCATGGTGCGCCGCAATACTTATATTTCCGCCTTTGGTGAAGGCTGGGGGCTGTATTCAGAGTTTCTGGGGATAGAAGCCGGTATTTACGAAACCCCTTATGATAACTTTGGTCGTCTTAGCTATGAAATGTGGCGGGCGTGTCGCTTAGTGGTTGATACTGGCATGCACACTATGGGCTGGAGCCGTCAGCAGGCGGTAGATTATATGATGGAAAATACGGCCCTTTCTGAGCACAATGTGAATACGGAAATTGACCGCTATATATCTTGGCCCGCGCAAGCGTTATCTTACAAAATTGGTGAGATAAAAATAAAAGCATTACGTAAAAAAGCAGAAAAGGCATTGGGACAGCATTTTGATGTACGTAAGTTTCATCGGGCGGTATTAGAAAATGGTTCGGTTCCCTTGTTTATCTTAGAGCAACACATCAATACATTTATAAAACAACAAAAGGCAATAACACAATGATAGTGGTGGCATTTGCAGTGATGGGAGTTCTTCTCCTATTTTCCGTATACCTTGTGCTTCGCATGCAAAACTTGCAAAGGGAATTAGCCCTTACACGCACCTCGGCAAAACAAAGCAATAGTAAGGTTTCTCATGCGTACCGCAACCTAGTGCTGGTGACAGAAGCATTAGAGAAAAACCTGTCTACTCGCACTGAAAACGCCTTTAAACGCAGGCTTATTAATGCCCAGCAGCATGCTGCTTTTATGGTGCTTATGAGTAACTTTTCCACCATTGTAATGGCCTGCTGTGAAAAAGGAGCTTCCCTTGAGGAAGCGCTTAATCAGGTGTTAAAAAATGAAGAATTAAGCCTGACAGACCTGCAAGAAGTACTAAAGGAAATGCCCAGTAATGTTCGAATGGCTTGGTCTAAAAACTCAGCTGATGGGTTTATTGCCGCTTGTCAGCTTATTACAATCACCATCAGTGGCACCACAAAGTCGGCTGCACAAAAAGAAAACCAAGCGTCTTAGTTACCCTTCCTTTATTTCTATTTTTCATTGAGTTAGCTAAAAGGCAGCGTGAAACGCTGCCGCTTTGCTTGAAAACCCAAGTACGTACACTATAATACTGTACATCCATACAGTATTATAGTGTTTATGAAAGACCCATTATCTCTTTTACATAACAATCCAAACCTATGGCGAGCCCGTGATCAGCATGGCGCATGCGCACGTTTTGCCTTGGGTGTGGATAAACTAGATGAGGTATTACAAGGTGGTATTCATACATCAGGCATGATTAGAGTGTCCTGCGCAACAGGCTCGGGGGAATTATCGCTCTTTAAACAAGTGATTAGTCAGCCTCGGGAGCATAAATTACGTGTATTCATTAACCCACCGGCTGAACTACAAGCCCCTTGGCTTGTTACCCAAGGCATTGCCATAGAGCAAGTACTGATCATCACTCCCACTAACGACGCCGACGCCTTATGGGCGGCTGAGCAATGCCTTAAAAGCGCAGCATGTCATTGCGTACTGTTATGGAGTAACGCAATATCACCAAAAGAAGCCCGTCGGTTGCAAGTGGCGGCCAGCCACAACGATGCTCTATGTTTTTTATTTTCACACTTGAATAAAAATATGACATCCCTTCCGGTGGTACTTGATATCAAATTAGCCGTAAAAGAAAGCAACATCGTGGTGGATATTTTGAAACATCGGCAGGGCTGGCCAATCAATAACCTTGTTATTCCCTTTACTTGGACGCCTAGCAATCACGCCATTCAATGGGCAATGTTGAATAACAAAAGGAACCCGCGCCCTCTACACTCTGTGAGTTAGTCATGCTTTGGGCCTACTTTCATTGCTACCAACTCACCCTCGACACTTATGTGTCACAGCAAAGTGCATCGCCTTGCCCTGTGCCAACGGTGGTATATAACGAAAAAAATAACGCTGTCGTACAATTAAATCCCCCAGCAAAAGACACGGGGCTAGACGTGGGGTTTGGTTTAGCACAAACCGCCGCCCTTTGTCCTCATGTCAATATTTTAACTTACCGTGCTGAGGCAGAAAGAGACACTTTGATTAGCTTGGCTCACCGATTATATCCATTAGCTTCGGATATTGTCCTTGAAGACACAAATAGCTTGGCAATACGTTTAGATAACTTAGTGCAGTATTACGGCAGCTACGAGGTATTGTGGAGTACCTTAACCCACGAAATCTCTCTCTCAGGCATTCACTATAATTATGCTACAGCGTGGGGAATAGAAGCAGCGCGACTGCTAGCCAAAAATCATCATAATAAAGTGAGTATCCAGACTGCAGATATTAGGGAAAGTCTCTCCACCTGCGCCCTTTCTCAAACAGAGTTAGACAGTAAAGCCATTACGTCGCTAGCAAAAGTGGGCATAACTCAAGTAGGGCAATTACTCAGTATGCCAGTTCACGAATTAGGCCGTCGTTTCACCAATGACACCATTCGCTACCTTACCGCCTTACGAGGAGAGACCTTTCCCACACGACAGGTATTTAGGCCTAGCGATACCTTTGAAAAAACCACCGCTTTGTCGTTTGAAGTAGAAAACACCCAACACTTACAGCCTTACCTTAACATTCAGCTTGAAACCCTGAGCCATTATTTAAGAGCCCGTAACCTTACAACGTCCGCCATTGAATTTCGTATTTCGTTCAGAGAGGTAAGCCCCCTACGGCTGGCGGTAAACGCCGCCTTGCCCACAACAGCACTAAAAGATTGGCTGGAGCTGGCCGTACTCAAGACAGAGCGCTTAGCGTTACCCGCCCCCGCTATTTCGTTAACCCTGACATGTTGCGAATTTGAGCCGACCGCAGGCGACAACGGCGATTTATTCTCGAACCGCTTCACCACATTAGCGCAAAAACAGCTTATTGGCCGCTTAAAAGCAAAGTTGGGCGACACAAGCACACAACAACCTTTGATGGGTAACAGTCATGCCTTTGAGAAAATGTGTACCTATGATGTACAGCATGCCACCGAGACTTACCAGTTTGATGCAGCACCCACCTTTTTGTTTAGCCAACCAAAACCTCTCACGCAAGGCAGTAAAATTTGTTTTGGCCCATTACGATTGCAAACCCTGTGGTGGGAAGAAGAAGCGCAACCACGGGATTACTTTATTGCGCAAACGCTACAAGGCAGGCGCTTACTCGTGTTTAAAGATCATCACAAGCGATGGTGGATGCAGGGAATATATAGCTAATGTACAGCGAGCTTTTTTGCCAAAGTCACTATAGTTTTTTAACCGGTGCATCTTCCCCCGCTCAACTGGTCACCACGGCGTCATTTTTAGGCTACGACGCACTAGCCATAACCGATGAATGCTCGGTGGCAGGTGTGGTGCGTGCCTATGCGTCTATTACCCAGCAACGTTTACCCATAAAACTGATTGTGGGTAGTTATTTTGTTTTTGACGACACGTTTGCCTTCGTGTTGTTATGTCCAAATAAAGCTGCCTATTCTGAGCTATGCCGTATCATTACCAATGCCAGAAGGCGCTCAAAAAAGGGGGAATACCAATTAGCGGAATGGGACATGCGTACTATTCGGCACTGCAAACTCATCTGGCTGCCTAGTACTCAGCAAGCCCACGACGACTATTGGGCCAAATGGCTAAGTCAACATTCGGCTATTCACACCCATATTGGGGCTCAACGTTTACTCGACGGTAACGACCATCACAGGTTTGCGACCTATAACCGCCTGGCACAGCACTACGACTTCCCCGTAGTGGCCTGCACGGGGGTGTTAATGCACCATAGCGACGACTTGCCTCTGCAACATGTATTACATGCTACCCGTGAACATTCCACCGTGAGCAACCTGGGTCGCCATGCAATCAGTAATGCAGAGCGTAGTTTAAGGCCCATCAATAAAATTCAAAAACTCTATCCAGAACGGTGGATAGACAACACATCTGTACTCGCTGGAAGCTGTCACTTTTCACTCAATGAAGTACGTTATCAGTATCCTGCCGAATTGGTACCTACAGGCTATACAGCTATAGCCTACTTACGCCAGTGTGTTGAAAAAGGCATTCACATACGCTTCCCTGAAGGCCTGAGCAAAAAAGTACGGGCCATTATTGAAAAGGAAATGAAGCTGATAGAAGAGCAGGATTATGCCTACTTTTTCCTGACGCTTTACGACATTGTGCAATTTGCCAAACAGCAGGGAATTTTGTATCAAGGCAGAGGTTCAGCCGCGAATTCTGTGGTGTGTTACTGCTTAGAAATTACGGCGGTAGACCCTCGGCAAATCAATGTACTATTCGAGCGTTTCATTTCTAAAGAGCGTGACGAGCCCCCAGACATTGATGTGGATTTCGAGCATCAACGACGGGAAGAAATTATTCAATACATTTATAAAAAATATGGGCGCGAACGCACTGCCATCGCTGCCACCGTCATTTGCTATCGCTTCAAATCAGCCTTTAAGGACGCCGGTAAAGCGCTGGGGTTCAATGAGTCTCAACTGAGCTTTGTTGTGAAACAAATTAACCGTAGAGACAGTGTTATTCCTTGGCAATCCCAACTAGAGGAGCTTGGCCTTAAGGGAGATGACAAACGCGTAAAGCAGCTGATTCATATCACTGAGCAATTACTGGGTACCCCGCGGCATTTATCACAGCATGTTGGGGGCTTTGTTATTAGTTCAGGCCCCCTTTATGAACTGGTTCCCGTAGAAAACGCCGCTATGCCAGAGCGAACCATTATTCAATGGGACAAGGACGACATAGAGACTTTAGGGCTACTCAAAGTGGACGTATTAGCATTAGGCATGCTTAGCGCAATAAGGCGCACCTTCGCATTAATAAACACGCATTACCCCGTTCCTGTTAGCATTCCTTTCATTACCAAACTAGGAGACGACCCTCAGGTTTTCGACATGATTTGTAAAGCCGATACCGTGGGTGTCTTTCAAATTGAATCACGGGCTCAAATGTCTATGTTACCGCGGCTTAAGCCCCGCTGTTATTACGACTTGGTTGTGCAAATCGCCATTGTCAGACCTGGGCCTATTCAAGGCGACATGGTGCACCCCTACTTATTAAGACGTCATGGAAGCGAGAGCATTAGCTACCCCTCGGAAGAAGTCAAAGACGTGCTATCACGCACCATGGGCGTCCCTATTTTTCAGGAACAAGTGATTCAACTGGCCATGGTTGCTGCGGGGTTTAGCGGTGGAGAAGCCGACCAACTTCGTCGTGCCATGGCCAGTTGGAAAAAGGACGGCAGAATTTTCGAATTTCGCGATAAATTAATAAAAGGCATGGTAGCAAGAGGCTATGACGAGAATTTTGCCCATAACCTGTTCGAACAAATTAAAGGCTTTGCCGGCTATGGCTTTCCGGAATCTCACTCGGCGTCCTTTGCAGTGCTAGCTTATGTATCCTGTTGGCTCAAGTTTTACTTTCCGGTTGAATTCTACGTGGCGCTACTGAATAGCTGGCCTATGGGCTTTTACTCTCCCTCTCAATTGGTGCAAGACGCAAAACGTCATAAGATTACGGTAATCCCCCCTTGTATCAACCAATCATGCTACGAACATCAGGTGGTTTATCATAAAGGCTATAAGAAAATTCAATTGGGATTAGCTATAATTAAGGGGCTGGGAGAGGCAACCGCCCATGAGTTATGCCGGCAACGCCCCCTTGAAGGGTTTACACGCATTGAAACAATACAAGGCCTAAACATCAGGCGGGACGAACTTGAAGCACTTGCCAGTGCAGGGGCCTTCAATGCGCTAACGGGTAACCGCTATCAAGCACGGTGGCGAATGATGGACAATCAAGCAACCCTGCCATTATTCGATGACTGTCCTAATAATGATAGTTTGGCCATTACGCCAAATGATGCAGACAACTTACTTGAAGATTATGCGGCTACTGGGCTGAGTACACACGATCACCCTGTGGCATTACTACACCGCGAAAAGTCACTTAACTACATTACAACGGCAGATAAGTTACACGGAAAAACGCACAAGTCGGTGGTAAAGGTACTTGGGTGTGTGACAGGACGCCAAGCACCGGGAACCGCAGCAGGGGTTACTTTCCTTACCCTTGAAGATCACACTGGCAACATGAATGTTGTGGTATGGGTATCTACTGCAAGAGCGCAGCAACCCACGTTTTTAAAAGCGAAGCTACTTCAAGTCAATGGCGTGATTGAGCGCTCTAAAGAGGGAGTCATTCATATTATTGCAGGTAAGCTGATAGACCGAACGCCCTGGTTAGCGTCTTTGTCGTTAACCTCACGGGATTTTCATTAAAGCTGAGACTAGGTGGTAAAACATTAATGCTGAATTGGAGTAACGTATGAAGCAGATATTACTTTGTCTACTGCTTATGCTATTTAGCACGCAATTAAGCGCAGAAAAGTACATCGTTGGCGCGCAAAATATTGGCTACTACCCGCATTATGACTTCTCTGCATCAGAGGACAAAGGCGTAGGTTGGGCCATTCTTGAAGCCTTCTCAGCACACTCTGGCCATGAATTTATTTATCTAAGCATGCCAATACGTCGCTTGCAACTTGAACTACTGAAAGGCCATGTAGACTTTGTGTACCCTGACAACCCAGGGTGGTACAACCAAGTCACTAAAAATACCGACAAGTACTTTTCATCTCCGCTAACCAACGCTATTACAGGTACCTTTGTACCGAAAGATAACACAGGAAATAGTATGGAACGCATTAAGCGAATAGCCATGCCTTTAGGGTTTACCCCAGTGAATTGGCAGCAGCAGGTAGACAACAAACAAACTAAGCTGGTGTGGGTATCCGATATTGAGGCAGGAATGTGGTTGGTACAAAAGGGCAGAGTAGATGCCATTGACTTAGAAACCCATGTGGCTACGCATATTAGCAAAAATGTGAATGGACTGGCGCCCCTCACGTTAGATCTTACCCTGCCCCATAATGAAATCCCTTTTATGCTCTCGTCATTACGTCACAAAGGTATTATTGATGAGCTAAATCAATTTATTGAAAATAACCCAAATAAGATAAGGGAAATAAAAAATACATACGGTATTATAAGTTTTCGCAAACTTAAGCCAGCATTGATGAAAGAGCAACGCGTCTCTGAAGGGCAAGTATGGCAATAACGAGTAACGAAGGATGACGTTAACGCGATGAAATCAAAAGTGAACACATGGGTTCTGAGGCTAATAGCATTCACTATTTTTAGTTTATGCAGTGCTAACACTATGGCCGATAAATTCGTTATTGGTGCACAGCGCCTTGACTACTTCCCTCATTATGATTTCACCTCATCCAGAGATAGAGGGGTAGCCTGGGCAATATTAGAAGCCTTCTCTAAGTACTCCGGCCATGAATTAGTGTATTTAAGTTTGCCAGTGAAACGCCTACAAATAGAGCTACAAAAAGGGAATATAGACTTCGTTTTCCCTGACAACCCTCGCTGGGATAACGGTATTCAGGCTACGCAAAAGAAAGTATTTTCCGAACCACTTGTTCACACGCTAACCGGCAGTTTCCTCACTGAAGAGAAACGGGGTCACACTATTTCATCCATTAAAACCCTTGCAGTACCGAAAGGCTTTACCCCAGTTAAATGGAAGCAGCGTATCAATAGTAATCTCGTTAAAGTGATTGAAGTCGACGACGTTTACGAGGGCTTACAACTTGTAAATCAGGGTAAGGCAGATGCGATTGATCTTGAATATCATGTGGTGGACTATTTTGTAAAACGTTATCCACAACTTGCTGGTATTGAACTGGATATTACCCTTCCTTATAAAGACGTGCCCTTTCAGCTTTCAACCGTTAATCAACCTGAGGTTATCGCGCAGCTGAATCAGTTTTTAATTGAACATGCTAGTGAAGTGTCTCAAATTGTAAAATCCTACCAGATAAAACAACCTGATGCGTTGGTAAAACAACTCACTCTTGGTATCAACGAAACGGCAAACAATCAGTAGACGAGCCTTAAATTTCTCACTGTAAGAAATACTTAAGGTAAGTAATACAGAAACACCCTTCCAATAGCCCACTCACAAGAGCAGATATAACCATCTGAAAAATATACTCTTTATTCGGTGGTCATGATTTTGCTTATCTAGAGCATAGATAAGGAGTAATCATGAATAAGGTATTCAAACATTTATTAATTTTCGCATTGTTCACGCCTACCTTAGCGCTTGCTAAGCAAACAGTCAGTGTGGATTACATGCACGGTTTTGACGATATTGATGGCGTGAGGTTTGCGTATCGCCCCATTGAACAAACGCTAGCGACTGACTGGTTTGGCGATCTTAAGTTGTATTGGGAAGTGAGTGCAGTGGTATGGGAATATGGTGAAGATGATACACACAGTACCAGTTATGGTGTATCGCTTACACCGGTCTTCATGAAACAAGTGACCACACTCTATGACAAATACCCCGTCTACTTAGAAGCTGGTATAGGCGCAAGTTATATTGGCGATCAAAAGGTTGCAGGTAAAGATATAGGCTCAAACTATCAATTTGAAGATAGGCTAGGTGTATTTGTAGAGTTGGATAAAAATCAGCATGTGGCATTACGCTATATGCACTTCTCTAATGGCGGCTTAAACAACGATAACCCTGGGCTAGACTTCCTTAATTTGTCTTATGCCTACCACTTTTAAACGCCGATTTCTTATGGTCACCAAACGTTGAACTCTACGTTTGGTGACCATATAGCGCAATTCAACCTACATTTTCCTAGTGCCTACCGCTAATCCATGTCTCTTACTCTATAGATAGGCTATGAGTAAAGTACACAAAGAAGAATAAAGCGCTCTTATGAACCTAAAATACACTCTACTATTGTGCGGTATGTGCTACCAAGTACCTGTGTATGCTAACTCGATCTCTGACTGCGATATTGAAAAAAACATAAAGATAACGACGCTATCGCCAGCAAGTTTTCTTCCCTGCTTTGCCTCCCCTTCTGCTGATCTTGTATTGCAGCTAGCGTTAAATGAACGTATTTCCCAATACCAACTTATTAACTTAGCACAGTCATTGAAAACAGTGATTAACCCAAGCCAAGTCGTTTTCTATCACACGAATGAACCGGATAGATTAGCAAGAGCCTGTATTTACCTATTCTTACGAGAAGAGCTAAGTGACGCATTTATTACTCAATGGTTAGAAGACATGTCTTTACCCCCCAATGGTAGCTGGGAAACGGCTTATCAAAGTAAGAAAGGCCTAGCGGCCATGCATAATGTGAAGGGCTTTTTAGGGCGACTACTACTGATAAGCTACGATAAACAAAACGAAAGGATTGCACTGGTACACGCGCGTACGCTAGCACAGTTAAGAGGTGTAAAGTAAACGCCAGAAAGCAAAAAACCCGCCGTTAGGCGGGTTTCTTTAATAGGGACTTGGCAGTGTCCTACTCTCACATGGGGAAACCCCACACTACCATCGGCGCTAATACGTTTCACTTCTGAGTTCGGAATGGGATCAGGTG